>Ga0315540_10001967_pt1 | contig 11616 bp, 7 predicted proteins | sample SalMarSW160110MG_FD_203677 | JGI IMG/M metagenome (GOLD analysis project Ga0315540, IMG submission 203677) | Salt marsh sediment microbial communities from the Plum Island Ecosystem LTER, Massachusetts, United States - Salt Marsh Sediment SW1601-10 ... | reverse complement strand
TTTACTCCTTTTTGTGATCAGGATGATCCCTCAACCTGGTATTCTTTTGCGCTTGCCAGAGATATTACTGCGCAAAAGAAAGTTGAAGAAGACTTCGTGAAGTTTTTTGCCGTCGCAGAGAATACAGTTAACCCTTTGCAAATCACCAACCTTGAAGGCAAAATGGTTTACGTTAACAAAGCCTTCGTCGAAGCAAGTGGATATTCAAAAGAGGAACTACTGGGGAATAACCCGAATGTTTTTAGCAGTAGAAAACACCCGAAAAGATTCTGGGAAAAGATGTGGAACACAATCAATTCGGGTAAAGTTTGGGTAGGTGAAGTTGAAAACAAAAAGAAAGGCGGCAAGCCTTACTTTACACAACTTTTAATTTCCCCTATTCTGAACTCTGAGGGAAAAGTAATTTCATTTTTTGGCATTCATAGAGACCTTACCGAAAAAAAAAAGCTGGAAAAACAGTTAATACACACTCAAAAAATGGAGAGCATCGGGACATTAGCAGCAGGTGTAGCACATGAAGTCGGAAATCCTCTCGCTTCAATTTCTGCTCTTGTTCAGGTGGTACTCCGTTCAACCGAAGATGAATTTGTTAAAGAGAAACTGGGACTTGTAAGGAGCCAGGTTACAAGAATATCAAAAATAATAAGAGATCTTGTTGATTTTTCCAGGCCCTCAAATTATGAGCTTCAATTAACAGATATTAATCACATTATCACCGAAGCTGTTGAAATAGTAAAGGTAGGAAAGAAAGCAAAACAAATAAACTTTGAAATGCATCTCGAAGAAAAAATCCCCAACCTGCCTCTGGTTGCAGATCAGGTGCAGCAGGTTTTTGTTAATATTCTATTAAATGCCGTAGATACAATTTGTGAACCAAACAATAAAAAAAAGGATAACAGCATAATTTCACGCTCCTATAAAACGGACGAGAATGTAATCATTACATTCTCAGATACTGGTATGGGAATTGCTGAACAAAACATTGCAAAAGTTTTTGAACCTTTTTTTACAACTAAAAAAGAAGGAAAAGGAACCGGGCTGGGTCTGTGGGTCAGCTACGGAATTATTAAAAGTTTCCAGGGGGATATTAAAATCAATAGTAAGTTAGACCAGGGTACAACGTTCGTTATTTCATTACCAATTCAAGTTTAACCAGAGGAAAAGTTATGCCACAAAAAATATTAGTAGTTGATGACGAAGATATAATAAGAGAATCCCTTTCTTTCGTTTTAAAGAAAGAAGGCTATGCAGTTGAAGAAGCCGAAAACGGAAAGGCTGCATATGATAAATTACTCGAAGGGCCGTTTGATCTGGTCATCACAGATATTGAGATGCCTCAAATGAAAGGCACTCAATTAATTGAAGAAATTAAAAAACTAAATATTCAAACTTCTTTTATTGTTATAACTGCCTTTGGATCTCTTGATACAGCGATCACAGCATTGCGAAGCGGTGCAACAGACTACATACTAAAGCCTGTCGAATTTGATGAACTATTAATTAAAGTCAAGAGATTATTCGAAATAAAAAGCCTTTTACTTGAAAACAGAATACTTAAAAAAGAGATACAGAGAAATTATGATTTTGAAGACATCGTCGGCAGAAGCCCTTCAATCAGAAAAGTATATGAGATGATACAAACTGTAGCCGAAACCGACAGTTCTGTTATGATCACTGGGAAAAGCGGTACGGGTAAGGAACTTGTAGCACGTTCGCTTCACTTCAAAAGTAAAAGACAGAATAAACCTTTTATTGCTGTAAACTGTGGCGCAATTGCCGAAAACCTGATAGAAAGTGAATTATTCGGTCATAAGAAAGGAGCTTTTACAGGGGCGATTTCTGATAAAGAAGGACTCATAAAAGCTGCTGACGGTGGTACTCTTTTCCTGGACGAGATAAGCGAACTACCGCTGCCTCTGCAAGTAAAATTTTTGAGAGCCCTTCAAGAAAGAGAAGTAACACCTGTCGGTACTACAATCTCATTGCCGGTCAATGTAAGGATAATAGCATCAACCAACAGAGAGCTTAAAGAAGAAATAAAAGCCGGAAATTTCAGAGAAGATCTTTATTACAGGCTTAACGTAATTGAAATACCGCTCCCCTCTCTTAAAGAAAGAGAAGAAGATATTCCCTTGCTTGCAGACCATTTCCTTAATAAGTATAGAACAGAAATGAATAAAAATATTAAAGGAATAGACAACGAAGTAATTCGTGCATTAATATCCTACGAATGGAAAGGAGAGGTCCGGGAACTGGAGAATGTAATGGAGCGAGCTGTTATTTTCTGTAAAAATGATTTTATAACTTTGGAAGATCTTCCTGAGACTTTTTCACAATCAAGTTCATCAGTTGATTTTTCCAAATTGGGATCGCTTGAAGTTGCGATCCGAAGGTTTGAAAAAGAATATATATTAAAAGCACTCGAATCTAATAGCAACGACAAAGAAAAAACATCTGAATTGCTACAGGTGGGGTTATCAACTCTTTATCGAAAATTAAAGGAACTCGATATTACACACTGAAAGCAACTTTTAATTAAAATTATATTACCTGCAATTCTCGCTTTCTAAAAGCAGGAACTTCTGCATTTTCAAATTTGAGAAATAAACCTCTCGGAAAACCCCTCAAACATTTGATTTTTGCCTTTTTTTATCATTTTTATGGTGCATTTCCATTAATTTCAACTCCTCAATCTTGGCACATAAATAGTACCAGTTTTCCAAATGCCATACATTCTCATAAGGTAGCACTTGAACAATTTTAAGAAAATACTTTTCTATAGTCCTGATTTTAATTTATGCGTAAGTTTGCTAATGTTCCTTCAGGACAAATATAATATAACAACTACTACTGATCTGGAAGTAATTAAAAGTGTTTCAAATAATTCTAGTGTGGACCTGGTCTTGATGGATACCGAACCGTCTCTGGAAGTTGAAGTTTTATGTGAAAATATCAGAAGTAAAAATTCCAAACTACCGATTATACTAACGTACGTTTACAAAAAACAATTTTCTGAAATTGATAAGAAGATTAGAGAAAAAGTTAATTCTGTTTTCTACAAACCTTATGACCTGAATGAAATTGCAGTAAAGATGAGCTCGCTCACCGCTTGATTCATAGCACGGAGGGCGCTATGGAAGGAATTCAAAATATTCTTGTCCCAACAGACTTTTCGGCAAATTCAGTCTCCGCATTCAGATATGCTGTCAGTGTTGCAAAAAAACACGAAGCTATTATACATCTCCTTCATTGCATCGAACCTATACCAGGAATAAAATTCAATTATTCTGACGATCACGGTTTAATTCAGGAAGGTATTGAGAGATTACAAAAGGATATGAAAAAATTTATCAACTCTATACCTGATCCCAACCTTACGATAAAAGAAGTTATCAGAACGGGAAAAGCTTACGATCAGATTTTGAGCTACTCCAGAGATTCCGGTATATCCCTTATTGTCCTTGCTACAAACGATTGGTCAGGCGAAGCTAATCTGATGCCGGGAAAAGTAACAGAAAAAGTAACCAGATATTCCAAAATTCCAGTTGTTTTAATAACAAATAATGATTTAGCCACCGGGGAAAATTTTTCACCGGTTATTTGGAATTCTTTAACTCAATAGATGATAATCACATAACTCTGATTGCATTTACAACTTAGGAATAAATATTTCTGCTAAATATTTATTATTTTGAAGGGTTGTGGCCCAAAAGTTAAAAAATACTGATACTTATTAACTTCATAAAAATGTTAAACTCTACTTTCAACCTAAAAGTCCCTATGTTTTAAAATCATACTAATATCGTCACTACAAGAGCAAGGTAACGATGTAATATTAGCAAAGATTTTGTAATTTAGATTGTATCATCAATAAATTATAAATTGATATAACTTTCAGTTTTGATAAACATAAGAATTAATGGGTAAAATAATTGCAATCGCCGTTCCTAAAGGAGGCGTAGGAAAAAGTACAACAGCGGTGAATCTGGCAGCCAGTCTGGCTATCGCAGATAAAAAAGTCCTGGTTGTTGACCTTGACCCAATGGGAACCTGTGGTATTGCATTTGGACTCAACTCCGAAAGTATGAAAGGTGGTGTTTTTGAAATATTCAACTTTACGAAATCTGTTAATGAGGTTATCCATAAGACAGAAATACACAACCTGGATTTTATTCCCTCAAGAATAGATGATTTCATCAATGAGGAAAGATTGAATCGTCTGGCAGATAATAAAATGATGCTCAGATACGTACTCAGGGGATTGATTTATAACTACGATTACATTATAATTGATTGCCCCCCTTACCTTCGAGGTCTAACAACCTGTGCACTTCTCGCATCGGATTCAGCTATATTACCAATGTTGGCTGAAACCTTTTCACTTATAGCAATCAAAAGAATGCTTGAGCATGTTGAGTGGGTAAAAAAGCAGGGAAACAGCTTACTTGTAGTAGAAGGGATATTGTTAAATATGTTTGAACCCCGAACAAAAATATCCAACCTGATACTTGAGGAATTGAAAAAGGATCATGAAGCTTTGATATTTAAAACCTTTATCCCCAAAAACACTGCCCTGGCAGAGGCAACGTACAATAAAACGCCAGCTATACTCTATGACGCTTCCGCTAAAGGTTCGGTAGCATTTTTACAGCTTGCTGAAGAACTAATGCAGCGAATGAACCCTGGTAATGCACAACTAAGCTAAAAATATCTTTTCATAACTGAGAATTACTAAATTTATTGCTTCTTATCCTTGAGAAAAAACGCCTAAAATAGGCAAAATTAAAGCCTTTTCTGCAAGATAGAGATGGTATAATGTTTGCCTTTTATTGCAAACTAAGTTATGATTAGCAACTCAAACGAAAAGGAAATAAAATGAAAAATATAATTTCTTACCTGGTTTTTATTTTTGTAATTGTAGCGCTGTTCGGTTTTGCATTTTCTTTTGTTTGATAAAAAATTTAGAGTATTTGTTATAACGTACTCAGATATTTAAATACACATCCGGGAAAAATTTAGTTGTTTCAAAAAATGTATATAAAAAAAGCCTGTCACCTCGCATATCTTATAATTATATTATCTGTTATTATATTCGCTAATTTTGCTCAGGCACAATCGAATGACGATTGCCTCATGTGCCACAGCGACAACACACTTACAACTGAGAGAAACGGCAAAACAATTTCATTATTCGTAGATGAGGCTGTTCTTCAAAAATCGCCTCATGCAAAATTAAATTGTATTTCCTGCCACATAGGTTTCGATCCTGATGCAATGCCTCACAAGGAAAACATTAAACCTGTAAAATGTGTTAATTGCCATAATGATGCACCTGTTAAACATCAGTTTCATCCACAAATTTTAAAAACGAAAGGAACAGGAACCAAAGTAGGAGAAAATTGTAAGGACTGCCACGGTACACATAATATTATTTCTCCAAAACAAAAAGGTTCGCCATTTTATAAAGACAATATTGTTAATGGATGTGGCAGATGCCACCAATCAGAAAAAGAAAAGTTTCTGAAATCGTCGCATTATGTAGCTTACAAAAATAAATTGAAAGGGGCACCGAATTGTTTAATCTGCCATGAGTCACCAATTACAGATATCACCATAAAACGTGCTCCATTACAGGTTAAAATTTCCCAAGAAAAATTATGTCTCTCCTGTCACCTGGATAATCCTGATGTAAGAAAGAGAATCGCTCCTACTACAGCATTTATAAAATCTTATGAAAATAGCGTACATGGTAAGGCATTAAATGGCGGAAATGTAAAAGCAGCAAATTGCGTTGACTGCCACACTGCACACGAAATGCAAAAAGGAACAGATCCAAGATCAACTGTATTTAAAACAAATATTCCAAATACGTGTGGTAAATGCCATGGAAATATTGAAAAAGTGTATAATGAAAGTATTCATGGTGTTGCAGTTGCAAAGGGGAATACTGATGCGCCTGTTTGTACAAACTGTCATGGCGAACATAACATACTGCAACCATCAAATCCACTATCTCCTGTTTCCGCCCAAAATGTTTCTTCACAGGTATGTACACCATGCCATAGTTCAGTAAAGTTGACTAGCAAATTTGGTTTATCGCCAAACAGGCCTGAAACTTTTAAGGATTCATACCACGGGCTTGCTATTGAAGGTGGTTCAACAACAGTCGCAAACTGTGCCAGTTGTCACAGTGCCCATAACATCAAACCTGCTAGTGACCCAACTTCAACTGTTTACAAAGGAAATCTTGTAAAAACCTGTGGCAAATGTCATCCAGGCGCTAATGAAAACTTTACTGTTGGGCAAGTCCACATTTCTATGACTAAAAAAGATGAACCTATACTATACTGGATTGCAAACGCATATATCCTCCTAATAGTCATTGTAATTGGTGGAATGTTTTTGCATAATTTCCTTGACTTCATTAAGAAGGCTAAAATTAAAAAGATGAAACAAAGAGGCCTTATTAAGGAAGAACAATACGGGCATTCGCTTTATGTAAGAATGACCCTTGGTGAAAGGATACAACATTTTGCATTGTTAAGCAGTTTCCTCACTCTGGTTGTTACAGGATTTATGCTCAAATTCCCGGATGCATGGTGGGTTAGTCATTTAAGAGATTTAAGCAGGTACGGATTTGAAATTCGTGGAATTATACACAGGGTTGCAGCAGTAGTGATGGTTGCTGCTTCTTTATATCATTTATACTATATCTTTTTTACAGCGAGAGGTAAAGAACTAATAAGGGATCTGCTTCCGAAATATTCTGATATTACAGATGCAATTGGTGTTGCAAAATTCAATCTCGGTATTTCCAAAACAAAACCTAAACTCGGAAGATTCAGCTATGTAGAAAAAGCAGAATACTGGGCACTTATTTGGGGAACATTTGTAATGACTATAACTGGCATTATTTTATGGTTTGACAATACCTTTATAGGTTTGTTAACAAAACTGGGATGGGATGTTGCCAGAACAATTCACTACTATGAAGCCTGGCTTGCTTTCCTAGCAATTGTCGTATGGCACTTTTATTTCGTAATCTTTAATCCTGATGTTTATCCGATGAGTCTGGCATGGATAAAGGGTACAATTACTGAAGAAGAAATGGCAGAAGAACATCCGGCTGAGCTGGATAAAATTAAAAAAGAGAATCAGGATCAAAAAAGTAAAGAATAATAAAAATTTTAATTATATAGTTAATTCTGATCATAGCAAAAAGAATGTCATTTCAGTTCAAATAAAAAAACGAAATGATTTTATATAGGGGTCTAAAATTTGTTCTACCGTAATCTTGCTATTTCGATATTATTTGTAGCGTTGTATTCGCTGCAGCCTTCATTTGGACAATCAAATGATGATTGTCTTATGTGCCATTCTGATAAAACCCTTACCGGGCAAATAAATGGTAAAACTATCCACGTTTTTGTAGATCAAAAAATATTACAGGGTTCAGTTCATAAAGATGTTGATTGCATTTCGTGTCACGCTGATCTTGAGGGTACAGATTTTCCTCACAAAGAAAATGTCGCAAAAGCTCAGTGCATACCCTGCCATGAGGAAGCTCAGGAATTATTTAGCGAAGGCATCCATGGGAAATCATATGAGAGCGGTGATAAATTAGCTCCGACTTGCCAAACCTGTCATGGTTCTCATGGCATTATAAAAGTTAAAGATCCAAACTCGGCTGTTGCGCCAATAAAGATTCCTTTTTTGTGTGGAAGCTGCCACAGAGAAGGCGCTCCCGTTCAGGTGCAAAGAAAAATACCGGAAGATCATATTCTGGAAAATTATTCTGAAAGTATGCACGGTGATGGTTTGCTTAAAAAAGGATTGGGAGTTGCTGCTACCTGTGCCTCCTGTCACTCTCCTCACAGGATTTTACCACACTCAGACCCGAGATCAACTATTGCAAGAAATAATATTGCGACAACCTGTACAAAATGTCACATGCAAATTGAACAGGTTCACAGAAAAATAATTAAAGGTAAATTGTGGGAGTTAAAACCACATGCACTTCCTGTATGTATTGATTGTCATCCCCCGCATAAAATTCAGCAACCTGTTTATGGAAATAATGTGGCTAATCAGGATTGTCTGAACTGCCACGGCAGAACTAATCTAAAATCAAAAGATGGCCGTTCAATGTTTGTAGACGTATTAAATCTTGAAGGTTCTGCTCATTCAAAGATTGCCTGTAGCCAATGTCACAATACTGTGAACCCTGCACATGTTCGTCCTTGTGAAGGAATAACTTCACAAGTTGATTGCTCAATCTGTCATGCAACTGAAGGAGATCAATACAGAGAAAGTACACACGGACAACTATTTGCCAAGAATGATCCAAATGCACCAACCTGTGAAGAGTGTCACGGTTCTCATCATGTATTAAGGACAAAAAATCCGTTATCGCCTACTTTTCACACGAACATTCCTAATCTCTGCGGAAAATGCCATCGCAAAGGTGAACCAGCCGCAATGAAATATGTTGGGACAGAACACAACATAATCGGAAATTACACTGAAAGTATACATGGAAAAGGATTATTGAAAAGTGGTTTGACCGTTACTGCTACCTGTACTGATTGTCACACCGCTCACCACGAGCTCCCCCACAGCGATCCTAATTCAAGCATAAACAGAAATAATATCGCTTCTACCTGCGGTGCTTGTCATTATGGCATAGAGGAAAAGTTTTCAAAAAGTGTTCATTCGGCAACTTTTGATAAAAGTAACAGGAAGACTCTGCCTGTCTGTAATGATTGTCATTCAGCTCATGAAATATCAAGAACAGATGCTTCAGGATTCAGATTAAGTATTATGAACACTTGCGGAAGATGTCACGAGAAAATTGCTGATACATATTTCGATACTTTCCACGGACAGGTTTCCAAATTAGGCTACTCTAAAACTGCAAAATGTTTCGACTGTCATGGTGCTCACGATATTTTACCTGTAGATAATCCTGAATCGCACGTAAGTCACGAAAATATATTAAAAACATGTCAGAAATGTCATCAAGGTGCAACGAGAAAATTTGCTGGTTATTTCACTCACGCTACACACCACGACCCGGTTAAATATCCAATCTTATACTGGACATTTAGAGGTATGACCGGCTTGCTTGTAATCACATTTCTCCTTGCAGGTATACATACTCTTCTCTGGTTGCCGAGGTCATTACAATGGCGGAAAGAACTTAAAGCAAGACATAGTTCTAACTCTGATGCGATAGACGAAAAAGAAGACGATAAGAATAAAAAGGAAGACGAAGAAGGTTAAACGGAAAAAAATTATTTAATAATGCAAATGAAGATGGATAATAATAAACAAAAAGTTAATGAAAGCATAAAACAGAAAAGGCCGGAATCAAATCATAAAAAAACAGAGACAAGGCATTTTCAAAGATTTACCAGGCTAAACCGCGGCTTGCATTTTTTTATGATATTAAGTTTTTTGAGTTTAGCTTTTACAGGCCTGACCTTAAAATTCGCATATACAGGATGGGCTGTTATTTTGTCACATCTTTTAGGCGGTTTTGAAAGTGCTCGTTATATCCACCGTTTCTCTGCAGTCATTATGATCTCAGTATTTATCATTCATTTGATTAGTATAGCGAAAATGAAAAAAAAAGAGAATAAGACCTGGCTTAAGTTATTGTTCGGACCCGATTCTATGATGTTTACTAAAAAGGACTTGCAGGATTTTATTGGCTCTCTTAAATGGTTTCTTGGTATGGGCGAAAGACCACAATTTGGAAGATGGACATACTGGGAAAAATTTGATTATTTTGCAGTGTTCTGGGGAATTTTTGTAATTGGTTCAACCGGTTTAACCCTTTGGATTCCGGAGGTTTTAACAAGAATTTTTCCGGGATGGATTATTAATGTTGCCACAATTATTCATAGTGACGAAGCATTGTTAGCAACCGGGTTTATTTTTACCGTGCATTTTTTTAATACACACCTTAGGCCCGAGAAATTTCCAATGGATATAGTTATCTTTTCGGGAAGAGTGTCGCTTGAAGAATTTAAAATTGATCGACCCGATGAATACAGAGAATTGGTTGAGAGTGGAGAACTGGAAAAATACCTGGTGGAACCTTATCAACCAGTAGTAATAAAAACCATAAAAATATTTGGCTGGGTTGCTTTAAGCCTGGGCTTTAGCATTGTCATATGGATAATCTATGCTATGATTTTTGCTTATAGATAATAGAATTTTATAAAGAAAAACTTTCGTGAAAATGAAGAAAAAATTTCCTGAATCCTTTTATAATCCTATAACTTTTGCTGGTGCTATAATAGCTTCAGTAAGTTTCGGACTTATTTTATTCCTTTCTGTTCTTGATGTAACGGCTGCAGAAACAAATCCCTATCTTGGGATAATTACCTTTATTATATTTCCAGCTATTTTGATATCTGGATTACTATTGATCGCACTTGGAATTTACAGAGCTCACAGGCAAAAGATAAAAGGTACATTCAAAGGGAGCCATTTTCCAGTTCTTGATTTAAATAATCCGAAGCATAGAATTTCGTTTACAATATTTTCTGTCGGAACAATATTGTTTTTGGTTTTTACTGCTTTTGGAAGTTACAAGGCTTATGAGTATACGGAAACTGTAGAATTTTGCGGAACCATTTGTCACAATGTAATGAATCCTGAATACACCGCATATAAAAATTCTCCGCACTCCAGAGTTGCTTGTGTACAATGCCACATCGGTGCGGGAACTACCTGGTACGTTAAGTCAAAAATATCAGGAGCTTATCAGGTCTATTCAGTATTATTTCACAAATATTCAAAGCCAATCCCAACACCGGTTGAAAACCTGAGACCTGCACAGGGAACCTGCGAGCAATGTCACTGGCCCAAAAACTTTTTCAGCGAAAAAAAGGTAGATTTTCACTATTATCTTTCTGATGAAAAGAATACACCATCCAGTATTACAATGCTGTTGAAAATTGGAGGAGGAAATAGTGAAATGGGAACAAGTGCCGGGATCCACTGGCATATGAATATTGATAATACTATACTCTATTACCCTTCGGATAAATCAAGACAAAATATACCGTGGGTTAAGATTACCTCAAAAGAAACCGGCAAGGAAGAAGTTTATAAGTTAAGAGATTTCGACGCTAAAAAATTGAGTGCTGATAGTCTAAGAAAAATGGATTGTATTGACTGTCACAACAGGCCATCACATATTTACAATCCGCCGGATAAAATGGTCAATCTTAATATGTCGCTAAATAGGATTGATCCGGAACTACCTTATATCAAAAGTGTAGCCGTTGATGCCCTCGATAAACCTTACACAACCAAACCAATTGCAATTGACAGCATTAAATATCACATACAAAACTTCTATGCTACTAACTATCCGAATATCGCAAAAGAAAAATCTGTCGAGATAGAAAAAAGTATAAAATATATTCAGAATATTTATCGTAACAATTACTTCCCCTCAATGAACGTAAGCTGGAAAGGATTCCCTAATAATATCGGACATACCTATGCACCCGGCTGTTTCAGATGCCACGATGGAAAACATTACTCTGACGATGGCAAAGTCATTTCAAATAACTGCAACATTTGCCACACTATAATCGA
>Ga0315540_10001965_pt1 | contig 11619 bp, 15 predicted proteins | sample SalMarSW160110MG_FD_203677 | JGI IMG/M metagenome (GOLD analysis project Ga0315540, IMG submission 203677) | Salt marsh sediment microbial communities from the Plum Island Ecosystem LTER, Massachusetts, United States - Salt Marsh Sediment SW1601-10 ... | reverse complement strand
TCGCCACCAGTGTCAACAGTCGAGTCACAAGGGGCCATTTCAGCCAGGCCCGTTGCCCGCGCTCCGGCGCGGGCCACTGGATCGGCGTCCGGCCGCAGCGCTCCGGATTCCCTTTGAGCGTTGGAGCGCCCGCGTCGGCTTGCTTGATGAGCGAGCGCATCTTGGTACCGAAGATGCGCTTCGCCTTGGCCCTGTCGAGCAGCGTCGCGAGCCCGGGTATGGGCTTCATCAACTGGACCCCGTCCTGCACAGCGGCAAGACCCTTGTCCACCTTCAGAAACGGCACGACCCGCCTGACATTCCAGAGATAGTCCGCGGTGGCCTGCCCCTCGACCTCCCTGTCCATGGTGCTTTCGAACAGAATGGCGCCCAGAAGCCGCTCGCCGGTAAAGCTGGGGCTGGTGATGATGCGCGTGCGCATCTGATGCACGATCGTAAACATCTCGTCCTCCTTCGACCATGCATCTTCTTTGATTCCGTACAGCGCCAGTGCCTTGGGCGTGCTGCCGCCGCTTTGATCGAGAGCCGCAATGAACCCGGGCTGGGTCTGCATCTTCTGAAGCTGCTGCTCGAAGTCGTGCATCTGGGTCACCGTGAATCGATGGGGGTTAAAGGGTGCGTCTAACGCGCTGACAGACCGGGCAGCATGCCGAGACGGTTTGCCCCGCTTGTCAGCTCCGACAAGGACTGGAAGGCCGGGCTTGCGAGCTGCTCTGCGGTGCAGCGCCAGGCCCAGTTGCCGTCCGCTCGGCCGGGGACGCTCATGCGGCCCTCCGACCCGAGATTCAGCAGGTCCTGCAGCGGGGCCATGGCGAGTGCGGCGGGCGAGGACCACGCGAGGCGCATCAGGCCCCAGGCGACCTCTTTGCCTTCGCCCGGCGACGCGCGGCTTGCGCGGCGCGTCCAAGGGAGAGGGCAACGAGGTGACGTGCAAGAGAACGCCCGAGGCGCGGTAGTCCGGCGGGAAGGGTGGAAGCCTTTGCGGTTGATCGTCGCCGGTCATGGCGGTGTCTTCTTCTACCGGCGAGAACCGGCAGACTTCAGGGCAGCGTTGACGATCTCCTGCGCCTCGCTGACGATGGCGTCCAGGTGCGCCTGGTCCCTGAAGCTCTCGGCGTAGATCTTGTAGAGGTTCTCGGTGCCGGAGGGCCGGGCCGCGAACCAGCCGCTCGCGGCCACGACCTTGAGACCGCCGATGGGTGCGTTGTTACCGGGGGCAGTGGTCAGCTTCTGCCGGATGGGCTCGCCGGCGAGCTGCGCCGTCGCGACGGCTTCGGGTGCGAGTCGCCCGAGCCTGTGCTTCTCCTCCGGTGTGGCTGGCGCATCGAGGCGGGTGTAGTACGCCTTACCGAGCTCGGCCTCGAGCTCCTGGTAGTGTTCTCCTGGGTCCTTGCCGGTGCGCGCCCTGATCTCGGCCGCCGGCAAGTCCATAATGGGGCCGTCCTTATCCGTGGTCTAGACCCTGCCATCACGGCGCAGAAAGCTCGCCCCGGCGCTCTCCTCACCGCCAAAGCAAAGCGTGCCGTCGAACAGCCCCGACACGAACCACTTGAAGCCGAGCGGAACCTCGCACAAGCGCCGGCCAAGCTTTTCTACGTAGAAGGCGTCGATGTGGCACGGGATGAAGAGTCCGATGCGCATCTTTCGATCCTTACAATGACCCCTCGTCGCCGGTGAATCACGCAAGTTGCGGGCGCTGTGCGAGCCGCCGACTTGCGCATGCCCGCTGGTTTCCCTTCGGCTTGATGGTGCCATTCCACCAGCCCCCGGTGCAAAGGACCCCGCGCGGCCCTTCGCGCGTGCGCTCAAGGATGCGCCTGCGCAGGCTCCCAGCCCTGCCCTGGAATCCGCGCAAGCTGGGGAGGAAAGGCCAATGGCGGGCAAAGTGGGCGGCACCCAGGCCGACAGCCGCCGTTGGCACGAGGGGTGCGAAGCGGGCGGCGAGGCTAGAGTGAATGCCGATCAGGCCGCAAGCCGCCTTGCCCGGTGAAGAATGGTTGAAGGTCAGCCACGAGCCAATTGAGGGCGTCACATCACCCTCCGCCGGTGGAAACGGTGGATCGGACCATTTCCTCCAGCTCGACAGGGGGATCATCAAGGACAACGGGGTTCACGTCTAAATAAAGCTGCGTTCCCTGGGCAGCGGGACGCTGGTCTGCCGGCCGAGTCCTGAAGCCGATGTTCGCCGCTCGGCCCAACCCTCAGGTGAGGAGACTTCATGGACGACAATGCATGGGTTGCGCAGGCGGCGAAACAGCCGACGGTGCTCGAAGACGTGGATTTCGGACCGCTCGGGGCCGAGGACGTTGAAGTCGCTGTCGACCACTGCAGTCAGTGTCACTCCGATCTCCCCGTGTTGAACAACGCATGGGGTCTCTCAACGTACCCCGGGATTCTCGGCCACGAGGTCACCGGGCGTGTGGCGGCCACAGGTCCAGACGCGAAGGGCCTGGCGGTGGGACAGCGCGTCGGCATCGGCTGGAATTCGGGCAGCGCCATGCACTCTCCCCAGTGCATGTCAGGAAACCATCACCTGTGCCCGCAAGTGCAGCCCACCACCATCGGTCATCGCGGCGGGTTCGCAATACACGGTCGTGAGGTATGTCGAGCCCTGATTCCTCCACCCCCGACCCACCGCCATTGCTACCACGGGGTGCTGGCGGCCCACTCGCGGCTGCCACCGCCTATGGGCGCGATGCCCGCAACTCTCGCGAGCCGGCACCCGAGACGGTATCGCCACCCGCCGCCGATGAGCACGTGTTTCGCTTCCCCGCGCGCTATCTGTGGGCGATGTTGCTCCCGAAATCCCGAACATGATGTCGAAGAATTCTGAGTCCATGCCGCGCAAGCCTCGTGGTTGTAAGGCTACGGGCGAACAGGAACTTTGGCGAGCTTCTCTGGTTCCGGCTGCACAGGGTTACGGATTAGGTGGTTTCGGATGCGGACATCGATATCCGGTTTAATCGGCAGAACGGCCAACCCGCAGCTCTGCCTGCGCCACTCAAGCCTGCGTCGCTCGCCGGTCGTATGCGCCGCGATGCTCGTCGCTTCCTGTAAGCCAGCCGGCGTCCTGGACCCCCAAGGGCCGATCGCGTCGGCGCAGCGGGAGCTCCTGATCAACTCCACGGCAATCATGCTCGTGGTTGTAGTTCCCGTGATCCTGGCGACCTTGGCGTTTGCCTGGTGGTACAGGTCGTCGAATACCCGCGCCAGTCACAGCCCAGAGCTGACCTATGAAGGGCGTATCGAATTCGTCATCTGGTCGATCCCGGCACTGATCGTGATCCTGCTCGGCGGGGTCATCTGGATCGGTTCGCATCAGCTGGATCCGCGGGCGCCGATTGCTGGGAACGCCGACCCACTCCGGGTGGACGTCGTGGCGCTCGATTGGAAATGGCTGTTCATCTATCCCGATCAAGGCGTTGCCGCCGTTAATGCACTGACCATCCCGGCCGGAACGCCGGTCGAATTTCGGCTCACCTCCGCGACGGTAATGAATTCCTTCTTCGTGCCGCAGCTCGGCAGCCAGATCTACACGATGGGCGGCATGACCACCCACCTCAACCTCCTTGCCGACACGCCGGGCGAATATCCGGGGTTTTCGGCCAATTTCAGCGGCGACGGCTTTTCCGACATGCGGTTTATCGTCAAGGCGGTGCCGGCCGGTGATTTCGAAGCCTGGGTCGCACAGGTGCGGGGCACCGGGTCTGCCCTCGATGCTGCTGACTACGCCGAATTGGCAAAGCCGAGCCAGGCGGTGCCGGCGAAGACCTACCGCACAGTAGCGCCGAATCTGTTCGAGCGCATCGTCGACCAGACGGCATCGGGTCCCCCCGTCCCCAACCCTCCCCCGCATGTGAGGAAGGGAAGGGCCGGGGTGGGGGCGGGCGCGGCCTGGTATCCGCCGCGGCGACCGACAGGAGATTGAGATGCTGGGCAAGCTGAGCTGGGCGGCAATTCCTTTCAATGAGCCGCTGCCGCTGATCAGTGTGGCGGTGGTCGCTGTCGTCATTCTCGTCGCGCTCGCGATTGTCACGATCAAGGGCTGGTGGCCTTATATGTGGCGCGAGTGGCTGACCAGCGTCGACCACAAGCGCATTGGCATCATGTACCTCTGTCTGGGGCTCCTCATGCTGCTGCGCGGCTTCTCCGATGCCATCATGATGCGCACGCAGCAAGCGCTCGCGGTCGGCCATGCGCAGGGATACCTGCCCCCTGGGCACTACGACCAGGTCTTCTCCGCGCACGGCACGATCATGATCTTTTTCGTGGCGATGCCGCTCGTCATTGGGCTGATGAACTTCGCCGTGCCATTGCAGCTCGGCGCGCGCGACGTCGCCTTTCCCGTGCTCAACTCGGTTAGCTTTTGGCTCACCGCAGCGGGCGCGTTCCTGATCAACGTATCCCTTGTCGTCGGCAACTTCGCGCGCACCGGCTGGATGGGCTATCCGCCGCTGTCCGAGCTGCCATTCTCCCCTGACGTCGGCGTCGATTACTACCTGTGGTCATTGCAGATTTCGGGTATCGGCACGTTGCTTACCGGCGTCAATTTCGTGACCACGATCCTCAAATTGCGCGCCCCGGGGATGACTTATTTCCGCATGCCGGTGTTCTGCTGGACCGCGCTGACCGCAAACCTCTTGATCGTCGCTGCATTTCCGATACTGACCGCGACTTTCGTAATGCTGCTGCTCGACCGTTACCTCGGCATGCATTTCTTTACCAATGACGCCGGCGGCAATCAGATGATGTATGTGAATCTTTTCTGGGCCTGGGGTCATCCCGAGGTCTACATCCTGATCCTGCCGGCCTTCGGCGTCTTCTCCGAAGTGGTCGCAACTTTTTCCGGCAAGGGCCTCTTCAGTTACCGCTCGATGGTTCTCGCAATCGTCGGGATCTGCCTCCTCTCTTTCATGGTTTGGCTGCATCATTTCTTCACCATGGGGGCCGGTGCCGACGTCAACGCTTTCTTTGGCATCATGTCGGCGATCATCGCGGTGCCGACCGGTGTCAAGGTCTTCAACTGGCTGTTCACCATGTTCCGTGGTCGGATCCTGTACAAGACGCCGATGCTGTTTGCGATCGGCTTCATCGTCACCTTCGTCATCGGCGGCCTGACGGGCGTTCTGCTAGCGGTTCCGCCGGTCGACTTCGTGCTGCACAACAGCGTATTCCTGGTCGCCCATTTTCACAACGTCATTATCGGCGGCGTCGTTTTTGGTGCAATCGCAGGCTACAATTACTGGTTCCCGAAGGCTTTCGGCTTTACCCTCGACGAGCGGCTTGGCAAGGCCAGCTTTTGGTGCTGGCTCATTGGCTTCTACCTCGCGTTCATGCCGCTCTATCTCCTGGGCTTGATGGGCATGACTCGGCGCCTCCAGCATATCCCCGACCCGAGCTGGCAGCCGTGGCTCTTGGTCGCGGAGCTCGGGGCCATCGTCATTTTCTGCGGCATTCTCTGCCAGATCGCCCAGCTCTATGTCAGCATCCGGTCGCGCGAGCGCCGCCGCGACCTGACCGGCGACCCTTGGAACGGCCGAACCCTGGAGTGGGCGACCCCGTCGCCTCCCCCTGCCTACAATTTCGCCGTGCTGCCCAGAGTCGAGACCATCGACGCCTTCTGGGAGATGAAGCGCAGCGGACAGAGCCGGGTCGAGCCGGCCTCTGAAACCATCGAGATGCCGCGCAACAGCCCCACCGGCTTCATCACCGCGTTCTTTGTGGTGGTCACCGGGTTTGCGCTGATCTGGCACATCTGGTGGCTCGTGATCCTCGGCCTCCTCGCGGCCGCGATCACGATCTTGGTGTTTGGCTGGAGCGATGACCGTCAGCGCGAAGTCTCGGGCAGCGAGATTGCGCAAACGGAGCAGGCACGCTCAGGCCTCGGGGCGCCGGCATGGCGATAGCAACCATCGGCGCGGTTCCAGCCGAGCTCGCGCGCGGGCACGGCGGCGGGCCGGCGCCGACGCGCATCGTCGTCGCCTATGGGTTCTGGATCTTCATCCTCAGCGACATCGTCATGTTTTCGGGGCTGTTCGCGGCCTATGCGGTGTTATCGGGCAATACCGCTGGCGGACCGACCGGGCCCGAGCTGTTCAATCTCCGCAATGTCTTCATCGAGACCCTGTGTCTGTTGCTCTCGAGCTATACCAGCGGGCTCGGGGCGCTGTCCATTGAATGGCGGCAGCCGGGGCGGTTCTTGATCTTCGCTGCCCTCACCTTCGTGCTCGGTGCATCCTTTCTTGTCATCGAGATCTCGGAATTTGCCGGCATGGTGAGCAAGGGCGCCGGGCCCTCACGCAGCGCCTTTCTGTCCGCCTTTTTCACCTTGGTCGGCATGCACGGTGCCCATGTGACCATCGGCCTCCTTTGGCTCCTCTACATGGTGGCTCAGGTCGTCGTCAAGGGCTTGCGCCCCGCCGTGCTGCGGCGCCTGTTGTGCTTCAGCCTATTCTGGCACGCGCTCGACATCATCTGGATCGGGGTATTCACGCTGGTTTACCTGATGGGAGTCAAGTGATGGACAGTGACGATCGCCCGCTTCACGGCCGAACGCCAGGTGTCGAAGAGCACGAGTCCGCGGCCAACGTTCTCTCCTACACGGCGGGGCTCGTGCTCGCGATCTTGGCCACGATCGCCTCTTTCGCTGTGGCGCAGACCGATTTGCTGTGGGCCCCCGGCATAGCGGTCGGGCTGGTCGTGCTCGCCATCGCGCAGATCGGGGTTCATCTCGTGTTTTTTCTGCATCTGGGCAGCGGACCCGACCACACGAACAATATTCTGGCCCTCGCCTTCGGGGTGCTGATCGTCTTTCTCGTCATCGCCGGCTCACTCTGGATCATCGCCAACCTCCACGCCAACATGATGCCGATCTCTGCCCATTCCTCCTGAGAGGACCAGTGGAGTGAATCAATGCGCGAAGGACTTCTGATGGCTTACCTCGCAAGGCACGGTGAAACCGCCTGGACGGAGAGCACTAAAAACCTGGCGCACGAGCCCCGGAAGGCAAAGGGCGGACACCTTGAGGGCTCCTGACCCCCGAGCTGCCGGAGCGGCATAGACTTCGAGCAGGTCTACGCCATCAGGGGGTCTGCTCGGGATACGTGTAATTTTTCATCACTTCGGCAACTAACGGTTTTCACACCCAATATCTCGTCTGCGAGTGGCGAGGATAGCGTTGTTTTGTGTAGCCGGAACACTTATTAGGTCGCCCTGTGCCGCAGCCACCGATGAAGGGTGTCCGAAAAATGGTTTGCCTAAGCGACGTGGAATTGTTTGATACTAAAGATATATTCAGCGTGAACCGGCTGTCCAAGACTGTCTACATTTTAGGACAGCCGTATGGGCTACAGCTGGGTTGCTGGTCAAAGTGATAAAAAATCGCACGTATCCCGAGCAGACCCCTGGCAGGCATCGAGCTCATGCACATGCTCAAGAAAGGCAGATGCTCGCAGCCGACGAACAGCAGTTGTCCGCCGCGGGGCAGTTCTATTCGCTGGCGGCCTGATTCCGCCCGGAGGTTGTCCGATCGCACCTGTCGGAAATTAGCGCAACAGAACCGTCTGGAGTGTCCGGCCCGCTTACCGAGGTGGCAGCGGGTCGCGCTCCAGCCGGTTGCGATCCCAGCCCGCGGTCACGGCCGCCGCCTTGTAAATGCTCTGGAGAAAGGCAAGCAGTGTCCCCTCCGGGTCTTGGGCGGTGCGAACCGCCTCATAGGGCAGCAGAAACTCCCGCAGCTCCGGATGGAAGTAGGCGGCTGTCGGCTCGATCGGGTATTCGCTGAAGCCCACGGGCACAGGGTAGGCGTAAGAGTAGAACGCAGGCTGGTCGATACCGCCGCCACCGGGCCAGAAACCGGCGCTGCTCACCTCCTGACTGTAAGCCTCGCGGGTCACGGCGTCGGGAAGGTGCGGGATTCCGCCCGGATGTGTCGGCGCGGGTCGCCCGGAGAATCGAGTGACCGCCAGGTCGTTGCTGCCCCAAAAGAAATGGACCGGGCTGCACTTTCCGGTAAAGCGTGCCCGGAACACCTTGAGCACGCGGTCCGCCTGCAGGAGTGCTCGCCAATAGCGGCTGGCGTAGTCGGCGTCATAGGCGGCGTGGATCCGGTCCTCAGCGAACGAGATTGGGTTGGGGAGCTCATTGGGCCGCGCATGGATCGCCACCGCAATGCCAAGCTCCGCCAGCAGTCCCGTCAGGCGCCGAGAAAAGTCTGCCACGGACATCGGGGCGAGCGGAAGGCTCGCCTGCCTTCCGTCGCTCACCGACACGAGCAATCGGTGATCGATGAAGTCGAAGTCGATCTGAAACTGACGCTCGCCGTCCGGGATCGGGGAGGTGGTCAGCCCCCGTGCCGTCAGGTAGAGCGTCACGTGCCAGGAATGATTGACCCAGGTGGACTTCGACAAGCGCACCTTGCCCACGATCTGGGTCCAGAGGTGCAGGGTGGTGCAGGTGCCGGCCCACGCACCATACGGCAGCTCCGGCCAGGCGGACGGACTCAAGCTAGGCTCCATCATGGGGTTCTCCGTTGTGGTGCAGGTGCTGCGCGCCGGTCGTGACTTTACGGCAGGACGTTGACATTCACGCGGCGGTGCTGCCTGGCGCCCTCCAAAGCACGGCGATCCCCAGCACTGATGAGACCAGAGACGCCGCGAGCACCGCGATCTTCGCGGCGGCGAAGTCGCCTGCGGCAGGAAACGCCTGTCCGGCGATGAAGAGGGACATGGTGAAGCCAACACCGGCCAGTGCGCCCGCGCCAAACACGTGCTGCCACGCGTAGGCACGTGGCTTTTCCGCGAGCCCGATGCCGACCGCCAGGGCGCAGGCGAGGACGAAGCCGAGCGGCTTGCCGACGACCAGGCCGGCCAGGATCGCAACCACGAGCATCTCATGGCGGCCGACGACATCGGGGCTGATGGAGACCCCGGCGTTGGCCAGGGCGAAGAGCGGCAGCACCAGATAGCTCCAGCGCGGGGCGGCGCTGCGCAGCAGCCGGTCGGCCGGTGACTCCAGGCGGTCTACTACGAGACGCACCTCTCCCGAGACCTGTTCGGGGAGTGGATCCTCGTCAAGGTCTGGGGCGGCTGCGGGTCGAGCCGCGGACGGCTCGCGAGCACCGGGGTTGCGTCATACGGCGAGGGGCTCGACGCGCTGCGGGAGATCGGCGAGCGGCGGAGCGCCCGCGGGTACGAGAGAGCCGGATGAGGTACTGCGCTGGTAAGCGTAGCGCAGGGGTCAGGACAGGGCGTTGTCGGAAGACCGTTTGACACCATATCTTGTGTTTGACATTGCAGTTGTTACTACATATAGCCAAGCATTTCCTTGCTCTTAAGATGTTGGTGAATGCGTATGTCGAAGCCCAAGGTCACCGGTGCCAAGGCCGCTCGCGCGGCTTCAACCACGCTCCGCTCAAAGTCAACCGGCAGCCGAGCGAAAACATCCGGGGGTAGTGCCCTGTCGCAGGCAAAGGCCCCCGCAAAGGTAACCTCGGCGAGGGCCGCCACTGCCTCTAGCTCCGTGCTCCGAGATGGGCGCACAGCGAAAGACTCTAAAAGCGCCGCGGGAAGCGCCCTTGCCCAACGTCCTCCCTCAAAAGGGCCGAAGTGAACATGTCTACATCTAACTCGTGACTCTGTCGAATGCGGTGAGTGCGGTGCCGAGATCGATCCACGGCACGACACCCCCGACCACCGTGTTGCCTGCCCTAGTTGTGGGAGCACCAGACGCTGCCACAATGTTTTCATTGCTGAAACAGTGGTGGTGCGTGATGGTATTGGGATGAAGGCAAAGCGCCAGGGAGAAAAGCGGCCATTCGTCGAGAATTACGCTATACCGAGCTTTTCCCGCAGCCGGGGCAACCTCGTTCACCGAGCGAGGATCATCGACAGAGACGATGACAGATATTTTGAGAAGGTCACCGATTACGAATCAGGAGAGGTCATCCACCACTGCGACGAGCCGCTGTCTCAACACCGAGGCCGTGGTTCCGCCAAAGGACAAAAGAAGTGACTCGGGATTTGTAGATCGAGGATCAGACCGTGACCACCTGAGGAGGCGGGTGGTGCCCGCTGGCCTTCGGTCGCCGGGCCGCTATCCCGCCGCCCCGGGTGACCAGGTCGCCAGCGTGCACCGCCGCGTCAGCAAGGCCGAGTTCATCCGCCGTTCCCGCCTGCGACACGGCGACACGTACGACTACTCCCTCGTCGACTGGAAGAGCAACACGCACGCGGTAGGAGAGCGCTAAAAACCGGGGGGTCTGGTAGTCCAAGGCTCAACATCGGCGTACGTTCGGGGTAGAGTTCTGCCATCAGGCGGGGATCATGCCCGGCGCCTATCAGCTCCGTGTTTGCCTCTAACGGAAACCAGACCCCCCGGTTTTTGACGCTCTCCCCTTCTTGGCTCAGTATGAGCGAAGCTACAACCAGGTGCCATATAAGTTGCGGCTTATGGATGTGTGGCTTGGAAACCCCTTGCGGGGTCAGGCCGCAACGAGGAACAAGCGCTTGGCCAGGTCCAGCTCGAAGGTTCCGTAGGGGTTGATGTGGTGGTAGATCAATGGAGAGAGGGCACGGAAGTCCGCCGGGGTCATCCGCTCGAGCCAGCCGGGCTCGGCGAGAATCTGTTGGAGCATCAGGGTGTTGACGTAGACCAGGCTGGCCTGGAGCAAATGCAGGGCGAGCGCGGCGGCCTCCTGCTCGTCGTGACGGTTGGTGGCGATCTCGCCGCTCTTGCCGTAGAAGATGAAGCCGTTGGCGCTGTTCCAGTTCTCCACCACGTTGAGCCCCTCGTGGATCTCCCGACGCAGGCCCTCGTCGTCGAGGTAACGGCAGAGGAAGCGGGTCTTCACCGCCCGGCCCAGCTCCTCGAGGGCGCGGTAGGTGGGGTGCTGGAGGTCGCTGCGGGCGAAGCGGCGCAGGATGTCCTCGGGCTGGGCGGTGCCCAGGCGCAGGGCCGTGGCGTACTTGACCATCTCGTCGTACTGGCGGCGGATTAGCTCCCAGTCGATGGGGCGGGCGAGGATCGGCTGGAGGTTCGGGTAGTCGCCGGCCCGCCCGAGGTCAGGGCGATGGAGCTTCTGGGCGGCGATATCCTTCAGGCGTGGCATCAGCTCGAAGCCGAGGAGGTAGGAGAAGGCAAAGGCCACGTGGCTCTGGCCGTGGCTGTCGACGTAGTTCCTCTGGATTTCCATGTCGGTGCAGTGGCGCAAGACCCCCTCGATCATGGCCGCGACCTCGGAAGAGGAGCAGCGCTTGAGCTGGGAGTCGATGCAGGCAGCGCGTCGCTCGACGTGCCAGTAGATCATGACCCCGCGTCCGCCATAGCGGACATGCCACTCAGTCATGAGGTTCTGGTCCCAGGCCCCAAACTTCTTGCTGTCGGAGGCACAGGCGGCGGTCCCCTCGCCCCAGATGTGCCCGAGGCGGGCCATCAGCGTGGCATCGACCACTCGGCGGATGGCCTCGCGCAGGCTGGCGTTGTCGATAAAGCGGCGGCGCACGTAGAGCAGGTCCGCATGGGGTCTGCTCGGGATACGTGCGATTTTGTGTCACTTTGACCCGCAAGTCGGCTGTAGCTGATACGGCGTCCTAAAATGTACACCTTTTAGGTCATCTGGTG
>Ga0315540_10001964_pt1 | contig 11619 bp, 8 predicted proteins | sample SalMarSW160110MG_FD_203677 | JGI IMG/M metagenome (GOLD analysis project Ga0315540, IMG submission 203677) | Salt marsh sediment microbial communities from the Plum Island Ecosystem LTER, Massachusetts, United States - Salt Marsh Sediment SW1601-10 ... | reverse complement strand
AGCCCATCGATATGCAAAGGCTCGAACCTGCATTAAAAAATGCAATCAAATCATATGATCTTGTAAAAGAGCTTGAATCATTAAAAGAAAATGTTAAAAAAGAGTATAGTTTTGATAATATTATTTCGTCTGATGGGAAAATGCAGGACGTGTTTAAACTTGTAACAAAAGTTTTGAATAATGATATTACAGTGCTTATTCATGGTGAAAGCGGAACAGGTAAAGAACTTGTTGCAAGAGCTATTCATTACAACGGGAAAAGAAAGGATAAGCCATTTATAGTGGTTAATTGCGCATCTATTCCCCGTGAATTACTTGAAAGTGAATTGTTTGGACATGAGAAAGGTTCATTTACCGGTGCTCATCAGCGTAAATTGGGTAAATTTGAATTGGCAAATGAAGGTACCATTTTTCTTGATGAAGTCGGTGAACTCGAAATGTTATTGCAGGCTAAGTTATTAAGAGTTATACAGGGAAAAGAATTCGAACGTGTTGGTGGTAATGAGCTAATAAAAACGAACGTAAGGATAATATCAGCTACTAACAGAGAGCTAAGGGAGGCGGTTGAACAAAAACAATTCAGGGAAGATCTTTATTACAGGCTAAATTCTTTCCCGATAAACATACCTCCGCTTCGTCAAAGAAAAGGGGATATACTTGTACTTGCCGAGCATTTTCTTAAAACATCCAGTGAAAGACTGGGAAAAGATGTAAAAGGTTTTACAAAACGGGCATTAAAATTAGTTTATGAATATAACTGGCCCGGCAACATTCGTGAAATGGAAAACACGATTGAAAGATGTCTTATTATATCGGAAAAAGATATGATAGATATAGAGGATCTACCTTCTCATCTAAGAAGTGCAGATCCTTCTGCTTCTATAGAATACAGCGGTTCGTTATTTGACGATGAAACAATAATTCCTTTTGAAAAGTTGAAAGAGGAATCTATAAGACATGCTCTTAAAGTTACTAACGGTAATATTGTAGAAGCCGCTAAAAAATTACAACTGGGGAGAGCTACTATTTACAGATTAATGGAAAGGTATAATATAGAAAATCGTTCTTCTAATTGAATTTAAATTAAATCAGGAATTTAAATGGATTTTATTAAAGAAAAGTATGACGACGTGTTGGTAGAGGTCGTGAATCTGACACGTGCTACACTCAAAGAAGCAGAAGAATTTAAGCTTACTTTAACACAAGATATAGAAGAAGGCGTAAGAAAAATTGTAGTGGACCTTTCTCAATGTGAATTTATCGATTCAACATTTCTGGGAGCCTTGGTCGTTTCCCTTAAAAAAATTACCAACCTAGGGGGTGATTTGAGACTGGTTGGCTTTCAGCCCGCTGTGCATTCTATGTTTGAATTAACCAGAATGTATCGTGTGTTTGAATCCTATAAAACTAAAGAAGAAGCTGTGAAAAGTTTTAGCCAGTAATATATATAAAGAATTTATTGAAACTATTTTTACTCGTACTATATTCCTCCAAACTAATCAGGTATAAATGCAAGAAGAACACAAATCTATTCTGGTTATTGATGATGACCTTACAGTGCGTAAACTTATTGATCACCATTTAAAAAAAAATGGATTTAAGACCTTATTAGCTGACGGAGCAAATGAGGGCTTTAAACATTTACGGGAAAATAATGTGGATCTGGTTTTATGTGATGTAACTATGCAGGGCATGGATGGATTCACATTTTGCAAAGAAGTCAGAACAAATGAAAAATTTAAAACTCTTCCTTTTGTTTTTGTAACTGCAAAATCGACTATAGAAGATAAATCTACTGCTCTAGAAGCAGGCGGTGATGATATTATTACCAAACCCTTTGATGTAAACGAATTGATTCTAAAAGTTCGTGCCTTAGTTCGTAAGGCCGATATTTATAAAGCTTACGGTGGCGGTGCAAGAAAGAACGTTGAAGAATCATTTCAAAAAGTCAAAACTAAAATACTTCTTGTAGATGATGATGATACTCTTTCGAAGTTATTTCAGTATAACTTAAATAAAGAGGGTTTTGAATGTATAACCGCACCTGATGCTAAATTCGGATTTGAAAAAGCTAAATCAATACATCCAGATATAATTATTTCGGATATTATGATGCCTGAGATTGATGGTTTTGAATTCAGAAAAATGCTTTTAAGGGAAGAGGATCTGAAAGGCGTTCCTTTTGTTTTTTTAACCGCCAAAGGAGAAGAGAACGATATACTGGATGGCTATGAACTAGGTATAACGGATTATGTTATCAAAACCGCCGGACCTAAAGTAGTAGTAGCAAAAGTGAGTGCGATTATTAAAAGTCTCGGTACTGAAAGGCAAAAGGCTGTAAATGAATTGCATCAGGCTGCGGATTCAATGCGTGTTAAAGTTGTTCCTGATGAAAGTCCCAAATTTGAAGGATTTGAGATTAGTCAATGGCACCAGCCGTTTCAAGGTATTCCGGGAGGAGATTTCATAGATTATTTTAATCTCGATGATGAACATCTTGCAATAATCCTCGGTGATGTGATGGGGAAAAAATGGGGTGCCTGGTACTTTGCATTTGCTTATGCAGGATATGTTAGAAGTGCAGTTCGTGTAGTATTACAAACTGGAAAAGATTTGACCCCAGGTTCGATTTTGCAACAGGTTAATCAATCAGTGTATAAAGACGCAAAAGTATCAGAAGTTTTTGCAACTCTTTCAATTTTAGTGTTAAATAAAAAAAATAAAACAGTTGATTACACGGGCGCAGGAGATCTGCCGGTTATTTTTAGGAAAGCTTCGGATGGTTCGCTTAAAAAATTAAAATCAAAAGGACTTCTGCTCGGCTTTGCTGAAGATGGTGGCTACGAAGACATTTCAATACAAATGAATGAAAATGATTGCCTGTTTCTCGTTACTGATGGAATCATTGAAACAAGGAATTCAGCCGGCGAACAGTTCGGTAAAGCGAAATTAGAAAAGGTGATAAAAAATATTTCAGATAATAAGAATCCGCTTGAAGCTCTGAAGAAAGAGTTTATTAATTACACGGAAAGTAAATTCGAAGATGATATTAGTCTTATAACAGTAAGAGCTAAAAATTAGATTTCATTAGTTGCCTGAAGTTTTTCAGTCCTGTCAGCCAGCTTCAATTGTTCAATAAGTTCATCAAGTTCACCTTCCACAATATTGGAGAGATTGTAAAGTGTTAATCCAATTCTGTGGTCGGTAACTCTATTTTGAGGAAAGTTGTAAGTTCTGATTTTATCACTTCTGTCACCGCTTCCCACCATAGATTTTCTCTGTGCTGAGAGTTCCGCGTTTTGTTCCTTCAGTTTCATATCATACAAGCGGGCACGTAAAACTTTCATTGCTTTTTGCCTGTTCTTTAATTGAGATCTTTCATCCTGACATTGAACAACTATACCGGTTGGAATGTGAGTAATTCTGACAGCAGTTTCAACTTTGTTTACGTTTTGTCCGCCAGCGCCACCCGAACGGAAAATATCTGTTCTGAGATCGTTTGGATTTACATTAACTTGTACGTCTTCAGCTTCCGGCAGAACTGCAACCGATGCTGCAGATGTATGAACTCTTCCGTTTGCTTCTGTCTCAGGTACTCTTTGAACTCTGTGAACTCCACTTTCAAATTTTAAGTTTCCGTAGATATTTTCTCCGCTTATTGAAAAGACCGCTTCTTTAATGCCACCACGACCGGTATCGTTTATATCCATAAGTTCAACTCTCCAGCCTTTTCTTTCCGCAAAGCGTGTGTACATTCTGAAAAGATCACCAGCAAATAGTGCTGCTTCTTCCCCTCCTGTACCCGCGCGGATTTCCATAATTATATCCTTATTGTCGTTAGGATCTTTAGGAAGCAATAAAAATTTTATTTTTTCTTCCAGCTTTTCCTTTTTCTCTGCGAGTTCATCAAGCTCAGCTTCTGCAAGTGAAACAAGTTCCTTGTCTGACTTTGCTTCTATTATTTCTTTATTGCCTTCAAGGTTTTTGATAATATCTGAGTAATCTTCATAAGCCCTCACAATTTCAACTAACTCGCTTCTTTCCCTGCTGAGATTAACTATTTTTTCTCTGTCGTTAATAAACGATGGATCTGAGAGCTGCTGGTTTATTATATCAAACCGTTCTTTTATTTTTTTTAGTCTGTCAGATAAATTCATGACTGTATTTTTTTAGAGCGATAAATATAGCAAAGATACGGTTCAAAATCTAAGCTAATTAAGTATTGGGTATTTTCCAACTTGTTAAAAGAGGATAATTGTACTTTACGAATAGACTATCTTAAGTGAATAATTTTCGTTCGGGCCTTTTACAGTCCAGCACAAGATTATATTTTCGCTGGCAAAAGTTAATTCAGCTGAATAAAGATCGTTATTGCAAATGTGTGGGATTTTACTTTGCCAGAAGTTTTCACCAGAAGGAATTAATTCAACCAAATTTACAGGATTGCTTTTGCCAAATCTTAAATGTTCAAGTTTAATGTTTCCTGTTAGGGAGAAATTCCACCTGTAAACATTTTTTGAATTTATCAATAAGCTACTTCCTTTTTCCCAATGTAGCCTTTCTTTAAAAACTATTTCACTTTTGTGTGACTTTTCGACTCCCACTGTTCCGGATAAGGTATGTGCTTGTTTTCTATTAACATCAAAAATTTTTGTGTTTAGTCGTTTTATTCCGGAAAATATTTCAATAATCCCTTTTCGATCCATCATAAGAAAAATTAAGCTTAAGTTAATATTTAACACTTTATAAAAATACGAGAAAATATCCTTCCCCTCTCTACTTATCAATATGTAATAAATTTCTGTTCCTATGTGGCGGTAATACTAATTTAGATTGTCATTTAATATATAGAATATTTATTGCAAAATTTTAAAATAGGGAGAGTTATACATGTTTAGTACTTTCAGGTCAAGATCATTTATAAAGGCCTTAATAATTGCATTTATTGCTTTAGTATCCATAAATCAAAGAACATTTGCAAAATATAACGTTCTGGTCCTGGAAGGTAAGGGCACTTTAAGGGGATTTGTTGTGGATTCTACGAACGGGGAGGTACTTGCATATTGTAATGTATTAATTAAGGAATTAAATATAGGGACTTCGACTGATATCAGGGGATATTTCCGTATTCCTTCCATTCCATCGGGGAAAGCATATACTCTTTTGGTTTCTTATGTCGGTTATAGATCTAAAGAGATAAAATTTTCAATCCGACCCAATAAAATCACCGACATTAAAATAGAACTGGCTCCTGAGACAATTGAGTTGAATCAGGTCGAAAAAATAGGGAATAGAATAATAGAAAAAAATGCTCCGGATGCAGGTTTGCAAAGAATTTCGATTAAGGATATTGAAAGTATTCCTCAGGGTGTTGAAACTGATATATTCAGATCGTTACAATTTATTCCCGGGGTTCAGTCTACCGGTGATGTTTCTGCAAGATACTATGTTAGAGGAAGTCCGACAAATGAAAATCTTGTTTTATTAAACGGGGTTACAATTTATAATCCGTTTCATGCCTTTGGATCGTTCAGTGTTGTCGAACCTGATATGATAAGTAATGTAGAGTTTTATAAAGGGGGGTTCACAGCAGAATATGGTGGCAGATTATCATCAGTCCTGAATATAGTAACAAAAGATGGGAACAAAAAAAGAGTCAGCGGTAGCGCAGGTGCCAGCTTTTTAACTGGTAAAGCCTTGATAGAGGGCCCTATACCCGGAGGCTCGTTTATTTTATCTGGGCGGAGAAGCTATAACAGTAAGATATTGAAGAAATTCTTGAATAATAAAAATGCGCCAATTGATTTTTATGATATAGGTGGAAAGATAAATTTTTCGGATCCTAATTTTATTAAAGGAGGTAAAATAACAATCCAAGGTTTTGTGAGTCACGATGGGCTTGATAATAATGACCCCAACCTTGAAAGCCTGGACTGGACTAATAAAATTATAGGCCTCAGATGGTTTCAGGTGGTTAAAGATGCCCCAGTGTATTTTGTAATGGGGCTGTCTTACAGTAACTTTAACGGGAACGTAGATCCTAAAAATACTTCGTCAAAACCCAAACATAATAATGTTACAGATTTTTCATGGGACATGAATGTAAATTATATGTTTGATAGTAAGGATGAGATTGCTTTTGGCTTGCAATTAAAATCTATTGAAACAGTGCTTGGTCTTCAAAATCAGAGTGGGGTAAGAAGTGATATAAATTCGAAAGGGGCTAACATTAGTGTGTTTGGGAAATACAAACTTTTGAGGTACGATAATTTTGGGCTGGATATTGGCACGAGGTTGAATCTTTCAAGTTTATCACAATCCCTTAAAAATATTAACCTGTTTGAACCTAGAGTAAGCCTTACCTATGTATTATCACATTCAATATCATTAAAGGGAGCGTGGGGAATTTATACACAGGAAATGACAACACTTACTGATGATAATGAAATTATTTCTTTGTTCGAGCCATGGATTATAGTTCCCGACTATTTAAAAACTCCCGGGGCAATTCATTATGGTTTCGGGATAAAAGACGAAATATCAAATAATATATCTCTAGACTTACAAGGATATTACAAAATATTGCATGATATTCCAACATTAAATGAAGCAAAGATCCTGCCTGAACAACGTGATCTTATTCCATCAGGTGGTAAATCATATGGACTGGAGGCGTTGTTGAAATATGATATTGGAAGACTGGGTATTACAGCTTCATATTCATTATCCTGGGCTTTTAAAACCGTTGATTCCCTAACCTATAATCCCAGGTATGACACAAGGCATAACCTTAGTTTATTAGGAACTGTGAACCTTGGTGATGGCTGGCAATTTAGTGCTACGTGGATATATAATTCGGGTCATCCTTTTACTCAGATTCTCAGTTTTTATGAAAAGTTTTATTTTGATAACCTTTATAATAATGATAAATATTACGGAGACTATTCGCCATTTATTATACAGGCTTCAAAAAATCTTGGCATACTTCCACAGTATCACCGACTTGATGTTAGTTTATCCAAGAAGTTTGATTTATCAATCTTAAAAGTCAGCCTATCTGCAAGTATTATTAATGTTTATAACAGGAAGAACATTTTTTATTATCAAAGGGATACGGGAAAAAGGGTAAATATGTTACCTTTCTTACCAACAGCTACTATAGAGGTGGAATTATGAAGAAAGTCATATTATTATTCCCACTGCTAGTCTCGTTTTATTTCATTTCGTGTGACGATTCATTTAATCCCTATGCTCCGTTTACAGAAGATTATGTACTGAACGGGATTGTGAGAGGAGATACTTCATACCAGGTTGTTACGTTAACACACAGCTATCGGCCAAATGGCACAGATCCATTAGCGTATAAAAATGATCCTGCTATAGCTGGAGCCCGGATAGAGCTTATGTATGATAATAAGATTTATGTACTGCGTGATTCATCCATTACGAGAACTGATACCTCACAATTTGATACTCCTTTCAGGTTTTTCTACACAAATGATCTCAGGCCTGATGTAAATAAGACAATCAGTATAAAGGCAATTTTGCCAAATGGAAAAATTCTGGAAGCAGAAACCAAAACGCCTAATGTGAGTAAATACGGATCCGGCTTTTTTAATGGTAATAGCGATTACACCTTTCCACCAGACACAGGTGCTAAGTCATATGTTTCTTGGGAAGATATCGGGAATTATGTATATGCTCCTGATATAAATATTAATTACCAGGTTATGGGAGATAGTACATTTTATGAAATAGCTGTGCCGGCAAGTTTTGATGAAGATGGGACACCGAAATATGTAAAACCTACAAAAGATATTTTTATGTCTTTCGATACATCAGCAGTGCGCAAAACTCTTGATGAACTTGCTAGTAAGTATGGTAATAAATCAAAATTAAAAATTATAAATATTACTGTAGATATACAGGTTTATGATGAGTATTTATCTCTATATTATTCTTCAATACGCTTAGGAATGGATAGTTTTACAATAAGAATTGATAACCCTGATTATTCGAATATAAAAGGAGGATATGGAATATTTGGTTGTTACGTGAGGACGGTTCACAGAATTAGTTTTAGAAGCGCATATCTAAGAAATTTAGGTTTTCAATAGAACTTAAAATTTTGACTTCTTAAAAAACAAAAGGGACCGGAGCAACTACAACTCCGGTCCTTCAATGAGAGAGAGAATAAAATTATAAATTCTTCAGCCAGGCTTCACGTAGTTTTAATTGTTCCGGCGTTGGATTAGGTTCAACTTTAAAAACATGTTTCAGTGGTGTTGGCCTTAATGTTTCTGTAACCTCAATTTCTTTATCTCCTCGTTTCAATGTAAGGTTAACTTTTGTTCCTACCGGCATACTCAGTGATTTTGAAGCAACCTTTTTTACATTTTGGAGTGTAATGTCAGTACTGTCAATTTTTTCAAGAATATCACCTTCTTTTATATCCTTGATATAATCATCAACTTTAACAACGACTAATTTTCCGTCCACGAACCCAATGTGTATTCCAGTGTATGATTTACTGCTGTCATAACCGGCAACTTCCTGGTAATCTATTCCCAGCTTTTTATAATACTCAGCCACGGGCAGCTTATCTGTACCCTTGATGTAATGATCTATAAAGTTTGCTATTTCAGGGTAAGTAATTTTAACTAATTCATTAAAGAAATTCTTTTCACTGAAAGAATTATGAGGTCCATATTTTTTTGAAAGTTCGATAATTAATTCTCGTAAACCACGTTTACCGCCGGAAAGTTCGAGCAACCGTATATCAAGCAATCCTGCAATAATTGCGCCCTTCATATAAATATTACCATACTGTTTTGGTAGTTCCGTTGCACGAATACCTAGTTCTGTGAGACTTATATTCTGGTCATAATTGTCGTTTATAGTTAACTTAGTGTGGAGTGTATTAAGATAATGATCGAGTGTTGTAAGCTTATCTCTTAATTGTAAAATATGAGCGGCCCATTCCGTTACCCCTTCATATAGCCATAAATGTTGCGACATTACCGGTTTTACAAAATTGAATTTTTCAACCAGTTCACTATGGATATTTAGTGGTGTATTTACATGAAAGAACTCGTGTGCAACGAAAGATTTTAATTGTGCTTCTGTCGCTCCTTTAAGAGTATCCTCTTTCATAACATATTCTGAGCTAAACGAATGCTCCCAAGCACCTACGGTAAAATTACCAAAGTGAAAAAGAAAAGTATAATGATCAACGGGCAAGCCTTCGGTAAAATCCGATTCTGCGTTGAGTATATCTTTTAGCATATTTAATATTTTTTCAGAGGTAATTAGGCCCGATTTTGAGTACGTGTAAACATCAATATTTGCTCCGCCTACCGTGGTCGTTGCTTTTGTTAAATCACCAAGATAGAAAGGTGAATCAACAACCCTGTCGTAAGTATCTGCGTCATAGTATCCATCATTATCTTTTCTCAGTGCAGTACCAATAGACCAGTCTGCCGGATAGTCAATCTTTATTTTAATTGGTTCAGACTGCATCCCTTTAAAGTATCCAAATACAACCTGACCATTAATCATAACGAAGTTGTCAGAAATTGTTGCACTGCTCATCGGGTAAATATTGTGTTCTTTAACAGGTGTATCCCAAATATCATCAACTTTATACGTAATTTTTTTTATTGCAGAAGGATCGGAAATAGTCCACTGGTTTGTTGAGTTGTGTTCAGTATTAATTTCGTTACCATTTGAATCGAAAGCCTTGAAATTACTGACAAACCGGCCAATATCCATTGTTTGGTAAGTGCCAGGTGCTGTTGCAGCGAATTGAAATATATTATTACTATCAGAAAGTTGTTCCGGATAGAGTGTTACATGAAATTTATCATCAGCCCTGTCATTTAAATTAACTTCAAATACCTGTTGAGCAAATGAAGTTGAAAAAAGTAGAAGGAAACTGAAGATTAGCACTCCATAAAATTTTGAGATCTTCTGCATAGAAACTCCGTGATATTTTATTTTATAAATACTTAAACTGCCATAAACTATGATAAGAGGGCAGCAAATTTAACGTATATTTGATGAATTATATGATATTAGGGATAAACGGTAAAAATAGGATTATATATCTGGGAATATATCTTTCATTTGTGTGGGAGTAATAATTTTGGTTTGAGTTGGGTACTCAATGTCTTATAAAGTTTTTATTGTGAGAAAAATTCCGATTTTTGAAATACTATTACATTATTTCTCTGTTTTTTATTTCATATTTTTACATATTACTAAAAAATCATCTAAGCCTGAATGAAAAAGTTCGATATTCCCCACTTTTACAGAAGTTCGATAATTGCAAAAATAAAAGAAAACCGAACCGGTAGTGACCCACGTAAAAAGGATTATTCTCCAACTTTACTCGATTTTGGTCCTGTTCGATTCTATATAGCCCGTCATTTCGGATTCTGTTATGGAGTGGAAAATGCAATAGAAATCTCATACAAAACAGTTGAAGAAAATCCGGACAAAAGGATTTATCTGCTAAGTGAAATGATACATAATCCCGGAGTTAATGATGATCTGAGAAGCCGGGGGGTAAAATTTATCATGGATACTTCAGGTAAACAGTTGATTGATTGGGGTAAATTAAATTCCAATGATATTGTAATTATTCCGGCTTTTGGTACAACACTGGAGATAGAAAAAAAATTAAAAGAAATTGGACTTGATGCATACAGGTATAATACAACCTGTCCATTTGTCGAAAAAGTCTGGAATCGTTCTACGCAGCTTGGAAAACAGGATTATACAATTATAATTCACGGTAAACATTACCACGAAGAAACACGTGCAACTTTTTCACATAGCGTTGTAAATTCAGCTTCAGTAATTGTTCGTGATATTGAGGAAACAAAATTCCTTTCAAAGGTTATTCTTGGAGAGAAAACCGAAAAAGATTTTTATAAATTCTTTAAAGGAAAGTACTCTGAAAGATTTGATGTTAAAAAAGATTTGCAAAAGATCGGCGTAGTGAACCAGACTACAATGCTGGCAACAGAAACGCAGGCAATTGCAGATTATTTAAATGAAACAATGATTAAAAAATACGGCACCGAAAATTTAAATGATCATTTTGCGGACACGAGAGATACATTGTGTTATGCAACTAATGATAACCAGGATGCAACTTACGGTTTGCTTGAAAAGGAAGCCGATTTTGCAATTGTTGTAGGTGGATATAATAGTTCGAACACCAGCCACATTGTTGAACTTTGCGAGGGGAAATTAAAGACTTATTTTATTTCATCTGCTGATAAAATCAGATCGAAAAACCAAATAGATCATTTTGATATTCATAAAAAGATAGAAGTTACTACAAAGAACTTTCTCCCGAATAAGAAACCAGTGGATATACTTTTGACAAGCGGGGCTTCTTGTCCTGACGCTGTAGTCGACCATGTATTACAGAAAATAGTTTCTTTGTTCGAAGATGCTGGTAAATTAGAAGATATTGTTGGAGTATTCGGCTGAATGCCCTTTCAATAAATTATTTTTTCAGTTTTACTTCAAATTTAAATGGTTTGCTTACCGGGAAAAGGCAGGTCTGATCATTACAGGGCTGATATTGTAATTGCCCAGTTAGCATAA
>Ga0315540_10001963_pt1 | contig 11620 bp, 11 predicted proteins | sample SalMarSW160110MG_FD_203677 | JGI IMG/M metagenome (GOLD analysis project Ga0315540, IMG submission 203677) | Salt marsh sediment microbial communities from the Plum Island Ecosystem LTER, Massachusetts, United States - Salt Marsh Sediment SW1601-10 ... | reverse complement strand
AGCTTGCGAATGACATACTCCGTCTGCCGGATCGTCACGCCAATCCGCCAGGTTTTCAGCCCCATCACATCGGTATAGGTCGGCGTCGTATGCACCTGAAATGCCTTCCCGTCGCGCTCGACGGTGAGATCAACGGGCTTGCCTTTGCCGTCCCTCAGATCCTGAACAATCACCAACCAGTAATAAATGGGCTTGCCATCCAGGCCCACAATCTTGTCACCTGACTGCAACCCCGCCTCGCTGGCAGGCTGGCCCGGCTCCACTTTGTCAATCACCAGGGGAACATAGGGGTACCAGCCGGCCACCCCGGCGCCATCCTGGCCTTCGGTATGGGGAGTCAGGCTCACGTGCAAGGCCTTGTCGCCTCGATCGACGGTCAGAGGTATGGGATGCTCTGCGCCGGTAAGGACTTTGAATTTAATGTCATGCCATCTGGGATCTCGGATGCCGTCAAACTGAACCACCCGGTCTCCAGCCTGGAGCCCGGCTTCCGCCGCCGCCGAACCCGGGTCGACAGCGCCAATCACAACAGGCTGGTCTTCATAGGCGGGCTTCTGAAAGTGAAACATGTAAATCCCGGCAAGGATCACCACGGCCAAAACAAAGTTCATCATCGGGCCCATCAGAATGATCACAAACCGCTGCCATCGCGGGCAGCCCAGAAATTCGCCCGGCTCACCTGTCAGGACCGCCGTGGGATCGTCTCCCGCCATCTTGACGTACCCGCCGAGCGGCAGAATGCTCACGCGGTAGTCGGTCCCGCCTCGCTCAAACCCAAACAGCCGTTTGCCGAAGCCCAGCGAGAAAGTCAAGACGCGCACGCCAAACGCTTTCGCGGCCAGGAAGTGGCCCGCCTCATGGACAAAGACCATCACTCCCAGGACCACGACGACAACAATCGCGTCAGTGAGGAAACTCGAAACCATAGATCAAACCTTTCTCCTGTTCACACAACTGTGGATGGGTGCGTCATCGAGACTACCGATTCGCGCGCCGACAACCGGGCCCGCCTGTCGCTTTCCAGAACCTCTTCCATTCTGTTTGGATGACTCGGAGGGGTCTCGCGCATCACTTTTTCAATCACACGTGGAATATCGGAAAAACGGAGCTCGCCCCTGAGAAACGCCTCCACGGCCACTTCATCGGCGGCGTTCAGCGCGCAGGGCATCACCCCACCCTGTTCCAAAGCAGCCCGGCCCAGTTCCAGGCACGGAAACCAGCGCACATCCGGCGCTTGAAAATGCAGGCTCCCGGCCGCAATCAGGTCCAGGAGCGGCAGATGTCCATCCGCATCCATTCTCTCCGGGTAGGTCAGCGCGTACTGGATGGGAAGCCGCATGTCGGCAACACCAAGCTGCGCCATCACCGATCCATCGCAAAACTCAATCATGGAATGGATAATCGATTCCGGATGAATCATCACGTCAATCTGCTGCGAAGGAAAGCCAAAAAGCCAATGGGCCTCAATAATTTCAAGGCCTTTGTTCATGAGGGTGGCGGAGTCAATGGTGATCCGGCCCCCCATTTTCCACACCGGATGTTTCAGCGCCAGCTCGGGCGTAACCGTTTCCAGGCGCTTGCGGGGGGTCTTGAGGAACGGTCCCCCGGAACCCGTCAGAATCAGCCGTTTGACCTCCTGGTGGGCGCCTGACCTCAGGCATTGGTGGATGGCGCAATGTTCGCTGTCAATGGGGAGGACGTCCACACCGTGTTCTTGTGCGATCCGGGTGACCAGCTCACCGGCCACCACCATGACTTCCTTGTTGGCCAGTCCCACCGTCTTGCCCGAACAGATGGCCTCGTAGACAGCCACCAGCCCCGTGGTGCCATGGGAAGCCGCCACGACGAAATTGACCTCAGGATGGCTGACAGCCTCCACCTGGCCTTCGGTTCCGGCCAGAATTTTCAGGTTTTCACGGAAACCCAGGGCCTGGAGCCGCTCCCGCAGGGGAGAGATTGAGTCCGCATCGGCCACGACGGCCACACAGGGCCGGAATTCTACAATCTGGCTGGCGAGCACATCCAGGTTCCTGCCCGCCGAGAGCGCGACCACCCGAAACAGATCCTCACGCCCGCGAACCACGTTGAGGCAGTTCTGCCCGATAGAACCGGTCGAGCCCAGAATGCATAATCCCTTTATCAATGCCAGAAGTCCTTTAGACGCCACGCCAACCACAGAGTCGGGGCGGCAAACAAGAGGCTGTCGATCCGGTCGAGCAATCCTCCGTGCCCGGGAAGGATCGCTCCCGAATCCTTCAGGTTCGCAGCCCGCTTGAGGGCAGATTCCACAAGGTCGCCGGCCTGTCCGGCCAGAGCAACCAAGCCTCCTATCAGGATAACCGTTTTTTGATCACCTGTCTGCCAAAACCAGTGTGAAAAGCCCCAGGCAACCAGGACCCCACCGGCCAACCCCGCAATCGCCCCCTCGACGGTCTTTTTCGGGGAAATCTTCCTTGCCAGCGGAATTCGCCCCACCATGCGCCCCACGGCATAGGCAAATATGTCCCCCGCCCAGACCACCAGGAACAGCAGAACAATCAGGCGCCAGCCCGCGACCGGATCGCCAAATCTCAGAGGAATCATCCACGAAAAGGCAAATCCAACGTAAAAAACCCCCAGCACGGTGGATGCCAGCGCGCCTGAGTAATTCTTCAGATCAGAGACAATCACAAGACCGGCTACCGGAATGGCCAGGACCAACAGCAGAAGCAGTGACGATTCGCCGAAAACCATTCCGTGCAGGTCTGCAAGCTGGCCCAGGCAAAGCAGCACTGCAGCCACATAGCCCATCCGGGGCCATCCACCCAAGCCTGCCTCCCGGCTGATGTGGAAATACTCCTGGAGGCTGATCAGCACGGTGGCCAGCACCGCCAGAGTAAACAGCCATTCACGGCCCTGAACAAGCAGGTACACAACCACAAGGGCCAAAGGCAAGCCGGTAAGAATCCGTCGTTTCATGGAATCGAGTGAGGGGGCCCAGGCATAACTTCTGCAGCCGGCTCTGTATGAACCGGGTGGCGCCGCATCAGCCCAGCCCGCCGTAGCGGCGCTCCCGCCGCTGGAAATCGATAACAGCCTGGAACAGCTCCAGCTCTGTGAAGTCCGGCCACAGGACGTCGGTTACCCAGATTTCACTATAGGCAACCTGCCACAGGAGAAAATTGCTCAGGCGCATCTCGCCGCTGGTCCGAATCAGCAGGTCCGGATCGGGAAGATCGTGGGTGTAGAGATGCCGGCCGAAACTCTGCTCGGTGATGGCCTCGGGATCAAGCGCCTCTTTTCCACTCAACTGCGAAGCCAGACTCCTCACAGCATCAATCAGTTCAGCCCGTCCGCCATAGTTCAGAGCCAGCGTCAGCCTCAGCCCGGTATTCGCCCGCGTCTTTTCAACAGCCTCGTGCAGATCGCGCTGCACAGTTTTCGGCAGGTTTTCAATTCTCCCAATGGCTCCGAACCGGATGTTATTCCGGTTGAGTTCCGCAATCTCTCTCTTCAGAAATTCACGCAGCAAGCCCATCAGAAGTTTCACTTCCGTTCTGGGCCGCTTCCAGTTTTCCACCGAAAAGGCATAAAGTGTGAGGCAGGGCACGCCCAATCGCACGCAGGCTTCCACCACCTTCCGAACCGCTCCGATGCCAGCGCGGTGGCCTGCAATCCGCGGCAAATGGCGCTTCCGGGCCCATCGCCCGTTGCCGTCCATGATGACGGCAATGTGCCGGGGCAGCCGTTCAAGGTCGATTTGTGAATGCAATTCAGCGTTGGAATTTCTGGTTTTCACGGCGGGCCCACAACCCAGCAAACTGTTCACTCAAGAGTTAACAAACTACCACACGCACACCGTTACTTCAACCCGGGCCCTGCACGGTCTGCTTCTCGGGGTTATTTCCGGTCGATCCTCTTGATGGAAACGGCATGTCCCGTCAGGGCGTCAGCCTCCACCAGGACCCCGCAGAGCCGGACGTCGCCCTTCGCAACCTCGAACCTTTCAGGAAGCTGGCTGAGGAATTTCCGGATCACCGTATCCTTATCGACCCCGATCACGGATTCATAAGGGCCGGTCATTCCGAGGTCGGTGATGTACGCCGTCCCTCCGGGCAGCACCTTTTCGTCCGCCGTCGGGATATGAGTGTGTGTTCCCACCATGGCTGTCACGCGGCCATTCAGGTACCATCCCATGGCCTGCTTCTCTGAGGTAGCCTCAGCGTGCATATCCACAAAGCGGATTTTCACCGTTTCCGGAACCATCTCCAGCAGGCTATCGACGGTCCGGAAGGGGCAGTCGATCGGCGGCATAAAGACGCGCCCCTGGAGGTTGATTACCGCAAATTCCAGCCCCGCCCGCGTCTTGCCCACATAAAGCCCGCGGCCGGGGACCTGCGGCGGGTAGTTGGCCGGCCGCAGCAGCGGGCCATCAGCGTGCTCAGCCAGATAAGGGTAGATTTCCTTCTTGTCCCAGATGTGGTTTCCGGTGGTGAGGACGGCGATCCCAAGACCCAGCAGTTCCTCCACCAGGCGGGGAGTAATGCCAAATCCCGCGGCCGCGTTTTCGCCGTTGGCGAGAATCAGGTCCGGCGCATATTCCGACACCAGTTCCGGCAGGCGTTCTTTCACAATGCTCCGCCCGGGGCGTCCAAAAATGTCGCCAATGTACAGAATTCTAACGGTTTCCTGCAAGAGTCTCCTGTAAGGGCCGCCAGGGGGTAACAGCCATGACCGGCCAAAAAAATCAATTGTCTTCCCGGGATTCAGGAACGCGCGCGGATGGTCAAACGGCGGGCTTCAGCAACCGGTCCAGCGCCTCATTATATTCACCGACCTTCTGTTCAACCCGCTCTGTGGTCGTTTCGTACTTGGACTTCATCTGATGATATTCGTCCGCAATGTTCAGCGCCGCGAGCACCGCCACGCGCAGTGAATCCACGTTGTGGCTCCGCGTCGCGATGGACCGCATTTTGCCGTCCACATACCGGGCGAGCTCTTCGAGATACACCGCATTCAGGCTACCCTTGACGTGGTATTCCTGGTCGTAGATTTCGATTCGGACGGAATCCGTTAAATTGTTCAAGCGCCTCCTTCCCGCCCCTTGCGGCTTGCGCGCGCAACAAGGCACTCAGCAAACTGCCCCGGCTACGATCCCGTATTATCCTGGCCAGTCAACTGCTCAATCTGGCTCAGCAGCTTCTCGATTCGGACCCGAACTTCTTCCCGCTCGCGCCTCAAAACCTTGACTTCGTCCTGCAAGGCCTCCAGGCGCTTCCGGCTGCCGCCCGTGTCCTCTTTCAACATTTCAAGCGCCTTCTCAAGGTCCTGCTTCTCGGCGATAGTGCGCCTGAAAACTTCGCTTGCCTTTGACAGCTTTTCTTCCAACTGCTGGAAACTCTCGTTCAGATCCATTGTTCCTGGCCCCATGGCCGACCCTTCACGCCTGTGCCCGAATTTGAACCCCCAATGGTTCAAGGGCTTCGACGATGCGCCGGCTTTGAGATTCGACTTCGTCGCTCGCCAGCGTGTGTGTCGGACTTTGAAATGTAATGCGCAAAAGAAGACTCGCGTGACCCGGCGGTATCGTGCCCTCGGGAAGCTCCCCGCTGGGGCGCCGATCCACCGGCGTCATGGACTGGATCTCTTCAATCGCCAGCCCGCGAATCGTTTCTTCCAAACGCCCGTAGGCAGTGCTTTCCGGTACAACCAGAGAGAAGTCACGCTCCACGGGCGGAAACTTTGAAATCGGTTTAAAGCTCTTCTGTCTTAAAGCGGCGCTGAGAAGAACATCCAGTTCAACTTCCGCCAGCCACACGGCCTGGCGAAGTTTGTAACCGCGCGCCAGGTCTTCGCGCAGGCGGCCCAAAGTGGCAACTGTTGAATCCTCCGCAACAAACCGGCCCGCCACGCCTTCTTCAAGATAGCCGGCATCTGAAGGTTCAAACTTCAGCCCGGACAGGTCAAAACAGCCGAGGAGCTCTTCAACATGGCCCTTTAAGTCAAAGAAGTTGAGTTCCGTTTCCTTGCTGTGCAGGGTCGAGGGCTCGCGGTTTCCGCTGGTACCCAGCACCAGAACGCGGCGCTCATCGGGCAGGCTCGCATCCCGTGCGCTGTATACCCTTCCCATTTCATAAAGCCGCAGGTCGGTGCGATAACGGTCAAGGTTCCACTTCAGGGTGTGGACCATGCTGGGCACCGCCGAAGACCGCATAGCGGCGGCATCCTGGCTGAGTGGATTTTCCAGCACCACCGGGGGACGGTCCGTGAACCTGGCGTTCTCCGCCGGGTCGACCATTGCAGAAGGAATGATTTCCCGGTAGCCCAGCGCCACAAGAGTGTTGCTGATCCTGAGCTCTTTGCTTCGAGTCTCTCCTGCGGCAAGCCGGGTCGGAGCCGGCCGTACCCGCGAAGGCAATCGGTTATAGCCGTAGTGCCGGGCCACTTCTTCAATCAAGTCTACTTCCCGGTCCACATCCAGACGGGACAAGGGCGGAGTGACACGCCAGCCCTCCGTCCCCCGCCGCTCAACTTTAAAACCGAGCGTGCGCAGGACCCTTTCGATCTCTTCCCACGGAACCTCCGCGCCCAGGATGCGCTGAATTTCGCTCCGCCGCAGCTCAATGTAGGTGCGGTGTTTCGGGGAGGGGTAGACATCGATCACCCCGCGCAGGACCTCACCTCCCGCCAACTGGGCAATCAAAATCGCTGCACGGTCCAGCGCCACCGGAGCCATTTCAATATCGGCGCCGCGCTCAAAACGGTGTGAAGCCTCCGTATGCAGACCCTGAGTCTTTGAGGTGCGCCGGATGGTAGCCGGATCGAACCAGGCGCTTTCCAGCAGGACTGAGCGGGTGTCGCCGGATATCTCGGACTCTTCACCGCCCATCACGCCTGCCAGCGCCACCGGCCGAGTGGAATCCGCAATTACCAGATCGCTGGCCGCAAGAGTTCTCGCCACACCGTCAAGGGTCTGTAACTGTTCCCCTGGCCGGGCGGAGCGCACAATAATCCTGCGCCCCTTCAGGCGCGTCAGGTCAAAAGCATGGAGCGGATGGCCCAGTTCCATCAGCACGTAGTTGGTAATATCAGCCACATTATTGATGGGGCGCTGGCCGACGGCCTCCAGGCGCCTGACCAGCCAATCCGGCGACGCCTTCACTTCCACGCCCTGGACCACCCGGCCGCAATAGCGCGCACAGAGTTCCGGATTAAGAATCTCAATAGAAGCCTCGGCAGAGGCCGCGGCACTGCTTTCCTTGCAGACAAATTCCAGGGGCGCAAGATGCTTCCGGTAGAGCGCAGCCACTTCCCGCGCCACACCGTAATGGCTTAAACAATCGGGCCGGTTGGTGGTGACTTCCACTTCGAAAACAACGTCTTCGCCCACCGCCTGAAACGATTCCGCGTTCAGACCGACGGAGGTGAGGTCCGCCTTCAGGCGGCGGGCGTCTGCCGGAACTTCCACAAATTCTTTCAGCCAGTTCAGGGAAACTTTCATGATCTCAGTCTTCAGATAAAGAGAAGCCGGCGCGCAGACAGCCAAACCCAGGTAACATCACCCTCAGAACTGTTCCAGAAACCTGACATCGCCCTGGTGGAAAAGCTGGATATCGTTGATGTCATACTTCATCATCGCAAAACGCTCAACCCCCAGCCCGAAGGCCCAGCCGGAGTAACGCTCCGGGTCAATGCCGCCGTGGCGCAGCACTTCCGGATGTACCATGCCGCAGCCCATCACCTCAATCCAGCCGCTCTCCTTGCACACCCGGCAGCCTTCGCCGCCGCAGAACACACAACTGATCGACAACTCCCCGCTCGGCTCCGTGAAGGGAAAAAAGCTGGGCACAAAATTGGTTTTGATCTTATCGCCGAAAAACTTCCTGGCAAAGTAGTCGAGCGTTCCCTTCAGGTCGGCAAAACTGATGTCCCTATCCACCGCCAGGCCCTCCACCTGGTGGAACATGGTGGCGTGGGTGGAGTCAGGATTGTCGTGCCGGTAGGCTTTTCCGGGGCAGAGGATGTAAAGGGGCGCGCCATGCTTTTCCATGGCCCGAATCTGCACCGGAGAAGTGTGGGTGCGCAGCACCGTTTCAGAATTGACGTAAAGGGTGTCCCAGTCATCGCGCGCCGGATGGCTCTCCGGAATGTTGAGGGCGTCAAAGTTGTAATAGACCGATTCAATTTCCGGCCCCGACTCGATGGAAAAACCAAGCCCCAGGAAGATGTCCTCGATTTCCCGCATCACCTGCGTGACCGGGTGGATGGAACCCATCGGCTGGCGATAACCGGGCAGCGTGAGGTCCTGCCCCCGTATTACTTCTGCAGTAAATTCGACGCCAGCGTGTGCCACGAGCCTCACTGGGACGTCGGCCTGTACCCGAACCTCCTGCAGAAGGCTTTCCGTATCGACGCAGGTCGCGACCTGGCGTAACTGATTGAAGGCGCGGCCCACAGCAGGCTTCAATTCCTTCGGCGCTTTCTTCAGCCAGTTCTCGTCGATCAGCGAAACAAGCCCGCCCTTGCGCGCCAGCCAGCGATCACGCAAATCTTTAACTTTTTGGCTGCGCTCGCGCCCATCGCCGGCGCCTGCAGCAATCAGGGCCTTTCGTTCACTTTCCAGGGCAGAGGTGACCTCGCCAAACAACTCGCCGATGGCCTCGGGAGATATTGCGTCGAGATCATTCAGGGTTTTACTGATTTTTTCGTCAATCGACATCCGGGACCGCGTATGAGCACGTTGGTTGGGAATCCGGCGATCAGCTTCGGATCCGGACATGAATTAGCCTGCCTTCAGGGCCGTTTTCACGCGGGCTGCAAGCTCGGCAAATGCCGACTGGTCGAGGGCCGCCATTTCAGCGAGAGCTTTTCGGTCAAGCTCCACGCCCAGTTTCTTTACGCCGTGAATAAACTGGCTGTAGGTCAGATCATTCAGGCGCGCAGCCGCACCAATCCGCACAATCCAGAGACGGCGAAAGTCCCGTTTCTTTTGCCGCCGGTCGCGATAGGCAAAGCGCCCCGCGCGGTCCGCGGCCTCTTTCATAAATTTGTAGAGCTTGCTCTTCTTGAGGAAGTAGCCTTTGGTCAGCTTGGCGAGTTTCTTCCGCTGGGCGCGGCGCACAGTTCCGCGCTTGACTCTTGGCATGGGTTTGCTCCTTTCAGAAAATTTCGGGGCAGCAAAGGCACCCTGCCGTTGGCCTTTCCGCACCCACAAAAAACACTTACAGCAATTCAGTCATTATAAATCAGAATTGCAATTCCGCGCATCAGCGGCATGGGCCGCTAATAGCAAAAAACTGCAGCTGCACACCTCATCCTGCAACAGCTGCCAACATTTCTTTGTTTCGCCGTGTTCCGGGAACTTCGCCTAGCGGCCGTAAGGCAGCATGGCCTTCACGTGACGGACATCGGCATCGGCAACAACGCTGGACGATCCCAGCTTGCGTTTTCGCTTCCGCGTCTTTGAGGTCAGGATGTGGCGCGCGCCGGCGTGGCCGCTCATCACTTTGCCGCTGGCCGTCAGCTTGAACCGCTTGGCGGCGCCCTTATGCGTCTTCAATTTCATCTTTGGCAAAACTATCCTCCAGAGGTTTCGTGCACCGGCGCGGGTTTAGCCTGCTCCTTCTTCTGCGCTCCGCTGGAATCAGCGGACCGCGCAGTTGACTTCGCAGGTTTCGCTGCCGGCTTTTTAGGAGAAAAGATGGCCGACAGGTTGGGACCTTCCTGCCTCGGCCCGATCTCCAGTAGTCCGATTTCGCTCAGATCTTCGGCCAGTCGTTTCATCATAGCCCAGCCCAGGTCGCGGTGCGCGTTCTCGCGCCCACGAAACGTGACCGCGGCCTTCACCTTCGAGCCTTCCTTCAAAAACTCGATGATGCGGTTTCGCTTGGTCTCAAAATCGTGCACCGAGATGCGCGGACGCATCTTCACTTCTTTCAGTCCGGCTGCCTTCTGGTGCTTCCGGGCTTCGTGCTGCCGCTTGCTCAGTTGATACAGGTATTTCCCGTAATTGATCGTGCGGCAGACGGGCGGGTTTGCCTGAGGCGCCACCTCTACCAAGTCAAGACCTTGCTCCCGGGCAATCTTCATGGCTTCAAACGGAGGCATCACCCCAACCTGGTTGCCTTCCTCGTCGATCAGACGAATTTCCCGGGCGCGAATTTTTTCATTGACTCGTACGTAATTCCGACTGATAAATAGCCCTCCCGGTCCAGTGGACCCATCTAGCTCAAATTAATTAAATGCTTCTTGCCTTCAGGTAAGCTCTTCTATTCTCATCCACTTCCAGAAGCTTACCATTTATTGGCCCGCGTGTCGATAAGTTCGCGGAGGTAAGATTTAAACTCCGCAAGGGGACGAAAACCAGCGTCACCGGTGTCGCGCCTTCGAACAGCCACTCCCCCGCCCTGCGCTTCGCGGTCTCCCACCACCAGCATAAAAGGAATCCGCTGGAGTTGCGCATCGCGGATGCGGGCGTTCAGCTTTTCATTCCGGTCGTCCAATTCCACGCGGATCCCGGCTGCCCGCAACTCCCCGGCCACCCTCCCCGCATAGTCCGTATGCTTCTCGCTGATCGGCAGCACCACCGCCTGCACGGGCGAGAGCCACACCGGGAAGGCTCCGGCGTAATGTTCAATCAGAACGCCGAAGAATCTCTCCACCGAGCCCAGCAGCGCCCGGTGCACCATCACGGGGGTGTGCGGCTTGCCGTCCGCAGCCGTGTATTCCAGTCCGAAGCGGCGCGGCAGGTTGAAGTCAAACTGGACGGTGGTCAACTGCCAGGGCCGTCCGATGGCGTCCACTAGCTTAACATCAATTTTCGGTCCGTAAAACACCGCTTCGCCCGGCATGTATTTGTAGGGAATGTCCATCCGCTTGAGCGTATTCATCAAAGCGCTTTCGGCGAGGTCCCATTCTTCCACCGTCCCGGCATAATGCTCGGCATCCTGCGGGTCGCGCGCCGAGAGTTCCACTTCGAACCGGTCAAAGCCAAACGTCTTCAGGACCAACTGGGCGAACTCCACACAATCCTGGACTTCACTCTCAACCTGCTCCGGCATGCAGAAGATATGCGCGTCATCCTGCGTGAAGCCGCGAACGCGCAGCAATCCGTGCATCACGCCCGAGCGCTCATAGCGATAAACCGTTCCAAGTTCGGCCAGGCGCATGGGCAATTCCCGGTAGCTGCGGCGGCGGTCTCTATAAATCAGAATGTGGCCCGGGCAATTCATCGGCTTCAGCTGGTAGCGTTCGTTTTCCACTTCCATCGGCCCAAACATGTTTTCGCGGTAGAAATTGGCGTGGCCGCTGGTCTCCCACAAATGGAGCCGCATAGCGTGCGGCGTGTAAACCAGGTCGTAGCCGTGCGCAACCAGCTCGGCGCACAGCCAGTCCTCAATTTCCTTGCGGATGACGCCACCCTTGGGATGCCAGAAGATCAGGCCCGGGCCGGCTTCGTCCTGGATGCTGAACAGATCCATATCCTTGCCCAGGCGCCGGTGGTCACGCTTCTTCGCTTCTTCCAGATGGTGAATGTATTCGTCCAGCTCTTTCCTGCTGAAGAACGACGTGCCGTAAATCCGCTGCATCGGGTGCGACTTTTCATCGCCCTTCCAGTGCGCGCCCGCAACGCTCAGCAGCT
>Ga0315540_10001961_pt1 | contig 11628 bp, 9 predicted proteins | sample SalMarSW160110MG_FD_203677 | JGI IMG/M metagenome (GOLD analysis project Ga0315540, IMG submission 203677) | Salt marsh sediment microbial communities from the Plum Island Ecosystem LTER, Massachusetts, United States - Salt Marsh Sediment SW1601-10 ... | reverse complement strand
CGCCGTGGGATCCGTCCATGATGTCAGAGGCCGCCCAGCTCGAGCTTGGCTTCTTCTAGCGAGTGAGCCTGCGCGCAGCCTGAGGCTGCGGGCAGGTCTCCCTCGCTTCGGACTCGCTGCACGAGTCCTTCCGCTAGATCTCAAGCAGGGCCCCAAACGGTATCTGCACGCCAGCGGACGCCTTGTAACGAGCTGTGGGTGAGCGTCAATTGGTTTCGATCGTGAAGCCGCCGGCGTGGGCCTTGTTGGTCTTGAGCTCGATCCCGACCGCCGACCGGCAGAAGGCCTGGTCGAGCTGCTCCCGGAACGGTGCCAGGGACGCCGCGACCGCGTCGGGGAGGCCGTCCTGCCACGGAAGCCTGTGCGGGTCCGCGGCCATGGCCTCGAGCTCGGCGTCGAGGGCGGCGAGCTGCTCCGGCGAGCCCCCGGCGGCTGCGAGCGCCGCTCGCTGGCGCTCGAGCACCCCGTGAAGGCCCTCAGCGACGCGCCCGCTGAGCACCGTGTCGTGGAATGCCCGGCGCTCGTCCCGCTCCCGCGGCTCGAGCAGCTGCCCGTGGTAGGCGAGTACGTAGATCCAGTCGTACTCGTCGAGGCCCATGCCGGCGTCGAGCAGAGCCCGGTCGCGCGTGGCGAAGAAGGTCCCCAGCTTGCGAGCCATCCCCATCGCCGCCTTGGTCGTGGAAAGTGCCAGCTTGAGCGCCTCGGTGCGGGAGACGTCATTGCGCTGGTCGAGGTCGTCCATCCGCCGGAGTGTCTCATCAAAGTCGGCGATGCCGCGGCACGGCCCTGCGAGCGCGGACCGGACTACGAGGAAGGCCTGCACGCGATCCGCAGCGATCGAGCCGTCCGGTGCCGGAGTGAACGGAGCGGATGACGCGCGAGCGGCGAGCTTGCGCTCGGCATCGACCGCCTGCCGGAACGGCGCCGTCATGAGGTAGCCGAACAGCACGATCAGGCCCAGCCCGACGACGACGGCGATGCCGCACCCGGCCAACCAACGTCCGCAGCCACCCGACTTCGGTTCGTACGTATCCATCTCAACCCAGCATAACGACGGAGCACCCGAAATGTGAGCTGGCGCCGCTCCCGCTCCGCCGCAACGGGGGCGTACTCGCCTCCCCGACGGTCTCCCAGCGGACGGCGATCAGGAGACGACGGTGGCGACGGCGGCTGCGACCTCGTCGGCGCCCGCGTCCGAGCGCAGCACGATGTCCGCTCCGACGTGCCCGCCCCTCGACGGCGCACGACCGCCGTTTTCGACCAGTGCAAGCACCGGCACAGCGCTCAGCGACGCCTCGCCCCTGAATACGGTCAGGGCGGACTCACCACCGAGGCCAGGCAGACCGAGGTCGACCACCAGCGCCGCCGGCGGAAAGGCCGCCGCGGCAATGCCGGCGTGGAACGCCGAATCGACGATGAGTGGCACGAGACCGCGCGCCTCGAGGGCCCGGCGAACCGCTTCGGCCCGGCGTCCGTCCCGGTCCGCAACCACGACCCGGCGTTCCTCAGGGCGCAGCTCGCTGGGGATCGGCATGGCCTGGTCGTGCAGGAACTGGAGCAGGTCGGCCCGTGGGATCCGGTGGTCGCCCCGCCCCGGGAGCTTGAAGGCCTTCAGCGCCCCGCGCTGGATCCAGCGCGTGACCGTCCGAAAGCTGACGCCGCACAGTGCGGCGACGTCGCCGGTGGTGAGATGGCGCTTGTCACGAACGTCGACCACGGATCCTCCCGCCCGGCCCGCAGATGGCGCAGATTGGCGGGTCGGTCTCGAACGTCCAGTACCCTGCGGCGGCGGGAGTGATACACGGGGGGCACAGTGTGACCCGCTTCGTCCATTCCCCGATCTCGCCGCCTGGTCCCGGTCGAGTCAGACGAACAGCTGCATCCGTGCAACCTCAGCTGGTGTGCGGCGTGGGATGATCGACGACCAGCGGTCCTTCCCTTGAACAGTAGACCATCCGGATCTCAGCTTCTCGCGCCTTCACTCCAGCGCCAGGGCGAGCCGAATCGCCCGGTGGACGTCGACCATTCGCTGTGGCACGAGCCGCCCTGCCGGTGCGCGCGGCTGTCCATCCTGCGTCAAGAAACGAGCATGATCGAGGGATCGAAGCTGGAAACACAGAAAGACGGTCTCATGGTCGAGTCCGGAGTCGGCTGAAGGCACGCGGACGTTCACCGGGTAGTCTCTCGTGACGTTGCTGCCCGAGGTTCCGACAACCACGGTCACGACGAGCGGTTGCCGGTTGATTGCGTCCGAGGATACGACCAGCACCGGGCGACGACCGCGCTGCTCGTGGCCTTGGGTCGGGTCGAGATCAACCAGGTAGATCTCCCCTCGCTGGATCATCACAGACCGTCGCCATCGGCAGCGGCAAACTCGCGCTCGATCGCGCGGACCTCGGCCTGGACCTCGGGATCGTCCGCCATTCGTTGCATGTCGCTCGCGAACTGCTCTTCCTTTCGACGGTCGACGAACTCCTCGAGCGCCGCCCGAACCAGCTGGTTGAAATTGCGCCGGAGCCGCTCGGGCGCCATTTCGATGGCCTTGTCGACCAGCGCAGACGGGATGGCAACGCTGCGCCGAACAGTCGGTGGCGATGTTGGTGACGACATGTCACACCTCCAGGGTGCATTCTAGGGTGCATGCACTGGGGCGTCAACGCCTCCCGGAGCGCGCCTGTCGCTCAGACCCGGCCTCAGCTCGGCCGGGCCAGCGTCGCCAGCAGCCACCAGAACGCCCGGCCCTTGCGATAGCAATTGAAGCAGTGCGAGTGCGCACAGTCTCCGCATGCCGGGCAGGCGTGGCTGGCGCACCACGTGCTGCACCACATGCACGAGTCGTCGTCGTCCGGGTGAAAGACCCCATCGGGGTCCCAGCTCTCGATGTCGGCGAAGTCGAACAGGACCTTGCCGTTGGTCCGGCAGTATGACCGGATCAGCTCGTTGTTGGCGCGCAGGGTGCCCTCGGCGCCGCTGCCGTCGAGGTGGCCGGTCATGTAGACGAAGACCACCCCGGGGTAGTCCCGCTCGAGCTCGTCCATGGCGTCGAGGTAGGCCTGGACGCCCTCGGGCGTGTTGTCCGAGAGGCCGCCGCACCAGGACCAGACGACCATCGAGAAGCCGTTGCCCGTCTGTCCGAGCGCCGCGCGCGTCGTGCTCTCCCACCCGAGGTCGCCGTATCCACCGAGATCCTCGGAGACCTCGCTGAGATCCGGCGCGGCGTAGGTCGCGCTCTCCGTTTCGAGTATCTCGAGCCCGGTCACGATCTGGCTGCCGTGGGAGGTGTGGCCGTAGAAGATCTTCGAGAACCGGGAACGGGCCCCGTCGATGTCGCCTGCCGCGAGACCGGAGAAGGCATCGGCGGCGTGATGGTCGGCGACGATCGCGGATGACGCCGAGGGTGCCGGTGTCAGCTGGCCCGGCATGAACACGGCGTCGCCGCTGCGATTGTCGATGACGGAAGCGTAGGCGAGGAAACGCGCGCCGGCGGTGCTGCTCGTGACAATGGCGTAGCCGTCGTCAACCGCAGTGGCGGTGAAACCGGCGAAGACCTTGTCGACCTGGTCGAGCTCGAAGGGCTGCAGAGTGACCGTCAACGTCCCGAGCAGCTCTCCGGACGCCCGGCAGAGGGCGATCGACACCTCGATCTGGAGGGCGGTGGTATTGAGCAGCCCGATGTTGGTGCGAAAACCCGTCCCGTCCGCGCTCGCCTGGGCGAGCTGAACCAGTTCGCCCCTCATACCGCCGGCGATGGCGTCGGTTTCCGCCAGCGCCGGCACGTACTGCCCGTAGGTGCCGCTCGCCGCGTCGTTGAAGGTCCGACTCGCGACCACAACGGCACCGCCGAGGACGGTGATGCGCAGCGCCGCGGCGCCGTCGAGGGCGAAGGTCTCCTCGAGCACGTCCGCCAGCCGCAGCGAGCGGCCGGCCGGCACGGTCGCGTCGACGTGGGGTGGACTGGTGTTCGCCTGACCGCGCTGCAGCACCTCGAGGCGGACCATCGCGTCGCCGGCGCCCGTCGCCTTGAGCTGGACGTCGCTGCGCCAGGTCGTGCCTTCAAAGCCGCCGGTGTGGGCCACTGCCGGAAGGTAGAAGGTCTGCGCCTCGATCCCGGTGCATGTCATTAGCATCGCCGCCAGGGTCATCGTCACAGCAGCCCGCATTGTCCGTGCCCTCCTCGTGGGTTCCAGTGTGCGCCCACACGCCGTCCGAAGCACCCCTCGGCGCCGCCGCGTCGGGTGACATCGGTCACGGAAATTCTGCAACCGGCCGACACCCCGAGCGCTCCCGCGACAACCCCCGGGCCTCGAGCGGTCCTCGCGGCCCTCCCCTCAAAAGCCTCGCAATAGGCCGAGGTCGAGAGCCAATCCTGACCCGGGATTCGCAGTGGTGATCACGAGCACACAGCCTCCTTTCGCTAGCCTGCACTTCTCACCACCTCCCCACTGCGGTCGCCGATCTGGCAGCCAGCGCAGGCCCCCTCGCAACTCGTCGCCTTCGACAACTGGGCGCAAACGGCTCGGCGCCTCGCCCCTCAGTGACTCAGCGCACGCAGGTACCTCGGCGTCCTCGTGACGCGACGTGGTGGGACGTGCAGGCCGGGTGCTGAGAACATCTGAAATCTCATATACAACTTATGAATATCTGCACTCATCTCAATTTAGATTGACACGAGCCTTCCCAGGAATAGATTGTAGATTGAGACACCATAAAACGTGGGAGGAGGTTCGAATGAACCGTCGTGGCATGAAGAAGCAGTTGGTCATTCTGTCCATCACGGTGGCAGTGACCGCGGGCGCGTGGGCTGGGGTGCCAGGAACGGACCTTTGGGTGCCGTCGCTGGCGCGAACGCCGGGTGCGCAGGACTCCCAGTGGTACGCCACCGTCTGGATCCACAACCCGGGGACCGAGATCGCCCAGGTCAGCATCTCGTACCTCCTGCGGAACCACAGTAACCTGTCGCCCATCGTACAGACGGTGACGGTGAATTCGGGCGAGACGCTCAAGCTGCAGGACGTTTTCCAAGATGTCTTCGGCCTGAGCAATGCCACCGGCGCTCTGCGCTTCCAGAGCGATCACAAGGTCGTCGTCTCGGCGCGCTCGTACAACCTGACGGCTGCCGGGATGGCGGACTCTCAGGGGCAGTTCCTGGCGGGCATGCCGGCGGAGCTCGCGCTAGGCACCGGGGACAAGACCTCGATCCCCGGGATCACCCAACCAGCGGACGGCAGCTTCCGCTGTAACTACGCCCTGGTGGAGACTGGAGGCGCGACGGCCGACGTCCTGGTCACGCTGTACGACCGTGACGGCGAGGAGCAGGCGTCGAAGGGCTATGCCCTGGCTCCGTACGAGCCGATCCAGGTCAATTTGAGCGACCTGGGCCCAGGGCTTTCGGCGGACGGTTGGCGGATGGACGTGGAGGTGCTGTCGGGCTTGGGCAAGGTGCTGACCTTCGCCTCCATGGTGGGCAACGGGACGGTGTCCCAGGACCCGTCGACCCTGGAGATGGAGTATGAGCTGCCACAGGGCTCCGCCGGCACGGGCGACATCACGGCGGTCAACGCCGGCGAGGGATTGGTTGGCGGCGGAACCTCGGGTGACGTGACCCTGTCTCTGGCCGACGGCGGGGTGACCAAGGCCAAGCTCTCGGCGAGCGGCGGCAGTGCCGGACAGGTGCTTTCCACCGATGGCACGAGCCTCAGCTGGGGCAATGCGGCTTCGGGCGATATCACCGCGGTCAGCGCCGGGTCAGGGCTCTCCGGCGGCGGCGCCAGCGGTGACGTGACGCTCGCGGTTGCAACCCAGGGAATAACCAACGCCATGCTGGGGCAGAGCAGCGTGGACTCCAGCAAGATTGCGGATGGCAGTGTAGCCACTGGAGACTTGGCCAACGGCGTGGTGAGCAAGGCGAAGCTCTCGGCCACTGGGGGAAGCGACGGGCAGGCGCTGAAGATCTCCGGGGGAGCGCTGGTGTGGGCGGCGGACAATGGCGGAGGGCTGACGTTGCCGTACTGGGGGACCGGAAGCTCGACCGGTGAGCTTTTCGCTGTGAAGAACACGAGCACCGGGACCGCCGTGTACGCTGAAAGCTCCAACGGCTACGGTGTTTACGGCCGTACCGACGGGGGCTATGCCGCCGTCGAGGGCTGGTCCAACAGAACGAACGGAGTCGGAGTCACGGGGGATGCAAGGCAAGGCGGTTCCGCGCGCGGTGTCTACGGGAATAGCACTGACGGGACCGGCGTGTACGGCCAGAGCGACAGCGGCGAGGGCGTGTACGGCGTGGGCCGCCAGTCGGGATCGGCTGGAGTGTATGGATACAACTCTGGTGGGGGATACGCCCTCTACGGCGAGAGCACGACCGGCGTCGGCCTCAAGGTGAAAGGGGGTACCACCAATCTGGCGGAGTTTTGGGACATCAGTGGTTCGGAGAACCTGCGCCTGAGGATTGCGTGGAACGGCGAGGTCCATGCGGATGCGGCCTACTACAGCACCGGCGCCGACTTCGCCGAGATGTACCCGGCGAACGGCGAGCTGGTGCCCGGCACGGTGGTCGGGATCGGCGAGGACGGCAGGATCGAGCCGGCTACGTCCAGACGCGCCGGGGCCGTCATGGGAGTCGTTTCCGACAGGCCTACGATCGTCGGCGGCTCGGCCGTCGAGGCCGAGGGAGACGCCGGGAAGGTGCCCGTAGCGATCCTGGGGATCGTGCAGGTCAGGGCATCGGCGGCCTCTGGTCCCATCGCCCCGGGTGACCTGCTGACGGCTGGGACCGAGCCCGGCACCGCGGAGAAGGCCGTCTGGGCCTACCCCGGCACGATCATCGGCAAGGCACTCGAAGCGCTCACCTCGGGCTCGGGTTCGATCCGCATGCTGGTCACCCTGCGCTGAGCGCCCGGAAAACGCGCCGATCACTCTGTTCCGGTGTTGCCTTGCAAGGCCCGGCTGGCGCTGGAAGTCGCCGAGGCCGAACATCACCTCCGAACACGGCCCACGGCACGTCCTATCCGTGACGCCCGGCGGCCCCCTCCAACCGAACTCCTGTGAGGTGCTGTCGTACCATCTCCCGAGGGAGGACGAGACATGGCCGGCAACCGATTCCTCATCGTCGACGTGTTCGCCGAGTCCCAGTGGACCGGCAACCAGCTCGCGGTGGTCCTCGATGCGGGCGATCTCGATACCCTCGAGATGCAGTCCATTGCGCACGAGTTCAACTTCTCGGAGACCACCTTCGTGCTCGCCGACGAAGCCGGCCCCCGCGGGTGGCCAGTGAGGATCTTCACACCCCAGCACGAGCTCCCCTTCGCTGGCCACCCAACCCTCGGCACCGCGTGGGTGATCCGCTCGGTCCTCCTCGGCGGTCGCGCCAAACGGATCGAGCTCGACCTGCCCGTCGGCACGATCCCGGTGGTGCCCACCGTCGATGGGGACGCGGGGGTACTGTGGATGCGCCAGATCCCGCCGCGTTTCGGGGCACGCGTCCCGCCCGCCGCTGTCGCCGCGGCCCTTGGTCTCGAACCCGAGGACGTCGACGAGAACCTACCCGCAGAGGAGGTCTCGACCGGGATCGGCTTTCTGATCGCCCCGCTGACCTCGCTCGACGCCCTGCGCCGTGCGCAGGTCGACCCGACGGCATGCGCGGCGCTTCTCGAGGGCGACATGACCGAGGACGTGATGATCGTGGCGCGCGAGGGGCGCGATCCCTCCCACCAGATCTCGGTGAGGGTCTTCGCCGCGTCCCACGGCGTCCTCGAGGACCCGGCCACCGGCAGCGCCAACGGCTGCCTCGCCGGCTGGCTCTCCCGCCACGAGGTGCTCGGCGACCCACATGTCGACGTCACGGTCGGCCAGGGTCACGAGATCGGCCGGCCCTCGCTGCTTCGCCTGCGAGCATGGCCCGACGGCGACGCCATCGCCGTGGAGGTCGGCGGCCGGGTCATCCCGGTCGCCGAGGGGCGGTTCGTCTGACGGAGAGGGGGCAGCCGAGGAAGTCCTCGACGGCCCGCTATGATGGCCGCGGCAAGGGCATGGCACACACCACACGACGGCTCGTTGTCCTCGGCATCGCGGCGTTGCTGCTGCTGCTGTTCGCAGGGCTGGCGGTGACAGCCGTTCGCACCGATTTTCGCCGCGGATGGGCGGGCTTCGCGTTCCAGGCCGCGATCTCCGCGGACGTACCGATCGTCCTTCCGATCCAGGTCGCCTCCGGCCGGGTGCTGGCGGTGGCGGCCTGGTCGCCCGCGGAACGCGCCGGCATCAAGGTCGGCGATGTGGTCGAGTCCGTCGACGGCACACCGATCGCGGATCTTCCCGCCCTGCGACAGCGACAGACCGAGCTCCGGCCCGGGGACACGGTCGAGTTCCGGGTGCGCCGCGAAGGCCAGACGCTGACGATGTCCGTGGTTCTGAGCTCGTCCATGCACTCGCCCCAGATCTTGCTCGGCACGGTCTCGAGCCTGGTGACGGGCCTGGTCTTTCTGGCCATCAGCCTCCTGGTCGGGTGGGTCCAGCCCCGATCACGCGCCGCCTGGGTGTTCTTCCTGATGTCGGCGGCCGGTGCGGCGGTCTTTCTCGGCTGGGCACTGGTCGAGCCGAACGTCCCGGACCTGTCCGGGCTCTTGCCGGTCGGCGCCGATCTTGGCCTGGCGGCGGTCCTTGGCGTCTTCCTGCTGTTTTCGGTGGTGCTCACGAACCTCCTGCTTCACCTGGTGCTGGTGTTTCCCGAGGAGCGCCCGGTGCTCCGTCGCTGGCCGGAGGTCCTGGCGTGGATCCACACCCTGCCGCTGCTTCCCGCCGCGGTACTGGTGGTCGTGATCCTCGGCACCTCACTGACACGGTTCGCGGCCGCCGTGGCCGGATACGAGTTTCTCGCGCTCGCCCTTCTCATGGTCTGCATCATCCGGATCGTGCACCGCGCGGGGCGGGGCGGCCTGCGCAGCGCCGCCCTCGCCAGCCCGTGGTCTGTCCAGGGAGCGATACTGGCAGCGTTCGCCGCTGTTGCGCCGGCGGCCGGACTGGTATCGTCCGGCACCGCTACCGCGGCCGGCATCCTGTCCGGCTTTGCGAGCGTCATGTTCCTGCTCCTGATCATGCTCGTCTGGTCGGTGGTGACCTGCGTCGAGCTCGCCCGCGGCTACCGCACGGCCGGAGCAGACGCGCGCCACCAGCTCCGCTGGCCCGTGTGGGGCACTCTGGTCGCCGTCGGCGGCTCGGGCATCATCGTGATCCTGCTCCTCGTCGCCGGCACGGTGGTTTCCCTTCACCCGCCCGCGAGCACGATCGTGACGCTCGCCGCGACCTCGCTGTCGAAGCTGATCTACATCTTGATCCCGCTGTCCTTCGCCTTCGGCATCCTCAAGTACCGTCTGATGGCGATCGACCTGATCGTCCGCAAGACCGTGGTCTACGCCGGCCTCACCGGCTTCATCGTGGCCGGCTACTTCCTCATCGTGGGGGTGTTCGGGGTGATCCTGGTCGCGGTGGCCGGGGTCCGCAGTCAGTCCCTGACGGTGATCGCAACGGTGGTGGTCGCGCTGCTCTTAGTTCCAGCCCGCAACCGCATTCAAGCGTTCGTCGACCGCCGGTTGTTCCACCGTGAGCGTGCCTACGACGACGCTCGCGAGCGGCTCTCGGCACACGTGCGGACTGCAGAGGCCCTCGGCCCGTTGCTCGCCTGGATGGCCGACGAGGTGCAGGCGGCCCTCGGGTCGCGAACGGTCGCGATCCTGGTTCGCGAGCCGGACGGGCGGCGCCTGCGGGCGGCGACGACGGTCGGCCTGTCTGATGCAGCGCGCGCCAGCGTCGCAGTGCCCGCGGACGGTCGGCTCGCAGCGAGCACCGGCGACGTCGTCAGGGTGGACGCTGCGACCGCCCACGCCGACGATGCCGACGCGGTGACTCGAACGGGGGCCCGTCTCGCCGCCCTCGCCCGCCATCGGGGCGAGGTGCTCGGGATGATCGTGGTCGGCGGCGAGCTCGGCCGGGATCCCTACGACCAGGAGGACGAGCGCTTCCTCGGAGACGCGGCGGCGGAGCTCGGGCTCGCGTTGGCCACCCTGCAGTCGCGGCGCGTCGAGCTCGAGTTCGACGAGGCCCGCGAGATCCAGCGGTCACTGCTGCCTCGGCAGCTGGCTCAGATGGACGGAGTCGACGTCGCGGCTCATTGGGAACCGGCGCGCGAGGTTTCGGGCGACACCTACGATGTTGTGCCGCTCGACGACCACCGGCTCGGCCTGGTGATCGGCGACGTCGCCGGCAAGGGGATGTCGGCCGCCCTCCTGATGTCGAGCCTCCAGGCTGCGGTCAAGGCCGTCGCGATTGCGGGCGCAGCGCCCGAGGAGGTCTGCGAAAGGGTACGAGCCGTCGTCCTCCAGAACCTGACCGGTGGGCGTTTCACCACCCTCTTCTACGGCATCCTCGACCGCTCAGCCGGGACCTTCACCTACTGCAATGCCGGACATACGCCTCCGCTGCTGCTGCGCGCGGACAGGTCGGCCACGTGGCTCGAAGCGGGGGGGCCGGTGATCGCGCGGCTGCTGGCCGACCAGCCCTACCGAGGGGCGGTGGCCGCGGTCGCACCGGGCGACATCGTGGCGCTGTTCACCGACGGCGTCACCGAGGCGACCAGCCCCTCCGGCGACCAGTTCGGCGAGGACCGGGTCGTTGCGACACTCACCGCGCGCAACGACGAGCCCGCTTCCCAGCTCGCCCGCCGCCTCGCGGAGACCGCCCGCACCTTCGCCGACGGCGATGCTCAGGACGACGTCACGGTGCTTCTCGCGCGCGTGATCTGACCCGGAACCTGCCGTTACTGCGGCGGGTACGCGGCCAGCATCTTGTCGACCACGGCGCGGATCTCCTCGTCGCCCGGCGCCATGTCCCGGATCGCTCCCTCGGCAATCCCGCGCCACACCAGCTGCTTCTTGTCGCGGTCGATCAGGTCGAGCACCACCGTGCCCTCGCGCCACGTGTTGACGTAGGCGCCGCCGTAGCCCCACGGGCGCCAGTAGCCCCAACCGGCGTAGGTCACGCTGACCCGCTGTCGAGCGGCGGTGTGCACCGCGACCAGGAGGTCGGCCTCCTTGCGCGATGTCGCTTGCAGGCCGCGGGCCTCGAGCCCTCGGGTGATCTCGCGCTCGAGGCGCTGCTCCACCAGCGGGCTGACGGCGCTCGGCGCGGTCCTCAGCTCCTTGGCGCCGAGCCAGGAGAAGCTGTGGTAGCGGTTGAAGTCGACACCGTGGTCCCAGTCGACATTGACCGCGACCGTCGAGCAGCCCGCAGCGAGGAGCATCGCCGCTCCCAAGATCCCCAGCCGAACGATCGTCCGTTGCATGTTCTGTCCCTCCAGTGACCCGTCGAAACCACGCCGGGCTCCCTCTCCATTGTCCGACGAACCGCAGCGGTCCCGGGTTGTCATGCCCGCTGTCACCTCGGTTCAGTTGTCACAAGGCGTAGCGAGGACCGTGCCAGGTTCGGCAGCCCATTGACCCGGTGTCGTGTCTGGCAAGTTCAATGTGGTTGTCGCGGAGCCGGCGTGGTTCCTGGCCATACGCGACGACGCAGTCGTAGCCTCGCTACTTCAAGAGGGAGCAACGCCGCCAGGAGCCGCGACAGCCCGCGAGAAGTGCGCCG
>Ga0315540_10001960_pt1 | contig 11630 bp, 7 predicted proteins | sample SalMarSW160110MG_FD_203677 | JGI IMG/M metagenome (GOLD analysis project Ga0315540, IMG submission 203677) | Salt marsh sediment microbial communities from the Plum Island Ecosystem LTER, Massachusetts, United States - Salt Marsh Sediment SW1601-10 ... | reverse complement strand
AACTTTAGAATGGAAGCTATAGCTGAAACTTTAGTTGAAATGACGCGGAAAAAGAATCGTAAGAGCTGCTCTGATAGATTTTATCATCATATTGATCGTATCCCAAATCCAAAGAGAACCTTGCCTTGGGGAAAAACAAATATTTCGCATTCCAGCTAATCTCTACGGAAGTGTTCAATGTCTCCGAATCTTGGTACCCATCCGTATTTCTCGATCGAGAGAGTTCCCCCCACAGTGACAGATCGATCATATTTAGAAGCTGGCTACGGGTAATGGAGAGTGAGATGGACGGATTTTCTGTTTGTTCTCCATACCATAGATACCGATATTCGCCAAAACTCAGTGTTGGCGTAATGTAGAGATTTGAGGTGGGCATGATGGAAGCGGAAATTTCATGCCAGTAACTATGGGTTACTTTTTTTTGATCATCGAGGTCACTGATGGGAGAAAAGTTTGAAGAAACAGTCATATTAAACGCTCTACCACCGTAGTAATACAAAGCGCCACCATAAGTTTCTTTCCGGATCCCTTGATATTCTGGACTGTAAGATTCAACAGTACTCTCGGATTGTAACCTGGAATGAGAAAGAGAGAAATAAATGGGCAAGAAATCAAGCTTGTAGTTCATTTCAAGGCCGTATTTATTGGCCATCAAATTGGTCTGTTTAGGGTCACGATCCACATTGTTCCAAAATCGCGAGAAAAAAGTTTTTAAACCAACTGGCCCCATTTTTTTTGTTCCCCAAATCTCAACTCCCTCCTGATCGTTTTTTAAATCAACATTTGTTTGAGTATTCGTCTTTTTTTTATAATCGTTTAGATTCTTTAAATTTTTTCCAACGGAGCGATATTCTACCCCGTAAATAAAGTCGTTTACCTTTTGTTTTACACGAAAAATCTCTAGCTTCTTATCTGGCCCATTGGAACCTAAGTTTGACGAAAGGAGGGTATTCTCAAATGCGGAACTTTTATTTTCAAAAATATCGATTTCGGGCTCGGTCTTTCCATAAAAATCAACTTTTACTTGAGATTTCAATAACAAACCATCAGGTCTATCGTCAATTACAAGGGGTTGTGGCAAGGGGCGTTCGACAGAACCGTCATTTATGCTAATCTGTGAATCATTCAAACCGGGCTGGCTTTTAAGGTGAATCTCGGAAAGTTCCGCTGCTTTTACGGCTTTAACAAAAAAAGGGAAATAAGGACCCACACACAAGATAACGAAAGCAGGTATAAGCCATAGTAGAGCACGCAAGAATGCCCTGAAAGGGATTTTCTTGGTTTGGATAGAGAGTCGTTTCATCGCTTTATTTCTCCCTATCGATGTTCAAGGAAATACTGAAATATATCAGTCTGTTGGGGCAATTCAAAAAATCGTCAATTAGTAGAACGTTTTTATAGTCTAGCATAATTTAAATTAATTAATTTATTAAGTCAATAAAATTAATATATTAGTAAAATAAGTTTATAATTTAATAAAATTTAACATAATTATTAAGCCAATAGAATCAGTTTTTTTTGGACGCTATTACTGTACAATCATAGTGGGTTGTGCAACAATCATGCAAAATCTAAAAATAATATCCATTAATACATTATAATGCTGAAATTACAGCATTTTATCTTGTGTAGTAGAAGTGTGTTTTCAAAACGTAAAGAATAGAAATTTGACAAATTTGGTCAATAAAAAGGCTCTTTTTTGGCCATTTTAAATTTGAATGATCAATTGTCGAGGTTGCAACAGACCAGATTCGCATGACAGGATCTCAACTTCGAAATGACAAGTCTTGATAACAAAGAAATCGTGTTCTTTGGGAGAAAATAGATGCTTTCGGGTGAAACAATAAAGCCCCTGGAGATATCTCTCCAAGGGCCCGTGGGGGTAAAAAATGAAGGAGGAAGCCTCTTCATCTTTTAGTTGATTAATAAATTGGCGCCTACCTTACGATGGATCTAATATTACGACTGCAGATCGAACACAATCAGGTTATCCTTTTCCAAGACACAACGAAACCCTGATCTCAGGTGGCGTTCTAGTCCTGAATAATATTCAAGCCACCAAAAGGCAGGCCAAGCAAAGACAATAAACTTGGCTCCGGATCGGCGTAGCCGCTCAAACTCACGAATAGCAGTAATGTCATCTGGTGGTGATCCCCAATATCGTCCATCACGTTCAACAAAGGGCACAGCCCGTGGCCATTCGCCGACTCTTAGAATGTCGTCGTCAACCAAGATGAAAGAGTCTGGTGGTGGTATCAATTCTATAATTTCCTTCATTGTCAGTAGAAGCCGCTGTATATACTCGATGGTCTCGATATATTTTCTCGGATGAACCAGGGAGAGCTGTGAAATTTCAGTCTTAGCCAACTCTTCTTTAAGAAAAGGGTAGACTTGCATAGATTCTTTTCTGCAGAATATCAAGAGATTCTGAGAATAATGCCAATCTATCTTGTCGTTGTTCCATATTTTTTTTCGTATGCAGTCAATCGCATGGTATCCTTTCTTATGAAACTTTTTCAACCAATACTCTGGCCACTTTTCATTCAAATGGTGGTGTCCACCTTGAAATGGTATTGCAGCAGAAAAGACGATAACCGGACCGAGGTTTACTAGAGATTCTACGAATGTCTCTGCATATTTCTCAGGCAAATGCTCAGCAACCTCAAGTGAAATTACTAGATCAAATTGCCTATCCATTCGGAGTGGTTTTTTCAAGTCGTGTGGCAAAAATAACTCTTGCGGGATATCGAGCATCTTTTTGTTCACATACTCACCATCGACTCCATAGATATCTTCGATACCATGCTCTTTGAATAGGCATAACCACGTCCCTAACCCACAGCCAACATCAATGACACTTCTTGGATGCACCAAATCCATAACGATAGGGACAATCTCCTGGGCAGATGTCCGGGATCCAACTTTTATTTGTTTAAAGAAATCTTCAGTATAGGGTTCCATATTTTTTCTTTAAGTACTATGGAAGGTTAGTGTTAGATGTGCTGTAGCTATCAGATTCTCTATCAAGTTCCTTTGAAGTATTAAAAGCTGCCTCGACCAAACTGGTCAGCACCCTATGAGCATTAAAGTATTCTTCTGCAACTTCTTTCGCGATTCGACAGTGATACTCGTATCGCCTGTTCACTTCTTCGAGCCCGGCAAGAGCTTCTTCAGGTGTCTTGAATGAAATTACTCCAGCATCTGTCTTTAACCACTCGGAAAAGCCAGTATCTTGGATGACCGTAGGACGTCCGCTTGCAAGGTAAGCAGCGCTCCTTTCGCTAAACCACCCACTATGGCTGACAACATACCCGTGCTTGGCGACACTGAATTCTGCTCTTGATTGTTGAATGTAGTTTTGATAAGTCCAAGGGTCCTTCGTTGGTTCGAGTGGATCACGAACTAACCAGCCTTTATTTCGAAGCAAATCACGCGGAGCTGTCGGACCTCCTAATGCCAACTCGAATATGCGTCCAACCTTTTTAGGTAGATCAATAAATGTTTCAAATGAGTGTGATTTCATTCCATAGTGAACTCCGCCATATTCTCTCGCAGGGTAACTCTCCCAAAGCATAACCGTGGTAAACTTTCCATTTTCAGGCCCTGGTGTCACCGACCAGGCTTCAAGCACCATCGGCTGGCGGGTAGCTCGCCAAGGGAACCCATCGTGAGGAACAGTACAATGGCTAAGACCAAAATTCTCACCAAACGAAAAGAAGGTTGTATGCAATGAAGAATGAGCTCGTCTGGCAGGATCAGTGAGATTTCTAATCTGTGTGAATACCGGATCAGTATCGATCAAGACACGTACTGGAATTTTCGCGAACCATGGGCGAATAGGGTTCACACCACTTAGATTCAACAGGAGGTCAGCTGTCTTTAAGATGGAGAAAATATTCTCAGCACATGGTCCGAGCCAGCGCTCGGTGTGGGCATCGTAGTAGACCCATCGATCGCCTAATCCGACTTTGTCGAAGGTATACGTTGCAAACCTAATTCCATAGCTCGGTAAGGTGTCCGTGACATGTCTAGTGGGATCATAACATGACGGATAATCATCACTGTCCTCTACAAAGTACACGTCATGTCCGAGCCGAGCTATCCCTATCATGTATTGAAGATGATGCCAGGCCATGCCGCCAAGTGGCCCGCGAACAATATAGCCAAGAACGACGACACGCAGGCGATCAGACGGGCTTTTAGATACCGAGTTCATATCAAAATCACTTATATCATCTGTTCATTGCTGCTTAATGCATCATTAATCAACCTGGCAAGCACTTTGTCTGAGTCAAAATATTCTACAGCCATCTCACGCGCCGCCTTAGCATGCAGTTTGTAGTTTGTTTCCACCTCTCGGATCGCATCGGCAGCTTCCTCAATGTTTCTAAAAGGTAAGATACCTTCTCCAACCGGAAGGACTGAGGAAAATCCTGTATCCTGGACTACCACAGGCCGACCTGTGGCAAGATAGCAAGCAGAGCGACAGCTAAACCAGCCGGTTTGCATCGCAGCGTATACATGTTTGGCCACCGAAATTTCACCACATGAACCAGCGATGAATTTCTGATATTGATCAGGCATGAGTGTAGCACTTGGCCCATCCACTACGTTCCATCCATGTTCTGCCAAAAGTTCCAACGGTGCATTCACGCCACCCACCGCAATCTTGAGTGGCGTTTGAACATATTTAGGCAATCTAAACAACTTCTCAAATTCACTCCCTTTACTCTTATATTCCACATTTTTGTAAATGAGTTTTCCCTTAAACGCATTCCAGGTCATAACCGTCGACCATGGTGCCGATATGGGAACCTTTAATTGGGCAAAAGTTTCCCATAAATTTAATACAACCGGCATTCGCGTTGTGTTCCATTCAAACTCCAATTTAGGGATAATACAATTAGGACTGTGAATATTTTCTGCGTAGGTAAAAAACTTATCGTGGCTCGCCACGCTATCACACCATCGATCTACATTTTCAGACCAAGTAAAACGTTCACTGAGCATAATCTGGTTGTAACCCGGGTCAGTGTCAAGGAATATTTTTACACATTTTGGAGAAAGACTGTCGGGAATCATACATGCTCCGCTAACATTTAGGAACAAGTCTGCCGCTTCCGCGACTTCTTTAAATGCGCGTTTCTCCATCCCAAAGCTTTTTTCGTGCAAGTGTTGATAATGCCATTTCCCGCTCAGATTCGGTGCATACCGAGAAAAGAAATCTCTTATGTATCGAGCGGAATAGCTGCCATCTAATGTGTACGTTTTTTTGAGAGGATGATATGGCCAACCCCATGTATCTTCATGATAAAAGACATCATGCCCTAATCGCGCAAGGCCAATTACATATTGTAGGTAATCCCAAGCAACACCACCAACTGGATATAGGCCTACTAAACCCGTAATAATGATACGAAGTTGAGAAGTCATCAAACGTTATCCCCTAGATCCGAAAAAATTTGCTCTAACAATATGATGTTCTAACGGATAGCTAACTTAGAACCGGAACAATCTCACCGGATGAAATAACCATCTACATGAGACCCACCTTGCTGAGGACTTCACCTAATGCAACTTCTGCGTCAAAATACTCATGAGCAATCTCAAGTGCTGCAGTCGAGTGCCGAGCGTAATCCCTGGCTACAGAATCGATGGCCTTCAAGGCTTCATCCTCAGTTGCGAACGGAAATAGACCCTCACCGGTTGGAAGGCAGTTCCCAAAACCAGTGTCCTGGGTAATCACTGGACGTCCTGCAGCGAGATAACAAACGCTCCGATCACTGAACCAACCACTTCGTGACCGGACATACTGTTCCTTAGAAGCGGTAAATTCGCCAATAGAACTTTTAATATATTCTTGATATTCAATAGGGTCTGTCAAGGACCGGGCGATACGCCAGCCGTGATTACTCAGCTTCACTCTTTCTTCTTTACTGATAGATCCTACAGCCAATTCAAGTGGTAGTGAAGACTGGAGCGGCAGGTTTATAAATCGTAGAAACTCGTAGTGCTTGCTCCAATGCCAAGTTTCTCCATTCCAGACTACGTCTTTGCCAGTGTGCTTCCAGTTTGCAATTGTGGTAAGCGAAGCCTTTGAATTTGGAGAAAAAGTGTTAACCCACCAATCAACGCAGACAGGTGGAAGAGTATGGTGCCACTGATAACGTTCAATGGGAACAAGACAGTCAGGTGCACCAAGATTTGTTCCATAAGTAAACAGGTGATCATAAACATCAAGTATTCGGATAGCCTCCATGTACTTTTTAGCAACAGCGACCTGCATTGCAACAGGATCTGTCTCCATATAGATTAGGCATTGGATACTGGTATGATCGTCTCTAAGCTCCTGTGCCCCGCAGAGGTTCAAGACTGCGTCAGCCTCCTTATAGAGTCTTTTCAACCCGGTCAAGTTTATCGCTCCGAGACATGAGTCTATATTTCCGGGTGGGCGGAAAACCCACCGATTACCAAGGCCCACGCTATCCATCCACTTAGAAAGGTAGGTAACGTTTGGTGCGTATTCCCAGGTGTGACAAAACGTAGTGGGACACATGACAAGCCTATCGGAATCCTCCACGTACCACACATCAAAGCCGAGACGCCGTAAACCCGCCAAGTGGTGAAGCACCTGCCACGTCATACCTCCGAAAGGAAAGGCCGCCATGAGGCCCCACACAACTAAGGTACCGCGAGTAGGAGGCGGATACTTATTGCCAAGAATCATTTTATTGCTTCCAGTGTGTGTATTTCCGAAACAGGGAGGTTATAGTAGTCCAAGCCGCTCTCCCATGAGTTCTAATCGTTTAAAAAAATGAATCAATCCGGCAGTCCACTCCGGTCGATCTCCCAGCCAGCGAAAAAGCCAATAAAGTCGAGCAACGTCGAGTACCTTTCGAAAATCACTTGGTGAACGATTAGGCCATCTCCACTGCTCGTATTCGTGTTCACATTCATGCACGATCTCCAAAGGCCATCCTTCCGTCAAGCTCGCCAAATCGATTTCTCCGCTCGCAATTGCACCAGACTGCCAGTCTATGGGGAAAATTACCCTGTTCCGATAAAGAATGTTCTTGGGGAAATACTCGCCATGAATAACAGTCCGAGGTGCCGAGAGCAAGATTCCGACACACTCCTCAAATCGTTCACATAGGATTGGGAGCCAGGTAAATCGAGAATGCAGATGTTGAGCGAACTGCAACGTTCGGCGCGACCACCCTAAGTAATATGCTCTGTCATATGTTTTGAGGCTAGACATTACAACTCTGGATTGGGTCTCTTCATTGCGTCTATGAAATTCCCCAATCCAACGTGCAGCATGCTTCATAGCATCCGTATCAGATGATTGAGACACATACACGCTTTTGTCCAAGTACTCGAGAACGAGCCACGTCTTGCCAGTGTTCATGTCCTTGTATGCGCCGTAAAACACAGGTGTAGAGGCATCTGATAGCCGGAGTATCTGCCGATAAACTTCGACTTCGTAGGCTATGTCGCCACGGTGGCCAAAAGCCTCATGATTCCAACTATTCTCGTATTTACAAAACAGCCGCAGCCCTTTTCCATTACCGAACTTGCAAGTAACAATTTCGCTTGGAAAAGTGCTTGCAAATACGTTAGGCTTTCGATCAATGACGGTTACCTGATCGCCGGAATGTCCGTTGCTTCGAAAGATGGAGGTAAGTGCTATCGATAATGTTTGTACATCAGGGAGCTTAAGGTACATTTTTTTTTGCTAATGGCTCATCGTACACTTTTATCTGGTCTTAACATTCACATTTTTGTTAATTGTGCTTGCCCCTATTAATTATCAAATACTTTTTTCCAACAGGCGCACTTTCTTGATGGCATTTTGTACATCTGATGTCTTTGCGACAAGTCGACCATTTTCGATCATGAGCAGTTCGTCGCAATTCTCAAGTGTGCTCAAACGGTGGGCAATCATAAGGGTAGTGCGGCCCTTCATGAGTCGTTCCATGGCCTCCATGATTCCGGCTTCAGTTCCTATGTCTACTGAGCTGGTCGGTTCATCGAGGATGAGAATCGGGGCATCCTTCAAGAAGGCACGAGCCAATGATATGCGTTGACGTTCACCCCCGGAAAGGCGCATCCCCCGTTCTCCCACGAGTGTATCATAGCCTTCCGGAAGATTAAGTATGAAGTCATGGGCATTCGCTGCCTTGGCTGCGTCCTCAATTTCTTGAAGATTTGACTCCGGACGGGCATAACCTATGTTTTCAGCGATGCTGGTGGAGAAGAGCATGGGCTCTTGAAGCATGATGGCAAACTGTTTTCGAAGATCAACCAGTTTGTAATCACGAAGGTCAATCCAGTCGAGCAGAATTTGTCCTTTCTGAGGATCATACAAACGAACCAACAGGCTGACAAGGGTGGATTTTCCGGCTCCAGTCCTACCCTGGATGCCAAGTCGAATGCCTGGAGGAATGGAAAGCGATATATTTTTTAAAACAGGATTTGCCCTATCATACGCAAAGGTAATGTTGCGGAACTCAATGGCGCCTCTGGCTCGGTGAAGCGTTTGAGCCTGAGGTTTTTCGACCACTTCGGGCTTTTCATCCAAGAGTTCGAAGGCGCGCTGGACACTGGCCAATGAGGATTGCAATCCTTTGAACTGTTGAGCTATATTTTTTACAGGAGAATAAAGCTGTGCCAGATAGCTGATAACCATGAGCAACTCGCCCACGGATAGCCTCCCAGACTGAACGCTAAGAACCCCGAGAAAGAGAACAGCGGCTGAACCCAGCGCAGTGGTAAGGTTAATAAGAAGACCGAATCCTCCCTCTGCAAAGGATAGACGAATTTTCTCTTGAACATTTTTATTGGATTTATTGACAAAGCGTTCTTCTTCATCATCTTCTCGCCCAAACACCTTGACAACACGGATGGCGGTCAATACTTCTTGAATCACCTGAAAAGCATTGCTCTCGAGTTGTTTCACTTGTGTATAACGGGGACGCATTCGCCGGTTATAGTATCGGGAGAGGAAAAACAACGGTGGTAAAATGGTTAACGCCACCAATGCGAGTTGCCAATCCAAGAGGACAATCACATAGATCATAGATAAGAGCATCACAAAAGAAGATAACAAAGGCATGACCCCGTAAATCGTCAACCACTGAATCGAAGGCGCATCGTATTGAATCCGGTAGATGGAATCTGTTGTTCCCCGGCTGTCGTGGAATATTAGGGAGAGCCGCTGAGATTGATGAAACAAACGGGCCCTAAAGCTGAGGGTCATGTATTCACCGGCCTTTGTTCGCAAAAAGTAGTCTATAAGATCCCGTAATTGAAAGAATAAGACAACAAGTATCTGCATGATAACGGCAAAGATGAGCAAGCTATGCTTTGAATTTACAATAAATTCAGGCACGAAAGGGTCTATGATTTTGGGCAATGGCGTTGCCCCGATGACGCTGTCCACAGCGATTTTCAGCGGTACCGGAACAAGCAGCGTCAAAGGTGTGGTCAGCAGATCTAGGGCAAAGATTGCTGCGAAATAGGGCCAAAAAGGCTTTACCTGTTTGAGTACCCGCCGAAAAAGGGTAAAATCAGTAAATTTGGATGTGGACATTAGAAGTTCTCGTCATTTAATTAGTGCCCATCCATAAATGGCCTTTTTTGTCCTGCTCGGCGTTCTCCGAGGGATTCCGGCTGTGGCGTACAGACGTACGCCTCACCGAAAACCCTTGTGCGGCCATGATCAGAACAAAAATTGCTCATTTCTGAATTGGATACTCTTAGTGTCCATTTTGCATTTATGGATGGACACTAATTAATAGAAACCACCTTTAATTTACGGTGAATATCCAGGCTGAAAAAATCAAAGCTGCAGCTCCTTTTGAAAAGCATCGATGGGAACACCTTTTCTTCTTTCCATGCCGCTACGCCTTTCAGGACCGTTGTAAGGGTGATTGTTGTTTTGCCTTCGGTCGAAGTTAACGTATAAGATACCGTTTCTTCTTTCAATACCGTTGGGCTGCTCAAGACCATTTTGATGGAAACTATTGTATTGCCATTGATCAAGATTTACTAGTGCCACACGCTCTTTCACTTTCTTATTCATAGTAAAGGCCTTTTCAATTGTTACATCATCATCCTTCAGTGCCTCTTGGGCAGACAGCACTTGTCGGCAGGCAGCGGTGGCAGCGGCACAATCCAAGAACACATGTATCATTATTCCTACAGTCACTGTTCCAAGAAAAGCAGAGACCGGCCAAACTTGTTCCAGCGCTGCTAAAAAAGAAAGGAATGCAAACAAGGGTATCAGTATGAATGCCATGGAACTCACAACAGGCCAGGTATGAAATCGCAAAAGTTGTTTGCCTCCACCATGTTCTTCGAGAGCCATTCGCGATCGGACGGCGCCAAACAACCCGCCTCTCATTTCCAGGTCCCAAAGATCAAAGTCACCACCTTGTTTGACGATGGCGCCCAATTCTTTCATGGATGTTTTGATGGAATATAACCATGTGTCGGATGCCTGCCATTTCTCGCTCCAAATCGTGTAATCTCGCGATTTAGGAAATGCATAATGAGACGGCCCTCGACGTCGCCAAGGTGTCAGGCCGCACTGAAGACGACCATAAAGACGTGCCATGGGCTGAATGATATGGAGAAAACCGGTCAAAAGACGCAATTTAAGCCGACCAAACCTGGACAAATGTTTGGTTGTAAACGAGGCTTCTGTCATACTTTTGATAACATTTAAAAAGGGCACCACCGTCGTGACCACAAGAAAAGGCAAGACCATGAGAAGCGGTTTCCACACAATACCCATCAAGGAAAGTGCCAAAAGAACAATGTTGATCATATACCACTCGGGCATCAACGGTAACGATTGTATAAAAGTGGTTTTATGTCCATACAGGGATTGAAATGGAGCGGTTCCCCAAGTTCCGTGATAAACACGCCATTTTTTCCAGCCCAGACTTTTTGTCAGTCCATTTCCATAAATTCTTCCGGCCCAATTCATATGACCGAACGTGTTGTACTTTTGTGGCCATTTTTGTTCCAGAAGCGCCTCTGCCTTGCCATAGCCTTTTTGTTGTTTCCAATACGTCCGAACAGAATTCCGTCGATGATGCCAAACCACGGCCGCTGGGGAAAATGCCAACCACCAGCCGCTTTCCTGAATTCTCCAGCACAAATCCACATCATCCCCGGCTGCCCGATACTGAGGATCAAATCCCTCAATAGCCTTCAAGCAATCCCTGCGGAAGGCCATATTACATCCGGGAATGTGTTCCGCCTCCTGATCTGAAACCAGGACATGCGTAGGTCCTCCGGGGGCGTTGTTGATGCAATCCGCGATTCTGCCGTCATCCATTGGCGCAATATTCGGCCCGCCTACACCCGCGCAGTCGTAGGTCAAAAATGTGGCGGCCAGGTATTTAAGCCAATCCTGATCCGGAAACGCATCATCGTCTATATAAACCACAATCTCACCTGTCGAGGCTTTCATTCCGGTATTTCGTGCACTACTTAGCCCCCGATTTTCGGTACTAATCAGTCGGAAGCCATATTCCCTCGTAATTTTTGCTGTTTTATCGGTGGATCCATCGTTGACGACAATCACTTCGAAGTTTGGATAATCGAGTTTCTGCAGGCTT
>Ga0315540_10001959_pt1 | contig 11633 bp, 13 predicted proteins | sample SalMarSW160110MG_FD_203677 | JGI IMG/M metagenome (GOLD analysis project Ga0315540, IMG submission 203677) | Salt marsh sediment microbial communities from the Plum Island Ecosystem LTER, Massachusetts, United States - Salt Marsh Sediment SW1601-10 ... | reverse complement strand
GCGTTCGCAGACTATGCTGGCTGCAGTCGGAGGTGGCGATGAAACGTTGGCCGATCTTCCTGATGCTTGCCATGCTGCTGGCGCTGACCGCATGTGACAAGGCGAAGGAGCAGGGCAGACAAACGGTTCGCACGCTCCTGGGCGGTCAGATGGCGGACCAGGCAAAAGCGATGAAGCGTCGGCTCAACAAGATCGACAAGCAGCAGGAACAGCGCTACGGGCAGCTCGACAAGCAATTGAAACAGCAGGACGGGCAGTAATTACGGCACAAATAAAAAGGGAGGCCACCTGTCCGGCAGGGGCCTCCCTTTTCATCAGAGCGGAATGGGTCAGTTCTTGGATTTGTCCACGATCTTCCTGATCCACGGCATCATGGCACGCAGATTTTCCCCGACCTGCTCGATCGGATGCGCGGCATTCAGGCGGCGGTAGGCGGTCATCGACGGGTAATTGGTCGCCCCCTCCTGGATGAAGCGCTTGGCATACTCGCCGGTCTGGATGTTGTGCAGCGCCTGGCGCATGGCCTTGCGCGACTCGGCGTTGATCACCTTGGGGCCGGTGACGTATTCGCCGTATTCGGCGTTGTTGGAGATCGAGTAGTTCATGTTGGCGATGCCGCCCTCGTACATCAGATCGACGATCAGCTTCAGCTCGTGCAGGCACTCGAAGTAGGCCATCTCGGGGGCATAGCCCGCCTCGACCAGGGTCTCGAAGCCGGCCTTGACCAGCTCCACGGCGCCGCCGCACAGCACGGCCTGCTCGCCGAACAGGTCGGTCTCGGTCTCGTCCTTGAACGTGGTCTCGATGATGCCGGTGCGGCCGCCGCCGATGGCCGAGGCGTAGGACAGGGCGATGGCCTTGGCATCGCCGGTGGCGTCCTGGTGCACGGCGATCAGGTCCGGGATGCCGCCGCCCTTCTCGAACTCGGAACGCACGGTGTGGCCCGGCGCCTTCGGGGCGATCATGATCACGTTCAGGTCGGCGCGCGGCACGACCTGGTTGTAATGGATGGCGAAGCCGTGGGCGAAGGCCAGCGTGGCGCCCTGCTTCAGGTTCGGCTCCAGCTGGTGCTTGTACAGCTGCGACTGGAACTCGTCCGGGGTCAGCACCATGACCACGTCGGCAGCCTTGACCGCCTCCTCGACGCCGGTGACCGGCAGCCCGGCCGCTTCGGCCTTGGCGGCGGAGGCGGAGCCCGGCCGCAGGGCCACGGTCACGTCCACGCCGGAGTCACGCAGGTTGTTGGCATGGGCATGCCCCTGCGAGCCGTAGCCGATGATGGCCACCTTCTTGCCCCGGATGATCGAGAGATCGGCGTCTTTGTCGTAATACACGGTCAGGCCCATGGCGGCTACTCCTCCTGCTTCAGAACTGTCCCGGAACCGCTTGCCCGCAGGCAAGTCGAACGGAAAGGGGCGCAGCATAATGGTTTTTCGGCGGGCCTGCATCCCCCTATCGCGCGTCGCCGGGCCCGCGGGCGTTCATCTCCAGTTCAGCATGCGACCCTACGCTGCCTTCGGCTCGGATTCCGGAATGCGGGGGAGAGGATAAACCGTGACCAAAGGAGAGCTGCGGATGAGCAAACACATTCTGGGCATGGCGACGGCCATGCTGATGGCCATGCCGGCCTTCGCCGCCGAGCGCGGCACCAGGCCCGCCCCGTTCCCGATCGCGGCGGTCGTCGTCGATCCCCATGTCGAGTCTGTATACCCGTCGGTGGCCGGCGATTTCCTGGTCTACAGCCAGCGCCGGTCCGGGCGTTACGCCGTCGTGCGGGCCACGGTGCTGGCGCCGGGCACGGTCAACCGCGCCATCCGTCCCGAGTTCGCCGGCGAGGCCATCCGCTTCGGCGTGGCCGTCACCGACGGCGGCATCGGCTACGTCAGCAACCGCATGGGGCCGGTCAGTGCCTGGCTGAAGATGCCCCAGGGCGACGGGCACGTGGCCATCGCCAACGTCGGCACGCACGGCGGCGGCGTGGTGCCCGAGCACCTGTCGTCCGACGCCGCCGGCCGCATCTGGTGCTTCGACACCATGCTCGAGAACACGCGGCGTGCGCGGCTGTTGACCGACTTCGATAACGCGTCGCTGGATCCGGAGCTGATCGGCCAGGCCTGGCGCATGTACAGCGGCGAGGCGGTGCGCGCCAACAAGCTGGTCTATCGGGCGACCAAGGCGGGCAACGCCAACAAGTTCCCGCCGCCGGTGCTGTTCGTGTTCGACCGCAGGCACGGCGAGCTGACCATGATCCCGAACGCCTTCGACGGCGCCGTGTCCCCGGACGGCAGCCGCATCGCCTTCGTGCGCGAGAACGACGGCAATTTCGACATCTGGATGCAGCAGGTCGACGGCGGCGGCCTGACGCAGGTGACCAGCTCGTCCTTCGGCGACTTCGAGCCGGCCTGGAGCCCGGACGGCAATCGCCTCGCCTTCGTGTCGAACCGCGACAGCCAGGGCGATGTGCGCCGCACCTCGGTGTACGTGATCGATCTGAACACCTCGGTGGTGACGCGGGCCACCGTGGCCGGTGATGCCACCGATGGCGGACCGGCCTGGCAGGACGGGCAGACGATCCTGTTCCATTCGAACCGCGATCCCAAGCGGCCGCAGGGCGGCAAGATTCCGGGCTGGAATATCTGGCAGGTCCGGTTGCAGGAGGCACAATGACCATGACGATGCGCATGATGCTGGCGGCGGGCTGCATGCTCGCGGTATTCGCAAGCGGGCAGGCCCAGGCGGCCAACCTGCTGGACTGGCTGGCGGCCGGACGATCGGGGACGCAGCCGGCCGCACCGGCCGATGCGGCCCGGCTGGTGACGCTGGAGCCGGACGAGAACGAGATGTATCCCGAGGTGTCGCCCGACGGCAAGCACCTGCTGGCGGCGGTCGTGCACGGCGGCAAGCAGGTCTGGGTGTCGCGCCGCCTGGCCGAGAACGGTGACCCGCTCAACGTCGTCACCGACGATGCCCGGGCCGTCGGCTCCGTGCGCTGGCACGGTGCCGGGGCCGTCAGCTTCCTGTCGCTGCGCGCCGGCAGCCCCGGGCTGTGGACGCGCGCCGCCGACGGCAAGGGACTGGTGCGGCGCGTCGCCGAACTGACCCCGGACCTGGCGCAGCCGCAGCTGTTGGCCGACGGCGGGGTGCTGGCCGTGCGTGTCAGGCCGGCCGCGCGCAGCGGGGCCAGGGGCGCCAGCGACGGCTTCGACAACTGGTCCTTCGCCGGTGCGGGCAGCGACATCGTGCGCGTGGAGGCCAGCGGCAGCGCGCATGTGCTGGCCCAGGGCGCGAACCCGGCGCTGTCGCCGGACGGGCAGTGGATCGCGTTCACGATGGCCGCGGGGCGCAGCCGGCACCTGTTCCTGATGCGCATCGACGGCGGTTCGCTGATGCAGCTGACCGACGCGCGCAGCATCGACGTGCAGCCGGCCTGGAGCCCGGACGGGCGCTGGATCGTGTTCACGTCGAACCGGGCCGACGCCGACATGCGTCATCCCGGCAAGGGAAACTGGGACATCTGGGCCGTCGACCGCGAGGGGCGCAACCTGACGCAGCTGACCCGCGATGCGGCCCGCGACGGGGCGCCGAGCGTGGCGCCGGACGGTACGGTGTATTTCCATTCCGAGCGGGAGATCGGCAAGCCCGAGGCCGAGGCGCACCAGATTCGGCGCGCCACGCGCGGCTTCCATGTGTGGCGGGTGGCCTTCCCGGCGCCGGAGAACGCCGCGCACTGAGGCGTGCCCCGGGGGGCACCTGTGGACAAGGGCGCGGGGCATCCCCGCGCCCTTGTCTATGCGGAGGCGTCCGGGCTCATCAGCGCGTGCAGGCGGCGCGAGTAGTTCGGGTCCGGGCCGCTCAGCGGCAGGTCGATCAGGAACTGGGCCCCGTGGCCGGGCTGGCTCTCCACCCAGATGCGGCCGCCGTGGGCCTCGACGATGCGCTTGCAGATGGCCAGACCGAGGCCGGCACCGCCGGCGCCCTCGCCGCCGCTGCGGGCACGGGCGTCGTCGGCGCGGTAGAAGCGGTCGAAGACCAGGGACTGGTGCTCGACGCCGATGCCCGGCCCCTCGTCGCGCACGCCGATGCGCACATGGTTGTCGTGGGCATGGGCGCTCATGTATACGGTCGAGCCCTCCGGCGCGTATTTCCAGGCATTGTTCAGCAGGTTCAGGATGGCCCGCTCCAGGTGGCTGGCATCGCCCATGACCTCGAGCCCGTCCTCCAGGTCCATGTCCAGCCCGATATTCTTCTGCGCGAACAGCACCAGATGATGCTGGCCGGCCTCCTGCAGCATCAGCGACAGGTCGATGGGCTCCTGGGCCAGCTCCAGGGTGCCGGCATCGGCCTTGGCCAGCGTCAACAGGTCGTTGACGATGCGCTGCATGCGCTCGATGGTGTCGAGCTGGTGGCGCAGCGTGTCGGCGTATTCGTCGGCCGGGCGCGGCTGGCGCAGCGCCACCTCGATCTCGCCCTTCATGATCGTCAGCGGCAGGCGCAGCTCGTGCGAGGCGTCGGCCGTGAAGCGCTTCTGCGACTGGAAGCTGGCCTGCAGGTCGCCGAACATCTTGTTCAGGGCGCGCACCAGCACGCGGATCTCCTTGTCCGGCACCTCGGCATTGAGCCGCCGCGACAGGTCGCCGGCGGCGACGGCGCGCGCGGCGACGGTGATCTCCTGGATCGGCGCCAGCGCGCGCTTGGCCATGACGAAGCCGGCCCAGGCGCTGATCGCCATCGAGATCAGCCCCAGCATGCCGCCGATCAGGTACAGCAGCTTGAAGAAGCCCTGGATGTCGTTGGTGTTGCGCGCCAACAGCAGGATGGCCACCTGCTCCTGCATGCGGTGCACCGGCAGGGCGATGATGCGCAGGTTGTCCTTGCGCAGCAGCGAGCGCGTGGAGATGAAGGCGGGGCCGTCGCGGCGCATGGCGCGGGCCATGACCTCGCTGATCTCGTCGCCGCCGCGGCTGGTCAGCGTGTCGTCCGAGTTGAACAAAATCATGCCGTGCGCCTCGACGAGCTCGACGGAGCCGCTGAAATGGGCGCTGAAGCTGTCCAGGTAACGCGACCAGAAGTAGAACGGGGAGCGCTCGAGCTCGCCGACCAGGCTCTGGCCCTGGCTCAACAGCTCCTCGTCGACGGCGGACGACACCTTATGCGACAGCACCAGGTACAGCACCATGGCCGCGACGATCAGGATCGACAGCTCGATGGAGATGTAGAGCACGGCGAGCCGGCCCCTGAACGTGTTCAGGATCTGCGCGCGCAGCCGCAAGAAGCGGGTCGCGGGATTCAGGTTGGCCAGGTCGGGCCCCTCAGGCCGGAGGCTGTTCGTCGCTGATGATGTAGCCCTGGCCGCGCAGGGTGTGGATCAGCGGCGGGTCGAAGCCCTTGTCGACCTTCGAGCGCAGGTGGCTGACATAGACGTCGATGACGTTGCTCTCGGGGTCGAAGTTCATGTCCCAGACATGCTCTCCGATCAGCGTGCGCGACAGCACCTTGTTCGGGTTGCGCATCAGGTACTCGAGCAGCGCGTATTCCTTGGTGGTCAGGCGGATCGGCTTGCCGCTGCGGTTGACGCGGCGGCTCATCGGATCGAGCTCGAGATCGGCCATCTTCAGCACCGGCGACTTGCTCTCCGAGCGCCGGCGCAGCAGCGCGCGCACGCGCGCCAGGAGCTCCTCGAAGGCGAAGGGCTTGGCCAGGTAGTCGTCGGCGCCGGCGTCCAGCCCGCGCACCTTGTCCTCGACGCTGTCGCGCGCCGTCAGCATCAGCACCGGCGTGATGACGCCGCGGCCGCGGATCTCGCGGCAGACGACGATGCCGTTCTTCTTCGGCAGCATCAGGTCGAGGATGATCAGGTCGTAGTCGTTGACCTCGGCCAGGAAGCTGCCGTCCTCGCCGTCGTAGGACAGGTCGACGGCATGGCCTTCCTCCTGCAGCCCCTTCTGGATAAAGTGGGCGACGCGCTCTTCGTCTTCGACAACCAGGATCTTCATGATCTGGCAAGTGTAGCAGCCCCACCGTCAAGGAGAAGGGCCGAGGAGAAGAGCGGGGCGACCGTGTCGCCACGGTGGGAGGGGCGCATGCAATTCCGCATTCTCGATCGCGAGCCGCTGTATCACGGCTTCTTCCGGCTCGACTGCTACACCGTGGCCCATGATCGCTACGAGGGCGGCAGCCTGACCATCCGGCGCGAGCACCTGGACCGCGGCGATGCCGTGGCGGTGCTGCTGTACGACAAGGGACGCGACGAGGTGCTGATGATCGCGCAGTTCCGCATCGGTCCGGCCGTGCACGGCGATGATCCGTGGCTGGTCGAGATCGTGGCCGGCATGCTCGACGCGGGCGAGGATCCCGAGGCCTGCGCCCGGCGCGAGTGCGTCGAGGAGGCGGGCTACGAGCCGGACCGGATGCAGCGCCTCGGCGAGTTCTACACGACGCCGGGCGGATCCAGCGAGCGCATCACGCTGTATCTCGGCGAGGTCGACAAGGCGTCGCCGGTGGCGGACGGCGGCGGGCTCGACCACGAGCACGAGGACATCCGCGTGCTATGGGTGCCGAGGGCCCAGGCGATGGCCTGGGTGGCTGAGGGACGGATCCGTTCCGGCACGCCGATGCTGGCGCTGCTATTGGCGTTCAGTGGGGCGTTCAGTGGGGCGTTCAGTGGGGCGATCGGTGGAGCGTTCGGTGGCGCCCTCGGCGGGGCCGGGGAGGCGCTCAGGCCGCGCCGATGATGGCCTCGACCTCGTCGATGAACTGCTGATACAGGAAGGGCTTCTCGAGCACGCGCAGCTTGCGCCTGGGGAAGCGGGCGTCGAGATCGCCGCGGTAGCCGGTGATGAACAGCACCCGGTCGAGCAGCTCCGGGCTGACATGGCTGAGGCTGTTGTAGATCTCGTCGCCGGTCAGCTTGGGCAGGCGCACGTCGAGCACGATCATGTCGTAGCGGGCGCCGTTGGCCGTGGCCTCGAACAGGCCCTGCACCGCATCGCCCAGTGTCTTGGTGTGCACCGTCAGGCTGCGTTCCTCGCCGTAGCGCTCCAGGAAGCTGGCCACGATCTTCTGGATATTGGTCTCGTCGTCGACCAGCAACACGTTCACGCGCACACCTCCGCCCCCGGACCCCCCGCGGCCAGGCTGTCCAGCCATGCCGCGGCGAAGTCCTGCGCCGTCGGACCATCCATGTCCGCGGCATCAAGATGATCAAGCATAAGCATGCGGGTGGCCGGCGCAAGGTGGGGAATCAGCGCCTGGGCGATCTGCTCCGTCATTCTTTTCTCGCCGCCGGCGACATCGCTGATGACGAGCCAGCGCGGGACACGGCCGATGCGCGCCAGCTCCGCCAGCGTCAGCAGCGCGTGGTTGATGGCGCCGAGGCGCGCCGGCACCACGAGCAGGATCGCCGCTTCGGGCATCGCCGCCAGCCAGTCGCGCACCAGGAATTCCGCGGTCAGCGGCACCATCAGGCCGCCGACCCCCTCGATCAGGCAGATCTGCCGTCCCCGGCTGCGCTCGCGGCACCAGGCGGCGAGGCGCGCCGGATCGATCGCCTGCCCTTCGGCCGCGGCGGCCAGGCTCGGGGCGGCCGGCAGCGCGAAGCGGTACAGGTTGACGGCGTCGGCCCCGATGCCGGAATCCGTGGCGGGCCGGCCGGCGGCCGCCAGCAGCGCCGCGATGTCCTCGTTGGCGCCGTGCGCGTCCAGGCCGCTGGCCACCGGCTTCAGGGCGCAGGCGTCGATGCCCGCCGCCAGCAGCCGGCGCAGCAGCAGCGCCGTGATCGCCGTCTTGCCCGCCCCGGTGTCGGTGGCGGTGACGAACACGGTGGACTGGTTGAGGGTATGGGGCTCAGCCATCGGCGCGGATCGGGATCACGTGCTCGCGGTGGCCGAAGTCGGGCTCGGCATGCCAGGCCTGGCCGTACAGGGCCTCGAAGGTGGCGCGGATGCGCCCGTCCGGCATCGGGTGCTGCCGCTCGTAGGCCGCAGCCAGGCGCTTCAGCAGGGCGCGGCCGTACAGGCCGCCGGGGCGGTGGCGGATGGCCGCCGAGGAGGCGCCGATGCCCTTGAGCTCGCGCACCAGGGCCATGGTGTCCGGGTAGGTCAGCGTGAACAGGTCGGTGTCGGTGACCGGCAGCTCGACGGCCAGGGCCATCAGCGCGTTGCCGAGATCCGTGACGTCCGGGAAGGGCAGCACCAGGCCCGCGCGCGCATGCTCGATGGAGGCCAGCGACTGGCGCAGCTCCTGCAGCGTGCGCCGGCCGAAGGTCGAGAACAGCATCAGCCCCTTGGGCGCCAGCACGCGCCGCATCTCGCGCAGCATCGCCGGTGGCTCGGGCACCCATTGCATCGTCAGGTTCGAGCACACGAGGTCGAACGACCCGTCGGCCAGCGGCAGGTGGCAGCCGTCGGCGCACAGGGCGTGGCGCCGTCCCTGCCAGGGCCAGCGGCGCCCGGCGCGGGCGTGGGTCGTGCGCGCCATGCCCTCGGCGATGTCGACGGCGACGATGTCGGCGCGCGGGAAGCGGCGGCGCAACAGGCCCGTGAAGTAGCCGGTGCCGCAGCCGATGTCGAGGATGCGCCGCGGCGCGATCTTGGTGAAGTCGAGGTGGGCGATCAGGCGATCGCCGATCTCGCGCTGCAGCACGGCGAACTCGTCGTAGCGCGCCGCGGCGGCCCCGAAGGCCCGCCTTACCCGTTGGGGGACGATATGTTCCGCCACCATGCCTCCAGTTCCGTATTGAATCTCTCCGGCTGCGTCAGGAACGGCGCATGGCCGCAGCCCTCGAAGCCGTGCCAGGCCGCGTCCGGCAGGGCCCCGGCCAGATGGCGGCCGGCCGCCGGCGGGATGATGGCATCGGCGTCGCCGTGCGCCACCCAGGCCGGCTGCGTGATGCCGGCGAGCATCGGGCGCAGGTCCAGCGAATCGAGCAGGTGCAGGCCGGCGGCCAGCCCGGCGGGCGTCGGCGGCCGTTCACGATCGATGAACTCGTGCGCCAGCGCGTGATAACGGGCGCGCGCCAGGCCGTCGCCCTGCAGCATCAGCATGAAGAAGCGCCCGAGAAATTTTGGGGAATACCCACCCGCCCCCGGAGAGTCCGCCGCCACGCCGTCGGCGAAGGCCCGGAAGGTCGCCTCGTCGCAGCCGTGCGTCCAGTCCGCGCGGTTCCTGAAGCTCGGGCTCGTGGCCACCAGGGCCAGGCCGGCCACGCGCCCGGGATGGGTGGCCGCGAGTTCGATGGCCAGCATGCCGCCGAGCGACCAGCCGACGAGCACCGAAGGCGTCTCGGGCAGTGCGCCGGCCAGCGTGTCGAGCCAGGCAACGGGCGGGGCGTCGGGCGCGCCGCCGTGGCCGGGCAGCGCCGGCGCGTGCACCGTGGTCAGCTTCGAGAAATGCGCCAGCTGGTGCTGCCAGATGCGCGGGGACTGGCCCCAGCCGTGCACGAACACCAGTGGCAGGCTCACACCAGGGCCCCGCGGAGCGCGGCCACGAGCCCCGCGATCGCCGCCTCGTCGTGCGCCGCCGACAGGGTGATGCGCAGGCGCGCCGTGCCCGCGGGCACCGTCGGCGGGCGGATCGCCGGCACGAAGTAGCCGGCCGCGGCCAACTGTTCCGCCAGCCGCAGCGCCGCCGCATCGTCGCCGACCATCAGCGGCTGGATGGCGGTGTCCGAATCCATCAGCGGCAGCTCCGTTGCCAGTGAGCGGAACAGCGCGATGTTGGCCTGCAGGCGTGCGACGAGCCCGCCGTCGCGGATCAGGTCCAGGGCGGCCAGCATCGCGGCGGGCAGCGCCGGCGGCAGCGCCGTCGAGTAGATCAGCGTGCGCTGGCGCTGCACCAGGCCGTCGATCAGCGCGCGCGTGCCGAGGATGAAGGCGCCGTAGCCGCCGAAGGCCTTGCCGAAGGTGCCCACGAGAATCAGGCGCGGATGACCCGAATCCCCGGCGGCGGCCACCAGTCCCTTTCCGCCCGGGCCGGTGGTGCCGATGCCGTGGGCATCGTCGACGACGGCGACGGCGTCGTGTGCCTCGGCCAGGGCCGCCAGCGCCGCGACGCCGGCCGCATCGCCGTCCATGCTGAACACGCCGTCGGAGACGAGGATGCGCCGCGGCGCCTTGTGCCGATCCAGCAGCGCGGCCAGCTCGTCCATGTCCCGGTGGCGGTAGCGGTGCACGGTGCCGCCGCCGAGCCGGGCGCCGTCGACCAGCGAGGCGTGGTTCAGCCGGTCGGCGAACACATGCGTGTGCCGGTCGGAGAGCGCCTGCAGCAGGCCGATGTTGGCCAGCATGCCGGAGCCGACGACGAGCGCGGCCTCGAAGCCGAGCCAGTCGGCGAGCTCACGCTCCAGCCGGTGCAGCGCGTCGTCGTCGCCGGAGATCAGGCGCGAGGCGCCGCTGCCCAGCCCGCCGCGATCCAGGGCCGCGCGGGCGGCGTCCGCCAGGGCCGGATGCGTGGCCAGGCCCAGGTAATCGTTGGCCGCGAAATTGAGCAGCGTCCGGCCGTCCAGCACGATGCGTGTGCCCTGGCGGGACAGGCCCGGCAGGCGCCGGCGCCGGGCCGGGGCTACGGGCGCGAACCAATTGCGGGTGTCGGTCATGGCGGGCATGCTGATGCGAATGGACAGGCTGTCAACCGGAATGCCCGCCTGGGTTGACGGGGCGCTCAGGGCAGTGTTCCCGCCCGCCTGCGTGCTCTGTCATCAGCCGCTCGCGGGGGCTGCCCGGGAGCGCGTGTGTACCGACTGTGCCAGGACCGTGCGGGTGCGCCCGCCCCACTGCTGCGCGCGCTGCGGGCGGGTGCTGCCGCGGGAGCTGGCGCCGGGCCCGTGCGGGCGCTGCCTGAGGCATGCGCCGCCGCAGGCGGCCACGCGCGCGCTGTACGTCTACGACGGCCCGGTGCGCGAGGCGATCCTGGCCTGGAAGCTTGGCGGCGACGATACCGGCGTGCGCTGGCTGCTCGCGGCCGCGGCCGGCCGGCTGCGAGACTGGCTGGCACCGGGCGACCTGCTGCTGCCGGTGCCGATGCCGATGGCCCGCATGCGCGCCAGCGGCCAGCACCACGCGGCCGGGCTGTGTAAGGAACTGGCCGCCATCGCCGACTGTCACTGGGACTGGCGGCTGCTGAGGCGCGCCGGCGCACAGCCGAGGCAGTCGGCGCTGACGGGGCTGGCGCGGCGGCGGAATCTCCGTCGGGCCTTCGCCGTCGATGCCGCCTACGCGGAATCCGTGACGCTGCCGCAGCGGCTGTGGCTGGTCGACGACATCCTGACCACGGGTACGACGGCGAAGTATGCTGCGAAGGCCCTGGGCATCTTGGATCGGCCCGTGCACGTGCTAACATTGGCGCGGGCGGGGAGAATAGAGTGACGAGGTTGTGACATGGCGAAGATCGAGATCTATTCCGGCCCCTTCTGCCCCTATTGCGTGCGCGCCAAGCACCTGCTGAAACAGCGCGGCCTGGCCTTCACCGAGTACGACGTGCACGACGAGCCGGCGCGCCGCTCGGAGATGCTCGAGCGCAGCCATGGTGCGCGCACGATCCCGCAGATCTTCATCAACGGCCGCCATGTCGGCGGCTGCAACGAGCTGTACGCGCTGGACCGCAGCGGCAAGCTTCCCGACTGGCTGGCCGCCGCGGCC
>Ga0315540_10001957_pt1 | contig 11645 bp, 11 predicted proteins | sample SalMarSW160110MG_FD_203677 | JGI IMG/M metagenome (GOLD analysis project Ga0315540, IMG submission 203677) | Salt marsh sediment microbial communities from the Plum Island Ecosystem LTER, Massachusetts, United States - Salt Marsh Sediment SW1601-10 ... | reverse complement strand
CACCCACGGCGGCATCCCGAGCCGCACCCGGGTGAACCTCCGCTGGGTGGACGCCGAGGAGCTGGCCGCCGCCGGCGACGGCCTGGACGGCGTGCACGGCGTCCTGGTGCCGGGCGGCTTCGGCGAGCGCGGCATCGACGGCAAGATCCGGGCGATCCGCCTGGCCCGCGAGCACGGCATCCCGTTCCTCGGCATCTGCCTGGGGATGCAGTGCGCCGTGATTGAGACCGCCCGCGACCTGGCCGGCATGCCGAAGGCCCACTCGGCCGAGTTCGTCCCGGATACGCCGGACCCCGTGATCGCCCTGCTGCCCGGTCAGGCCGAGCTGAAGGACAAGGGCGCCACCATGCGCCTGGGGGCCTACCCGTGCCGCCTGCTGCCCGGGTCGCTGGCCGAGAAGACCTACGGCGCGTCCGAGGTCGAGGAGCGCCACCGACACCGCTACGAGGTCAACAACGACTACCGCGCCAAGCTGGAGGCGGCGGGCTTGGTGGTCAGCGGCACCTCGCCCGACGGCACCCTGGTCGAGATCGTCGAGCGGGCCGACCACCCGTGGTTCCTGGCGGTCCAGTTCCACCCCGAGTTCCGCTCCGCCCCCACGCACCCGCACCCAGTCTTCGCGGGCTTCGTGGAGGCGGCCCTGGCCCACCAGCGGGGGTCCACTTGACGGACATGCGCACGATCCGGGTGGGGCCCCTCACCCTGGCGCCGGGCGGGCCACTCTTCATCATCGCGGGTCCGTGCGTGATCGAGGACGAGGCGATGGTCCTGGACACCGCCCGGGCCCTCAAGGAGATCACGGGGGCCCTGGGGCTGCCCTACATCTTCAAGGCGTCGTACGACAAGGCGAACCGGACCTCCATCCATTCCTATCGAGGCCCCGGCATCGAGAAGGGCCTGGAACTGCTCGGCCGGGTGCGCGAGGAGGTGGGCGTGCCGGTGCTCTCGGACGTTCACGGCCCCGAGGAGGCCGCCGCCGCGGGCAAGGTCCTGGACGTGCTCCAGATCCCGGCGTTCCTGTGCCGCCAGACCGACCTCCTCATCGCCGCGGGCCGCACGGGCAAGGTGGTGAACGTTAAAAAAGGCCAGTTCCTGGCCCCGGAGGACATGCACCAGGCGGTCGCCAAGCTGAAGGAGGCGGGCTGCGAGCAGGTGATCCTCACCGAGCGCGGCGCCAGCTTCGGCTACCGCAACCTGGTCTCCGACATGCGCTCCATCCCCCTCATGCGCCAGACCGGCTGCCCGGTGGTGTTCGACGCCACCCACAGCGTCCAGATGCCGGGCGGCGCGGGCGACAAGTCGGGCGGCGACCGGCGCTTCGTGCCCTTTCTGGCAAGGGCGGCGGTGGCGGCCGGGTGCGACGGGGTCTTCATGGAGGTCCACCCGGACCCGGATACCGCCAAGTCGGACGGCCCCAACCAGGTGCCCCTGCGGGCCGTGGCGGACCTGTTGAAGTCGCTGGTGGCCGTGCGGGAGGCGACCCTGCCGTACCTCACCGAGTTGAGGGAGCTGTGAAGCCCGACCCCACGCTCGACGAGGGCCGCCGGGTCCTGGAGGTGGAGGCCCGGGCGGTGGCGGCTCTGGCCGGGCGCCTGGACGCGGCCTTCACCCGCGCCGTGGACCTGCTCTCCACCGTGCAGGGCAAGGTGGTGGTCACCGGCATGGGCAAGTCGGGGATCATCGCCCGCAAGATCGCCGCGACCATGGCCAGCACGGGCACCCCGGCCATCTACCTGCACCCGGCCGAGGGCCTGCACGGCGACCTGGGGGTCGTGGGGCGGGGCGACCTCGTCATCGCCCTGTCGAACAGCGGCGAGACCTCGGAGCTGGTCTCCATCCTGCCGTCCCTCAAGCGCATGGCGGTGCCCATCATCGCCCTGGTGGGGCGGACCGACTCCACGTTGGGCCGCACGGCCACGGTGGTCCTGGACGTGAGCGTGGACCAGGAGGCCTGCCCCCTGGGGCTCGCCCCCACGGCGAGCACCACGGCGGCACTCGCCCTGGGCGACGCCGTCGCCGTGGCCCTGCTCGTGCGCAAGGGGTTCAAGGAGGAGGACTTCGCCCTCGCCCACCCCGGCGGCGCCCTGGGGAAGCGCCTGCTGACGCATGTCCGCGACGCCATGCACACGGGGGGCGAGATGCCCAAGGTGTCGCCCGACACCCCCATGCGGGCCGCGATCGTGGAGATCAGCCGCAAGCGCCTGGGCATCACGACGGTGGTGGACGAGGCGGGTCGGCTCATGGGGGTCATCAGCGACGGCGACCTGCGGCGCCAATTGGAGTCGGGGGCCGACTTCCTGGACACCCCGGCCGGCAAGATCATGCGCGGGGAGCCCAAGACGATCACCCCCGACGCCCTGGCGGCCGAGGCGGTGGAGCGCATGGAGCGCCACGCCATCACGAGCCTCGTGGTGGTGGAGGAGGGGGCGCCGGTGGGCCTGGTCCACCTGCACGACCTGCTCAAGCTCGGCATCGCCTGACACCCGACACCTGGGGGCCCCGTGGAGCGCTTCGCCAAAGAGGCCGTCGCCCGCGCGGCCCGCGTGCGCCTGCTCGTCATGGACGTGGACGGGGTCCTGACGGACGGCACGATCTACCTGGACGACCGGGGGGTCGAGACCAAGGGCTTCAACATCATGGACGGTCTGGGGCTCACCCTGCTGCGGCGGGCGGGGCTGAAGCTCGGCATCATCACCGGGCGCACGTCCAAGGTGGTCTCCCGCCGGGCCGAGGAGCTGCGAATGGCCCACCTGGTCCAGGGGAGCGCCGACAAGCACGCCGCGGCGGCCGAAATCCTGGCCGCCGAGGGCCTCGGCTGGGAGGCCCTGGCCTACGTGGGGGACGACCTGATCGACCTGCCGGTGCTCACCCGCGCGGGGCTCGCCGCGTGCCCGCCGGGGGCGGCCGCCGAGGTGAAGGCCGTGGTCCACCACGTGACGGCGGCGGCGGGCGGCCGGGGGGCGATCCGGGAGGTGTGCGAGCTGATCCTCACGGCCCAGGGGCGGTGGGAGGAGGCGGTGGGGCGCTACCGATGAGGCTCAACGTCCCGAACGCCATCACCCTGGGGCGCATCGCCCTGATCCCCCTGTTCGTCCTTATGGCCCACGAGCACGGGCCCATGTGGCGCTTCGCCACGGCCCTGGTCTTCCTGACGGCGGCCCTCACGGACCTGCTGGACGGCTACCTCGCCCGCCGCATGGGGGAGGTCACGGCCTTAGGCAAGCTCCTGGACCCGGTGGCGGACAAGCTCCTCATGCTCGCCGGGTTCGTCATGCTGGTGGCCCTGGACCTGGCGCCGGCGTGGATCGTGATCGTGATCCTGGGGCGCGAGATGGCGGTCACCGGCCTGCGCGCCATCGCGGCCTCGGAAGGGATCGTGATGCCCGCCGACGAGTGGGGCAAGTGGAAGACGGTCAGCCAGGCGACCGCCATCATCATGCTCATCTTGTCGTGGCGCCTGTGGATCTTCGACGTGCGCGAGATTGGCACCTGGGTTCTGTGGGCCTCCATGGTCATGGCCCTGATCTCGGGCGCCCGGTACGGGGTGGAGTACCTGCGCGGCATGGAGGGTCGGCGGGCGGGGCCCTGACGGCCGGGTCATGTTCCGTGGCCGTCCCGACGCGGGGACGGCGTGTGGCCGCTTTAGGTCAACGTTTCTCCGGAGTTGGCCGATGAGTCCATTGGATATCGCCCTGGTGACGGCGGGCTATCTGCTGGGGGCCGTCCCGTTCGGGGTGCTGGTGGCGCGGGTCGTCGGACACGACGACCTGACCAGAAGGGGCAGCGGAAACATCGGCGCCACGAACGTGGCCCGGGTCGTGGGACGCCGGGCGGGCGCCGTCACGCTGGCGGCGGACGTGCTCAAGGGTGCCGTTCCCGTCTGGGCCGCGGCGGCCCTGTCGCCCACGCCGGAAGCGCCCGTCTGGGTGGCTGCGGCCACGGTCCTCGGCCACGTCTTTCCCGTCTACCTGCGCTTCCGCGGGGGAAAGGGGGTTGCGACCGGATTCGGGGTTCTGATGGCGCTCCACTTCATGACGGCCCTCGCGGCCGTGGCGGTCTGGCTGGCCGCCTGGCGGCTGTCCCGCACCTCCGCGGTGGGGGCCCTGGCGGCCTACGCCTGCCTGCCCGCCATCGCCTGGTGGTCGGGGCGGGACGTCCCCGGCCTGTTCCCATTCGCCTGCGCCCTGGCCCTCCTGGTCCTGGCGCGCCACACGGACAACGTCCGGCGCCTGTTCGCCCAGCGCGGGGGGAGCGGATGAGGATTTCCCGCTCCTGGATGCCCGTCCTGTGGGCCGTGGCCGTCCTCTGGACCACGGCGCCGGCGGTGCCCGTGGCGGCCCAGACCGCCGACCCGGAGGCCGCGGCGCCCGCCGCCGAGACCGCCGCGCCCGCGGTCGAAACCCCCGTTTCCGAGTCCGCTCCGGCGCCCGCCGCCGAGGCCCCGGCGGTGACGACCGAGCAGGCCGGGGCGACCGCCCCCGCCGCGACGCCCCCCGAATCGGCTCCCGAATCGGCTGCCAAATCGGCTCCTGAGCCGGCCCCCGCCGTCCAGGCCGAGGCCCCCACCCCCGAGCCCGCCGAGGCGTCGGCGGAGAAGCCCGCCAAGGAGACCGCCGCCCCCGAGCCCGCAAAGGACGAGGCCCCCGTGGCCGCGACCCCCGCGACCCCGGCCCCCGCCCGGGCGAAGAAGGCCGAGCCGCCCGCCGCGCGCCCCACGCCCCCGCCGGTCCGGGCCGAGGCGAAGCCCAAGCCCAAGTCGAAGCCCAAGCCGGCTCCGAAACCCGCCGCCGCGCCTGCTCCCAGGCCCGCGCCGGTCCCGGCGCCCGTCGCCGCCGTGGCGGCCCCGGCCTCCGCGCCCACGGGGATCACCGCCGCCTGGCGCCGAGTGCGCGACGACGCGGCGTCACCCCGGGAGTCGGCCGACTTCCCCCAGGCCGTGGCGGCCCTGGTGGCCGCCCGCGACACCGAGGGGCTGGACAACCTGGAGACCGCCGCCCAGGCCCTGGCGGGCTGGGCCCACGGGGCCGTGACCCGGGGCGACCTGGACCGGGCCGAGCGCCTCTCCCGGGCCGCCGTGACGCTGGCCCCGGGCTCGCCGGAGGGCTACCTGGTTCGGGCCCGGATGCACTGGGCCGCCGGCCACTACCCCGCCGCCGCCTCCTGGGCCCTGCGGAGCGCGGCCGTGGGGCTCTCCCACCCGTGGGTGGGGCTCGCCTGGGCCGGGTACCTGGTCATCGTCTTCTGGCTGGCGGCGGCCACGGCCCTGGTGGTGCTCCTGGTGCCCAGCCTGTGGAAGGCCCTGCGCACGTTCCACCACCAGGTCAGCGAGTACGCCGCGTTCAAGGTGCCGTCCCCGATCGTCGGTGCCGCCGCCGTGGCGCTGGTGGTCCTGCCGGTGGCGGGGAGCTGGGGCCTGGGCTGGTCCATCGTCGCCTGGACGCTGCTCGCCTGGGCCGGCGACCCGGCCCGGGGCCGGCGCGTGCACCTCTTCCTGCTCCTGGTGGTCCTGTTGGGCCCGTGGCTGTGCGCCCCGCTCATGGCGCCGTCCCAGCCCCCCGGCGACATGCTGGAGCTGGCCCTCCGGGAGGGGAGCGGAGCGGGCCCGGTAACGGGCGCCGCGGTGCCCGGCGTGTCGGCCGACACGGGCTCCGACTGGCGCGTGGCCTTCGCCCTGGGGAACGCGGCCCTGCGCAACGGCTCCTACGACGAGGCGGTGGCGTGGTACGAGGCCGCCCGGCGCGAGGGGGGCGACGCGGTGCGCCTGACCCACAACGAGGCCACGGCCGACTTCCGGGCCGGGCGCTACGACCAGGCCGAGCGCATGTTCAAGGGCCTGGCGGAGGGCGGCCACGCCCCGGCGCGGACCCTGTTCAACCTGGGCCAGGCCCAGTCGCGCCGCCTGGACTTCGACGGCGCCCGGGACAGCTACGAGCGCGCCCGCGTGGCGAACGCCGAGGAGTACCTGCGGGTCTCCCGCATGGCGGGCGCCGGGGACGCCTTCACGGTGGTGCCCTTCGGTGTCACCCGCGCCGACCTGCGCGCCCTGACCCTGGGGCACGCGGGGCACTGGTCCGACTTCGCCGGGCCCCTGTGGCGCTTCCTGTTCGGCAGCCTCTCCATGGCCCTGGCGCCGGTGCTGGTCATCGCCCTGGCGGCCCTGGCGTGGCTGCTGCCGGCCCTGGTGACGAGCCGGCGGGTCTATTCGTGCGACGTGTGCCGGGGGAGCGTGTGCCAGGAGTGCATGCAGTTCATCTACGACGCCCATCTGTGCCGCCGCTGCGTGGAGAAGCTGGCCGGCACCCGAGGCACCCTGGCCGACGTGAACATGCTGCGCGAGCGCAGCCGGCCCATCGGACGCCCGGCCGTGCGCTGGGCGGCGCGGCTCGTTCCCGGGCTCCAGGACCTGCGCCGGGGACGCTATGGGCGGGCCTCGTTCCAGCTGATGCTGCTGGCCTTCATCGCATGGGGCGTGGCGCTGCTCGGCACGATCCCGGCGTGGGCGGTCTCCGTGCCCGTCGAGCGGTGGCCGGTGGCGCGGCTCATGGGGGCGCTGCTGGTGCTCCTGCAGGTCGCCTGGACCTACCACGCCACCGCCGACCGGCCCGTGGCGGGCCCGCTGGTGGAGCGGCGCAAGCGGCCCCGGCGGGTGGACATCGATGCGGCTTAGCTTCGCGGCGGCCTAGGGCCGCGTAGGTTACCGAAGGTATCCCATGTCCCTCAGCGGCTCCCTGCTCGACTTCAACTTCACGGACATCCTCCAGCTCGTGAAGATGCAGCGCAAGACCGGCTGCCTGGCCCTGCGCTCGCGCGAGGCGAGCGCGGCGTTCTGGTTCACCGAGGGCGACCTGATCCACGCCCACGACGACGCCCGGCCCCTGACCGCCGCCATGGGCCGGCGCCTGGGGGCCGACGGCCTGGTGGGGGAGGCGGCCTGGCGCCGCGCCGTGGAGGAGCAGCGCCGCTCCGGCCAGCCCCTGGCGGACCTCCTCGTCGGGGTGGACCCGGAGGTCCTGGTGCCCCTGGCGGCGGAGTACCTGCGCGAGACCGTGTTCTCCGTGTTCCGCTGGATCGAGGGCGACTACACCTTCGACACCGAGATCCCGCCGCCCCCGGAGGCGAAGGCCGTCCCGGTGGCCCCCGTCGACACGGGCGACCTGCTGATGGAGGCGGCCCAGCGCGCCGAGCAGTGGGCCGTGGTGGACGGCGAGATCCCGTCCTGGCGTCTGATCTTCGCCCCCGCCGGCGGCGCGCCGCCGCCCGACATGGGGGACGGCTACGGGCCCGTGGAGGCCCACGTCCTGGGGCTGCTCGACGGGCGGCGCGACGTGCAGGACGTGGTGGGCTGGAGCCGCCACGGGGCCCTGGAGACCTGCCAGGGCCTGGCCTTCCTCAAGGCCGCCGGGCGCATCGTGGCGGTGGGCGAGCGCGCCCCCCGGCCCGGCGCCGAGGGGTCGTCCCGCAAGCGCAAGCCGGCCCAGAGGAAGCGCATCCAGGGGCTGCCCGTGTGGCGGGTGGCGTGGCGCACGGGCGTGGTGGCGCTCGGCTCCGCGTCCCTGGTGGCCGGGGTCGGCTGGATGGGGTACAAGGCCTACGGCGACGGCGGCGTGGAAGCCCTCGCGCCCCTGGTCCGCACCACCGCCACCTACCGCGAGCACCAGGTCCGGCAGGCCCTGGAGGTCTACCACCTGGTCCACGGCAGCTACCCGGACCGGCTGGAGGTCCTCCTGGACGCAGGGCTCCTCTCGGGCCCCGCCGTGACCGCCGGGATGGAGTACGCGCCGTCCGCCGACGGGTTCACCCTTCACCTCGGGTAAGGTCAGGCCCTACAATGCCGGGTACCGCCCCTTGCCATCCGGCGTCGGGCCGATCGGTCCGATCGGGCTCACCGGGATCGGGGCGTGGTCCGGTGTCTGCAACAGGAGTCTTCCCATGGCCATGATCCGCTTTACCGCCTTCACCCCCAAGGACCTGGAGACGGTGAAGGCATACGAGGCCGCCCAGGCCGCGAACCCCGAGGCGATCCCCCCCGCCGTCGCCGAGGCCTACAAGGCCCTCGTCCACGACAACTACGGCAAGCTGATGAGCACGATGATCGGGGAGATCGCCCGCTTCTTCGACATTGCCATCAAGCGCAAGCACGACTGGCAGGGCTTCTACGGCTGGACCTTCTCCTACCACAACGACACCGAGTGCTGGTACGGCCTGTCCTACAAGTCGGCCAACTTCCTCAAGACCGCCTTCGCCGTCAAGTGGGACGACGCCCACAAGGACGTCCTGGACCGCATGATGGCCGACGAGGGCTACCGCAAGGAGGCCTTCGGGCGCGACGGCTCCGACTGGATCGTCAAGGAGTTCGAGGTGGCCGACATCTTCTCCATCGCCGGCGACGACGATCAGATGGAGGCCTTCTCCAAGGTCGCCGAGGGTCAGCTCGACCTGCTCGAGATGTAAGGACGCCCGTCCGCACGGGGGGCCGGAGCGGGCTCCGGACAATTGACAGATCGGCCGGGGGGCCTTAAGTTCATTCTGTGAACAAGCCCCCCCCGGACGACGACGGCCGCACCCTTCACCTGCTGGAGCTCATCCACCGCGACGGGATGTTGACCCAGCGGGAGCTGGCCCGCAAACTGAACATCGCCCTGGGTCTCGTCAACCTCTCCTTAAAGCGCCTGATGCACCAGGAGATGATCAAGGTCAAGCGGCTGAGCGCCCGCCGCTTCTGCTACCTGCTCACGCCCCAGGGGATGAGCGAGAAGGGGCGCCTGTCGGCCCGCTACCTGGCCGACTCGTTCTCCATGTACCGCAGCGCCCGGCGGGCCTGCCTGCGCACCCTGGTCCCCCTGCGCGACCGGGGCCTGAAGCGGTTGGTGCTCTACGGCACCGGGGAGCTGGCGGAGGCGGCCTTCATCACGATCCACGAGCTGGGCCTGACCCTGGTGGCCGTGGCCGACGGCGCGGGCGCGCCGCCCTTTCTGGGGCGCGAGGTGGTGCCCCTGAAGGCCCTGGACCCGGCGGCCGCGGACCGGGTCCTGTTCGCGGGCCCGGAGGCGGACCGGGCGGCCTTCGACGAGGCGGCCGCGGCGGCGGGCTTCGCCCCCGAGGCGATCGAGGACCTGGCCGCCGCCCTCCTGGAGGCCGACGCGGCCCTGGCGGGCGTACCGGCCGAGGGGCGGCCGTCGTGACGCAGCCTCCCGAGACGCCGGAGGCCCTGGCGGCCGACCTGGGCCTCGCGACGCGGGCCGCGCGCGAGGCGGGCCGCGTCATCATGGGTTACTACCAGGACGAGTACGAGATCAAGCAGAAGGGGAAGGGCAATCCGGTCACCACCGCCGACCTGGAGGCGGACAAGGTGCTCAAGGCCACGCTCCTGTCGGGCACCGCCGGGGACGGCTGGCTGTCGGAGGAGACGGTGGACTCCCCCGAGCGCCTGAGCGCCCGGCGGGTCTGGATCGTGGACCCCATCGACGGCACCAAGGAGTTCATCAGCGGCATGCCCCAGTTCGCCATCTCCGTCGCCTTGGCGGTGGAGGGGCGCATCGCCGTGGGGGTGATCTACAACCCGGCCCGGGACGAGCTGTTCCAGGGCACCGCGGGCGGCGGGGTCACGCTGAACGGCGGGGCGGTCCGGGTGACGGACCTCGCCGACCTGAAGCAGGCCAACATCCTGGCCAGCCGGTCCGAGGTCTCGCGCGGGGAGTTCGACCGCTTCCAGGGCGACTTCCGCGTCACCCCCATCGGCAGCATCGCCTACAAGCTGGCCCTGGTGGCCTGTGGCCAGGCGGACCTGACCTTCACCCTCACCCCCAAGACGGAGTGGGACTTCGCCGCCGGCTACCTGCTGGTGACCGAGGCCGGGGGCCGGGTGCGCATCCTGGGGGACCACCCCCAGACGTTCAACCAGCCCGACCCGCGCGTGGCGGGCCTGGTGGCCACGAACGCCGCCCTGCACGACCCGGTCCTGCGCCTGGTCGGGGCGGCCTGACGGGTCTCTCCCGCCCGCCGGCCGCCGCTTACCCCCGGTAAATCGCTACGAAGCGGGGACGCCCGGAGGGGCCGCCATGGCGGTCTGGGCGGCGTGCTCGAGGGCGCGGGCGCGGGCCCAGGCGTGGTTCGCCGTCACCTGCCAGCCCTTGGCCTCCTGGCCGTTGCCGGCCGCGAGGCGGGCGTAGTGCTCGGCGGTGATCCGCCAGCCCATGGCCGCCTGCATCATGCCGTGGGTCCGGTCCATCCAGTGGTCCACGGCGATCATGTAGCCCCGGCGCTCCTGCCAGCTCCAGGTGCGGCTCATCATGTGCGCCCGGTCCACCCAGTGGTCCAGGGTGATCGCGTAGCCCATGCGCTCCTGCACGGCGGCCTCGTAGTCGCCGCGCGAGACCGTCATCGCGTCCATCTCGCCGCTGCGCGCCAGGCCGATGCCCACCGCCGCCACCAGCGCCAGGCCCATGAGGCCGAACGCGGTCCACTGCATCCTGAGGTCCATGAGTCTCTTGCCTTCCGTCCGCGGGGTTTTCCGTGCGCGGGGTGTCGCCCCGTTTCGTTATCGGCAAACGGGGACCGGCATTGAAGGGCCCCCGGGAAAAACGGGGGGATTGTCGGAGAGCGGGCGGGTTTCAGGCGGTCGCGAGGCGGCGGACGGCCTCGGCCAGGCGGCCGGCGGCGGCCTCCGGGTCGTCCGGGCCGCCCGTGGCGGCGGGACCGACGGCGAAGAGGCGGGCGAGGGAGGTCTCCCCGGACGGGGATACGGCCAGGGCGCCGTCCCGGGCGGTGTTCGCGGCGCCGTGCAGGAAGCCCGTGCCGGGGCGGTCGCCGGGGAGGTAGACGAACACCCCGGCGACCTCCAGGGGATCTTTCCCCCGGGCGTCCTCGACCACCATGCCGGTGACGTGGGTATGCCCCGCGATGGCCCTCACCGTCGCCCCCGTGCGGACCCTCAGGGTGCGGGCGGCGGCCAGGGCCCGCAGGGTGGGGGCGGCCACGTCCAGGGCGGGCCCGGGGCACAGGAGGGTGACCTCGGCCGCGCGGTCGGCCAGGTACAGGGCGTCGGCGCAGGCGCGCTCGTCGGACCCCACGACGGCCACGGGCAGGCCCTCGAAGAAGGGCGCGTCGCACCGCGCGCAGTGGCTGACCCCCTTGCCCAGCAGCTCCGCCTCGCCGGGCAGGGTGGGCAGGCGGTCCGACAGGCCCGTGGCGACCACCACCGCGCGGGCGGAGACCTCCGCCTCCAGGGTCACCAGGCCGTGGGCCGCCTCGCCGGGCACCAGGCCGTACACCTCCTCGTGGCGCAGGACGGCTCCCGCGCTCTCAGTTCCGGCCCGCACCCGGTCCCACGCCGGGTCGGCGTCCGGCACGTGGGGGGCCCGGTCCAGGACCAGGACGGACCCGTGTTCCGCCAGGCGCCGGGCGGCTGCCAGACCAAACCCTCCGGCGCCGATCACCACCGCGTCCCAAGTCTCGCCCGGTGCCGGGGCGGGGGCGACCGACGGGGGGGCTTCCTCCGTCGGGGCGTCCAGCGCCCCGGTGGCCGCCAGCGCGACCAGCTCGTCGTCCTGGCCGATGTAGGCGCCGTCCACGAACACCTGGGGGACGCTCCACTCGCCGGTCTGCGCCTTCAGCTCGTCCCGGACGTGGGGCGTGAAGGTGATGTC
>Ga0315540_10001956_pt1 | contig 11646 bp, 13 predicted proteins | sample SalMarSW160110MG_FD_203677 | JGI IMG/M metagenome (GOLD analysis project Ga0315540, IMG submission 203677) | Salt marsh sediment microbial communities from the Plum Island Ecosystem LTER, Massachusetts, United States - Salt Marsh Sediment SW1601-10 ... | reverse complement strand
TCTACCTGGTCCTGGTCATTGCCAATTGCATCATCATGGCGGTTCCACTGATTCTCGCAGACAATGAATACAACGCCTGGGAAAGCCTCATGTTGTCGCTCGGCGCCGGACTTGGATTTCTTGTGGCCCTGTTCCTGATGTCTTCCGTGCGTGAACGGCTGGAACTGGCCAATGTCCCCAGGACTTACAGGGGCCTTCCCATTGCCTTTGTGGTGGCGGGGCTATTTGCTCTCGCCTTCCTGGGTTTTTCGGGCATGTCGATATTTTGAGTCCTTGATGATGCTTCTGGAATCATGTATATCTTGTTCATCCTGTCTGAAAGAGAAAGCAGGAGTTTAAATGGATCTTTCGTTGATAAAACTGGCCATCGGGGGGTTGGCATTGTTGGGCTGCATAGGTCTTTTTTTCGGAATCGGCCTTGCTCTCGCCGCCCACAAGTTTGCTGTGGAGGTGAACCCCAAGGTGGAGGAGGTGCTGGAGGTGCTGGCAGGGGCCCAGTGAGGGGGCTGCGGCTTCGCTGGATGCGAAGGCTACGCAGAGGCTGTCGTGAACGACCCGGAGGTGGAAACCAATCTCTGTTTTCCCGGCAAAGAGGATGTCGCCAAACTGGTTGCTGAGATCACCGGAAAGCAGATGACGGCAATAGAAAACATGGTGGCCGTGCCCCGCTGTTCGAGGATCGAAGGACAGGTTCGGCAGAAGCAGCGTTATGTGGGTTATCAGACGTGCGCAGGCGCCGATCTCGCCTTCGGCGGACCTGCTGCCTGTAACTATGCCTGTATCGGGCTGGGGGACTGTGCTACCGCCTGTCCATTTGACGCCATCGTCATGGTGGATGGGTTTCCCGTAGTTGACGCGGAGCGCTGCGTGAGCTGCGGGACCTGTGTCCGTACCTGTCCAAAAAACATCTTCGAACTCATGCCCCTCAAGGCCAGGGTCTGGGTGCCTTGTTCAACAAAAGACCCCGGAAAGGCGGTAAAGGCGGTCTGCGGCGTGGGATGTATTTCCTGTAAAATGTGTATCAAGGTCTGCCCCGCCAAGGCGGTTACCATGAAAGACGGTATGATCGCTATCGATCACAAGCTGTGTATGGATTACGGACCGGAGTGTGGAGAAATCTGTGTGGAAAAATGCCCGCGCAATATCTTCAGGACTTTTTCTCCACTCGAAGAGCAATCACAACAACGAAAAGAAGCAGCTTCTGCTGCCTAAAAAAAAACCCAAGTGAAGCTGGTTAAACGGCTCCAAGGAGTAGCGGAGGAATAAAAATGGAAAAGCACACCATCTTGTCTCATAAGCCCGGAAACATGGACCGGAGGTCGTTCCTGAAGATGTCTGGAATTCTCGGCGTGGGTCTCGCAACCGCAGCAGCGGTGCCGCTTACGGCAGAGGCCGTCAAATTCAACCGAAAGATGTACAAAGTATCCAGGACAAGGCTGGACATGGGGACATTCGTTTCCATGACACTCATCCACAGTTCCAGGGACAAAGCTGAAGAGGCCATGGGTCTCGCTTTTGACGAGATCGATCGGCTGACCGGCCTCATGACCCGGTTCAATTCCGCTTCTCCCGTCGCCGTCTTGAACAGGGAAGGCGTCCTCCGGGACGCGCCCGATGAACTGATAAAGGTTGTGGGAAGCTCCCTTGACTTCTACCGCCTGACCAAAGGCAATTTCGATATTTCCGTGGCGCCTCTGGTGGATCTCTTCAAGGAACGGCTGGAAAAGGGGGACCACGGGCCCCCGACCGAGTCGGAAATCCGGAAAGTACTCGCGAGCGTGGACGCAAGCCGCATCGAGATGAAGGGACGTACCATCCGCTTAAACAAATCGGGCATGCGGATCACGTTGGACGGCATCGCGAAAGGATACATTGCCGACCGGGCTGCGGATGTCCTCACGGGACACAAGATAAGAAACTTCCTGATCAACGCGGGTGGGGATATCCGGACGATGGGCCACGCCAAGAGCAAGAAACCCTGGACTGTCGCCATCCAGGATCCTCAAAAAAGGAAACATTACCCGGACATCATCCACATGAGCGATGGCGCCGTTGCCACGTCGGGAAATTATGAGGTCTATTTCGATCAGGAAAAGATGTTTCATCACATTGTCGATCCAAGGACGGGGCTGTCGCCGCATGGAGACACCAGCGTTTCCGTCAAGGCCCCGACCACCATGGAAGCAGATGCGCTCTCAACAACGGTTTTCGTAATGAACACCGGCCGGGGAGTCCAATTCATCAACACCCTCCCCAGGTATGATTGTCTCCTCGTAATGGCCTCCGGAAGGATTGAGAAATCTAGGGGGTGGAGGAGTGCCGCCATATAATCTTTTCTATTCTCCTGACCAGCGGTTTCAAAGTGGGAGGGTGTAAGGCCGACAGGGCCACCCCTCCCGTTCTTTTCCGGAGCATTCCCGTTTCCAGCTTTTCCAGACGGTCGACCTTGTTCAGCACGAGGAGCATGGGAATCTCAGTAAGTTCAAGCTTTCTCAGGATATCCTCGACCGTTCCTATTTCCTGTTCCATGCGCCCTCCGGACGCGTCGACCACGTGGAGCAGGAGATCCGCGTCATTCAGTTCCTCGAGGGTGGCGGCAAACGCCTCCATCAGGCTCTGGGGAAGATCACGGATGAATCCCACGGTATCAGTGATGATCGCTTCCCTCTCCCTGGGGAATCTCAGGCGCCGGCTGGAGGGGTCCAGGGTCTCGAAAAGGCGATTCCCCGTGCGGACGCGGCTGCCCGTGAGGGCGTTCAAGAGGGTGGATTTCCCGGCATTGGTGTAACCGACGATGGAAATCACGGGAAGTTCCCGCCTCATTCTTAACTGTCTTCTTCCCTGCCTCTGGCGGCCGATTCCGGCCAGCTCACGGTTGAGTTTTGCAATGCGTTCATAGACCCGCCGCCGGTTGATTTCCAGTTTTGTCTCACCGGGCCCCCTTCCTCCTATGCCGCCGGTCAGCCTGGACATGGCCGTGTTCTTGGTGGCCAGCCGGGGGAGGAGATAATTGAGCTGCGCCAGTTCCACCTGAATCTTGCCTTCCCTGGTCACTGCACGTCTTGAAAAGATATCAAGGATGAGCTGGCTTCGATCAATGATTTTCATTTCGGTGAAATCCGTCAGGCTCTTGACCTGAGTAGGGGTCAGCTCCTGATTGAAAATCAACAGATCCGCCCCTGTCTGGAGACAATGGAGGACCAATTCACCCAATCGCCCTTTTCCAATCAGAAAGCGTCTGTCGATGCCCTTGATCCGCTGGACCACTTTGCCGGCCACTTCAACCTCGTTTGAAACGGCCAGGGCCTCCAGCTCATTCAGTGATTCTTCTTCGGCCCACTTAGCCCCGGTTGTGGCACCGACGAGGAGGGCCCTCTCCCCCGTTTTGAGGGACCGTCCCAGCCAGCGGCGCGACAGTTCATCCTCCAGGGAATGAACCAACTGGATGAAGTCCACCTGCAGCCGACCCATGTCCTGAACCCGCTGCACGGCATATCCTTTTCCGTCCCGATCGCCCGGCAGCAGATGGCCATAGGAGATTGGCCCGGGAAGCCCCTCATGGTTGACCTCGATAGACGCCATGAGGTCCAGGCCCATCAGAACCAGGTCCGTCATGTCTTCACCGGACAAGGGTTCTGCTCCCAGGTGCGTATGGACGAACCGCAGCCCCCTGAGACGCCCGCTTCCCGTCCTGATTTTCTCCAGTCTGGGAATCCAGATACGCTTTTTGTTCCCCACCAGCACATGGGAAATCTGACCCTTGCGGGTGATCAGAAGGCCGACCTGTCGTTTGATTTCTCTGGAGAGAGCGGATAGTTGACGTGTCAACTCGGTGGAAATGATATCGGATGGGTCAATGTTTCGACGGTAGAGATTTTGGAGTCTCTTTTGCTGGCTTGGCTTGAGGCCGCTCGTTTTACCGTAAATTCTGTTGATTGCCGTCTGCCTCTATCAATACCGAGGTAAGAACAAAAGGCCTTGTGACCTTGATTCAGCTCAGATCCTCTTCCTCAGTATGGTCTTTAAAGAGGGTTAATTCCTTCAAAAAGGTCAACTTGAAAAACCCTGTCGGCCCGTTTCGCTGCTTGGCAATAATGATCTCGGCGATATTCCTGTTCTCTTCCGATGTCGGGTGGTAGACCTCATCCCTGTATATGAAAGCGATGACGTCCGCATCCTGTTCAATGGCTCCACTTTCTCTAAGGTCCGCCAATTGGGGCCTTTTGTTGGGGCGGTCTTCCACCTTTCTGTTGAGCTGCGACAGGGCCAGAACGGGCACATTCAGGTCCTTGGCCAGTCCTTTCATGGCCCTTGATATCTCAGATATTTCAAGCTGCCTGGATTCTGCTGAACTCCTCCCGTGGATCAGCTGGAGATAGTCCACAATAACCATGGCGAGTTCCTGTTTCTTCATTAGGCGCCTGCATTTGGCCTTCATTTCCAGGACGCCGATGGCGGAACTGTCATCAATAAACATGGGCATTTCAGCAAGGTGATTGGCCGAATGGGTCAGTCTCTCCCAGTCCTGATCCCTCAGGAACCCGGTTCTCAGTTTGGTCGCGTTGATGCCTGAATCAAATCCCAGCAACCGTATTCCCAGTTGGAGTTTAGACATCTCCAGAGAAAAAACGGCCACGCCCTTCCCGGTCCTCTCTGCGGCATTGTAGCCTATGTTCAAGGCCAATGCCGTCTTTCCCATGCTGGGTCGTCCGGCAATGATAATGACTTCCGAGGGCTGAAACCCGGATGTCAACCGGTCGAGGTCGCGAAAGCCCGTGGGAATTCCCGTGACGTAGCCATCAACTTCCGCCACGCTTTCAAGCTTCTTGAAGCTGCCCGTAATCACATCCTGTAGGCTTGAAAAACCTTCTCTGACCCGCTCCTCGGCGATGTCGAAGATAGATTGTTCGGCCAGCTCCAGGAGGTCGTCGGTCTCTCTCCAGTTCTGAAAGCAGGATTCGGAAATAACGGAGCACCGGCGGATGAGCTTTCTTCTGACCGACAGATTCTTTACGATCTCCGCATGGTGGGCTGCCCCGGCGGATGTGGAAACCGCCTCGACAAGGGAAGCAAGGTAGTCGGTACCGCCGGCCGTCTCGAGCAGATCCTTCTTCCTCAGGACCTCAGAGAGGGTGATGATATCGATGGGCTCACCGGAATTGTACAATTCCAGCATTCCCTCAAACAGGGACGTGTGGGCCTCACGATAGAAGTCCTCTGGTGTGAGGAGGTCCACGACCTGATTCAGGGCGTCATTGTTGATCAATATGCCGCCGATGATGGCCTGTTCCGCCTCGACATTATTCGGCGGAACTTTCAGGTGATTGGTCAATTTCTGTTCTTTTGTCCTAGGCATGGCACTTCATTTTCCGGACAGGCTCACGGGTCCCGCAGGTGCAAAACGGTGATCTTATTGAACGGGCTCTTCGGGGGACACCACCACCTTGATGGAAGCAACAACCCCGGGATATATCTTCACGGAGACGTCAAATTCACCGACGCTCTTGATGGGTTTGTCCAGCACAATCTTCCGCCTATCGACGACGATGCCCTGGCTTTCGAGCCCCCCGGCGATATCCATGTTCGTGACGGACCCGTAGAGTTTACCCTCATCGCCGGCTTTCTGGGTGAGATTGACGACGGTTCCATCCATTTCTTCCCTGTATTTCTCTGCTTCTCCCTTTGCCTTCAACTTCCTGATTTCTATCTTTTTTCTCCGAAGGTCAAGGGACTTAATATTCTGCGGTGTGGCCTCGAAAGCAAAGCCTTTAGGGATCAGATAGTTCCGCGCATAGCCATTTGAAACCTTTATGATATCCCCTTCAAGGCCTATTTCATCCATGTCCTGTCGTAAAATGATCTCCATAGCAACTTCCTCCATCAATAAAGATCCGGGGCTAGAGAGCCCGGCTTTCGTTATCCCCAGAGGGGATTGGTGTAAAGAAACAGGTTTTCAAAGTTCAAAAAAGTCATTTATCCAATTTCTTACGGATTTTTCTAAAATCTACCCATTGGTCAAACACACCGGCCATGGCCACCAACAGCATGAAAATCTGCTGAAAAAACAACAGGAACCAAATGATACCTCGTGCCCAATTCGGCGCGCGGTGTTTGTTCAAAAAGAAAATGAGAATAGAAATGCCCTGAAACAGATAGACGGTCATCAAAATGATGAGCCCGTTCATGGCCAGCAACCTTATAACGTCCGCCCTAAAAAATAAAGAAAAACCTGCTGCTATCAGACCCCAGACCATTGTCTCAGGCGCCTGCCATCGATCAACATCCGGGAAGACGGGGTATTCCAGGCCGGCCCTGCGAAGCACATGCCTGCCGAAAATCACATTCAGCCATACGACGAACACCGAACCCACAATCAATAGTGCCGGATAGATTCTGGCGATGGTGTCAACGAATGCTTTGGCGTAGGCCTGTATTTCGACGGCCTTGTCTTGTTCCATCCCCATGCCCTTGTACATTTCAAGGGCCCCGTTGAGATTGGCTTTGAGATAGGTCCGAACCATCTCAAAGGGCCCCATGTGCCTGTAGAGCCCTACCAGGAACAGGCACGCGATGCCCACCAGGATCATGCTCAGTGTCCCTGCAGCGAGGGTATGCCCTATCGAGAATTTTCGCCTGAAGATCTCGGCCAAAGCCATCCCCAGGGCCGAGAATTCAAGGGAAATCAGGATAATCTGGGGCTGTCCCAGGAACCTGGACACCAGGCTGATGAAAAGTACGACAGCAACCGCCAGCTTCAATCCCCTGTAGAAGCCCAGCTTGGTTGCATAATAGAGGAAGGGAATGGGTGTGAGCAGGCTGATAAATGGACCCACGATGGGGAGAGAAACTGAAGCGAAAAGGACCAAAGCAGCCCAGCCCACACAACCCAGGAAATCCTTAGCAATCATGGATTTTCTTATGAACATGCCTCATTTCTGGCCTGAAAAGCTGTTGTTGCCAAAAATGCATTGATGGATGGGCACTACCTCACAAGCGCTGTCGTATAGGGTAAGAGGGCGATGTTTCTCGCCCTTTTGACGGCGACCGTCAATTGCCGCTGATGCTTGGCACAATTACCTGAAATGCGCCTCGGAATAATCTTACCACGTTCTGTTGTAAAATACCGAAGTGACTTCGAGTCTTTGTAGTCTATAAGCAGGCTGCTGTCAGCACAAAACCGGCAGATTTTTCTCCTGTGGAAAGTGCGTTTTCCTCTTCTGGGTCTTGCTCCATCTCTATCGAACGCCATTTTCAACCTCATCGCTTCCAGTTTCACCGGTTTCCTGTTCCGGGGGCTCCCCATCCACAGTCTCAGCTTCCTGAACCGCTTCAGGGGTCTCTTCTTTCGGCAGTAGGGCCTCAGGATCGGCATTGTCACTTACCTTGACAGTCTGGAACTTCAAAATCCTGTCATCCAGTTTGAAGACCCTCTCCAGTTCTTCTATCAATCCGGCCTCACCGCAATACTCGAGCAGGACATAAAAACCCTTTTTCATCTTGTTCAACGGGTAGGCCAGCGTTCTTTCACCCCATTGATCAACCTTGATCATCACGCCTTGATTATTCTCAATAAGATCAACGAATTTTTTCTGCGCCCCCTCATACTCGCCCTCGGAAAGGGCCGGGCGCAAAATGTAAATGGTTTCATACTGTCTCATCATCTTTCTCCTTTTGGACATTTATTGCGCGTCTGAACGAGCACCCGGGTTTTCGTTCGGACACTGTCTGATAAACCGTTTCGGTCCCTCCAGGGCAGTGCCCCCTCGGAACAAGGAGCAAATCAAACGAAAATTTATTTTTTTAACACCCCGTTCAAAAGATGTCAATCGTTCTTTTTAGCAAATCATCATGCATTGACACCGCAAACGGGGATGATGTATAGCTGATGACTTCCAACGTAAAGAGTGACAATCACCTGGTAATGTTCCCCAATTAACGCGAAATGAGGAATACCCATGCTGAAAAAAGAAATGGACGTTGCCTCCATGGCAGCCCGGACCGCCGGAAAAATTCTCAAAGAGAAATTCGGTGCTGTGAACCATGTCAGGAAAAAAGGCGTTATCGACCTGGTAACCGAGGCCGACCTGGAGGCGGAGAAAGCTATTCTCAACATCATCAGGCATCACTTCCCTCAAGACCACTTCCTTTCCGAGGAGGCCGGCAATCAGGGCCGATCTTCGAACCGTATCTGGCTCATAGACCCCCTGGACGGAACGACCAACTTCACTCACGGTTTTCCTTTTTTTGCGGTTTCCATCGCACTTGAAATCGACGACCAATTGGTGCTTGGAATCGTCTACAATCCCTATCTCGAAGAATATTTCGGGGCCGTCAAAGGTTCAGGCGCCTTCTTGAACAGCCTTCCAATAAAGGTTTCCCGGATCGACACCATCGAAGATGCCCTTCTGGCCACGGGTTTCCCCTACGATATCCATGAACACCCGGAAACGGTCCTGGAAAGATTCGCCAGGGTCATCATAAAGGCCCAGGGGATCAGAAGACCCGGCTCCGCCGCCCTCGACCTCTGCTACGTTGCCTGTGGCAGGATGGACGGGTTTTGGGAAGAGGGGCTGCATCCCTGGGACACGGCCGCCGGCGCCGTTATTCTGAGTGAAGCGGGAGGCGTTTTGTCTACTTTCGAGGAAAGCCGATACACCCCGTATAAGGACACCATCGTGGCCGCCAACCCGGAGTTGATGGGCGATATACTGAGAACCCTCAGGGGAGAGGTCTCTTAGATTTTTTCTGCCTTCGCCTTCTCTGAGATGTGCCTTGAGAGCCTCTCCTGAATGACCCCTTGATCCAATCCCTCTATGCGAATGGATTTGAGCCTCGACTTTTCGCCGGAGACGATTTCCAGCTTTCTCCTGGCAATGCCGAGAGACTTGGCAAGGAATGCCGTGACCCCTTTGTTGGCCTGGCCATCCACCGGCGGCGATGTGATTTTCAACTTCCAGATTCCGTCTTCAAACCCGACGAGTCGGCTCCGGGAAGACCTGGGCACGACTTTGACCCGGATCACCGTTCCCTCCCCGTTTTTCACTGCCACTTGGCTTCCCCGCGGCTCAACCGCTCAACCTCGCCGCAAGCTGGTAAAGGGTCTGCACCAGAAAGGACCGAGCAAAAACGATGGCCAGGATCAGAATAATGGGCGAAAAATCCACTCCCCCAAAACTTATGGGGAGACGCCTCCTGATCGGGTAAAGGACCGGTTCCGTAACGGTGTTCAAAAATCGAACGATAGGGTTGTACGGATCAGGATTCACCCATGAAATCACTGCCCTCCCAATGATAACCCACATGTAGAGACTCAGGCCGATATCGAGAATCTTGGCCACAGCCATAAGAAGATTTGAAAAGATGAACATAGGATCTCCAACGGCGAGCCCGCACAGAGGTGGTGCTCGGGTTCGCCCGTTTAGCCCGTTAACCGGTTGAATCAGTCTGTCTGTTGAGACGGCTGGGCTGACCGACAGAGCAATACTGCGATCGCCATTCACACCCGCGGGGCTGATGGTTCGTTGATTGCACTGGTGTCTTCCAGCGACATGGTGTCCAGGTGAAAGGCATCGTTATTCCTCTTTCCCTGTGCCCTACGCCTTCGGCCTTAGTGAAGCATGTTGAAGCAGGCCATAAGCCGGGTTCTGTCCCCCGAAGCGGTTGCCCGCCGGCGGGGTGATGACCATTCATCTAGCCTCGCCGTTACCGGCGAGGTCAAGCGACCTACCCGGGGACTTGGACGGACCACCCTCGGACGCCCCCCTATTTGGCCTTGCTCCAGGCGGGGTTTACCAAGCACCTGCCGTCACCGGCAGGTCTGGTGAGCTCTTACCTCACCCTTTCACCCTTACCCCCGGCGATGCAACGCATCAACGGAGGCGGTTTCCTTTCTGTGGCACTTTCCTGCCCGTTTCCGGGACTGGGAATTACCCAGCGCCTTGTCCTGCGGAGCCCGGACTTTCCTCCCCTCCGCCCCAAAGGCGGAGCAGCGGTCATCTGTCCTGCTTCAACATGGTTATCGTTAGAAAAGTAACAAATCCGTTCTTGATGACATCTGCCAAGTCATCAATCTTTCTCAGCAGACTTCTGAAATTTCTCGTTGTCCGCCCAATAGATGATCCGATTGCAACTGGGGCAGGTCTGGAGAGAATCTCCCCGGATCAATTCGTTGAATTTCTGTGGAGGAATTCCCATATGACAGGTCTGACAGACCCCGACAGTCACCGGGCTTAGCGCCAGCCCGCCTCTGTGGCTTCTGATGAAATCGTATTGTTTCAGGAGTTCTCTGTCAACCTCTTTACAAAACGCCTCTCTCTCCTGACCCAGTCTCTCCAGGCGGTCGTCCATCTTCGAAATGTCCCGGAGAATTTCCTCTCTCTGCCCGGCAACTTCCTCTTCCATTTGCGCCTTTTGCTCTTTCTTTTCCCGGCTTCGAATCGAAAGCTGTTCTATCTGTTCCATAACTTCGATAGCCTGGTCTTCCAAACGGGCTTTCTGATGTTTCGAATCTTCAATTTCCTTCAAAGCCGCACGATACTCTTTATTTGATTTTATGTTTGCCAACTTGATATTACTTTTTTCAAGTTGGCTTTCAATATTCTCAATATCCGTGTCAATTCCTCTCTTTGCCTGCTTTAAGGTATCCAATTGACTTTCGTCTGCTTCCCACTCTTTTTCCATTTCATCCAGTTTTTCTTCGAGCCGCTTGATGCGCATAGGACACGCTGTTCTCTTTTTCTGAATCTCCATGATCCTGGTGTCACATGTCTGGAGACCGATCAGCAATTTTATCTTCTCTTCCAATGTTTCCCCCCGTATCGTCTAATATGAAAAGGTATAAAAAAGGGCAAGGGCAAACCGACGTCAAACCTATACCCAGATCATGGGGTCGGCTTCCTCTGCAAAAAAGTTCACGCGAACATTCCAGCCTTGGGCCTTGAAACCGCTTTGCAACAAGCCCGTAAAGCTCTTGAGAGCCACCCTTTCGGTCAAGAAATGGCCACCGTCAATCAGCGCCAGTCCCACCGTTCGGGCCGCCAGGGCATGGTGATGCCCAATGTCCCCTGTCAACAAGAGGTCGGCTCCTTTTTGAAGGGCCTCCCCGACCAGACCGCCGCCGGCCCCCCCGACAACCGCAATTCGCCGAATGTCTCTTTCAGAGTCTCCTGTTGCCCTGAGGCGACCGGTCCCCAGTATCTCTTTCACCCGCTCGATAATCACGGCCATCGGGACGGGGGACGACCATTCTCCGATCCTCCCCAGCCCGCAACCGGCTTTCCCATCGATTTCTTTGAGTACTTCTACCTGCCGAAGCTCCAATGATTCAGCCAGCAGGTCATTGATTCCCCCCTGAGCCTGATCCAAATTTGTGTGAGCCGCCACAATGGAGAGGCCGGATTTTGCAGCTTCCAAAATCACGTTGGCCGGATAGACATTGAGATCAAAACGGGTGAGGGGAGTGAAGATAAGTGGGTGGTGGGTGAGCAGAAGCTGGGAATCCTGCTTCAAGGAAGCCCTGACGGAATCGAGGGTCGGGTCCAGGGCAACGCACACCGCCCGGATAGACTGCGCCGGATCCCCAACCTGAAGACCGGGATTATCCCACGATTCGGCCAGCTCAGTGGGGGCAAGCTGATCCAGAAAGGC
>Ga0315540_10001954_pt1 | contig 11649 bp, 13 predicted proteins | sample SalMarSW160110MG_FD_203677 | JGI IMG/M metagenome (GOLD analysis project Ga0315540, IMG submission 203677) | Salt marsh sediment microbial communities from the Plum Island Ecosystem LTER, Massachusetts, United States - Salt Marsh Sediment SW1601-10 ... | reverse complement strand
GGCGGCGCGTCTGGAGTCGGTGGTGAAAGAGCTCAAATTCGCCAGTCTCGACGACCTGCTCGAGAGCATCGGCCTCGGCAACCGCATGGCGTCCCTGGTGGCCCGTTACCTGGTGACGGACAAGGATTCCCAGGACAAGACCTCGGGAACGCGTTCCGCGGCCTTGAAGAAGGTGTTTACCCGCTACGTGCCGGCCTGGTTGCGCGGCGGCCGCAACCACAGCCGCCCCCTGGCCATCCAGGGCACCGAGGGCATGGTGGTGACCTATGCCAAGTGCTGCCGGCCCATCCCCGGCGATCCCATCGTGGGTTTCGTCACCGCCGGGCGCGGCATTGTGATTCACGTCGAGAACTGCAAAAACCTCACTGAATATCGCAATCGCCCCGAGAAATGGATCGACGTGGCCTGGGAGACCGAGGTGCAGGGCGATTTCCCCGTGGAGATTCGCATGGAGGTAGCCAATCAGCGGGGTGCCCTGGCCACGGTGGCGGCGACGGTTGCCGAGATGGACGCCAATATCGACAATGTGATCATGGAGGAACGGGACGGTCGCTACAGCGCCCTGACCTTGTTGATCGAGGTCCATGACCGCCGCCACTTGGCGCGCATCATGCGCCGGGTCCGGTCCCTCGACATGGTGGCGAAAATAACCAGAACCAGAGGATAAAAAATGGCTCGCGAGATCATCAGCACCGCGGCGGCGCCCGCCGCCATCGGCACCTATTCCCAGGCGGTGAAGGTGGGCGATACCGTCTATCTTTCCGGACAGATCCCCCTGGTCCCCGAGACCATGCAGCTGGTGGAGGGCGACATGGCCGTCCAGATCCGCCGGGTGTTCGACAATCTCCGGGCGGTGGCCGTGGCGGCAGGCGGGGATCTGAAGAACATCGTCAAATTGAACATTTATCTCACCGATCTCGCCCATTTTCCCCTGGTCAACGAGGTGATGGCGGACTACTTCCGCGAACCCTATCCGGCGCGAGCCGCCGTGGGCGTTGCCGCCCTGCCCAAGGGCGCGGTGGTGGAGGCGGATGCCGTCATGGTGTTGGGCTAGTCTCGCCTTCGCGGCGGCGGCAATGGTGAGGGACTGTGATGGATACCACCATCCCTGCCTCCAAGACCGCTGCCGGTCTGAGCACGCCCGTCACCTATCTCAAGGGAGTGGGGCCGCGGCTGGCGGTACGCCTGCAGCGCCTGGGCGTTGAGACCGTCCAGGACCTGCTGTTTCATCTCCCGGCACGTTATCAAGATCGCACCCAGGTGATTCCCCTCGGCGCGCTGCGCCCCGGCGACGAGGCGGTGGTGCAGGGCGAGGTATTGCACAGCGAGGTGCAGCGCGGGCGCCGCGCCATGCTGTTGGTGCGCATCGGCGACGGTACCGGCAGCCTGACCCTGCGCTTCTTTCATTTTTCCGCCAAACAGCGCGAGGGCCTGGAGCGTGGTCAGTGGCTGCGCTGTTTCGGTGAGGTGCGCCGCGGCGCCGTGACCTTGGAGATGATCCATCCCGAATATCAGGTCGTGAACAAGGATGCGCCCGCCGAAGAGGACCAGCATCTCACCCCCATCTATCCCACCACCGAGGGCGTGCATCAAATCACCCTGCGCAACGCCACCGAAAAGGCCTTGCAACGCCTGGACAACGGTGTTGGCCTGCAGGAATACCTGCCGGCGGAGGTAATGGAATCTTTACGGTTGCCCACCTTGACCGAGGCGCTGCGCTATGTGCATCGTCCGCCCCCCGATGCCCCGGTGGAGCAGTTGCTGGCGGGGCGTCATCCCGCGCAGCAGCGCCTGGCCTTCGAGGAATTGCTGGCCCATCACCTCAGCCTCCGGCAACTGCGGGCGCGGGTGGAGCGCCATCGCGCCCCGCCGTTGACGGCGCCGGGGGGCCTGTTCGATGCCCTGCTGCGGCAACTGCCCTTTCAATTAACCGGGGCGCAGCGCCGGGTGATCACCGAGATCCGCCGGGACCTGGCGCGCCCCCATCCCATGCAGCGCCTGGTGCAGGGTGACGTGGGGTCCGGCAAGACCCTGGTGGCGGCGGCGGCGGTGTTGCAGGCGGTGGAGGCGGGCTATCAGGCGGTGGTGATGGCCCCCACCGAACTGCTGGCAGAGCAGCATCTCAAGAATTTCAGCGCCTGGTTGGCGCCGCTCCAGGTTCCCATCGGCTGGCTGGCGGGCAAGCTCACCGCCAAGGCGCGGCGCCCCATGCTGGCGCAACTGGCGGCCGGCGAGCTGGCGGTGGCGGTGGGTACCCATGCCCTGTTTCAAAGCGAGGTGGAATTTCACCGTCTGGGTCTGATCGTGATCGATGAACAGCATCGCTTCGGTGTCCACCAGCGCCTGGCCCTGTGGGAAAAGGGCCAATCAATCCACACTTTGCCGACTCCCCCTCTCCCAAAGGGAGAGGGATGGGGTGAGGGTGGTCAAAAGATTCCCGCTCACTCTTCGGAAGCAACAGGCGTGAGCATGTACCCCCATCAATTGATCATGACCGCTACCCCCATTCCCCGCACCCTGGCCATGGCAGCCTATGCCGACCTGGATTGCTCGGTGATCGACGAATTGCCGCCGGGGCGCAAGCCGGTGGAGACGGTGGTGGTGCAGGATACCCGCCGTGACGAGGTGGTGCTGCGCATCCGCAATGCCTGCCGTCAGGGCCACCAGGCCTATTGGGTGTGCACCCTCATCGAGGAATCCGAGGTGCTGCAGTGCCAGGCCGCCGAGAATACCGCGGTGCTGCTGACCGAGGCCCTGCCGGAGTTGCGCGTCGCTTTGCTCCATGGCCGCATGAAGGGGGCTGACAAGGAAAAGACCATGGCCGCCTTCAAGGCCGGCGATGTGGACCTGCTGGTGGCCACCACCGTGATCGAGGTGGGGGTGGACGTGCCCAAGGCCAGCCTGATGGTGATCGAGAACGCCGAGCGCCTGGGTCTCGCCCAGTTACATCAATTGCGAGGTCGGGTGGGGCGCGGCAGCCAACACAGTGTCTGCGTATTGATGTATCGCCCGCCACTGTCCGCCTTGGGGAGGGAGCGCCTGGCGGTAATGCGTCGCAGCAACGACGGCTTCGAGATCGCACGCAAGGACCTGGAGTTGCGAGGTCCCGGCGAGGTGCTCGGCACCAAGCAGAGCGGCATGCTGCAGTTGCGCATCGCCGATCTGCTGCGGGACCAGGTCCTGCTGCCCGCCGTGGAGCGTGCCGCCGGAGTGTTGCAGGCGCACCATCCCCAGTGGGTGGCGCCGCTGATCCGGCGCTGGCTGGGAGAGGCCACCCAGTTTGGCGATGTGTGAGTTAAGTCCGCCGTTTGTCCGCTTTTTACAGCGTATCGTACTGGTGGGCAATGCGGCCGAGCGCGTACAATGCCCCGCTTTTCCCTGGAACCGACGAGTGGTGGACGATGGATAATGAGGCACACCTCCATGGGCGCGAACCGCGTTGGTATTTCGCGCGGCGGCGTCTGCGCAGTACCGCCCCGGCGGCGTTGTGGGATTGGTTGTTGGATGCCTCGTCCTTGACCCGGCGGCTGCAGCGGGCTTGCGGCGGGCACTTTCGCGTCGAGGTCCTGGAGCAGCGCTGGGGGCGGCCACTGGCCAGCGAGCGCCGCGCCTTGGGCATCAAACGCGGTGGTCGCGCCGTCATCCGCGAGGTGCGGTTGTTGTGCGGCGAGACGCCGTGGGTCTTCGCCCGCACCGTGATTCCGGTACGCACCCTGCGCGGGCCGCAGCGGCGCCTCGCCCATTTGGGCGCCAAGCCCCTGGGCGCGGCCCTGTTCGCCGATCCCCACTTGCGCCGCGGTGAGGTGGAGGTGACGCGCATCGGCCCGGGGGAGAAGTTATTCGAGCATGCCGTCGGCGCGAGTGCCGTCGCCGCTGCCGTTTGGGGGCGGCGCTCGCTGTTTTGGTTGCGCGGCAAGCCGCTGCTGGTGAGTGAATTCTTTTTGCCGGCGCTGCTGGGAAGTCATGGCGGTGAGTGACGGTGTGGACTGAGCGCTTGCGACAATATGCCTTGTTGATGCGGCTCGACCGGCCCATCGGCAGTCTGCTGTTGCTGTGGCCCGCCTTGTGGGCGTTGTGGCTGGCGGGGGAGGGGCATCCCCGGGTATTGGTGGTGGTGGTGTTCGTGCTGGGCGTGGTGTTGATGCGTTCCGCCGGCTGCGTGATCAACGATTACGCCGATCGTCATGTGGATCCCCATGTGGCCCGTACCCGTTTTCGTCCCATCGCTACCGGCAAGGTAGGCACGCGGGAGGCCTTGCTCCTGTTCGTGGTGCTGTGCCTGACCGCCTTCGCCCTGGTGTTGTTGATGAATACCCTCACCATCCTGATGTCCTTCGGCGGGGTGGTGTTGGCCGCGGTGTATCCCTTCACCAAGCGCCATACTCACCTGCCGCAGGTGGTGTTGGGCATGGCCTTCGGCTGGGCGGTGCCCATGGCCTTCGCGGCCCAGACCGGAACGGTGCCGCCGCTTGCCTGGCTGTTGTTCATCGCCACGGTGCTGTGGGCCACGGCCTATGACACCATGTACGCCATGGTGGACCGTCCCGACGACCTGCGCATCGGCGTCAAGTCCACGGCCATCCTGTTCGGCGAGGCGGACCGCCACCTCATCGCCCTGATCCAGGCTTTGTTCTTCGTGGTAATGGTCATGATCGGGCGGCAACTGCAACTGGGGCCTTTTTACTATGCCGGTCTGGTGGTGGCCATGGCCCTGGCGGTCTATCAGATGATCCTCATCTGGCGTCGGGATCCGGCCGGATGTTTCAAGGCCTTTCTCAACAATAACTGGCTGGGGGCCGCCGTGTTCTGCGGTATCGTCGCCCATTATCTGATGGCAGGGTGAAGGGCCGGCGGTTGGCAGGCGGGAGTGGGCATGGGAAGATAACCGCCATATTAGAGAGGTGACGGCAATGCAAACGGAAAAATTTCAGGTCAAGAACGTCAAGTGCGGCGGCTGCGTCAGCACCATTCGTCAGGGCCTGCAGGACATGGCGGGGGTGCAGGCAGTGGAGGTGGTAATCGAGGGCGGGGCGGTGACCGTTGACGGCGAAGGCCTCGACCGCGCGGCACTGGCGCACAAGCTGCAAGAGCTGGGTTATCCCGAGGGATAAGAAAGAAACTGATGAATAAACAAGTAACGCCCAATCCTCACCACGCCCGCTTTCGCGAACTGGGCAGCGCGGTCATCGAGATCGAGGCCAAGGCGGTATCCGGCCTGGCGCAGCGCATCGATGCCAATTTCGTCAAGGCCTGCGAGTTGATGCTGGCCTGCGAGGGCCGCATCGTGGTGCTGGGGATGGGCAAGTCCGGGCATATCGGCGGCAAGGTGGCGGCGACCCTGGCCAGCACCGGCAGCCCCGCCTTTTTCGTGCACCCCGGCGAGGCCAGTCACGGCGATCTGGGCATGATCACCGAAAAAGACGTGGTGATGGCCTTTTCCAACTCCGGCGAAACCGATGAGCTGCTGGTGATCCTGCCCCTCATCAAGCGCCTGGGGGTGCCCCTGATCGCCCTCACCGGCAATCCCAATTCCACCCTGGCGCGCAAGGCCGATGCCCATATCGACGTCAGCGTGGCGCAAGAAGCCTGTCCCCTGGATCTGGCGCCCACCGCCAGCACCACCGCGGCCCTGGCCATGGGGGATGCCCTGGCCATCGCCCTGCTGGAGGCGCGGGGTTTCACCCAGGAGGATTTCGCCCGCTCCCACCCCGGCGGCCGCTTGGGGCGGCGCCTGTTGTTATTGATCGATGACGTGATGCGCACCGGTGAGGCCGTGCCCCGGGTAGGGCCTGACATCATGCTGAGCGAGGCCCTGCTGGAAGTGACCCGCAAGGGGCTGGGCATGACCGCCATCGTCGACGGCGAGGGGCGCCTGCTGGGGATCTTCACCGACGGCGATCTGCGCCGCGCCATGGACCACGGTGTGGACGTGCATACCACGGCGGTCAAGGAGGCCATGACCCGCAACGGCAAGACGGTCAGCCAGGGAATGCTGGCGGCGGAGGCCCTGCAGATCATGGAGAGCGCCAAGATCAACGGCCTGATGGTGGTGGACGAAAACGATAAACTGATCGGCGCCCTGAATATGCACGATCTACTGCGGGCGGGCGTGGTTTGAAGCAGCTGAAAACTAAAAGTCGAAAGCGAAATCCTAATGAATAATCCGATGCAGGATGTTGTGAGCAGGGCGGCGCAGATCCGTTTGGTGATCTTCGACGTGGACGGCGTGCTCACCGACGGACGGCTGTGGTACGGCCCCGCAGGCGAGGCGTTGAAGGCGTTCCACACGCTCGACGGGCACGGGCTCAAGATGCTGGCGGCGAGCGGCGTGGTGCCCGCCATCCTCAGCGGTCGCCGCTCGCAGGCCGTCACGCAGCGCGCCGCGGAGCTCGGCATCGAGCACGTTCTGCAGGGGATCGACGACAAGCGTTCGGCCTATGTCGCGCTGCTGGCGCAGCTCGGGCTGCAGGCCGAGGCCAGCGGCTACGTCGGCGACGACGTGGTCGATCTGCCGGTGCTGGTGCGCTGCGGCTTCGCCTGCGCCCCGCGCGAGGCGCCGCAGGCCGTGCGGCAGCGCGTGCATTACGTGTGCCAGTCGCCGGCGGGCGCGGGCGCGGTGCGCGAGATATGCGAGCTCCTGATGCGCGCCCAGGGCTCACTTGACGCGGCGCTAGCCCGATACCTGGCGTGAGACTTTCGGCGACCGGCCTGTTCCCTCTCGCGCTGATGCTCGCGCTGGCGATGGTGACTTTCTGGCTCAAGCAGGCGGTACAGGAGCCGGCGCCGCAATCGACGCTGCGACGCCACGACCCCGACTACATCGTCGAGAACTTCAACATCACGAGCTACGGCCCCCGGGGAACCGCCGAATCCACGTTGCAGGCGGCGAAAATGATACATTACCCGGACGACGACTCGACCGACCTGGTGGCGCCACGCATGGTGCAGACCAAGCCGGGCGAGCCGCGCATGACCGTCACCGCGGACCGTGGCACGCTTTCGCAGGGCGCCGACGAGCTGTTTCTCTACGGCAATGTCCTGCTGGTGCGCGCCGGGGACGCGGAACGCCCGGAAATGCGCATGCGGACCAGCTTCCTGCATATCGTGAGCGCCAAGTCGCTGGCGCTGACCGACCGCCAGGTGACGATCAGCGACAGCGAGCAGTCGATCACCGGGAGGGGAATGGAATACAACAACGAGCTGGGACGGTTGATTCTGCACGAGCGCGTGCGCGGCCGATTCGAGCCGGAAAAGAACAAGCCATGAGATCGCGCAAACACTTGACTGCCCTCGCCGCCGCTCTCGCCCTAGCGGCGTTGCAGGCGGCCGGCGACGCCCGCGCGGAAAAAGCCGACAAGGACAAGCCGACCGAGATCGAATCGAACCGCATGATGTCCGACGAGGCGCGCCGGATGAGCATCTTCGAGGGCGCCGTCGTGCTGACCAAGGGAACGCTGGTGGTGCGCGCGGACCGTCTCGTGGTGCGCCAGGATGCGGACGGGTTCCAGCACGTCACGGCGACAGGGAATCCGGTTCGGTTTCGGCAGAAAGCGGACTCAAAGGACGGCAAGGAAGGCGCCTGGATCGAGGGCGAGGCGATGCGCATGGAAATCGACGAGCGCGAAGACAAGGTGCAGCTGTTCGACAACGCGCGCGTGTCGCGCGACAAGGACGTAGTGCGCGGCAACTACATCTTCCTCGACCAGCGCTCGGGCTTCTATTCGGTCACGGGCGGCACCGATGCGCCGCAGGGCCGGGTACGCGCGGTGCTGCAACCGAAGAAAGCGCCATCCTCCCCCGCCCCGGCCACGCCACCGGCGCCCGCCGCAAAATGAGCGTATTGCGCTCCGGGAGCCTGCGCAAGCGCTACAAGTCGCGCACGGTAGTGCAGGACGTCTCGCTCGAGGTGTCGAGCGGCGAGGTCGTCGGCCTGCTGGGACCGAACGGCGCGGGCAAGACGACCTGCTTCTACATGATCGTCGGACTGGTACCGGCCGACGCCGGAACGATTCAGCTGGACGGACGGGATCTCACCCACCTCCCCATCCACCGCCGGGCCCGTCTGGGCATCTCCTATCTGCCGCAGGAGAACTCGGTATTCCGCAGGCTCACGGTGGAGGAGAACGTCCGCGCCATACTCGAGCTGCAGGGACTCGCGCAGGAGGAAATCGAGCCGCGGCTCACCGAGCTGCTGAAGGATCTGAGCATCGCTCACCTGCGCAAGCTGCCCGCGCTGTCGCTTTCGGGGGGCGAGCGCCGCCGGCTGGAGATCGCGCGCGCGCTGGGCACTCGGCCGTCGTTCATCCTGCTGGACGAGCCGTTCGCCGGCGTCGACCCGATCGCAGTGCTCGACATCCAGCGCATCATCCGCTTCCTCAAGGAGCGCGGCATCGGGGTGCTGATCACCGACCACAACGTGCGCGAGACGCTGGGGATCTGCGACCGCGCCTACATCATCAATGAAGGTGCCGTCCTGGCGTCGGGTCAGCCCGAGGAAATTGTCTATAATGACAGCGTGCGCCGCGTTTACCTCGGCGAGAACTTCCGCATGTAGCGCGCTCCGCGCTTCAACCCCCAATGAAGCCGACTCTGCAGTTCCGGCTGTCGCAGCACCTGACGCTCACGCCTCAGCTGCAACAGTCCATCAAGTTGCTGCAACTCTCGACGGTCGAGCTGAACCAGGAAATCGAACGCCTGCTGATGGAGAACCCGATCCTCGAACGCGAGGACGGGGAGACCGAGGCCGCCGCTGCGACGCCCGCTGCACAGGCCGGCGAGGCAACGCCGCAGGAATCTGCTAGCGAGACGCCGCAGGCCGAGCCGCGCGAAGACTGGGACGCGGATCAGGCGAGCGTGTGGCGCGGCGCCGACGATGAGGAAGGCGATCGGACCTTCGTCGCACCCGAGCAGCTCACGCTGCGCGATCATCTCTACACGCAGCTTTCGCTCACCAACCTCGACCGGCGCGATCGGGCGCTGATCGGCATGCTGATCGACGCCCTCGACGACGACGGCTACCTCACGCAGAGCCTGGAAGACGTGGCGGCAATGCTCCCGGAAGAGGTCGAAGCGGACATCGAAGACCTGGCGATCGCCCTCCGGCACCTGCAGAACTTCGAGCCCACGGGCGTCGGCGCGCGCTCGCCCTCCGAATGCCTCGCGCTGCAGATTCGCGCCGGCGGCACGGATGACCCGGTGCGCCGGCTCGCGCTCGCGATCTGCGAGCACCACCTCGAGCTGCTCGCCAGCCGGGACTACGCGCGCCTCAAGGTCGCTACGGGAGCAAGCGAAGACGACCTGCGGGCGGCACAGCGGCTGATCCTGAGCCTCAATCCGCGCCCGGGCGCGGCATTCGCCTCGGTGGAGACGCGCTACGTGGTGCCCGACGTGATCGTGCGCAAGGTGCGCAACGTCTGGCGAGCCAGCCTGAACCCCGACGCGCTGCCAAAGCTGCGCATCAACCGCCTTTACGCGCAGCTCGCCGGCAGCCGCAGCGGCGGCAAAGCGCTCGCCTCCCAGCTGCAGGAAGCGCGCTGGCTGATCAAGAACGTGCAGCAGCGATTCGAGACGATCCTGCGCGTGTCGCAGGCGATCGTCGACCGGCAACGGCATTTCTTCGAGCACGGCGAGGTCGCGATGCGGCCGCTGGTGCTGCGCGAGATCGCGGACACGCTCGGTCTGCATGAAAGCACGATCTCGCGCGTGACCACGCAAAAATACATGGCGACGCCGCGCGGGACTTACGAGCTGAAGTACTTCTTCGGCAGCCATGTAGCGACCGAAACCGGCGGCGCCGCCTCGTCCACCGCGATTCGGGCGCTGATCAAGCAGCTGGTGGCGGCCGAGGACGCACGATCGCCTCTTTCAGACGCCAGAATCTCGCAAATTCTGGGGCAACAGGGTATCGTAGTGGCAAGGCGCACGATCGCGAAATACCGCGAATCGCTCCAAATCCCCCCCGTCAACCAGAGAAAATGCCTGTAGGAGAAGCGAGAATGAATCTCAGCGTGAGCGGCCACCATCTCGAAGTGACGCCAGCGATTCGCGGCTACGTTCAGACCAAATTGGAGCGCATAAAGCGCCATTTCGACCACGTGATCGACGCCCACGTCATTCTTTCGGTCGGCAAGCTCAGGCAAAAAGCCGAAATTACGCTCCATGTGCGGGGCAAAGACCTGCACTGCGAGTGCGAAGAGGACGACCTCTACGCCGCGATCGACCTGCTGACCGACAAACTCGACCGCCAGGTCATGAAGCACAAGGGCAAGGCCTTCGACAAGCCGCACGACGCCCTGAAACGGCAGGAACTGAGCTCCTAGGGCCCGAGCGATGGCCGCACCCCGTAACCCGCGGCATTGGGCTATAATTCGCGCCCACCGCAGTCCCCCGCCTCCCAGGGCATGAGCCTAGTCGCGAAACTTCTACCACCTGCCAACGTGGTGCTCGACCTTTCGGTATCGAGCAAGAAGCGCCTGTTCGAGCAGATCGGCCTGCTGTTCGAGAACAACCACGGCATCGCCAGGAACCTCGTGTTCGACAGCCTGTTCGCGCGCGAGCGGCTCGGCTCGACGGCGCTCGGGCAAGGGGTGGCGATTCCGCACGGACGCATCAAGGGGCTCAAGGACGCGCTCGGCGCGTTCCTGCGGCTCGAGCAGCCGGTGGCGTTCGACGCCCCCGACGGCAAGCCGGTGACCCTGCTGTTCGTCCTGCTGGTGCCCGAGCAGGCGACCGAAAAGCACCTGCAGATCCTGTCCGAGCTGGCGCAGATGTTCAGCGACAGGAGCTTGCGCGAATCCATGGCGGGCGCACCGGACGCGAGTGCGCTGCACCAGCTCATCGCCGCCTGGCAGCCGGATGTTTCAGGTCAACGTCGCGCAGCTGCATGAGGACAACCGCGAGGCGCTCTCGCTGGCATGGCTCGCGGGGCGCGACGCCAGCGTCGCGGTGCAGCGCGACGCGGCCGCGTCGGCCGCGCTGATAGGCCACCTCAACCTTACCCATCCGAACAGCATCCAGGTCCTCGGCGCCTACGAGGCGGCGATGCTCGCCGGCGGCGATCCCACAGCGCGCGCAGAGTTTGCGGCGCGACTTTTCGTCGCCTCGCCGACCGCGGTAATCCTGGCCGACGGCGTGGGCCCCACGCAGGAGCTGCTCGAGGGCGCGGAGCACACGCACACGCCGCTGTTCACCACGCGCGCGCCCGCGGCAAGGGTGATCGAGAGGCTCTCGCGCTACCTGGCCAAGGCGCTCGCGGAGACCACTGAGCGCCATGGCGTGCTGATGGACGTTCTCGGCCTCGGCGTGCTGATCACCGGGGATTCCGGCGTCGGCAAGAGCGAGCTCGGCCTCGAGCTCATCAGCCGGGGCCACGGTCTGGTCGCCGACGACGTGGTCGAGATCTCGCGCATCGCGATCAACACCCTGGAAGGGCGCTGCCCGCCGCTGCTGCGGGACTTCCTCGAAGTGCGCGGCCTGGGTCTGCTCGACGTGCGCACGATTTTCGGCGAGACCGCGGTGCGCCCCAAGATGAAGCTCAAGCTGATCGCGCACCTCGACAAGCCCGCGCCGGGCCAGCGCGAAGCCTCCGAGCGCCTGCCGCTGGCCGAGCTCTCGGAAGAAATCCTTGGCGTCACCGTGCGCAAGGTGGTG
>Ga0315540_10001953_pt1 | contig 11655 bp, 8 predicted proteins | sample SalMarSW160110MG_FD_203677 | JGI IMG/M metagenome (GOLD analysis project Ga0315540, IMG submission 203677) | Salt marsh sediment microbial communities from the Plum Island Ecosystem LTER, Massachusetts, United States - Salt Marsh Sediment SW1601-10 ... | reverse complement strand
CCTACATCCAGGCAATGGTCGAGCGGCTGCGCCGCGAGCGGCCGTTCACCGAAGAACCCATGAACACGCACCGGTTTCCCGGCTGACGCCAACAGCCGGGTCAATAAGCGCTTTTGGGGAGAAAGCGGCGGCCAAGACCTGCGGCGGGAAAACGCCAAAACAGGAGACTCAGATGACGACCTACTTTAAGCGAATGGCGGCGGGGATAGGCCTCGCCGTGGCGGTCTCGGCTGCTGCGACCGCCGCACAGGCCGGCGGAACGCTGACGCTGGGCATGACGGCGTCCGATATCCCGACCGCCACGGGCGCGCCCAATCAGGGCGGCGAGGGCATCCGGTGGATGGGCTTCACCATCTATGACTCGCTCTTGTACTGGAACCTGAACCAGAGCAAGACGATCCCGGTTCTCGTCCCGGCGCTGTCGAACAAATATTACCTGAACCCGAAGAACAACAAGGAATGGATCTTCGAGCTTCGCAAGGACGTCACCTTCCACGACGGCTCGAAGTTCACGGCCGACGCGGTGATCTGGAACCTGGACAAGATCTTCAAGGAATCCGCGCCGCAATACGACCTGACCCAGCGCCGCGCGGTGGCCTGGCGTCTCGCGGGAATCAAGACCTGGCGCAAGATCGACGACTACACGGTGGCGATCGGCGACAAATCGCCGAACTCGCTCATTCCCGAGCAGATCGTCTATCTCCACATGTCCAGCCCGAAGCACTGGAAGGACGTCGGCGGCTGGAAGGAGTTCGCCAAGCATCCCTCGGGCACGGGGCCGTTCAAGGTGGTCGAGATCGTGCCGCATGAGCGCGCCGTCCTGGTGCGGAACGACAAATACTGGGACAAGAAGCGGACGCCGAAGCTCGACAAGCTGATCCTCCTGCCGATGCCGGAGGCCAGCACGCGGACGGCGGCGATCCTCTCGGGCCAGGCCAATTTCATCGAGGCCCCGGCGCCCGACGCCATCCCACGCCTGAAGGCCGCGGGCATGCAGATCATCACGAATCCCTATCCGCATATCTGGCCCTACCTGCTGCGCGAAGTAGGCGAGAACACGCCGCTCGGCGACATCCGGATCCGCAAGGCGCTGAACCTTGCGATCGACCGCGACGCGGTGGTGCGGCTGCTGAACGGCCTGGCGGTGCCGGCGAAGGGGCATGTGCTGCCCGACAGCCCGTGGTTCGGCCATCCCAAATTCGATATCAAATACGATCCGGAGCAGGCGAAGGCGCTGCTCAAGGAAGCCGGCTACGGCCCCGGCAAGCCGCTCAAGCTGACGTTCATGATCTCGCCGTCCGGGTCCGGCCAGATGCAGCCCCTGCCGATGAACGAGCTGGTCCAGCAGCAGCTCAAGAAGGTGAATGTCGATCTCAGCTTCGAGGTGACGGAGTGGCAGGCGCTCAGGGCGCAGCGGGGCAAGGGGCCGCTGGACGAGAAGGCCAAGTCGATCCAGGGGCTCAACAACAGCATGGGCACGTATGATCCCTACAGCGCCTTCGAGCGCTTCTTCAGCTGCGACCTGTTGCCGCCGAAAGGGCTGAATTGGGCCGGCGTCTGCGACAAGACGCTCCAGGCCATGCTGGAAAAGGTGAAGGTCACCTTCGATCATAAAGAGCAAGACGCGTTGCTGGCGAAGGTCCACGAATACGTCGTCGACCATGCGTATTGGCTGTGGGTGGTGCATGACGTGAACCCGCGGGCGCTGCGTCCCGAGGTGAAGGGGTTCACGCAGGCGAAAAGCTGGTATCAGGACCTGACCCAGATCTACATCCAGAAATAGCCGCGCTTTCACGCCGGCAACGGCATGCGACGAAGAATGGCCGCCCCGTCACGGGCGGCCATTCGCGTTTTCCGCCGGTTTTGGATGCGGGGTGACGCGATGCTAGCCTGAACGGACAAGCGCGACGGCGACCGTGCGGAACGGGGAGGAAGCGCATCATGGCGACGAACGACGCATGGCTGGCGCAGGTCCGGGAAGCGGCGATCGAGCCCGACCTGCCGATCTGCGACACGCACCATCACCTCTGGGATCACCGCGAGGGGCGGGTCGAGCGGCGCTACCTGATGGACGAGATCCAGCAGGACCTGCGGACCGGGCACAACATCGTCTCGTCGGTCTTCGTCGAATGCCGCGCCATGTACCGCGCCGACGGGCCGGAAGAGATGCAGCCCGTGGGCGAGGTCGAGTTCGTCAACGGCATCGCCGCGATGGCGGCCTCGGGACTCTACGGCCCGACGAAGGTCGCCGCCGGCATCATCGGCCATGCGGAGCTGCTGCAGGGCGCGCGCGTCAAGGGCGTGCTGGAAGCGCTGATCGCCGCCGCGCCCGGGCGTTTCCGGGGTATCCGCCGCACCGGCGCTTGGGACGCGGACCCGGCGATCGACCGCGGCCGCGGCGTGACCGGGCCGGGCCTCTACCGCGACACGACATTCCGCGAAGGCTTCGCCCAGCTCGCGCCGCTCGGCCTGATCTTCGAAGGCGTCTGCCGTCACCCGCAGCTGCCCGACTTCATCGACCTCGCGCGGGCCTTCCCGGACACGACGATGGTGCTGAACCATCTCGGCGGCGTCGCCGGCGTCGGCGTCTACGCCGGCCGGCGCGAGGCGATCTTCGCCGAATGGAAGACGCGCATTGTCGATCTGGCGGCCTGTCCGAACATCATCGTCAAGCTCGGCGGCATCAACATGGAATACGCCGGTTTCGGTTGGCACGAGAAGCCGAAGCCGCCGACCAGCGAAGCGCTCTGCGCGGCGACGCGGCGCTACTACGAGACCGCGATCGAGCATTTCGGGCCCGATCGCTGCATGTTCGAAAGCAACTTCCCCGTCGACAAGGTGAGCTGCAGCTATCCCGTGCTGTGGAATGCCTTCAAGCGCATGACAAAGGGCTATGCCGCGGGCGAGCGGGCCAAGCTGTTCCATGACACGGCCGTTCGGGTCTACCGGCTTTAGGCAGGCTCAGAACGCATAGTCGGCCAGGATCGTTTCCAGCGCGGTGGCGTCGATGCCGAGGTCCTTGAGCGACAGCGCGGCCGGACCGACCACGTTGTCGCGCCGCATCAGCGTGACCTGGGCATGCGTGAGCGGCGGGGCGGGAAAGACCGCGGCGAGCCCGGCCAGGATTTCCCAAAGGGCGAAGGGCAGGGGCAGCAGCAGCCGCTTCCGGTTCGTGCGGCGCAGGATGAGCTCGATCAGCGCGCGATAGCTGTAGACCTGCGGGCCGCCGAGCTCATAGGTCTTGCCCGGCGCATCGGGATGCCGGAGCGCGCGCAGCGCGGCCTCGGCGACGTCGCCGACGTAGACCGGCTGCAACTTCGTGTCGCCGCGGCCAAACAGCGGAATCACCGGGGCGCGGGCGGCGATCTGCGCCAGCGCGTTGACGAAGCGGTCGTCCGGGCCGAACAGGACGCTTGGCCGCAGGATCGTGGCGCGCGGAAAGACGTCTTGGACGACCAGCTCGCCCTTCGCGCGCACGCGGACGTAGCTCGATGGGGAATAGAGATCGGCGCCGATGCCGGAGATATGCACGAACCGGCCGAGGCCTTGCGTCGCGGCCTGGTGGGCGACGTTGAGCGCGCCGATCTCGTGCACGGCTTCGAAGGTTTCCGCGCCATGCTCGACGTAGAGCCCGACCGCATTGACCGCGGCGTCCGATCCCTCCAGCGCGAGCGCGACCGAGGTCTCGTCGCGAACATCGGCGTAGACCGGCTGGATGTCGCCACTTTGAGTCCGCCGCGCTTCGAAGGCGGTATCCTCAGGATGCCGGGCGGCCGCACGGACCGAAATCCCTTCGGCCAGGAGCCGCCTCGTGATCGCGCGCCCGAGGAATCCCGTGCCACCGAAGATCGTCACGCAGCGGATTTGCGTCTCCGCTGACATGCGCTTCCTCCCTGCGCAAGCTTAGCGCGTTTGGCGCGTCTCTTAAATCGTTCGATGGCGCGCAGCCGGCGGTTTGCGGCGGAAAGCCGTGCTCCGCCGCGCGGGCGCCTGCCCTAGAACAGCCGGAAGGAATAATCGCCCGTAAAGACGACCTCGGGGCTCTCCTCGCTGCCGATCTTGCCGCTCGTCCGATGCGGCGCGAAGCTCAGCCCGAAACCCGGAATGTTGTTGCGCGGGTCCTTGAACACCTTGGGCGAGAAGGAGATGGCGACGCCGATATCCGCATCCCGTTTGCACGACTTGCGTGCGCGCTGGGGCAGTTTGTCCGCAGTGTCCTTGATGCATTCCAGCCTTGCCAGCTGGGCGCGGTAACGGCCGAACAGGTCATTGAACCGCGCGATGTCGAAGCCGAGCTCCAGTCCGAGCTCCTCGATCTTCGTGAATTTGTCGAGGCCGCCCTCCTCAAAGGCCGAATGCGGGAAGATCATGATGCCGAATTCCCGGTGCACCTCGGCGCCGGCTCCCTTCGTCCCCGGCTTCGTCGCGGCGATCGTGGGCCCGAGGCTCAAATAGACCCGGCTCTCGTCGCGGAGATTGGTGACGATTTGGATCGTGATGGCGCCGCCGTAGCTGAGCGGACCGTTTTGCTTCACCAGGGCCGCAGAGCCGGAAACCACGTAGAGGAGCTGCTTTCGCTCGTCGGCGCGTTCGCGCGCCTCCGCACGGCCGATCGGGAAACCGTCGAACAGGCTTGCCCGCTTGATCGCGAAGTCGCGCCGGAGCCCCGCGGCGATCAAGGCGTCACTGATGCGCCTGGCGTTGCCGCTGCAGACCACATTCGGGTTCATGACCACGCTGGCCAGCTTTTCCGTGCCCTGCGTCGCGATGCGCTCGAGCTCCGCCATCACCTGCTGGTAGCGCGGATCGCTGAGCGGGAGCTTGGCGAGCACGTCCCGCAGCGCCTTCGGCGAGCGAATATCCGGCACGACGCCGCTCAGCATCTTCTGGATCGGCGCGGTGACAGGGGCGGTGAGCTTGTCGACGCCGTCCTGGAACTTCTCCATGGCCGCCGCGCCGTCGCGGATCGCCGCAACCGCCTTCTTGCACATCGCCGTGCCATCGACCGAGAAAATCTGCCCGAAGGTCCGCGCGCAGGCGCCGTTGCTGGTGACGGGATTGATCGTGCGAAACGGATGCGACGCGGGGCAGGACCAGCATTCGCCGCCGCCGCGGAGGTCGAAGAAGGTGCCTTTCGGGCATCCGAACTTGCTCACATAGCGTGCGCTGTAGTCGATGGCCGGGTGCTTCAGCTCGCAAGCGTTGCCCGCGGTAACCGGAAAGATCGTGCGGTTGTATCCGCGTGGGCAGCTCCAATACTCGCCGCCGCCGCGCAGGTCGTAGAAGGCGTCATTCGGTTTCGGGTTGTGGACCTTGCCGAGGTACTGGGCGTGCGACAGCTTCTCGCCGAGGATGTTTTTCGTCGCGCAGGCGCGCCGATCGGTCACGGCGTAGAGGGTCCGGCGCGGCCGGTTCTTCGGGCATCGCCACCATTCGCCGCCCTTGCGCGGATCGTAGAAAGCGTCCCTCGGCTTGGGCGTCTTCGCCTTGCCGCGGAAGGCAGCCTTGCTCCAGCTGCTCCAGCCCGGCTTCTTGCAGGCGTTGCTGTTGGTGACCGGAAAGATCGTGCGGTGCGTGCCTTGCGGGCAGGACCAGCATTCGCCGCCCTTGCGCGGGTCGAAGAAGCTTCCGCTGGGACAGAACGGCCGGACGCTGGACTTGGTGGCCTTGGCGAAATCGGCCTTCGCCGGCTGCGCCATCGCCGCGCCGAGCAGAAAGACCGAGACAAGCGTCACAACCCAGCGCTGAAGCGGCATCATCTTCTCCCCAAGACGTGTGCGTGTACCGACGAAACCCTTTGCACTCCCTCATACCATATCGGCCGTGAAACAAACCTGGATTTATCGACTTAGGATGTTTTTTCGATCGGCGGATGCGATCGGTCGCCCGAATCCCGGCCGCACTTGATCCGATCGCGGCGGAGCGGCGATGCTGATGGGACACGCATCACGCAAGGATGAGAAGGACGGGACGCATGAAGGCGGGATTCATCGGGACGGGGAGCATGGGGCTGCCGCTGGCGGCCAATCTGCTGGATCAGGAGAAATCGCTGGTCGCCTTCGACATCCGGGCGGAAGCGACGAAGCCGCTGGCGGCCAAGCAGGCGCGCGTCGCCGGCTCGCCGGCCGAGGTCGCGGACGAGGCGGACGTCGTCTTCGCCTGCATGCCGAGCGTCGCGAGCTTCCACGCGGTCGTCTCCGGCGCCGACGGGATCGTGCACGGCAAGCGGATGAAGACCTTCGTCAATCTCGGGACGATGGGCACCGACGCCGTCACCGCGGTCGAGAAAGCCTTGGCAGAGAAGGGCGTCGGCATGCTCGATTCCCCGATCACCGGCGGCGTCGCGCGGGCGCAGAACGCGGACATCACGGTGATCACCTCGGGGCCGAAAGCGGTCTACGACCGGGTCGAGCCGCTGCTCAAGGCCTTCGCGCGCGACATCCACTATGTCGGCGACAAGGTCGGGCAGGCGCAGCTCACCAAGATCTGCAACAACATCATGTCCTTCACCAACCTCATGATCGGGCTGGAGGCGCTGGTCATGGCGGCGAAGGGCGGCGTCGACCCGGAGAAGGCGCTGGCGGTGTTCAATTCGGGCACCGGGCAGAACAGCGCGACGCTGACGAAGATTCCGAACTTCATCATGAACCGGAAGTTCGACATGCAAGCGCCTCTCTATATTAATGAAAAGGACACGCATCTTTGGCAGATGGAGGCCGACCGCCTGGAAGTGCCGCAGAACGTGGCGAGCGCGACCTATCTCACCTTGCAGCAGGCGCTCGCCATGGGGCTGCGCCACGGCGACATGAGTGAGATGGTCAAGGTCGTCGAGCGCAACGCCGGCTTCCAGCTGCCGAAAACGCGCGATTGAGAAAAGGAAGGAGAGGCGAATGGGGCTGCCCGAGGAGACCGGCTATGCCGGCTGGATCATCACGACCGTCGCGGGAACCGGCGACGCCGGCTATGCCGGGGACGGCGGCCCGGCCGCGAAGGCCATGCTCAACAACCCGTTCGATCTCGTCTTCGACGCGGCGGGCAACCTGGTCTTCTCCGACACCTACAATCACTGCATCCGGCGTATCGACGCGCGGTCGGGCGCGATCGAGACGGTGGCCGGCTGTGTCGAGGCGGGCTACGCGGGCGACGGCGGGCCGGGCCTGACGGCTCGCTTCAACCAGCCCTACGGCGTGGCCGTCGGGCGGGACGGCGCGATCTACACCGCCGACCGGCTGAACGCGGTGGTGCGGCGGATCGACGGCATGACCGGTTTCGTCACGACCTTCGCGGGCAACGGCGCCAAGGGCTTCTCCGGCGACGGCGGCCCGGCGGCGCGGGCCGGCATGGTCGAGCCGAACGGGCTCGCCTTTTCCCGCGACGGCGCGCGGCTCTTCATAGCCGACGTCGCCGACAACCGGGTGCGCGCGGTGGATCTCGCGAGCGGCGTCATTACGACCTTCGCCGGCACCGGCGCGGCCGCGCATGACGGCGACGGCGGGCCGGCATCGGCGGCCGCCATCTTCGGCGCCCGCGCGGTCGCGTCGCGCGCCGGGGATGACGGGGTTTACATCCTCGAGCGCCAGGGCAGCTCGCTCCGCCTCGTCGCGCCGGACGGGACGATATCCACCGTCGCCAGCACGGGCGAGAAGGGCTATGGCGGCGACGGCGGGCCGGCGGCCGCGGCGATCTTCGACCGGCCGAAGGAGATGGCGCTCGACCGCGACGGCAACGCGCTGATCGTCGATACCGAGAACCATGTCATCCGCCTGATCGACTGGCGCGCGGACCGGGTCAGCACGATCGCCGGCACCAGCGAGCACGGCTTTACCCGCGACGGCGTCCCCGCGGTTCAGTCCTCGCTCGCGCGGCCGCACGGCGTGGCCGTCGGGCCGGACGGCGCGGTCTATATCGGCGACACGGAGAACAACCGCATTCGCAAGGTCGCGCCGCGGGGACGATAGGCGCGCCCTGCTGTCGCGTGTAGCTCGGTATACGCCTCGGCGCTGAGAGTCCGTGATTGCCCGAGGTGTCGAGCAGGTTTCCCAACGCAAAACAGATCTGACTGTGCGGAACGCTGCGCCCGTCGGTGGATGCCACGCATAAAGCGCGGCATGACGCTCCCTATTGAAAATAAACAATGCCGTCACCCCACGGTTTATCCGTGGGGTCCATGTGAACGGAACCGCGCATCAAGTCGGAGCCAATTCGGACAGCCGCGGGTCATGCCCCGCATGACGTCTTTGTGTTGTTGCCCCCGCGAACCCATATCGGACCGCGATTTGCCGCTGAGGTCCGGAACGCATACGATGATTTCCATAACCCGCAATCAACCGGGGAGTGTCGTGGCATGCATTTCGGGATGTTCATGGAATTCGGTGTCCGTGAAGGCGGCGATTCGGCCCGCGCCTTCGCCGAGGGATTCGATCTGGTCGATGCGGCCGAGGCCTGGGGCCTCGACTGCGCTTGGCTCGCGGAGTTCCACTTCAATCCGGAGCGCTCGGTGCTGTCCTCGCCCATGCTCACCATGACGGCGATCGCCAGCCGGACCAAGCGGATGCGCGTCGGCAGCGCGGTCTATGTCCTGCCGCTCGCCAACTCGCCGCTCCGCATTGCCGAGGAGGTTGCGACGCTCGACCAGATTTCCGGGGGCCGTTTCGACTTCGGCATCGGGCGGAGCGGCTTCGAGCGATCGTACCGGGCCTACGGCATCGACTATGGCGAAAGCCAGGCGCGGTTCGACGAGGCGCTGGATATCCTCCGGCGCGCCTGGGCCGGCGGCAAGTTCTCCTACGAGGGCAAATACTACAAGGTAACGGATGCCGAGGTGATGCCGGCCCCCGTGCAGAAGCCGGGCCCGCCGATGCGGATGGCGGCGACCTCCGCCGCGACGTTCGAGAAGGTCGCGCGCGAGGGCCTGCCGGTTTTCGTCGGCCTGCGCGGCGACGGCCTGTCCTTCCTGGCGGAGAGCTTGGGCAACTACCGGAGCGCCTGGAAGGCGAACGGCCATCCGGGCGAGGGCAGCGCCTATCTCCGCGTCCCGGCCTATGTCGGCGCGGACGAGCGCGACGGCTACGACACGCCGCGCGCCGGCATCGAGTATTACTTCGCCCGCCAGGCGCGCATGTTGACGGCCCGGCACGAAACGGGGCGCGAAGGCATCGCCGAGGCGCTGGCCGCGCTGGACTATGACGAGATCCGCGCCTCGCGCGTCGCCTTCGGCTCGGCCGAGCAGGTCATCGACCGCTTCAAGGAATTTCGCGACGTGCTCGGCATCGACGGCTTCGTGCTGGAACTCAACGCGGGCGGCATGCTGAGCGCGGACGCGGTCAAGGCCAGCCTCGACCGCCTTTGCCACGACGTCATGCCGGCCTTCCGCTGAGGGGCGTCGGCGTCGGTTGACGTTGGGGACCTACGCGGCGACGGGCAGGCGGTCGGAAAGGCGTCCCGCGAAATAGGGCATGACCTCGCGCGCGAAGGTGCGCGCCGCCTCCGCATGCGGATAGCCGGACAGGCAGAAGCTGGTGCAGCCGGCTGCGACGAACTCGTCCAGCGTCGCGGCGATCTGCTTCGGCGTGCCGACGACGGCGATGCCGGCGCCCGCGCGCACCATCGAGATGCCGGTCCAGAGATGGGGATGGATCTTCATCTCCGACCCCGACTCTTCGAGAAGCTGCCAGACGCGCTGGTTGGCTTCCGAGGTGCGTCGGATGCCCTCGGCCGCGGAGACGCCGCTGCGCATGTTGGCGAGCTTGAAGCGCGTGGCGCCGGCGATCAGGCGATGCGCGTTGTCCCAGGCCGCATCCTCGGTCTCGCCGCAGACGATTTGCAGGCGCATGCCGAATTGCAGCGCGTCCGCGCGCCCGTATTTCGCGGCGATCTTCCGCATGTCCTTGATCTTGGTCGCGATGACCTCGGGCTTGTCGCCCCAGAAGAGATGCACGGTCGAATGCTTGGCCGAGATCTCCGCCGCCTGCGCCGAGCCGCCGCCGAGGAAGAAGGGCGGGTGGGGCTGCTGCAGCGGCTTCGGATCGATCACCGCGTTGACCTGGTAATGCTTGCCCTCGAAGCCGATCGGCGTCTTGGACGACCACAGCCGCTTCATGATCGCGACTTCCTCGTCCATCTTCTCGTAGCGGACCTGCTTGGTGTCCGGCAGGCCGTCGGCCCGGGTGTCGTCGTCGTTGATGCCGGCGATCAGGTTGATGCAGAGCCGCCCGCCGGAGATCTGGTCCAGCGTCGCGAACATCTTGGCCGAGAGGGTCGGGTTGCAATAGCCCGAGCGGAGCGCGATCAGCGGCGCCAGGTTGCGCGTCTTCGCGACGTAGTAGGAGGCCAGCACGGTCGCTTCCCAGCATACCGCGTTCACCGGCATCAGCATGTATTTGAAGCCGCCGGTGTCGACCGCCTCGACCACCTCGTCGAACAGCTCACGGCTCGGCGCGATGCGCGCTTTCGGGTCGGCGAGGCAGGTGCTGTCGCCGCTGGTCGGCAGGAACCAGCCGAAGGTCAGCGGGGCATTGGACATGGCGGTCTCCGGGCTAGGGTCTTCGGGGCGGCCGGCATCGGGACGATGTTCCGGCCCTGCACCCGATCGCCTCTAGGCTAGCCGGAGGCCCGGACGCGCGCAAATGCGGGCCGCGCGGGGCCTAGCGCGGGCCGGCTATCGTCCGCCGAGGATGCCTTCTTCCTGGGCCTTGATCTGCAGCGCCAGGTATTTCGAGTAGATGCGGCATTGCGGGAGGCTGCCGGCCATGAACCACAGGCCGTTCTGCGCCGTGCGCTTCCACATGTTGGCCATCTCGCCGTCCTCGCCGATGCCCCAGATCGGGCCGACCTTCTCGGCGATTTTCTCGCCCAGTACGCGGCGCACCAGTTCCTGCTGCATGTAGTAGCCGGTCGCCAGCACGATCAGGTCGGCCGGGAAGACCGTTCCGTCTTTCAGCAGCGCCCCGTCCTTCACGAAATGGTCGATCCTGTCGTATTGCAGCAGGCCGACCTTGCCGTCGATGATGAGCTGCGCGCAGCCGGCGTCGAGGTAGTAGCCGCCGCCGCGCCGCCGGTATTTCATCTGATGGCCGGTCTCGTCCTCGCCGATGTCGAACTGGAAACCCTTCGCCTTCAGCCCGGCGATGGTGTCCTTGTCGAATTCGACCATGCGCTTCACGGCCATCTGATAGCCCTTGATGATCAGCGGATAGGTCCCCGTTGCCGCGATCAGGTCGGTGTCCTCGAGCGGCATGCCCTCTTCATAGAGCGCGTAGTTCAGCGCGGCGCTGGGATCGATGCTGACCACCGTGGTCGAGCCGCGCTGCACGATCGTGGTTTTCGCGCCGTGGCTGCAGAGGTCCTGGGCGATGTCGTGACCGCTCGTGCCCGTACCGATGACGAGCGCGTTCTTGCCTTTCCAGGCCGAGCCGTCGTCAAAACCCTCCGAATGGACGACCGTGCCGGCAAAGTCGTCGAGGCCCGGCAGCGTCGGCACGTAGGGAATGCCGCTCACGCCGTTGGCGAAGACGATATGACGCGGATGGAGCGTACGCTCGCTGCCGTCCGGCCGCTTCACCACGGCAGTCCACCGCTTCTTGGCCTCGTCATACGAGCCGCGCACGAATGCGGTGCCGGTCCAGAAATTGATTTCCATCGCGCCGGCGTAATATT
>Ga0315540_10001949_pt1 | contig 11666 bp, 8 predicted proteins | sample SalMarSW160110MG_FD_203677 | JGI IMG/M metagenome (GOLD analysis project Ga0315540, IMG submission 203677) | Salt marsh sediment microbial communities from the Plum Island Ecosystem LTER, Massachusetts, United States - Salt Marsh Sediment SW1601-10 ... | reverse complement strand
AAGAGGGCCCATTCGGGAGGGACGGAGGACGGATCGGCCTGCCAGCGGGCGAACTGCTGGTCGATGTAGTCGGCGTTCGCGCGCAGGACGAAATCGTGTGGTCCGGACATGCTTTTCCCTCGGAAAACGGCGCGCTCGGACCGTGCGCGGCTTCCGAAGGTCACGGTCAGAGGATGGATGGGCGGCACCATATCTCAGATGGCACCGGGCCCCTCGGGGAGCGTCAGGGTCCGTCCCCGGGGGGAGAACGGTACGGAGACCCGGTCCTCGTTTTCGGCAGGAGCGGCCTTCCGGCTTGAGGGGGCTGGCCCGGCCAGGCGGGACCACGGGGGGCCGGAGGCGGGGCCGCCGGGAAGGCACCGGCCCGGGCCGCGGAAGCGCAGCAGCCGCGGCCGGCGATGCCGGCCGCGGCTGCGGACTGCTGGCCGCCCACCCGGGCGGCCCGGGTGCGGGATTCGAGATTCGCTTCCCTACCGCCGGGCGACCGCCCCCACGCCCTTCGGAGCCGGCGACAGCTCCTGGAGGCCCTTCTGCAGCAGCGCCCGGGCGTAGTCGGCGTTGTGGACGCCCATGCTCTTGTCCTCGTGCATGACGTAGAGCCAGTTGTAGAGCGCGACGCCCTGGGCCTCCGGCGCCGAAGTGACCGTCGGGTGCCCGTCCGGGCTGTTCTCGCTGATGAGATTGAGGTTCAGCAGCATCTCGCCGAGCGAGTCGCCGAGGGCCGCGATCTCGGTCTGGACGTTGTCGATGTCGAAGTTCGTCGCGCCCGGGTGGCACTTCGCGCACGTCGTGGCCGACGGCTCGAAGTGGTGGTCCAGCCCGGAACCCAGGTGGCAGGTCACGCAGGTGTTCGGCACGCCCTGGTAGTGGCCGGCCGGGGTGCCCGTGACGCCGGCGCCCGCGACACCGAGGAGCATCGCGCTCTGCGGTCCGTGGTGCGGACCCCAGTGGGTCGAGATCCCGGTGATCGTACCGTTCACGGCCACGGGGCCGTCGCGCCGCGGCTGGTGGCAGTTCGCGCACAGGTTGCCCTCGCCGCCATCGAAGACCGTCGGGGTATCCATCGCGAACAGGTTCACCGGCGCCGTCGTCCGGAGCGAGAAGTCCGCCATCGTGTAGGTCGTGTGGATGTTGTGGCAGGTACGGCAGTCCTGGCGCGTCGGATCCGGGTCACCCTCGGTGACCGTACCCGGGTTCTGGCCCGCCGCAATCATCTTCACGAACGCGCCGCCGGAGTGGCAGCCCGCGCAGCCCGCGCTCGTCCCGCGGAGGTAGGCCGTGCCCGTGCCGTGCACGGACTCCGCCCACTCGGTTTCCTTGCCCGTGATCAGGCTGCTCGTGTTGTGGCAGTCCGCGCACGTCAGCGGTCCCGAGGCGAGCTCGATCCGCGTGATCTTGCGCTCACACGCCGTCAAGCCGAACGCCACCAAGGCGACCGCCGACAGCAACACCACCCTCTTCAGAAGAAGCATCGCCGCACCCTCCCTCAGGCTGAATCGGCCCATTGCACTCTGCACTTTCATCTCCGAATCGAGATCACGCGGAATCCCGACCGGAGTCAGGCCCCGCTTCCACTGCGTCACGGCTACAGGTCGTATCCGAGGTTCACCCGGACGACGTTCGCCGTGTAGTAACGGTCGAGCAGGATGTAGTCGTCGTAGTTGTAGACGTTGTACTTCGCATCCAGGTGATAGCGGCCCGCGAACTTGTATCCCCCCTCCACGAACACGATGGACTTCTCGATGTCGAGGTCGCGTCCGATGTCGAGGTAGGTGACGCCGCTCGCGAGATCCAGGTTCTTGATCCGCGAGAGATCCACCCGCGCCGTCGTGATCGCGGTCACGACATTGAACGGCGCGAGACGGTCGTCGTACTCGTCGATGGCGTGGGTGTAGTCGAGCGACGCGGCACCCCACTTCGGCTGCTCGTACCTCGCGAACGCGCCGGCCGTGATGCCGCTCACCACGACCTGGATGTCCGGCATCTCGCGGCGCCGCTTCGCGTACTCCCCGCCGAGCGTGATGCGATCGTTCGGCCGGATCTCGAGGCGTCCGCGGTAGCTCGCCGACTCAATGTCCTTGAGCAGCGTCAGGTCTTCCTGGTCGTTCTTCACGCGCCCGTTGTACTCGAACCGCACGTTCAGGCGCTTGTCCGGGCGGAACGAGCCTCCCGCGTGCCAGCTCATGTAGTCGGTCAGCGTGATGTCGTCGTCGTTCGTCTCGTAGCCGAAGCCGGCGTTGAGGTTCCCGTACTTGTGGAACCAGGTCGCGTCGAGGTCGTTCTGGATGCGGTCCGTCTGCAGGTCGAGCGCGTTGTCCTTCACGCGGCTCGCCTCGAACGCGTACCGCAGCTGGTAGGACTCGCGCGGCGCCAGGATCCCCGTGTACTGGAAGCTCGACATCTTGTACTCGACCCCGCCGTCGGTGAGCTTGCGCGTGCCGTACGACGCCCGGAACAGGTTGTTCCACCGGTTGTAGAACGGCATCGGGGCGTAGAGCCGCGCCGCCCACACCTGCCCCTTCCGGTCGGCCGTGCCGTTGAGGTCGTCCGAGTAGTCCGAGAGCTGGACGGAGACGGCCCCGCCCGCGCGGCCCCGGTGGTACTCGGCGCCGAACTGTGAGTTGAGCAGCGCGTTGTCGTAGCGCGTCCCGAGCGAGCTGACGGTGCCGAGCAGCGTTCCCGGCTCGGGCGGGAACGAGAGCCGGTCACCCGTGCGCGTGATGCGGTTGAGGTCGCCCGAGAGCACGAGCGACTTCATCGGGGTGACCTGCAGCCCGACCTGCCAGTTCTTGCGCTCCGACGTGACGCCGCGGCCGGGATCGAACACGTAGCGGTTCTGGTCGTAGGCCGCCCGCACCTTGAAGAGGCCGGGCAGGCGATAGTTGAAGTTCCCCTGGCGCGAGTCGAGGTTGATGTCGCGCAGGTCGAGCACGAACCGGCTCTGGGGCTGCAGGCTGCCGTCGAGCAGGACCTGGCTGACCGCAAAGCCGTCGTAGATGTCGAAGGTCTCCTGGACCGTCGAGCGGTCGCCCGTCTCGTCCAGGAAGATGTTGCCCACCTTCACGGTGCCGTTCAGCTTCGCCGCTCCCGCCACGCTCGCGCCGGCCAGGAGCATCAGCGCCGCGATCCCCACTGCCATCCTCTGAGTTCGCATGTCGGACACCGTCCTAGCGGCCATGACAGGCCCCGTTCATGCAGCCCTGAGCCCGAAGGGACGTGCTCAGGAGCCACCGGTTGTCGTAGGAGCCGTGGATGTCGGTATGACACTCGTTGCAGGCCACGCCGTTCCAGCGCGTCCCGTGCATCCGGTTCGAGAGGTGCTTGGGCGGGATCGAGTGGCACTGCGTGCAGAGCTGCTCGTGCGGCGGCTGGTAAGGCTGCTTGAGCATGCGCGGAAGCGACGAGCCGTGCGGGTCGTGGCACGAGATGCAGCCGCCCTCTTCGGTCGAGTGATCGAGCGTGGCCTCGTGCTCGTAGGGGAACGGCCCGGCGAGGTCGCCGTGGCACTTCAGGCAGACGTTCGTGCCGTCCTTGGAAAGGGGCCGGGTGGTCCGGTCGAGCGTCATGTGGCAGTCGGTGCACTGGATGACGCCTTCCTCGATCGGATGGCGGTACGGCCGTGCGAACTGGCCGGCCACGCGCGTGTGGCAGGACTCGCACAGCTCGTTCTGCGGCTTGCGCAGCAGCGAGTAGTGCTTCGACCCGTGCACGCTGTGGCACGCGCTGCACGCCACGTTGTTCATGGCGTGCACGTTCTTCTCGAGCATGTTCTGCTGGTGCGAGTTCTCGTGGCACTGGGTGCACACCCGGGCCTCCGCCGTGGAGGTCATCTTCCCCGGGTTGGGCATCGGGTTCTTCTCCGGGTCGTCCTCCCAGTGCGCGCTCGGCCCGGCATGGCAGTCGGTGCAGGCGACGCGGGCCCCCTTGCCGGTGACCCGGTGCGCCGTGCCGACGAGCGTCGCGTCCATCCCGTCGTGGCAATCGAGGCAGGCCTGGCTCTCGTGAACCCCGGTCTCGGCGCTCGGCTTCGCCACGGAGAAGCCGGCCAGGACCGCCAGACCCGCAAACAACGCGAGAATGAGGGGCAGACGTCGCAACGCCATCTCACGTGACATGTGGTGTTCCCTCGGCATTCGTGCCTGTTGCTTGCGAATCCTGTCGCGCACCACGGGCCGAGATGCGACTTGCTCGGGCCTTCGAATCCCGCAGGGACGCGTTGTTGTCGTGTTGCCGGTGTCAAGGGACCGGGGCCGTCTTGCGAACGGCTCCAATCCCGCCGGAACGGGACCGCACCCCAACAGGATCGCGGCCCATTCCATCAAGCCGCGCCGAGCGGAACTCCCACCGAAAGATGTCTCGGCTCAGCGCGGCACGGACTGAACCTGGTTGTGTACTGACCCCAGCATCAGGATCGTGATTCAGGAAACAGAGTAACCTTCAAGGAACAACGCGCAAGTATCCGGAAGTAGCATGACCCTCCGGGACTCCCGTAGTCGGTCAGCGGGCAGTCTGCTGGCATGAGTCAGGACCCTGCAATCGGGGGGGCGGCGGTTTCTCCCGACGGGGCATTGGCGGTCGCGGGTCGTGCGAGCGAGAACTCTCGTGCGTCCACGTTCGCGAGTGATGCGAAGCGCCGGAGAGCATTCTGGTCCGTGGGAACAGTTGAAACGTGGCTCCCTCGGACGAACGCGGCGGCATCGCCGGGGGCCGGTCCCGACGCGGGAGGCGATGCGAGAAGGGTCGCCGGGAGCGAGCCGAGGCCGGCGTCCTTGCTTCTTGACCGGCCAACCGGCCACGTCTAGGTTGCCGCGCCAATGAACCCCACCTTTGGAATGCGGGCCGCGCGCCCGGAGCGCTTCGTGCTTCTCGGCCTGCTGGTCGCACTGTCCGCCGCCCCCGCCGCCGCGGAGGTCTTCCGCGGCGACTTCGACCGGCCGCCCTTCTATCACGGCAAGCCGCCCGCCGCGGAGGACCGCGTCGCGCACGTCGCGGTCTCCTTCCGCGACGACCCGGCCTCGCTGGATCCCACGCCCGACCGCTCCCCCGCCCTCGCGGCGCTGCTCGATTCGCTCCGACTCGAGCTGGACCGGATCGAGCTGACCGCTCCGCTGCCCGGCGGCGACTGGCCCCTGCGCGACGGACCGAACGTGCGCTTCGGCTGCCGGCGCGGCGGGACCGGGCCCGACGGCCTGCCCCGCGCATCGGACGAGATCGACCCCGGCCCCCCGCGCCGCATGACGTTCGGCGTCGAGGAGCCCGGCCGCGCCTGGCGCGAGCGCGCGATCGCCGGCGCCGGCGACTCGATCGACGCGGTCGTCGCGATCCAGCTCGGGTTCGAGGAGCAGTGGGTGCGCCAGGCCACCTGGAAGGGTGGGAAGGTCATCGAGATCGGCACCGACCGCACGATGCCGGTGCCCTGGCTCACCTCGCTCGACACACCGGTGCAGGTCCTGCAGCTCACCGGCGTGGTGCTCACGCCCGCCGGACGCGTCATGCGGGTCGGCGCCGAGGGGCTCCTCGCCCGCCGGACGCGCTTCGGCGCCTCCGTGCTCGGCGCCCAGGAGACCCTCACCGAGGACGACCTGGCTTCGATCGTCGCCCCCGCCGAAGGCGGGATGGAGCCGTGGCGCTCGGCGCTGCGGACGCTGGTTGCGAAGCTGGTCGAGCCGGCGGAGAAGAAGTAGCGCGGTCCGGCGAGCAGCGCCGATTCACCCGAGCCCGTGAAGCCGCGAGCGATTCGTCACTCGGGGACAGAACGGGGACCGTCGCCCGTCGCACCGAGTCGCCGTTGTGGTGCCGGGAGCAGGGATCGAACCTGCACGGGCTTTCGCCCAGCGGGTCTTAAGGGCTAGCACCGCAATTGGCGCGGTCGGAAGCATCGGTGCCGAACGCGTCCGAACGGGCATCATTGGCGGCTGCGATGCGTGGCGCCCCAGAGGCGTAGTGACTGATTCGAACACACAGCCACCGGTCGCTCCGGATGGTTCTGACACAGAACTAGCACAGCGCAACCCGGGGGGTATGGAGACGGGCGCGGTGGGCTGCTCATGTCTCGACCGGGGACCCGCTCACATACGCGGGACCAGGTCGGCGGCGTCGTCTCCCCCAAAGCTGGCTATGCACGGCAGCCCCGTGGCACGTCCCCGCATCCTGCGTGAGTGTTGAATCAAGACAGCTCTCACGAGGCCAGCAGAAGGCATCCTTGGCGCTCTAGACCAGCGTCCAGCGCCGAGCGCCAACTGCGGGACAACTGCACCCGCCCGTGTGACGTTCGATCACTCGGAGGCGCCTGCATCCTTGGACAAGGAACATGTCCTCGCGCAATGGCGGGCACGTCGAGGCGCCCCTCCTTGGAGCCCGAAACAGCCGCAACACCCGCAACACCCCGAACCCACCCAAGACGTCCCCGCCCCTCACCCGGACACCTAGTTGAGTCCGTGCAGTCCTGGCGAGGGGTACCAACCGCGAGATCGTCGGAGGCAACGTCTCGGCGCTACGGCTCACGGGTGCTAGCATTCCCACCAAGGTCACCCTACGAAGCATGGATGCGGCCGTCGGTCGGAGGAACAGCCATGCACGCTCCCCTCGCGCGACTCTCCCGCGCGCCTCTCGCGCTGATCATCGCGGGCTGCCTCGCGGCCTTGCTCACGCCCTCGACGGCGCGCGCCTCGCACTATCTCGTCGACATCAACGGCGGCGGCGATTTCACAAACATTCAGCCGGCGATCGACCAACTCGTCGTTTCGCCGCGGGATTCAATCCTCGTAAGCCCCGGGGAGTACCCGGACACACTCCGCTTCTCCTTCGCTATTCCCACTGTCGTCATCGTGGGGTCGGGTGGGCCAGCGGTAACGACGGCAAGCAGCATTGACGCGCCCCGGTTATCTTCGAGTAGCTGGCACGTCGTGGGCCTGACCTATGCAAAGGGGGTTAGCCTGGACGGAATCGCCGTCGAGTTTCGCAGTTGCGTCTTTCTGGGCCGGGTGAACTCCGTGGCTGCGCCCGGGGGACCGAACTTTCACAACTGCGACTTCTGCGGCCGGACCTGGTTAGAGTGCTACGATAGCAGCAATCTTCTCCGCTTCGACGGGCTGCATTTTCACAGCGCGCCGCTGCACGCTTCCACCTGCGCCACGGGGCCCGTCTCCTTTGAGAACTGCTCTTTTGAAGGACCCGCAGATACGCTCGTGCTCGCTCGGGGAAGCACCCCCGATGCGGTCATCTTCAGCAACTGTCACTTCAAGACTGCGTCGAACGGGGTCGTCTGCAACGGAGTCACCGATCTCGAGTCCTGTGTAGTGCAAGATATCGCTGGCAACGCGATCTGGCTCGAGCAGTCGAACGCAGAATGCGACACCACCACCATCCACGACACGCAACTCTTCGTTTCGAACTCCCGCTTCGAGCGTTGTGGAAGCGCCATTCGCTGGCTGCCATGTCCAGCTTCCTATGCTCCAGTCCTTGGACTCGTTGCAGACACCGTACTTTCCTCAACCGGGGACGCCCTCACCATTGCGCCGGATTGGGCGCACTTCCCAGGCCATTATCTGACGAACCTGTTGGTCGATGGTGCGGAAGCTGACGGCATCGTAATTCGCCTCAGGAACCAGTACAGTGCCCTCAGACTTGTTCACTCGCGTGTCACCCATGTTGCGGGTGATGGCATCCGCCTCATCGCCGAGACGACGACGGCATCGGATCCCCCGTGGTTCACATCGACGGTCTGGGACTGCCAGAGCGACCACAACGGCGGCGCGGGCTTCCGGCTGGACGCCACCGGGGTTTCGGTCGTCGGTAATGTCGCATGGGCCAACAGCGGTGATGGCATCGTGCTGCAACCGGGGTCGTATCCACCGCCGGATATGCCCGACTCGCTGGCGTCCAATACCTGCGTGCTGAACGGTGGCGACGGCCTGCGCGTCGAGTCTCCGAACCCGCCAACCGGATCGCCGGTGGTCGTCCAGCGGAACCTCTCGGTCCTGAACGCCCGGTATGGAGGCGCGTTTCCGACGCAGTCCCCGGGGTCGTTCGCCTTCAACGATGCCTGGGACAATTACGTCGCGCCGTTCGTTGGCGCGTGGTCGTCCCTCGACAGCAACCTCACGGTGGATCCGAGGCTCTGCGACCTCGCGTCGGGCGACCTGGGCCTGCAACAGGGCTCCCCGTGCGGCGCGGGCGGCCTCTACGGCCTCATTGGCGCGCTGCCGGAATCGTGCCCGAACACGACTGCCGTTGCGACGACCACTCCACGACTCTCCTTCTCCGTTCGCCCGACCATCGCGCAGGGCAGCGTCGAGTTCGTGCCGCCTTCGGTGGGATCCGCCGGACGAGTCGAAGTCCTGGACCTCTCGGGCCGTCGGATCTGGGGCGCGGCGCTCGGCCCCGCGACCGGCACGCTGCGCTGGCGCGGCCAGTCCGACAATGGCCGTGCACAGCCCGGGCTGTACTGGGTGCGCTTCACGCGCGCGGGCGAATCGCAGTCGCGGCGGCTCGTCTGGCTCCGCTAGGCCTGCAGCGGGTCCCTCCACGCGCATCGTGAACGCGCGCGATTGGTGCCGGGAGCAGGGATCGAACCTGCACGGGCCGAAGCCCAGCGGATTTTAAGTCCGCTGCGTCTGCCAGTTTCGCCATCCCGGCGCCAACCGTGCCGGCGCCGCGCCGCGGCCCGCCGGCGGAAAACACGCGCGCCCGGGTCCATCGAACGGACCCGGGCGCGAAGGTGCGTGAACGCTCGCTAGTGCTCGGGCCCGTGCGCGCCGGATAAGACGTCCATGACGTTCACGGCGGGGAACTTGGTCAGGAAGCCCTGCACCGCCCAGCCGAACAGCCCGAGGAACCCGATCGTCACGCCGACCTCGGGCAGGCCGATCCACGCGTGCTCGGCGTTCAGCGACGGCATCACGAGCACGTGCCGCTCGATCCAGACGCCGGCGAGGACGATGAGCGAGAACGAGAGCAGCAGGATCGGGTTCGTCTTCGAGGTCTTGTTGAGCAGGCCGACGAGCGGGATCACGAAGATGAGCGTGAACGCCGCGAACGAGAACGTGCGCCACGGCTCCTCGAAGCGCAGGAAGACCCACCACGTCTCCTCGGGCATGTTCGCGTACCAGATCGGCAGGTACTGCGACCAGAACAGGTAGCCCCAGAAGATGCACCAGGCGAACAGGACCTTGCCGATGTCCCAGAACATGTTCGTGCGGATGTAGGCCTCGAGCCGGTATTTCGAGCGCAGCTGCGTGGCCATGAGCGCCGTCGCCGCGACGCCGCAGATGAACGCGCCGGCCCAGACGAACCAGCCGAACAGGCCCGTCACCCAGTTCGGCGTCAGCAGCATGATGAAGTCCCACGCGAGCACGGTGAAGAAGACCGCGAACGCCAGCGCGACCTGCGGTGAGAGGTGCGCGAGCTCGTGGCGGTTCCAGTCGCGCTCGGCCTCGTCGCCCTTCCAGTTCGCGGTGAGCTTCTCGTACTCCGGCTTCAGCTCGGGCGAGACGTGCGGCTTGAGCGCCTGCAGGTCGGGCCGCAGCGAGGTGCGCACCATCTTGCGCGCGAGCCACCAGAAGAGCAGCGCGCCGCCCAGCGTGCGCACGTAGAGGAACGGCACGTTCAGGAACGGCTGGATGCGCGGCTCGACCGCCTGGGTCCACGAGAGGTACTTCCAGATCCCGGCCACGAGCAGGACGACGAGCGTCGCGATGCCGATCGGCAGGTAGGCCGAGAACGACTCGGCGATGCGCACGATCGGGCCGCCCCACTTGCCGTTCGCGAGCCGGTAGGCCGCCGCGAACGCGAGCGCGCCCTCGGCGATGCCGAGGAAGTAGAGCGTGTTGACCGTCCACGAGCCCCAGGCGCGAAGCGGGTTCGTCACCAGCAGGAACGCGAACGACGCGACGCCGACGAGCAGGCAGGCGATCCAGATCTGGCGCTTGCGTGCGTTCGGCTTCACCGGCAGCTTGCCGGCGATGTCGCGGAGTACGGCCTCTCGGTTCATCGCGGATTGACCTTCTGCATGTGGCGGAGGTAGTGGATCACGTCCCATGCGTCGTGCGCCGAGAGCGCGTTCCCGTACGACGGCATCACGACGCCGCCGTGGCGCACGTAGCTGAAGATGAAGCCGTCACTCCGCTTGCGCGTCTGCTCGGCGAGCAGGTCGGGCGGGGGCATGAAGAACGGCGCGACGGTGCCGTCGCCCTTCATCGTCATGCCGTGGCACGGCGTGCAGATCGTGTGGAAAAGGGTGTCGCCGCGGACGATCGACGCCGGGGTCGACACGCCCGGGTCGTGGATCAGGCCCGCCGTCTCCTCGTAGGGCGCCTCGCCGATGTGCCGGTCCACGTCGATGGACGGCACCGCCAGCGAGTCGGGACCGCGGAAGGTCAGCCACTGCGGGTGCGTGGGGTCGTAGCGCTGCGGGTCGATCACGACGGTCTGCCGCATGTCGCGGATCGGGTAGTAGCGCCAGTGCGTCAGCGAGCTCTTGAGGTCCTTGCAGCCCTGCTGGAAGGACACCGACCACAGCGCGATCACGCCCAGCAGCAGCAGGGTCCTAGGCATGGAGCTGCACCTCCTCGGCCCCGCTTCCCTTCATCATCTGCTCGACGCGTGCGGCCGCCTGGCCCTCGCACGGCACCCAGACGCCGATGCGGTCCTCCTGGAAACGCGGGTCGTACGGCGCCACCTGCTTCACCTGCGGCAGACGTGCCAGCGCGAGCATTCCAAGCAGGTTCGACAGGCCCGCGATCAGGATCATGGACTCATAGGCGATCACGGTCATGGGCGGGAGGTCGTAGAGCTCCTTGCCGCCGATGACGAGCGGCCACGCCCAGATCGAGTAGAAGCACAGCCCGAAGCCGCCGCTCACCCCCAGGATGCCGCCGACCGCCGTCACCCAGCGCACGATCGAGGGCCCGTGCTCGAGCTCGTGCTCGATCTCGTGGTACGGCACGGGCGAGAAGACGTTCAGGTTGCGGTGCCCGGCCTGCCGCAGCGCCCTCACCGCCTCCGCCGCGTCGTCCACGTAGTAGTAGATCCCCATGACGCCGTTGAACTTCGGCGACACGGGATTCAGGATGCCCTCCAGCATGCGGCCGAACATCAGTGGGCTCCTCCCCGGCGGCGGGGCATCGCCAGCGTCTCCTTGATCTCGGCGATCGAGAAGGCGGGCAGGACGCGCACGAAGATCAGGAAGAACATGAAGAACCAGGCGAACGAGCCGGCGATGAGTGCGAGCTCGGTGAGCGAGACCCGGTAGTAGAACCAGTTGGCCGGGTTGAAGGCGCGCGTGAGCGACGTGACGATGATCGTGAAGCGCTCGAACCACATGCCCACGTTGACCAGGATCGCGATCACGAACAGGGCCTTCATGTTCCGCCGCACCCCCTTGAACCAAAGCAGGAGCGGGAAGATCACGTTGCAGCTGAACATGATCCAGAACGCCCACCAGTAGTGGCCGACCGCGCGGAACCAGAACACGTCGCGCTCGACCTTGCTCGGGCCGATCCAGGCCATGAAGAACTCGGTCAGGTACGAGTAACCGACCATCGTCGAGGTCAGCAGCACCAGCTTCGCGAGCTTCTCCATGTGGTCGATCGTGACGATGTGCTGCAGGTTGTAACCCTTGCGGATGATGATGAGCAGGAAGATCACCATCGCGACGCCCGAGAAGA
>Ga0315540_10001947_pt1 | contig 11668 bp, 12 predicted proteins | sample SalMarSW160110MG_FD_203677 | JGI IMG/M metagenome (GOLD analysis project Ga0315540, IMG submission 203677) | Salt marsh sediment microbial communities from the Plum Island Ecosystem LTER, Massachusetts, United States - Salt Marsh Sediment SW1601-10 ... | reverse complement strand
CACTCTGCCGCCTGGGCCTGCAGCCGTGAGCTCGCGCGGCCGGCGGCGAGGGACACGACCCGGAAGCGCCCCGGATGGGCCCGCACCACGTCGAGCGCCTGGGTGCCGATCGATCCGGTCGATCCCAGGATCGCGACCCCGGTCGTCGTGGCGCTCACACCACGAAGCCCGCTACCAGCAGCGCCCACCCGGCCAGCACCGGTGCCGCGAACAGGAACGAGTCGATGCGATCGAGGATGCCGCCGTGCCCGGGGATCAGGAACCCGGACTCCTTGCGCCCTGCCGCTCGCTTCAGCATGGATTCCGCCAGGTCGCCGGCCTGCGCGGACAGGCCGACCAGGGGTCCGAGCACGAGCGGATGCCAGGCCGGTAACCCAACCAGCCATGCGCCGATGCCCGCGCCGATCGTCGCGGTGACCAGGCCGCCTGCCAGCCCCTCGACTGTCTTGGACGGGCTGATGTGGTCGATGAGCCGGGTCCTGCCGAGCCATCGGCCGGTCAGGTAGGCGCCGGTGTCGTAGCCCCACACGATGAGGAGCAGCATCAGGCCCCATGCCGTGCCGCTCCGCAGCGACAGGCCCCCGATCTCGGTCGCGGAGGCTCCACCCTGCGGTGCCAGGTGCGTGACGAGAACGATGGTTGGGGCCAGGATCCCGATGTAGGCGATTCCGAAGCTGGTGACCGCCCAGGTCGTGAAGCCCTTGCGCGGATCGGCGCGCGTGAACCCCGCAAACCCGAGTACCAGGATCGCGGCAGCCAGGACGCCCGTCTCCAGGCCGATCGGCTGGGTGAGCCGCAGCAGGTCGGCCGGCAGCCCGGAGACGTTATCGGTGTTGGCGGCGATCAGTCCGGCGGCCGCGACGGCCACGCCGGCGATGACGGCCAGCATCTGGGGTGGCTCGAACCCGCCGGCGTCGAGGAGGCTGATCAGCTCGGTCAGCGCCAGGAAGATGACGATGGCGACCACGATCGTCACCCACGGCTCGCCAACGAGGACCACGGCGAGGACGATCGGCGCGAGGATTGCGGCGGTCAGCAGGCGTGTGCGGAGCATCAGTCCCTCGTGGCTACGAGCCGAATCGGCGTTGGCGGCTCGCGAACTCGTCCAGCGCCATGTCCAGGTCGGCCTCGGTGAAGTCCGGCCAGAGCACCGGGCTGAAGACGAGCTCCGCGTAGGCGCTCTGCCAGAGCAGAAAGTTGCTGGTTCGCTGCTCGCCGCCGGTCCGGATCAGCAGGTCGACGTCCGGCTGGCCCGCAGTGTAGAGATGTCTCCCGACCATCGCCTCGTCGATCTCCGCCGGCATCACCTCCGCTGCTCGCAGCGACCGGAGGGCGTCGATGACCTCGGTGCGTCCCGAGTAGTTGAAGGCGATGTTCAGCGCCATGCGGGTCCCGCCGCGCGTGCGCTCTTCCGCATCGAGGATCGACCGCTGGATCTCCACGGGTGCCTCGTGGAGCCGCCCGATGACGTGGACGTGGACCCCCTCCGCGATGAGCTCGTCAGTGTTCTGCCGCACGGCCCCGTCGATCAGGGCGAAGAGCGCGGCGACCTCCTCCTCCGTGCGACGCCAGTTCTCCTGGCTGAAGACGTAGAGGCTGAGCACTTCGATTCCCCGGTCCGGAGCCACGCGAACGACCGGCTTGATCGCCTCGACGCCCTGCATGTGGCCGGCGATGCTGGGCAGCCCATGGGCCGCCGCCCATCGACGATTCCCGTCCATGATGATCGCGACGTGTCGCGGATGGTCACGGACAGGCAGGACGTCAGACCTCCATCACGTCGGCTTCCTTGCGCTCACTCCGGGCATCGACCATCTCGATGAACCGGTCGTGAACACGCTGGAGCCCATCGAGCTCGCGGCGCTCCTCGTCCTCGGAGATCTCCCCCTCGCGGAGCGCCTTCTTGAGCTGGTCCGCCGCCTCGCGGCGGTGATACCTGACCTCGACGCGACCCTCCTCGGCCCGCTTGCGGACCTGCTTGACCATCTCCCGGCGGCGTTCCTCCGTGAGCGGCGGCACGTTGAGGCGAACCACGGTGCCGTCCACGTTCGGCATGATGCCGATGTCGCTCTTGGTGATCGCCTTCTCGATGGCCGACAGGACGGATCGGTCCCACGGCTGGATGACGATGAGGTGGGGATCAGGAACGCTGATCCCTGCCAGCTGGTTGAGCGGCGTGGGGGCCCCGTAGTAATCCACGCTGATGCGCTCGACAAGGGCGGTCGACGCGCGTCCGGTGCGAATCCCGGCGAAGTCGCGTTCCATGGCCTCGACGGCGCGCTGCATCTTCGGTTCGACTGCGAGGACCGCTTCGTGGGTCATCGGGTCACCTCCCCTGTGATGAGCGTTCCGATCTGCTCGCCCTTGATGGCGCGACCGATGTTCCCGGCCCGGGTCATGTCGAACACCACGATCGGCATCTCGTTGTCCATCGCCAGGCTGACCGCGGTGGCGTCCAGCGCGCCCAGCCGGTTCGCGAGCAGATCGGTGTAGCCGATCTGGCTGTACCGGGTCGCCTCCGGGTGCAGCTCGGGGTCGGCATCGTACACCCCGTCCACCCTGGTCGCCTTCAGGATCACGTCCGCGCCGATCTCGACCGCACGCAGGGTGGCCGCCGTGTCGGTGGTGAAGTAGGGGTTGCCGGTCCCTGCCACCAGGATGATGACCCGACCCCGTTCCAGATGCCGGATCGCGCGCCGCCTGATGTACGGCTCGCAGATCTCGTCCATGGCGATCGCGCTCATCACGCGCGTCGGGCACCCGACCTGCTCCAGGGCGTCCTGCAGCGCCAGGCCGTTCATCACCGTGGCCAGCATCCCCATGTAGTCGCCGGTGGCGCGATCCATGCCGCGCGCAGCGGCCGCCATCCCACGGAAGATGTTCCCACCGCCGACGACGATCGCGACCTCGGACCCGGCGGCGAGCGCCTCGGACACCTGCACCGCGAGCGTGCGCGCGATCTCCGGATCGACGCCGTACTGCCGGTCGCCCATCAGCGCCTCTCCGGAGAGCTTGAGCAGGACCCGGTGGTAGCGACCGTTGGTCGGGGTGGAATCCGCCATGCGGGAGATGGATCCTCCGTCAGTCCGCGTTCTCGCCAACCGCCATGCGCGTGAAGCGTGCCACCTTGATGTTCTCACCAAGCAGCGCGATCTTCTCGGTGATCAGCTCGCCGATCTTGCGGTCTGTGTCGCGATAGGGCAGCTCGACGAGGCACGAGGTCTCGTACCACTTGTTGAGCTTCCCGTCGACGATCATGGGGATCACGCTCCGCTGCTTACCCTCGGCCTCCGCCTCGGCCGCGAAGTCGCGACGCAGCGCCTCGAGCGTGTCCGCGGGAACCTGGTCGCGGGATACGTATGCGGGGTTGTGGCCCGCCACCGCCAGCGCGAGATCGCGGGCCAGCTGCTGGAAATCGTCTGTCCGCGCGACGAAGTCCGTCTCGCAGTTGAGCTCGAGAAGGACACCGAGCCGGCTGCCGTGGTGGATGTAGCTGGTCACGATGCCTTCCCGAGCCTCGCGATCCGCCTTCCTGGCCGCGGTGGAGAGCCCCTTCTCGCGCAGCCACGCGGTGGCCCGCTCGACGTCGCCGTCGCTCTCGGTCAGGGCGCGCTTGCAGTCCATGATCCCGGCGCCGGTGAGCTCGCGGAGCTGCTTGACATCCTCCGCCTTGATGCTGGTCGTGGTCATTCGTTCCTTCCTGGGACTTTGCCCGTGCGGTCCTGCGCCGTTCCGGGCCGTGCGTACCTACTCGGACTCACCGTCCGAGTCGGTGTTCTCGGTGTTCTCGGTGTTCTCGGTGTTCTCGTCGTTCTCGTCGTTCTCCTCGCCACGGGACTCGGCGGTGCGTCGAGCACGCGCCCGACGCTCCTCGTCCTCGTCCTCCTCGGGCTCGGGCTCGAAGACGAGCGCCTCCCCGGCGGCGAGCACCGCGCTGTAGTTCGGCTCGTCCGCGAGCGTGGCCTCGTCGACCGGCGGCAGCGCCTCCGCCTGCTCGAACTCCTCGTCGAGCTGGGCCTGGCGCTCGCTCTGTGCCTCGAGAACGGCATCGGCCACCCTGGAGGCAACGAGCTTCACGGATCGGATCGCGTCGTCGTTGGCCGGGATCACCCAGTCGATCAGGTCCGGGTCGCAGTTCGTATCGGTCATGGCCACGATCGGGATCTCGAGCCGTCGTGCTTCGGCGACGGCGATCGTCTCGCGATGCGGGTCCACGATGAACACCGCGCCGGGCAGGCGTCGCATTCGGCGGATGCCACCGAGCGCGTTGTTCAGCTTGACGATCTCGTCGCTCAGCTTCGAGGCCTCCTTCTTCGTGAGACGCTCGAACTCGCCGGAGTCCCGTCGCGCCTCCAGGGCCTCGAGGCGCTGGATTCGTCGCTTGATGGTCGTGAAGTTGGTGAGCATGCCACCCAGCCAGCGGGTGTTCACATAGTGCTGGCCGCTCCGCTGCGCCTCGAAGGCGATCGCCTCCTGCGCTTGCTTCTTGGTGCCCACGAACAGGATGCTGTCGCCGTGCCGGATCGTGTCCCGCACGAATTCGAGCGCCGCGTCGAGCCGGGCCACGGTCTGCGCGAGATCGATGATGTGGATCCCGTTGCGCTCGGCGAAAATGTATTCGCGCATCTTGGGATTCCAGCGGCGGGTCTGATGTCCGAAGTGGACGCCCGCCTCCAGCAGCTGCTTCATGCTGGTGGCCGTCATGAGATTCCTCCGGTTGTTCCTCCGCCCGTGGTCATCTCCGGCGGATCGACCCCTCGCGGCCGGCGACGGGCACCTCGATCCAGCGAATCGACGAGCGTGTGTGATGGGACGGGTCGGCAACCGCGCGGCGCGTTGGCCGCAATGGCGCGGAGCCGGCCGGGAGTATAGCACGAGCACGCTCGAGCCTCCCCGCAGCACCCGTGGCTCACGACGAGGGCCGGCCCGGCACCGGACCGCACCGAACGCCACCACACCCGTACGAAGGTACCAGCACCCCTCCCCTTCGTACCTTTGACCATCGCCACGCCTCCGGGGAGCATCGGACCACCGACCCACGCACACCCGGAGGATCGATGCACGGCCGACTGGTCGCTCTTGCTGCCGCCGCGGGCGTCTTCGCCCTTGCCCTTGCCGGCGCCCCGCAACTCATCGATGCCGCACGCGCAGCCGAACCCGTGGCCGTCGTGCGGCCCGGCGACACCCTGAGCGCGATCGCCCTGCGGCATCGCACCACCGTCGCCCGTCTCGTTGCCCTCAACAGCCTTGCCGATCCCGATCGCATCTACGTCGGCCAGCGGCTGGTCCTCGGAGCGCCGGCCGGCTCCTCGTCCGCTCCGGGCCAGGTGGCCACGACCGCGTCTGCGCCGCGCGTCCACGTGGTTCGCAGCGGCGAGCACCTGACCGGCATCGCGCAGCGCTACGGGACCACGATCGACGCCATCGTCCGCCTGAACGGCATCGCCAACCCGAACCGGATCTTCGCCGGGCAGCGTCTTCGCATCCCTGCACCGGCCACCGTGGCCATGACGTCGAAGCCGGCGGGACCGGCCGCCGTGCAGCACCGGGTCGTGCTCGGCGAGAATCTGACCGCCATCGCCGCCCGGTACGGGACGAGCATCTCGGCCATCGTGGCGCTCAACCAGCTGGCCGATGCGAGCTACATCCGCGCCGGCGACCTGCTGTGGGTCCCCGACGCGCGCCAGGGGGCGGCGACGGGAGCGGCCTCTCCCGGCAACCTTCCCGCCGACGTCGTCCGCCGGATGGCGTTGCGGGTGGCTGTGCGCGACGTCATCGTCGCCGAGGCGCGGCGCGCGGGCGTGCCTGCCGCCTTCGCCCTCGCCGTTGCCTGGCAGGAGTCCGGCTGGCAGCAGGACGTCGTGAGCAGCGCCGGCGCCATCGGGGTCATGCAGCTGATGCCTGCCACCGCCGACTGGGTTGCCGGTTCCATGCTGCACGCCCCCATTCAGCTGAGGGACACCCGGCAGAACGTCCGGGCCGGTGTGACGTTGCTGGCGCACTACCTCGCCCGATACCACGGGAGCCGCACCCAGGCACTCGCCGCCTACTACCAGGGCCAGCGCTCGGTCGACTCGCATGGCATCTACCCGGTCAGCCAACCGTACATCGACTCGATCCTGGTCCTCGAGACGATGCTGGGCGGCTGACCGCGCCTACCATCCGTCGACGCCCGGGACGCGGCTCGCGCGCCACGTGCCCGCCACCCGCTCCACGCTGACGACGTCGATGCGCAGCCCCGCATGGACCACCGGCTCCGTCGAACCGTAGCGCGCCAGCGCGCGACGCAGACGTCCCAGGTGGACTGCATCCACCGATTCCGCAGGGCGGCCCGTGCGCGGAGCGCTGCGCGCGCGAACCTCCACCGCGACCAGGACGCCGGACGGGTCCAGGCAGACGAGGTCGATCTCTCCCTCCGGGACGCGCCAGCGGCGGGCCAGGATCCGCCACCCGGATATCTCGAGCGCTCGGGCGACGGCCGCCTCCGCCTTGATGCCGAGCCGATGGCGACGATCGGGCACGGCCTTCCTCCACTAAGGGGCGAGCTTTGGTACCGGTGCGATGCGTCAGAGCCGGCGGGTGGCGAGCTCCTCGCGCTGGTCGGAGGCATCGGCCGGGTCGAGATCATCGGCCGGATCGATCTCCTCCTCGCTCAGCAGCGGGAGGTCGCCAAAGACGAGGTCGAGCGGGAGCTGGGTGCCGGCCAGCAGCATGCGGACCGGTGCGAACGAGCGGCGGTGCCAGGCACAGGGCCCCTCCGCCATGAGCGCATCGTAGTGGCGGCGGGTCCCGTAGCCCTTGTTCACGGCGAATCCGTAGGCGGGGTACCGAGCGTCGTACTCCGCGCAGATCCGGTCACGGGTCACCTTGGCGACGATGCTTGCCGCTGCGATCGAGGCACTGATCGCGTCCCCGTCGATGATGGGCCGCTGCGGGAGATCCACGTAGGGCAGGCTGAGGGCGTCGATCACGAGGTGGTCTGGGGAGGGGCTGAGCCGCGCGACCGCCTCGCCCATCGCCAGCTTCGTCGCCTGGAGGATGTTGACCCGGTCGATCACCTCGACCTCCATCACGCCAAGCCCGACCGCTTCGGCCCGATCAAGGATCAGCTCGTAGAGCGCCTCGCGACGGCGGCGCGTGAGCACCTTGGAGTCACGGATGCCCTTGATCCGATGATGCTCGGGGAGGATCACCGCGGCGGCCACCACCGGGCCGGCCAGTGAGCCCCGGCCGACCTCGTCGATCCCCGCAATCCGCTGGAATCCGGCCAGGCGCAGCTCCCGCTCGTGGCGCATGTGGGCATCCTTCGGCCCGGCGATCCTTCGCCGGGGTCGGGCGGTGGGCATCATCCGCGAGGGCCGGGCCGGTGCCACCGACGGTCAGCTGTTGACGCGGCGCTCCCGGAGCGTGGCCGCCTTACCGACGCGGTGACGCAGGAAGGTGAGCTGCTTCCGCCTCGCGACACCATGCCGGACCACCTCGATCTTCTCGACGCGAGGAGCGTGGATCATGAAGGTCCGCTCCACGCCGACCCCGCTCGCGATGCGGCGCACCGTGATCGACTGGTTCAGGCCGCCGCCGCGCATGCGCATGACGGTTCCCTCGAAGACCTGCACCCGCTCGCGGCTGCCCTCGACGACCTTCACCGAGACCCGCACCGTGTCACCGGGGGCGATGGTCGGCAGATCGCTGCGAAGCTGCTCGCGCTCGAGATCGGCGATGGCGTTCATTGTCGGGAACCCTCGTTACTGCTGACTGCGCCACGGCTTACCGGAGCGCAGTGCACGGTGCGACACACGAACGCGGCCGCCCACAGCGGCCGCGACCGGCGGAGTATAGCAGCGGCCGGCAGGCACCAGCAACACGCTGGCACCCGCCGGCCGGAACCGGCCGGGACCCCACCGGTCAGTGCGGCAGGATGTTCCCCCATGCCTCGTTGATGACGTTCTGGGCTGACGCGTACCAGGCCGCGATCGCGGTCAGGAGCCCGACGTAGCCGCCGATCTGCGTGAGCCCTGCGCCCGGCGCGTCCCCACCGAAGGCACCGACCGCCAGCAGAACGAAAGTGACCCACAGCAGCAGGAAGGTGACCATCACGGGCCACGCATGCTTGAGGGTCGCGATCCACATGTAGAAGGTGAAGAATCCCCACGCCAGCAGGTACCAGCCCACCTCCGGACCGGCATCCTTCCCGGCGAAGACGATGACGAAAACGGCGAAGCTCAGCCAGAACCCGCCGTAGCTGCTGAACGCGGTCGCCCCGAAGGTGTTGCCGTTCCGGAACTCCCACAGCCCCGCGATGATCTGCCCGAGGCCGCCATAGGCCAGGGCGCAGCCGATGACCAGCGCGAGCGAGCTCTCCTTCACGAAGCCCGCGTTGATGACCGACAGGAGCAGTGTGGTGAGGGCAAAGCCGGCCAGGCCGAGTGGCGCCGGATCCGCGCGTGGCGCCGCCTTGGCCGCCGCCTGAGCCTCCTCCCGCTCAGCCGGCGCCACGCCGCCTCCCGGGATCGCCTGCGCTTGGGACATGGTCATCTCCTTTCGATTGCGGTTGCCCCCGCCGTCCCTCGACGAGGTGCCCGATACCCCGGCCCCGGCCGAGACGCTGGACCATTGCCCTACTCGACTTGCCCGAACTTCTCGATCTCTTCCCGCTCCTGCTCGGACAGATCTCGCGGCGTCTCCCCACGGGAGACCTTCTCGGACTGCACGTGATGGCGGATGTCATCCACGATGCCCGGGTTCGCCAGAGTCGTGATGTCGCCGACGTCGGCGAAGTTCGAGATGCTGGCGATCACGCGGCGCATGATCTTGCCCGAGCGCGTCTTCGGCATGTCCGGCACGATCCAGACGTTCTTGGGGCGTGCGATCTTGCCGATGTCCTTCTCGATTTGCTGCGAGACCTTCTGTGCGACGTTGTCGGCGTTGACCCCGGGCTTCAGCGAGATGTACATCTCCACCGCCCGGCCGCGGATCTCATCGATCACCGGCACCGCGGCGGCTTCCGCCACCTCGTCGACCTCGATCGCGGCCGACTCCAGTTCCTTCGTTCCCAGCCGGTGGCCAGCGACGTTGATGACGTCGTCGATCCGGCCGAGGATCCGGTAGTAGCCATCCGCGGCCTGGACGGCGCCATCGCCGCACAGGAACGGCCAGTCGCGCCAGTCGGTGCTCTTGGGGTCCCGGTTGTATCGTCGGTAGTAGGTGTCGACGAACCGCTCGTCCTGCCCCCAGACGGTGAGCATGCGGCCCGGCCACGGGTTCCGCACGCAGATGTTGCCCGCCTTGCCGGAGCCCTTCGCCACCTCCTCGCGGTTCTCGTCGTAGAGCGTCAGATAGACGCCAAGCACCGCAGGACCGCAGCTCCCCGGCTTCATCTTCTCGAGCCCGGGCAGGGTCGACCCGAGGAAGCCACCGGTCTCGGTCATCCACCAGGTGTCGGTGACCGCGGCCTCACCTTTGCCGACGACGTTGAAGTACCACCGCCACACGTCCGGCTCGATCGGCTCGCCCACCGTCGTCATCGTCTTGAAGTGGTAGTTGTACTTGGCCGGTTCGTCCGGCCCGAGCTTGCGCAGCATCCGGATCGTTGTCGGCGCGGTGTGGAAGATGTCGACACCGAGCTGCTCCGCGATCCGCCACGGTCGCCCCGGATCCGGATAGGTCGGCACGCCCTCGTACATGACACTCGTCGTCCCGAGCGCGAGGGGACCGTAGACGATGTACGAGTGACCGGTGATCCAGCCAATGTCGGCGAAGCACCAGTACGTGTCATCGGGATGAATGTCCTGGTAGTACTTCGACGTGCCGGTGACGTACGAGAGATAGCCGCCGATCGAGTGCTGGGCGCCCTTCGGGCGGCCGGTGGTGCCGCTCGTGTACATGAGGAACAGCGTGTCCTCGGCGGGCATCGAGACCGGCTCGACCGACTGTCCGGCGTAGCGCTCAAGGAGCTCGTCGGCGAAGAAGTCGCGGCCCTCGACCATGGGGCTCTCGGAGTGGTACTCGCCGGGGATGCGTCGGAAGACGAGCACCTTGTCGATCTCGTGCCCCTCCTTGCGCGCGGCCTCGACGGCCTCATCGGCCTTGACCTTGTGGTCGACCAGCGAGCCATTGCGGTAGTACGAGTCGATGGTGACCAGGACCGTGCTCTGCGCATCGGCCATTCGCTGGCCGCAGGCAGTGCCGGAGAAGCCGCCGAACACCTCCGAATGGGGAGCGCCCAGCCTCGCGCACGCCAGCATGGCGACGGGCAGCTCCGGGACCATTGGCAGGTGGAAGGTCACCCGGTCGCCGGTCTTGACTCCGGCGAAGTCACGAAGGAGCGCCGCGAACTCGTTCACGCGCCGGTGCAGGTCGCGGTAGGTGATCTCCTGGGTGGCCTCCTCCTCGAGCTCGGGTACCCAGATGATCGCGTTCCTGTCGCCTCGTGTATCCAGGTGCCGGTCGATGCAGTTGACGGACGCGTTGAGCTTGCCGCCCACCCACCACTTGAAGAACGGTGGCTTCGACGTGTCCAGGATCGTGTCCCACTTGCGATCCCAGGTCAGGAGCTCTGCGTACTCGACGAAGCAATCGGGGAAATGCTCCTCGGAGAACCGCTCCAGGATCGCCGGGTCGTTGGCGTTGGCCACCTCCCGGATGCGCGGAGGTGGGTCGTAGTACTCCTCCTCCCGCCAGTGGACGGCGATCTGCGCCTCCGATACCTGGGCTCCAGCTGCCTCGGCCTGTGATGCCATGAATCAACCTCCTGCCTGTCTGCGACACGACACGCGATAGCGATTCAGAAATGAAGGAGAAGGGGGCGACGGGCGGCGGGGCATCGCGCCGTTCGCAGAGCAGCGCACCGAGATCCAGGTGGTCCCGGGATCGGTTTCGGAGGGCGAATCCGCCGCCACGGCATCTCCTCCACGCGTCCGTCCCTGAGAGGGCGCACGAGATAGGTGGCACTGTGGGCGGCGTCGAGGAGCGCGATCCGGGACGATGAGGCCGCGTCCAGTCGACCTGTGTCAGTTCTGACTCTACTTCGCAATGTGCGAATGTCAAGACTTGTTGCGGTACGACAACCGCTCGTCAGCCCTCGGGTGCGTCCGGTTCCTCGGCGAGGACCGCGCGATCCTCGTCGCTCAGGCTCGTCCCCTCCAGCAGGTCGGGGCGGCGCTCCCTCGTCCTGCGCAGGGCCTGGGCACGACGCCAGCGTTGCACCGCGCCGTGGTCGCCGCTGAGCAGCACCGGCGGGACGCGCATCCCACGGAACTCCTCCGGGCGCGTGTATTGGGGATGCTCCAGCAGGCCGGTCGCGAAGGAATCCTCCTCGTGTGACGCTGCCTCGATGACGCCGGGCACCAGGCGCACCACGGCATCGATCAGGACGAGCGCGGGCAGCTCCCCCCCGGTGAGCACGTAGTCCCCGATGCTCACCTCGCGATGCGCCAGCTCCCGGGCGCGCTCGTCGACGCCCTCGTATCGGCCGCATACGAGCGCCAGGTGCGGCTCCAGGGCGAGCGCTCTGGCGAGGGCATCGGTCAGGCGCTCGCCTGCGGGATCCAGGAGCACGACCACCGCACCGGCCTCCTTGAGCGGCTCGATCGCGGCGAACAACGGCTCGGGTCGCAGGACCATGCCGGCTCCCCCGCCGTACGGGTAATCGTCGACGGACCGATGCTTG
>Ga0315540_10001946_pt1 | contig 11670 bp, 7 predicted proteins | sample SalMarSW160110MG_FD_203677 | JGI IMG/M metagenome (GOLD analysis project Ga0315540, IMG submission 203677) | Salt marsh sediment microbial communities from the Plum Island Ecosystem LTER, Massachusetts, United States - Salt Marsh Sediment SW1601-10 ... | reverse complement strand
CCACAGCTGGTCGTGGTGGGTCTTGTGCGGGTCGAAGTGAATCAGTTGGTCGCGCAGGGGCCCTGCATCGAATACCCGGTTGATGAAGTCCACCACGGCCGGTGCCGAGCGGTAGGAGACATCCAGTGTATAGGTGATCCCGTTGGTTTGGCTGTTCAGCCAGTGAATTGCGGCGTCGAACAGCCGCGGTTCGGCGCGGCGAAAACGGTAGATGGACTGTTTGTCGTCCCCTACCAGAAAAACACTGCGCCCGTGCCGTTGTCCGTCGCCGGTGAGCTCCTCCAGGAGCGGGCGGATCAGGTGCCACTGGGTGGGGTTGGTATCCTGGAATTCGTCGATGAGGACGTGTTCCAGGGATTGATCCAGTTTGTACTGCACCCACAGCATGTGATCGGCCCGGGTCAGCAGTTCATAGGCCTTCCATTCCAGATCAGCGAAGTCCAGCTGGCGCTGCTCGCCCTTGATGTGTTGATAGAGCTGCAGCAGCCGCGATCCCGCCACATACCAGGCGCGGGACAGATTGAACGTGGCCAGACGGGCCTGGCGTTCATGGACTTCTGACAGGGCGGTACACAGCAAGCGGTGCAACTCTAATAGCCGCGCCTGCCCTTGGATCCCGAGTTTTTGCTCCAGGGCCTTGGAAGGTTTGCGCTCGCGCGGGTCCCCGTCCCGCTTGAAAAAGACCTCCCTCACCCACACCAGGCGTTGGTCCACGTCGTGGTGTTCACCCATCGCCTGTTCCACAAGGGTGGCATGAGTGGTGTTCGTGGCGATGGGGTGGCGCAGTAGCAGGTCCCTGAATTCCATCAATTGACGGGTAATCGCCGGGGTGAAAAACTCCGCCGCGGGGGAACGCCCAGGATCGATGCCCAGTTGTCGGGTAAGCTGATCAATGGCGTACTGAACGCCGTCCGCCTTGGCTTGTGTGAACGCCAGCCAGTCGCTGCGCCGGTAAAGAAAGTCACTGAGCACCGTCTGGGTACCGTGGATGCCGCCACAGTGATTGAACAGCGCCTCCAGGGCCCGCGCCGCCGGGCCTTCGGGTGACAGAGTGGATTCCTCGAACAGTGCGTCCCAGGCCGCCTGTTCCAACAGGCCGGTATTTTCCGCGACTTCAAAGCCGGGCGGTACATCCGCCTCCAGGGGGAAGCGGCGCAGGATTCCCTGGCAAAAGGCATGGAAGGTGGTTACCTGGATCTGTGCGTCGCTGGTGAGCAGACCCTCATAGAGGTCGCGTATTTTTGCCTCGATACCCGGTTTGGCGGGGATGCCCATCTGCGTCAGTGCCTGTTGCAGCTCTCCATGACCGCAGGCCGCAAGATGATAGAGGCGTTCCTGCAGGCGGCCGTGCATCTCCGCCGCGGCCTTGCGCGTGAAGGTAATGGCAAGAATCGCCTGGGGCGATGTGCCGGTCAATAACAGGCGCAGCAGCCGGGTGACAAGCAGCCATGTCTTGCCGGTGCCCGCCGACGCCCGGACGGCGGCGTTGGTTTCAGGTGCGGCGGCGTTCAGGGACGGGCGCATGGTTGTGACTTGTTGACCAAATGAATCATGAATAACGACGTCTGCCAAGCGCGGAAGTATTGCTAATAATTCCGGACTGTTAGTGGTGCTCTAAAATGAACAGTTGAAATCTCCGGCCATGTTTGGTACTCATGGAGCAACGAAAATAATAATAGCGTCATACGTGCAGTCTCTGATATTACCATTGCATTCTTTGTCGTCTTGTATGCGCTGAAGCGGTCGCCGTACAGGGAGGGCCACAAAGGAGGCGTCCACTAGGAGCATCCACAGGGAGGGGGTGCGGCGTAGGATTCGCCCATAGGGAACCGGGGAGGCGGCCGTTGGTCGCCTCCCTCTTTTATTAAGCGGATGTCTGCCATGCTTGTTTCCGGCACAGACCGCTCATTCTGCAGTATTCACATGTATTCTCATCCCCCCACGCCGGCAGCGCCGCGCCTTGGTGCATGGCCGTCATGAGGTCGAGCAACCTGTGAGCGGTATTGTCGCGCAGTGCTGTCAATGCGTCGCCTTCGGCGTAACGCCGTTGTGACATGCGGGACTTGTCCAGGCACAGGTATTGCGCTCGCGTCACCGGCTCGTCCGACAGCAAGGCGTAAAACGGCAGTTGCACGGCCTCGCCGCGGTCGATGTCGTCTTGTGAAGGCACGGCCCCGGTTTTGTAATCGATGATCCCCATTCCATCGGGTCCGGCATCGATGCGATCCAGGCGTCCCTTGATTTTGAACAACGGGGAGAAATCTTCATTGAGAGTCTTGACCTCCACGGCCTGAACACGCCATTGCCGGGCGTGATTTATCTGCCAGTCAATGTAGTCGGGGATCAACATCTCCCAACGATGCAGCCAGCCACGGTGCAGGAAATTGTCTTCTAGGTCACGGGCGAACACCGCGGCGGAGATGTCACGCAGCATCGTCTCCGCCTGCTCCCGGTTTTGTTCCGTTAGCGGCCCTTGGAACGGCCCGGGGAGATTGGGTACGTTGTCGTGAAAGGCCTGGAGTATGAGATGAATACGGTTGCCGTAATCGGACTTCTGGAGTTTTTCCGTCACCGGTTCCGGCGCCGTCAAGGTCAGGCACTGGGCGGCGAAAAATTGATACGGGCAATTGACGAGTTGCTGATAACTGGTGGCGGTGACGGTGTCCGGTATCAGGCGGCGGTCCACCCGCGGTGTGGGATGGGATTTGCGGCCCGGAAGCGGGGCGCCGTCGCCGCCGGTGACCATGGTATGCGGATGTTCCATATATAGGGCAATGTCGTTGTCCCCTAAAGGGCCGCCGTAGGCCAGGTGGTGGAACGCTTGCAGCAGTGCCAACCACGGGGAGGGGATGATGTGTTCGGCATCTCTGTGCGCGCAGTGGGTCAACAGGATGCGCGGGGCCGACTCCAACAGGCGGCGGAAGTGGTAATACTTCAATTGCCGATGGCGGTTCGCGGGCGACAGCCCTAATTCCAGGCGCACGGAATTATTGAAAAAGGGGGTGGTGCGCTCCTCCCCGGGTAGGTGTTGGGCGTCCAGGCCGGCGATGATCAAGGCGTCAAAACGGCCCAGCATACTCTGTTCCAAACCCAGTAATTCCACCTGAGCCGCGGTCGGCTCGGGGCTGAAGTGGTTCTGTTCCAACGCCCGCCCCAGCCAGCTGCGGAATTCCATCCAGGTCATGGTCAGGGAGCGGTGCGTCAGGCTGTGACGCAGATCATCCAAGACCTGCAACACCTGATCGCCGGCGGCGTCCCGGGCGAATGCCCGATCCTGGCCCAGACGAGACATGCTCTCGGTCAAGGCGTCCAGCAGCCGGCCGGGGGCATGGCGGGTGTCATTGATGAGCGGCAGCAGTGGTGCCCCGGCACGCTCCAATTCATCCAGCAGGGCGTGCACACTGGAGAAATCGGCCGTCTCCAGGCGCCGCCGCCGGGATGCCAAGGCCTGGTGATAGCGATCCAGGCCGCGGGCGACGTTTTCATTAATGACCACATCCTGTTCAAAGCGGTAGACGATGGCCTGAAACGCGGCGCGCTCCCGATCGGGAAAGATGAACGGAGAGCGCATCAAATCCACCAACGGTTGATGGTAGTAGTCTTGTTCAACGGCCTCAAGCCAACGCTCCAGGGCGGCGGCGGCGCTGGTGGTGGACAGTGCCCACCCGGCGCTGTCCCGCAATGACACGTTGGCCCGCTCCAGCAGCGCCCGCACCCGGCGCGCCAGACGCCGGTCTTCCGTAACGATGCCCACGCGCTGGTGCCCGTCCAATAACCAGCGCCTGACCTGCAACTCCACCGCCCGGGCCTCCTGTTCCTGACCGCGGGCGGCGAAGGCGAACAGCCTGCCACTGGCGGGGTTTTCGGGGTGGTGTGAAGTGAACGTTTGCGCCCGCGTCCTGATGTCTATCCCGGCCCGCGGTGCCGATGACTGCATGGTTGTCGCGTCATGGGTGACGTTGCCAAGCGCGCCATCGAGAAACTCACTATAGGGAGCGCCGGCGATTAGCGTGTCGCCGTGTTGAAGGGTGGCGAAGGCGCCGGCCAGGGGATGGGTGGCGGGGTGGCCATGGAGGAACAGCGCGGCTTGCCCGCGGCTGATGAGTGTGCGGACAAAGGCCTGTTCGGCGGGCAGCAGGTCATTTTGACCCACAAAATAAAAAAATGCATGATCCGGCAAGCGGTTCGGCAGCGCGGATAACTGTTCGACATAAGCCGCCTGCCCGTCGGTCAGGCCCTCGGCGCGTATCTGGTCGTGCCAGGCCCGCCACAATGTGTAGACCAGCCGGGCTTCATGGGTCAACGGTCCCAGCGCCGGTTGTTTTAATCCGTAGGCAGTGTGTAGTCGCCGGGTAAAGTCATCAAGGCCGGCGGGCAATTCGGTCTGGTGCAGGGTCAGTTCATCGAACAATTCGATGAGGCTGGCGGCCAAGGCCCACGGATTGCCGCGGCCGAACAGGCGCGGGTGATCCAGCAATGCCTCCACCAGCAAAAGTTCCCGGGCATGGTGGTTGGGTACGTTGCCCGCCACGGGGTGGTGGTGTCCCACCCAGTGGCGCAGGTCGTCGATGTGGGGGCCGAGCAGGGCGGTGAAGCCCGCGCCTCTGACTGCGTCAAGCAGGTGTCGCCGCAGACGCTGTGCAACAGCCGTCCTGGGCAGCAGCACCACGACAGGTGTGAGATCGGGGAGGCTGTGACTGAATTGGTGGGCTATCGCCGCCGCCGCTGCTTCAAGCGGGTCTTGGGCGTAGGGAACATACCGTACGGGGTGCCTGTCCGTGTTCACTCTGCTGCGCCGTTCGCCCGGCGGCTGGTCGGTGGGTTGTGCGGGCCGTCAAAGGGCTTATGGTCGGTTATACACGCCATGATGGAAGCGTCACGGCCGCAAGAGTCCGCACTGCAGCGGCCGTTCTGTTTCCGGCGTGGCGCACGCCGGGGATCAGCGCTCCAGGTACTTGAGTTTGTCCTTGACGTCCTTCCACTCATCGGCATCCGCCGGGGCGTCGATCTTTTCCGCGATGACCGGCCAGTCTTTGGCCAGGTCCGCGTTGAGCTGTATGAATTGTTTTTGATTCTCGGGGACATCGTCTTCGGCTAAGATGGCTTCCACCGGGCACTCCGGTTCACACAGTGTGCAGTCGATGCACTCGTCCGGATCGATGACAAGGAAATTCGGCCCTTCATGAAAACAATCCACCGGGCATACCTCTACGCAGTCGGTGTACTTGCACTTGATACAACTCTCAGTCACGACAAATGTCATAGGCCTCTCCGTCCCTCGGTTCGCAATAAGTAACAATCGCAATTCATAATGGTAATCTGTCTCATGAGTCGTTTCGAGTAGTATTTGTCACTCACGTCGGTACATTTTATATCAAACTTTACCCATGTGCCGACTGGGGGCATTTATGCGCCACTGAGCTGCTTGAGATGGAACAGCAGTTCCAGGGCCTGCCTGGGCGTCAACTCATCGGGATTAACGCCCGTCAGCGCCTCCAACACCGGGTGATTTACCGCACTGTTGAATAACGGCAGCTGCTGGGTTTGCGTCGCCGTGGCGGCGGCGGCCTGCTGCTCCAGTTGCATCAGGCGTTGTTTTGCCTTTTGAATAACCTCCGCCGGCACACCCGCCAGGGCCGCCACCTGCAGACCGTAGCTCTGGCTCGCCGGCCCCGGTTTGACCGCGTACAGGAACACGATGTCGTCATGGTGCTCCACGGCGTCCAGATGGACATTGGCCACACCGTCGTCGGTGTCGGGCAGGGTGGTCAGTTCAAAATAATGGGTGGCGAACAACGTAAACGCCCGGGTCTTCCGGGCCAGGTGTTCGGCGCACGCCCATGCCAGGGACAGCCCATCGAAGGTGCTGGTGCCGCGCCCGACCTCGTCCATGAGCACCACGCTGCGGGCGGTGGCATTGTGCAGGATGTTGGCCGTTTCGGTCATCTCCACCATGAAGGTGGAACGGCCCCCGGCGAGATCATCGGAAGAGCCGATGCGGGTAAAGATGCGGTCGATGGGACCGATCACCGCGCCCTGCGCCGGGACGTATGACCCGATGTGGGCCATGATGACGATCAGCGCCACCTGACGCATGTAGGTGGATTTGCCGCCCATGTTGGGACCGGTGATGATCAGCATGCGCCGCCCGTCGTGCAGGTCTATGTCGTTGGGCACGAACGGAGTGCTGAGTGTCATTTCCACCACTGGGTGGCGACCGCCTTCGATATGCAGCACCGGTTTGTCCGTCACTTCCGGCGCCGTCAGGTTAAGGGTCTCGGCCCGCTCCGCCAGATTGACCAGCATGTCCAGTTCCGCCACCGCGGCTGCGCTGTTCTGCAGCGCCGGCAGATGCGGGAGCAGTTTGTCCAGTAGTTCGTCATATAAGGCCTTTTCCCGGGCCAGGGCCCGCTCTCGGGCGCTCAAGGCCTGATCTTCGAAACGCTTGAGCTCGGGGGTAATGTAACGTTCAGCGCCCTTGAGGGTCTGGCGCCGGGTGTAGTCCTCCGGCACGTTGGCCGCCTGGGCGCGGCTGACCTCGATGTAATAGCCGTGCACCCGATTGTAGCTGACGCGCAGGGTGGCGATGCCGGTGCGCTCACGCTCGCGTTGTTCCAGGTCCATGAGGTATTGCCCGGCGTGTTCACTGATGTTGCGCAACTCGTCCAGGGTCGGGTCATAACCGGTGGCGATCACGCCGCCGTCACGCAGCACCACCGGGGGGGCCTCTATGACCGCGCGCTGCAGCAGGTCGTGCAGCGCCGGGTAGACGCCGATCTGCTCCCGCAGCCGTTGGAGCAACGCCGGGGTGGCGTCCGCCAATGTGTCGTTCAATTCCGGCAGACGCCCCAGGGCATCGCGCAGTTGGGCCAGGTCCCGGGGCCGCGCCGATTTCAACGCCACGCGGGCCAGGATGCGCTCCATATCGCCGATGCCGCCCAGGGTTTCGTGCAGTGTTCCCGTGCGGCGTGTCTCCAGCAGGTAGCCTAGACCGGCCTGACGTTCGCGCAGTGTTCCATGATCCCGTGTGGGGCGTTGCAGCCAGCGCCGCAGCAGGCGGGTACCCATGGCGGTGGCGGTACGGTCCAGCACCTCGGTGAGCGTGAACTCGGTGCCGCCGGACAGGTTGGTGGTCAGTTCCAGGTTACGCTGGGTGGCGGCGTCAAGCAGGATGAAGTCCTCGCGGCGCTCCACGCGGATGCCGGTGATGTGGGGCAGTGCGTTGCGCTGGGTATAGCGGGCGTACTGAATCAGGCATCCCGCGGCGGCCACCGCGGCGGGGACGTCGTCGCAGCCGAAACCGGAGAGATCGCGGGTATTGAATTGCTCGGTGAGCACGCGCACCGCCGTGGTGATATCGAACTGCCATGGCGGCTGGGTACGTACGCCGCGGCGCTGTGCCGTCAGAGATGGGTAGGGGAAGTCCTCGCTGACCAGGAGCTCAGCGGGCTGAATCCGCTGCAGTTCGTCGCGCACCGCCTCCGGGGTGTTCACCTCGAGGATGGTCAGACGCCCGCTGGTCAGGTCCAGGGTGGCGATGCCATAGGACTGTCCGTGGGGGTGCAGGGCGGTGATGAGGTTATCCTGGTGTTCGTTGAGCAGCGCCTCGTCGGTAATGGTCCCGGGGGTGACGATGCGCATGACCTTGCGCTCCACCGGCCCGCGGCTGGCGGCCGGATCGCCGATCTGCTCACAGATCGCCACCGATTCCCCGAGCTTGACCAGCTTGGCCAGGTAACCGTCGGCCGCGTGATAGGGCACCCCCGCCATGGGGATGGGCGCGCTGGCGGACTGGCCGCGGGTGGTCAAGGTGATGTCCAGCAATTGCGCCGCCTTGCGGGCGTCGTCGTAAAACAGCTCGTAAAAATCCCCCATGCGATAAAACACCAGCATGTCGGGATACTCCGACTTGATCTGCAGGTACTGCTGCATCACCGGGGTATGGGTTTGGGTCTGAGCCAGGGCGTTCTGGGACATGCTCAATAATCGATTGTATTCTTAATAATTAATTGTAGTTTTACATCAGTCGCGGGTCATTGTTCCGTGATTATGAAACATAACTGTTATCCCAGACTTTGTCTTATGCCCCTCAACACGCATTGTATTATTAATCGAACCCGCAAGCCGAAACACATATAGGCCCTAGGGACGATAGACAGGCCTATCGGTCAATTGGCGTATCGGGGTCGTTGCCCCAATCCGACCAGGATCCCGGGTAGCCTTTGATCCGTGTGTAACCCAGCCACTTGAGCACGATATAGGTATGGGCCGAGCGGTGGTGGGTATGGCAGTAGGTGATCACTTCCTTGTCGGCGTCGATGCCGGCGTCCCGGTACAGCTCGCTCAGCTCGGCCTGGGGGCGCAGGCGCAGGTTATTTTGCTGATCGATGGCCCGCGTCCACTCCACGTTCACCGCCCCGGGGATGTGTCCCCCGCGCCGGGCGCGCACATCGGTTCCCGCGAATTCGCCGGGTGAGCGGGTATCCAGCAATTGTATTGCCGGGTCTTGCAAGTGGGCCAGGATATAGGCGCGGTCTGCATACGCTTCATGATGAATCGATACCGGATATGACTGGCTGGCGATCTTGACCGGTACGTTATCGATGGGGTGACCTTCTCTCGCCCATGCCTGCAGCCCGCCGTTGAGCAGGGAAAAACCGCCGTGGCCGATAACGTCCAGGGTCCACAACAGGCGGCAGGCCTTGCCGCCGCCTTCTTCGTCATAGGCCACCACGTGGTGGTGGGGCTGCAGGCCGATGGATGCGAACAGCTCACCCAGGTGCTGCTCGTCGGGCAGCAGGCCCATGACCGGCGGGCGGTTGGTCGTCAGGCGCGGGTACTCGATATGTACGGCGCCGGGGATATGTTGTTGGTGGTAGATGCCCGCCTTGCACAGATCTATGACCAGTACCTGTTCGTCGTCCAGGCAGGACTGGAGTTGCTGCGGTTCAATGACAAGGGGTAGTGTGTCCCGGCTCATTGGCGTCCCTCCCGTGGTCATGGGTACATATTCATGCCTTGGCCCCGCGGCGGGGCTGGGGATTGCCGCGGATCGAGGTGCGACGTCCCCGGCGTGTCAGTCGCTTCAGTGCATGTCGGCCGTCAGATAAGCGGCGACGGTGTCCAAGAGTGCCTGATGAACCCGCAGGTTTCCGGCCACCACGTTGCCACTGCCCATGAAGTCGTTTCCTCCGGACATGTCAGAGATTATACCCCCGGCCTCCTGGATGAGCAGGGCGCCGCCGGCCACGTCCCACTGATTGAGGCCGAATTCCCAGAATCCGTCCAGGCGTCCCGCCGCCACGTAGGCCAGGTCCAGGGCCGCAGACCCCGGGCGGCGGATACCGGCGGTGTGGCGCATCACATCTTCAAAAATCTTCAGATACGTCTTGAGGTGGCGGTGCTCGCGAAATGGAAATCCAGTGCCGATGAGCGCCCCATCCAGGCCCTTGGCCTTGCTGACGCGGATACGCCGGTCGTTCAATTGAGCGCCTGCGCCGCGGCTGGCGGTAAACAGCTCCTGGCGCAGGGGGTCGTAGACCACGGCGTGCTCCAGCCGATCCCGGTGCTGCACGGCGATGGAGACCGCGAACTGGGGGAATCCGTGGAGGAAATTGGTGGTGCCGTCCAGCGGGTCGATGATCCACAGGTATTCGCCCTTGCCCTGGCTACCGCTCTCTTCAGCCAGAATGGCGTGGGAGGGATAGGCCTTGTGGATGATTTTGATGATCTCCGCTTCGGCATGATGGTCCACATCGCTGACGAAGTCGTTGGGACCCTTGGCGGTGATGTCGATCTGGTCAAGACGGTTCAGGGCGCGGACGATTATGTCGCCCGCACGGCGCGCAGCGCGCGTTGCTATATTAATGATGGGGTGCATACTTATTAATGAATGATGTTTTCACGGATCAGGCGCCGATGATACTAAGCCCGGCGCCGTGTGTCTTGGCGTATTTTTCCCCACCCGCCATTTGCTATGCTCTTTGAGCCGCAGACAGGCGGCGCCTCGGACCCTACACCATGTTGGACAACGTGTGCATTATTTTGGTCAATCCTACCCACCCGGGGAATATCGGGGCCACGGCCCGTGCGATGAAAAACATGGGCTTGCGCCATCTGGCCCTGGTGGGACCCAGGGATTACCCCAGCGCTGAGGCCACCGCGCGGGCATCGGGCGCCGATGACATCCTCGCTGCCGCCGCGGTCCATGGGACCGTGGACGAGGCACTGGGGGACTGTCGCCTGGTGATCGGCACCAGCGCCCGGCTGCGCAGCATCGATTGGCCGCAACTGGATCCGCGTCGCTGCGCGGAGATGATCGCCGCTCGCAGGGGGGGTGGGCGGGTGGCGATCCTGTTCGGCCGCGAGCACTCAGGGTTGACCAATGAGGAGATCGACCGCTGTCACTATCTGCTGCACATCCCGAGCAATGCCGAATACTCATCCCTCAATCTGGCCGCCGCGGTACAGATCGTCGCCTATGAGTTGCGCATGGCGTCCATGGCGGTCACCGCCGCAGGTGAGGCGGGCGCAACGGAAACGGCGAGCGCCGCCGAGCGGGAGGCCTTTTACGCCCATCTGGAGCAGACCCTGCTCGAGCTTGAATTCCTCAATCCGGACAACCCCAAAAAGCTCATGCGGCGGTTGCGTCGGCTGTTCAACCGCGCGCTGCCGGATCAACAGGAAATCAATATGTTGCGCGGGATCCTCAGTGCCGCCCAGCAGGCCAAGGCCGCTGCCCGAAAGCCATGACTTTATGGACATCGAACGCGCGGCGTCTATGCAGGGTCGGCGCGGTCGGACGACGGGCCCCGACGATTTGTTCTCAAAACGACGATATGCTCCAATCCCCGTGATAGAATCCCCGTCCAGTCATGTTTGACCGTATTCGCGAAGACATCCGTTGCACATTCGAGCGGGATCCGGCGGCGCGCACGGCCTTCGAGGTGTTAACCACCTATCCAGGTCTGCACGCGGTGATGGTGCACCGCCTCAGCCATGTGCTTTGGAAAAACCGTTTGAAATGGCTGGCCCGTTTTCTGTCCACCATCGCCCGCTTTTTTACCGGTATTGAGATTCACCCGGCGGCCAGGATCGGCAGGCGGTTTTTCATCGACCACGGCATGGGCGTGGTCATCGGCGAGACCGCCGAGGTGGGAGACAACTGCACCCTGTATCACAGCGTGACCCTGGGGGGGACCAGTTGGGAAAAGGGTAAGCGTCACCCGACCCTGGAAAACGATGTAGTGGTGGGCGCGGGGGCCAAGGTCTTGGGCCCGATCACCATCGGTGCCGGCAGCCGTGTGGGATCCAACGCCGTTGTGGTCAAGGATGTGCCGCCCGGTTCCACCGTGGTGGGCGTGCCCGCCCATGTGGTACGCCGCCAGCGCGCAGAAGACGAACAGCGCCGCGAGGCCATCGCCAAGAAGATCGGATTTGACGCCTACGGCACTACCCAGGATATGCCCGATCCCATCGCCAACGCCATCGATCAGCTGCTCGACCACATTCACGCCATGGACTCGCGCATGGAGGAGATCTGCCACGCGGTGCGCCGTCTTGGTGTGGAGCTGGACAGTACGCCCCTGCCCGCACTCAAGCCCTTGGATTCGGGACAGCCACCCCCTGACAGCCCCACGGAAAGTTAAAATAACCTATATTATACAATAG
>Ga0315540_10001945_pt1 | contig 11674 bp, 10 predicted proteins | sample SalMarSW160110MG_FD_203677 | JGI IMG/M metagenome (GOLD analysis project Ga0315540, IMG submission 203677) | Salt marsh sediment microbial communities from the Plum Island Ecosystem LTER, Massachusetts, United States - Salt Marsh Sediment SW1601-10 ... | reverse complement strand
CACCTGGTGGTTGAGTCGCCTGCGGGCTATTCTGGGAATGGTGGACTTCGTCCGCCTGGACCATTTTCGGGGCTTTGCAGGTTATTGGGAAATCCCGGCCGGGGAGGAGACAGCCGTTAAGGGTCGTTGGCTACCCGGTCCTGGAGCAGACTTCTTCCTGGCAGTGGAAGAAAGCCTTGGGGAATTACCGATCATCGCCGAAGACCTGGGTGAGATCACCCCGGATGTGATCGTGCTGCGTGACCAATTCAATCTGCCAGGCATGAAAATCTTGCAGTTTGGCTTTTCCGGCCCCGAAAACGTGTTCCTGCCTCACCATTATCCCCATAATTGCGTGACTTATACTGGCACGCATGACAACGACACAGCCCGTGGTTGGTTCGAAACAGCTCCGGAAGACGAGGCTGCATTTGCCCGCGGTTATTTAGGAATTGAGCAGCCTGAGGAATTCGCCTGGAAATTGATTCGCGCAGGCTGGTCGTCCGTGGCGGTCTTTGCCCTGGCGCCCATGCAGGATTTCCTGAACCTCGACACTAAAGCACGCATGAACTATCCCAGCAAGTTGGGAGGCAACTGGCAGTGGCGCTTGACCGAAGAAATGCTGTCAGATGCATTGCGAGAAAGTATAAAAAATATTAATCAGCTATTCAGCCGCTAATTTAACGCCTTGAGTGAGGGGTTAAATATTTAAAAGCCAATGATCCTGGTAAGGGATTGTCTTGCGCCTATTTAATGATTTGCAAGAAAACGTCTACGATATGGGGATCGAAGATGATACCCCGGTTGTTTTTTATATAAGCGAGTGCATCTGCTTTCGACCAGGCCGGACGGTAGGGGCGATCTGAGTTGAGGGCATCCCAGGTGTCGACGACGGAGAAAATGCGCGCATAGAGTGGAATTTCTTCGCCCTTCAATCCTTCCGGGTAACCTTGTCCATCCCAATATTCATGATGACTATAGGCGATGATCACTGCCGGCTGGAGGAATGGGATTCCGGAAAGCATTTGTTTGGCTAGAGCCGGGTGCTTGCGAATGATTTCCTTTTCATCATCTTCCAGTTTATTTGGTTTTAAAAGAATTTGGTCAGGGATAGCCAATTTGCCGATATCATGCATCAATGCACCGTAGCGCATATGGATAATTTCTTCTTCACCTAGCCCCAGCGCTTGAGACAAGCGTGTGCTGAGTTCAACCAGGCGACGACTGTGACCTTCTGTCTCGCGGTCGCGGTATTCAAGTACTCTGGCCCAGGCATCCAGAGTCTGGTCGTACGATTTTCGTAGTTCGGCTTCCGAAAGCCTGGCTTTCTCCAGGTCCTTCTCCATATTATGGACGATCACCCGGATAATCAATCCAGCTACCAGGATGAGAATGACCAGTGGCAGCAAGTCGCTGATCTTGGTTGTCCCTATACTCGGTTGAATTGCCCCGTGCATTTCGAGATAAGCAATTCCGAACAAGGATGCAATGGCTGCCAGGGTGAAGTAAGGTGCCGCACGTTTCCCGAAGAACAGTGTCCCGGACATGATGAAAATTGGATAAGCCAGGATGCCGGGGTCGCGTATGCCATCGCCGTCGATCAGGTTAGCATTAATGGCGAGCAGTGCAATCAAACTGATGATCGAGGCCGAAATGATGAAATGTCCTCTGGCGTTCAACCATAAGGCTGGAACACAAAAAGCAGCCAGGCTAAATAAGGTAATAGCCGAATCCCATTTTCCGTCCCTTAGACCATATTGCACGTTCAATGTACCCAGGATGATGGCTGCAACCAGGATGATCCAGATTACAACTGCCAGGGTTTGCCTGCGCTGACTGCGCTCGTAGGAGGACGTTTTTTTCATCTTGCTTTTATTGGAGGGGATCCAAATTCATTTGGATCGTCAATATATTATGGCACAATTTTAGAAAATTTCAGTCATTTCAAAGCTTTTCGTGGGAAGCGATGTGTTCTACTGGAGCAGATAATTTGCGCTACGGCTGTCACCCCAATACCGGCTTGATCCTAGGTTTCGCCGCTTCCATTAAGCTAAAGAGGCTATCGTCAAAGAAGGTAATGGATCAAGGAAGGTTGATTGTTTTTTGAATAAATCCTACGTCTTCTACCAAATCAGTATATTTTTTGTTGATCGCTATAAATTGTCTTGGGTCGATGGGGCTGTTTCCTAAGATGCCAATTCCGGCATTTATATTTCCGTCTTGAAAATAAGCAGTGCGAAAACCATATTCTTCGGTCGGGCCCTGATAGGGTTCCAGATCAAAAATGATATCCGGGAAAGGAATTTTACATTCGATCGCAAGGGTTGGAAAAGACTCTACAAATTTTTTGTATGAAAATCGTAATCGCCCGAAACTGTCACGCTCCCATTGATTCGATACGTTACAGTCAGTAAAGGATCGATCGACCAGGCTGTTTCTGTCAAGCCAGTAAACCTGTGAACCATATTTTTGTGCGATGTAATAGGCTACCATGCCCATTTGGCCGCTCATTACTACCACGGGCGCTTTTTTGTACTGAAGGGTTTTTTGAATTACCCCATCCAGCGCGGAAATTGTGGGCATATCTCGCAGCGCGAGTGCATTGTGCCTCTCGAACCAGGAATACCCGGATGTATTGATGGTTTTTGGAAGCTCGTTTTCCCAGATCGGAAGCGCAGTTGACTGCGTGCTGGAAAATTGAATCAGGCCGATTGTTTGCAGTAAGAATATAGTGCTTAGGGCTACTACATATAGGCGAGTACTTTCCTTTGTTTTTGAAAGCGCATAAACTGCAAAGATACATAGGAACGGAATGACTGGCACCACGAATCGCCCTCCTTCCATCCAATCGCCACCAGTCAAGGTAATGAATAAAAAATAGATTCCCACCAGTATTGCGGCATTCATAAGATAGGGGTTGTCATCCTTCCTGGCCAGAAAGAGAATAATAAATATCAGGCATCCTGCCAGGAAGGTCAGCGAAATTCCAGCCATTGACAGGTTGAATAGCATATTTTTTAGATACAGGAGCCCCTGTTCGGCCGCAGCTTTGGATAATCCTGCTGTTTTGGCATAAACCGGTTGGGGGAAGGCGTCTTGAAATAAGAAGTACCTGGTTGCAAATACCGATAATGCCAGGACGCCATTTGTAAAAGTTAAGGTAAGATGACGAATAAAATATTGTTTAAATTTGAAATCTTGTTCGTAAATTAGCCAACGAATTATGGAAATAATTAATACTGACAAAGAGAAAAGCATCACAATCAGCGGATTTTCTGGGCGTATGAAAAGGACAAGAGCACTCGAAAATAAAAGTAGAACCCATTTATTTTGAACAAGGTACCGGGTCTGGAAAACAATAAATAAAAGCCATCCAAGAGCCGCCAGTGTGGTGTCCAATCCTCCAAAGGACCAATAAATAAAAAATGGATTGCTGGCCAATAGCCAGGCAGCAATTGCCTCCTTCCCTTTTATGGCTTTGCGGGAGAGATAGTGGATTGTAAAAACGGAGGCTCCGCCAAAAAATATTGTTGAAAGTCGTCCAGTCGTCACAATATCTGTATTGAATAATCGTGAAAACAAGCCGACAATAACCACTTGAGCCAGACTGGAGCTTTGTTCTACATGTTGTAAGTTGTAATTCAGGATTTGACCAAATTTATCTAGACTGTATGCTGCCCAGTAAGTAATAAAGGCATCGTCCCTGCCGGATGCCGGAAAAAGCAGGAAGCCAACAGCAATTAACAGGGAAACTGCCAAGTAGGGTGATAACCTGGTTGCTTTTATTCTCATTACTTTGAGGCCCGTTTTGATAAAGAGAAATTCATTGATAAAATTTTTGTGGATTTTATTATAATTTTGTTTTTGAAGAAATATAGATTCCCGCCAGGATCAAGACTCCCCCGGCTATCTGCAAAAGCGAAGGTGTTTCCTGCAAAATCATGAAAGCCAGGATGGTTGAGCCGATCGGTTCGCCCAGCGTGATCACGGCGACGAAGGCCGCCGGCAGGTAGCGCAGCGCCCAGTTATAGGTCGAGTGTCCGACCAGTTGCGGCACTAATGCCAGCAGCAGCAGCCAGACGTAAGTGCTGGGTTGGTAACCCACGGGCGATTCACCGGCCAGCAGCATGACAACGATAAGCACCAGCGCTGCCATGCCATAAACCACGAAGATGTACGGGATCAGCGACATCCTGGCGCGCAGCTTGCGCCCGATTAGCAGATAGCCAGTCACGGCCCAGGCGCCGGCCAGCGCCAGGAAATTTCCGAATGACGCCTTGCCTTTGACGAACTCAGACAACGGTGGGCAGACGAATCCAGTGCTCCAGTGGCAGGCATCGCTCAGGCCGATGATCGTCCCACCAGCCAGCGCCAGCAGCATGCCAACCAACACCCAGCGGCTGAGCGGCTCTTTCAGGAAGACCGGAGCCAAGAGAGCCACCCACAGCGGGGAGGTGCTGACCAGCACCACGGAACTGGCTACTGTGGTGTATTCCAGCGATGAGATCCAGGTGGCGAAGTGCAATGCCAGGAAAATACCTGAAAGCAACCCCAGCCGCAGCTCGGAGCGCGTCAGACGGCGCAGTTCGTCACGATGACGCGCCAGAGCCAAGGGGGCCAGGGCCAGGCTGGCAAAGCTCAGGCGGTAGGCGGCGATCACCAGCGAGGGTGCATCTTTTTGGGCAAAGCGGATGAAGATCGAGGCGGTCGAGACCGCCAGGATGGCGGTCAGCAGTGCAATCGGGAGCAAAAAACGGACGCGCTGTTCGCTCACAGGCGTTCTCCTTGGACGAGGTGTGATCCTATTTTACACGCCCCCGGTTGAATTTGATGAGATATTTTAGGTTTGGTTATTTGGTGGGGTGCGCAAAATGCGCAATGACTTTCCCCTGGATGGCTTCGGGCCGGATCGGACCAAGTCGGCGACTGTCGAGGCTGTCGGGGCGGGTACCCTGCACGTAAACCTCACCCGTCTGTGGGTCGAAAGAACCGATGCGTTTGATCAGCGTCCCGTACAGTCTATGGTCGAAGACGATCGTATCTCCCCTTTTGACAGAATGTAAAAGGAAGGGGAGTGTGGTGATGACCACAAAATCCCCTTCCTGAAAGTCAGGCGACATCGAGTCCCCGGTGACTTTAAGCAAGCGCAACATTAAAGGTCAGGATAGACCATCTCGAGCGCTGGAGCGTAGGGAGCCTTTGCCTTTTTGGTCTTGACACCCTTGGTTTCCCAAAAGATTGCTGCAAACTGATTGACTGCTTCGACCAGTTCCACACCGGTTTGGCGGTCAGCCGTCTGGCGTGCCTTGGAGCCAAGCTTCATGACCTTGAAGACCACGTCGTTCAGTTCGGGGTGTTTTTCGATATGCTCGGGTTTGATGTAATCGCCCCAGATGACACGAATTTCGTGTTTGACTTTTTCTGCGTGCTCTTCCTTGACGGCAATGTAACGCGCCATGCTGTTCTCGTGTGCAACGCCTTCGCTTTCCAGGCCAGCCATCAAGTCCATCATGCGTACGACGGTCAGTGCGCCAATTTGGGCGGTGCTAGGGTCGTAGATACCGCAGGGGACATCGCAATGCGCTTGCGCGCGTTTGAAGTGAAAGGTTTTATCCAGGGTATTGATCAATTGGTAAATCATTTAGTCCTCCTTATTTCATTTTGATTTGAAGTTTCAACATCCTGCAGACTCTCCTATTTACTGAATAAGCATAATAAAAACGATCAATTCTGTCAATATTATTTGATATATATCATATAATATTCATATAATCGTATACTGCCGGGATCAGTGACCGACAGGTGGCTTTTAATTTACGCTCAATATCGACATTCAACGATTAAGTTATTTACTCTTTCAGAAAATGCGGTAGAATTAACTCATATACTGAACTCCAAAACCTATCTGCAACGGAGGAGATTTATGACCCATATTATTACAAGTCTATGTTTGCGCGACAGCGGGTGCGTGGAAGTCTGCCCCGTTGAATGCATCGTCCCTGGGAAACCCGTTGAAAAGTGGCCTTGGTTCTATATTGACCCGGACACCTGCATCGACTGCGGTGCCTGCATCCCGGAATGCCCGTATGCTGCGATCTTCCCTGAAGACGAAGTCCCTTCGGCCTATTCTGCCAAGGGTGGCGAATTCATCAGCAAGGTTGGGATAAGTGGTCATTATGAAGGTACCGACCATCAGGGGAATCAGGTAGTGCTTGAAACAGCCAAAAAGCTGGAAGCCGGCGAAACCGTTGACCTGACACCCGATATAAAACCCAACTACGACTACTTCCAGAGCGGACCCGGTTACAGCGCCAACGACTAATCCCTTTCTGGAGAATAAAAATATAAAAGACCAGACATAATTTGCCTGGTCTTTTATATTTAAAATAGAGATTAAGGACCAAGTGCAGTTTTGATGACATTACGGCCAATCACTATGGCCAAGGGGAGGTTATCTTCTTCCAAAGCGACGACGATCGCCAGAGGCGTACTTTGCCAATTGGGCAATGTCCCCGCCAGGTACCAGGTGAAATATTTACCATTGGCCTGGCTCTGCCCAGTCCACTCCCAAAAGGCTTGGCCGGTGACTGCCAAAGATTGACCGGCGGCATCAGTTTCAAGAGTTGGCAGTGCCTTTGCAGGTTCTGTAAGCGTGGGGAGCACCACCCAACCGTCCCGGGGCGTGTTAACTGCCTGGGCAATTCGTGGTGCGGGGCGGATTCCGTGATTGCTGAGGGCAGCGGTCGCTAATGCCATTTGCAGGGGGCTGACGCGCAATTCCTGGGGAGTTGAATTCACGGCAACGGCTGCAACGGGAAGCCGCAGATCCGGTGTGGTATAGAATCCAAGCGTGTTGTAAAGCTGGCGAAGAATGGGTTCGTTGCCCATCGTTTTTGTTCCAAATTGAGCCAGGAGGAAAGGCTCTATCGCATTACCGGGAGGGTACAATCCCTGCGCCGCTCTGTTTAGGAGCGGCGAGCGTTCGTTCTTTGCCAGAGATGGGCCTTCTGTGTCTAGCTGGTTGGCGTTAAACACAGGATGCGAGGCCATGGCCAGAATTTCGCCATTGCTTGCGTTCAATAATACAATTGCGCCGCTGTGATCACCAAGGGATATGTCGGCCTGTTTTTGCAGATCCAGGTCGAGGCTTAGACGCACATCGAGACCGGGAGGAGGCCACCCATAGACGAGATGGTTCCACCAGATCAGGCTGGCAGGATTACCCTGCAGGCCGCGCAGGTAAGGATCCAGCGAGATTTCCAATCCAGCCTGTCCATAAACCGGATGCGTATAACCAACAATAGGCCCCAAATCAGGATAAAGATAAACGCGATTGTAACCACCTAATTCACCCTGGGTGACATTGATTGGCCGGTTATTTCGGTCCAGGATGGCGCCGCGTGGGACATAGCGGTCAGCAATAGAGCGGCGTGGATTATCGCTACGGGTTAGCAGGTCGGGGCCGCGGATCACTGCCCACCAGCCATTGCTGAGGGCAGTGATAGCGATGCTGGCAATTAGGAGGAAGTTTACAATTTGATAGGGTGCTGGGTTTAATAGGTGTGCTGGTTCCTGTTCGGTATTGTTGCTGATCAGAAGTAGGAAAAAGAGAGCAATATAAGATGTAACCAGCGATGAACCGCCATATGAGATAAAAGGTAGCGTCACGCCGGTTAGAGGCAGCAGTCTTAAATTCCCACCGATAATCAATAGGCTTTGGATGCCGAGATAGGTTGTCAGGCCGGCGGCCAGTAGCCTGCGGAAGCGGTTGGTCGCATGTAAAGCCGCACGCATCCCTCGGCTGAGGAACAACGCCAGCAGTCCCAACAAAGTCAGCGTTCCAACCAGACCGGTCTCTTCTGCGATAGTCGAGAAGATGAAGTCGGAATGAGCGATGGGCACCAATCCTGGGCTTCCTAAACCCGGTCCACGTCCCAGCAATCCGCCACTGGCAACAGCTAGTAGCGATTGGATGATTTGATAGGAATGACCGCTGGGATCGAGCCATGGATTAAGCCAGGTGTCGACGCGTAGATGGACGACCTCAATTAGGGTATATCCGATCGCCCCAGCCAGTAGCAGAATCCCAGCGCTGACCAGAATGACGCGTTTCCGCCCGGTTGCAAGATAAAGTACGCTGGCATAAAGCAAAATGAAGATAGAAGCTGTTCCCAGGTCGCGCTGGACCAGAAGTAGTACCAGTGCCAGGCCGGTTAAGAGAAGTGTAGGGAAAATAAGCGGGAAAATTTGTTGCTGTAATGGTAAGCGATCTGCCAGATACGATGCCAGATAGATTACCAGTAGAAGCTTCAACGGCTCAGAAGGCTGAATGTAGACCCCACCGGCTCCCAGCCAAAGCCGTTCGTCGCCCCCAGCAGGATTAGTCCCAAAGAATAGAGTCAGCGCTGTAAGGAGCAAACCACCGGAAAGCCACAGGTATTTATAGCGCTTTAAAACTGGGAGAATGTGTGGCCAGCGTAATCCTAAAGTCAAAACACCCAAACCCACTACCAACCATAAGGTTTGCCGCAGACCAAACGCGAATGATAGGCGCCAGATGGTCAGCAGCCCCCAGCCGCTAAAAAAAGCAGCGATCGGAAAGAGATAGGGATCTCTTTCGGGAAGGCGCCTGCGGATTTGCCTGTCAGCAGCCCAAACAGCTAATCCCCAGACAGCCAATCCGAGCCAATGTGACCATTTGAGCGATGCCACGTTCCAGGAGCGTTCGCGAATTACCGGGGAAAGGCTCAGGATAATTGAAAATAAAATCAGGAAGAGAGCCGCCAGCTTGAGTAAACGGCTTTGAATTTGATCAGCCATTCTCAATTAATTAATATATTTATCGATCAGGAGACTAAGTTTTTGTCGTGTTTCCGGTGGAATCACGGATCGGTCGGTGATCAGGGCTGTCGATAGAGAGGTTGCGCAGTCACAAGCACGTTCCTTTTCGAGGTCTTTTGCCAGGCGGCGGATGGCTACTTGAGCAACTTCGGTGTTTTTGTTTAAGGTTTGTATCACCATATCGACTGTCACCGGGGCTTGGCTGACATGCCAAACATCGAAATCGGTGACATGAGCCATGACGGCGTAGCACATTTCGGCTTCGCGTGCCAGAAAGGCTTCGGGGGAGGTTGTCATCCCGATGATTGACATGCCCCATGAGCGATATGTGTGTGACTCAACCTTTGTTGAAAAGCGCGGTCCTTCGATGGTAATAAAAGACCCGCCTTGGTGCAGTGTCGCATCTGTGGTTTGCACTGCGTCAGCAAGCTGCCTCGAAAGATCAGGGCAGAAGGGATCTGCCACGCTGATGTGGGCTACCAATCCGTTTCCGAAGAAAGATCGTACGCGATCTTTGGTATTGTCGAATAACTGATCCGGGACGACGATGCTACCCGGAGCATAATCTTCGCGCAAAGACCCGCAGGCGCTGATGCTGACAATCCGTTCGACACCCAGCGACTTGAGTGCATAAATATTGGCACGATAGTTTACCTCGCTCGGCATGATGTGATGACCGATGCCATGTCGTGCCAGGAAAGCGATTTTTTCTCCTTCAAGAGTACCAACAACGATTGGGGCGCTGGGTTTACCAAACGGAGTATCCAGATCCAGCTCTTGCGTATTTTGCAAATCGGACATTGCGTATATGCCTGATCCGCCGATCACGGCTAGACGAATGTTATTAGCCATATTCTTCCTCCGAGGGAAGTCGTTGCGTTGAAGATTCCTGCGTAGCCACCGACAGCGCAATGGTAAGGGTGGCCTTTCCGCAACCTATCTCGTCACCCGTTATTACGACAGTCGGCGTGCCAATCCGTTCCTGGTTGAGCATTGTTCCATTGGTGGAACCCAAATCCTCAAGCCACCATTGGCTGTGATGATAGATTAGGCGCGAGTGGCGAGCGGATACGGTGTCGTCGTCAATCGCGATCTGACAATTAGGATCTCGCCCGATGAAGATTTCGGGCAGAGCAAAATGCCGCACGATGGGTGAATTACCCTGCCTGTCGACCGAGATCTGTATATTCGGTACTTTTCGGGAAGCAAGAATTGAACCTTGGTGTTGCACGTCTCGCCAAAGCGTGTAAAGTGCCCATCCGAAAAAAGCATACAGGCTAAGGGCCAGTATGATTCGCAAAGCGAACAGAATTGTTCCGCTCATTCTTTCTTGTCTTCTAATTTTAAAATTGCTGTTGGTCGATCGCCTGAAGCGGGTGAGAGGGGGGATGTATCTGCCAGATCAGGTCTGGCGGGTGGGTTGTCTTGCCCAAAGATCAAGGGTACTCCGGAAAGTGAAATCACATCCCCGGGATAAAGAATCGACTGGTTTGTGCGTTGACCGTTGACAAAAGTGCCCCCGGTAGAGTTTAGATCGAACAAAATATATCGTCCTTTGATGGCGCGCAATTGGGCATGACTGCGCGAAACGCGCGGGTCGTCTATTACAAGTTGGTTGTCCATGCGCCGCCCGATATTAACGACGGATTGCGTTAATGGATAAACCTTCGTTCCGTGCACGATCAAGAAAGCGTTCTCGGGAAGGTTGTCCGTTCCGTCATCCTCGGCTGTTTCATCGACTGGCATGCCCTGTGTTTCTGAAACCGTATCAATTCGATGGGAGGCAATGATATGAACCTCTTCCGGATCAAGTGCTGGATCCGTGGCTGTCGTGATGGTTGGTGTAACGGCGAATATTAAATCCGCTTCGCTCGCCGCAGTGTTTAGGATTTCTTGAAGCCCGTCTAATAAACGCGAATCGGTCTGCCAATCTTCTGCCAGATCGGGGTGAGTAATAATTGTATAAACATTTGGCGCCAGTTTGGTGCCGTCTTCGCGGGCGGTGATGTTGGATTGCACGGCCCCCGCAAGTTGCTGAGCGATCAGTCCTTCGGTTTTGTGACCGGGCAAAATGCTGACAAGGCGAACTTCCAGTAAGGCCTGTAGACGACTCTCGAGCTGGTCCAGTTTAATTTTCATATAAGAATCCCCTACCTAAGCTTCTTTCTTATGGTGTGACATTATTGTAATAATTATAGAGGCGAGCATGGTTTAATGCAAGCCTGGTTGCAGACTGTGACTGCTAATGTTATCATGAGTTCTATGGGAATTTCTTATCAATTAGCGTTAGAGGCGCAATCCCTGGTCGGTCATCCGGAATCCGGAAAGGTCCAGCGCATATTGCGGGCAGCTTTGGAAGCTGCGGATCCAGCGCAAGCGGTCAGGCGGGTGGTGACACGTGCCGGCAGCCTATTGCAAATAGATAATAAGTTGTATGATCTAGACGAAATCCAGCACATTTATGTGCTGGCATTTGGGAAAGCAGCCCCGGTAATGGCGAGTGCGTTAGCTTCAATGCTTCCGGATAAAGTTGGATCCGGGTTGATTGTTTCGAAATATATCCCATCTGCTGTTTTGCCATATCCTGTGCTGGAATGCGGCCATCCTGTCCCGGACGATCGTAGTCTGGCGGCCGGAAAAACTGCCCTGGAAAGGCTTACCGATCTTGGGCAGGACGATTTGTTGATCTGCTTAATTTCAGGTGGCGGTTCGGCCTTACTAACCAGCCCGCTCTCGGATGTTTCTCTTTCCGACTTGCAAAACCTGACTGAAAGCCTATTGGTATGCGGCGCCAGTATCAACGAGATTAATACCTTGCGCCGCCATTTTGATCGGGTGAAAGGTGGCGGTTTGG
>Ga0315540_10001944_pt1 | contig 11674 bp, 8 predicted proteins | sample SalMarSW160110MG_FD_203677 | JGI IMG/M metagenome (GOLD analysis project Ga0315540, IMG submission 203677) | Salt marsh sediment microbial communities from the Plum Island Ecosystem LTER, Massachusetts, United States - Salt Marsh Sediment SW1601-10 ... | reverse complement strand
GTGTCGGTGGGTGAAGTGCGCGCGGCCGAACCCCTGGTCCGCGCCTTGCAGGCGCGTCACCCCGGTCAAGCGCTGCTGGTGACGGTTACGACGCCGACCGGGCGTCGCACCGTCAGACAGTTGTTCGGCGACGAGGTGCTGTGCTGCTACCTGCCCTACGATCTGCCAGGTGCGGTGTGGCGTTTTCTCGCTGCTCTGCAACCCGTGATGCTTGTCGTCATTGAGATCGAATTGTGGCCCAACCTTTACGCCGGTCTCGCAGCGCGCGGCGTGCCGCTTTACCTGGTGAATGCCCGGCTTTCGGAAAAGTCGTTGCGTGCCTACCGACGGCTGGGCGGATTGATATGCGAAACAGTTCGCAGCATCCGGCACATCGCCGCACAAAGCGAGACCGACCGGGCGCGCTTCGTGCAGCTCGGTGCGCGCCCCGAAGGGGTTAGCGTCACCGGCAATCTGAAGGCGGATGTGCGGCTTCCGGATGATTTTCACGCCCGGTCGCAACAGTTGCGCGAACGGCTGGCTGACCGCCAACCCGTCTGGATCGCGGCCAGCACGCACGAAGGCGAGGAAGCGGTCGTGCTTGAGGCGCACGCCGAAGTGCTCAGGCACTATCCGCAGGCACTGCTGATTCTGGCGCCGAGGCATCCGGAACGAGCCGGCGCTGTCGGCCGGCAATGCAGCGGCACAGGTTTCTTCTGTCGCTTCTCCAGCGAGCCGGCGTTTGACGGGGTATCAGTCATCATTGTCGATGAACTGGGACTGCTGGTGTATTGCTATGCTCTCGCCGACGTCGCGTTTGTCGGCGGCAGTCTTGTGGAAAAGGGCGGACACAATCCCATCGAGGCCGTAGTGGCCGGGGCGCCGGTCATCAGCGGGCCAGACGTGGATAATTTTGCCGATCTCTATGCGCAATTTTTGCAGGCGGGGGCGGCATTCACTGTCCGCTCCGCGACAGAACTGTCGGCGCGCGTGCTGCAGTGGTTCGGTGACGCGCAGGTCCGCGCGTGCGCCGTCAGCGCAGGGCGGGAAGTTGCAGGGAAAAACCGGGGGGCGCTGGACCGCGTACTGGCAGTGATCGATACGGGACGCTGACCGACGGGTGGGTTTGAGTTTGTTGGGCTTCGCTGCGCTCAGCCCAACCTACAAAGAGCGATCTGTTTATCGCGGAAGGATCGCAGCGCCGTAGGTTGGGCTGAGCCTGCGAAGCCCAACAAGCCCAGCCCAACAGGCTGTTTCGTCGAAGGGTTTTGCGGGTGTCTTACTGCACCGGTGCTAACGCCGCAAGCCGCGTCGCCTAGCCATGGCCCTGCCGATATCCTGCAACTGTTTGTGGCTGAGGATATGCTGCGCCATGTTCAGCAGTTCCTTGTTTTCGATGTTGATATGCTCGGCATAGGCTTCGCAGAAGGCGTTCGCGTGGCCGGCAAAGTCGGTGTTTTCGGCCAGTGCCCCGGGTTCGTTCAAATCCGGCAACAACTGCTGCCACAGCTGATCGAGCTTTTCGTGATCCTGCTTCAGGCGGTAGACAATGTCCGCCAGTTTCAGCGACTGGTGGTTGAGGATGGGGAACAGATCCTGCTCTTCGTCCTGGTGATGGTGCGCCGCGCTGGTGGAAAAGTAGCTCACTATTCGGTTGACGGCGCTGCGCGCTTCGCCGTCGACGCCATTGGCGGCGATGTGTGCAGGCAGTTTCCGCAACATGTCGCACTGCGCCAGCATGCGCTCGTGGCAGGCGCGCAGCACCGCCAGCGGGTCGTCGAAGTCGGGCAGTTCGGGCACCAGGGATTCGGCCATGGTTATTTCGCCGGTTGGGCGGGCGGCGGCGTGATCAGTGCCTTGTTGACTTCGGCGAGGTCATCTTCCGACAGGGTGCCCGCGGCCTTTTTCAGCCGTAGCTGGTCGACGACGTACAGATAGCGGGCACGCGCATAGTTGAGGCGCGCCAGGTAAAACTCCTGCTGTGCGTTGAGCACATCGACGATGGTACGGGTGCCGACTTCGAAGCCGGCTTCCTCCGCCTGTACCGCGACTTCGGTAGACTCCAGGGAGCGCGCCAGCGCGTTGACCTGGGCGATGTCGGTCTTGACCCCGCGAAACGCGTTGCGGGTTTCCAGCTCGGCTGCGCGCACGGCCTGGCTGAGATTCTCGGTAGCTTCCTGGAAGCGGCTGCGTGCCTGGCGGGTACGCGAGTTGACCGCGCCGCCTTCATAGAGCGGCACGTTCAGTTCAACGCCGATCTGCGTGCTCTCGCCTTTGCGCGGAAACGCGCCGCCGGACTCGTTATAGGTGGCGCTGGCGTTGAGGTCCAGGGTGGGCAGGTGTCCGGCGCGCTGCAGGTCGATCTGCTGTTTCGCCGTTTCGGCGCCGGCCTGGGCCGACAGAATGCTCAGGTTGTGCTGCTTGGCCTGCTCGATCCAGGCATCCGCGGAATCCGGTTCCGGGTTGCTCAGTGCCAGTTCAGGCTTCAACAGGTCAACCTTGTCGTAATAGGTGCCGACGGTTTCCCGCAGCGCATCCTTGGCTTCCACCAGGCCGCTGACGGCCTGGATCTCACGGCTGGCCGAGAGATCATAACGGGCCTGCGCGGCCTTGACGTCGGTAATGGCGATAAGGCCGACGTCGAAGCGCTGGGTCGCCTGGTCGAGCTGGCGGCCGATGGCGGCTTTCTCGGCTTCGGCGAATTCCAGGTTGCTTTGCGCCTCGAGCACCTTGAAGTAGCGTTCCGCTACCGTCACCATCAGGCTCTGTTCGGCGGCCAGGTAGTCGGCTTCGGCGCGGGCGATTTCGCTGTCGGACTGCTGCAGCTGTATCCAGCGGTCGTAGCGAAACAGCGGCTGGGTCAGGTTCAGACTTGCGAGCTTGTCGTTACTGGTTTCGGCTGGTTGCTTAGGGCTGAGACTCTTGTAGCGGTTGGGTGTATAGGTGCCGCGGGCGCCCAGCGTCGGCAAAAGTCCGGCCATCGCTTGCGGGCGCTGTTCGCGCACGGCTTCGAGGTTGGCCAGCGAGGCGGCGACTTGCGGGTTGGTGGCCGCCGCCTCCCGGTAGACTTCGATCAGGTCGACTGCCGAAGCCCGGGTGGCGAGCAGCAGCAACGGAAGTATCAATGACTGTTTAAGGCGCATCATTCAATAGGTGGGCATCTGTTGGTCGACGTCACTGGCCCAGGAAGCCACGCCGCCGCTCAGGTTAATGATATTGCTGAAGCCCTGGCTTTCGAGAAAGTGTCCGACCATCCGGCTGCGTATGCCGTGGTGGCAGATCACTACCGTTTCCCTTGCCGGGTCGAGTTCCTGCAGTCGATCGGGGACCGAGCGCATCGGCACCAGCGTCGCGCCCTCGATGCGTGCCTTGTCGAACTCCCAGGGTTCGCGCACGTCCAGCAACAGCGGCTGCTCTGCCGCCACATTCAGGTAGGCGTGCAATTCTTGTGCAGAAAATTCGCGCATGCGTCAGAATTTGAAATCCTCGGGCTGCGGTGCGTTCAGCAGCGCGGGTATCGACGTTTCAAACAGGCTTTCGTGGTTCCACTCCTGCTCACCGGCGCGCGTAATCAGCAGCGCCTGCATGATCGGCGGCCTGCCGACTATGACAAACAGACGGCCGCCGGGGTTCAGCAGGCCATGAAAATTGCGGTGCAGGGTGGGCAATGAACCGGTCACCGCGATAACGTCATAGCGATTGTCGGTGTTCCAGCCGGCGGCTGCATCCCCGGTCTCCAGCGTGACATTGTCGATGGTGTGCCGCGCCAGCTTTTCACGCGCAGCCTCGGCGAAGTCGGCAAACAGGTCGACGGAGTGCACGCTCTGGCCGATGCGCGCCAGGCAGGCGGTCACGTAGGCGCTGCCGGTGCCGATTTCCAGGATGCTGTCGGTGGGCTGAATTGCGAGGCTTTGCAGCAGCTTACCCTCCAGCTTGGGCGGCATCATGTACTGGTCGTTGCCCAGCGGAACGCTGATGTCCGAGAACGCCAGGGCGCTGTACTGCGGCGGGACGAAGTCTTCGCGCGGGGTCACAGACAATACCCCCAGCACCTGGTCATCGAGCACGTCCCACGTTCGGATCTGCTGCTCGATCATGTTGTAACGGGCCTGTTCGAGATTCATCTGATTCATTGTGGTTTTCCGCTGTCGATCTCGCCAGCAGGGTACGGTCTTTGGCAACGCGGAGCAAGATGGGCGCGCTTGCATTCTATCAATCGTTTCGATACCGTTATTGACCGCAGCTAGGGGTGCTCCGCCGCGGGTGGAGCTGAGACACACCCTTTGAACCTGATCCGGTTAATACCAGCGCAGGGAAGCTGACATCTGCATCAGTCTTTCCCCCGCGTACCAACTCATGAAAGAGGGAAAGGACTATGAGCGCCATTCCGGAAGAATTCGTTCTCAAGGCCGGCAAACTGTCGGCTGAGGTTACCCGGCCGTTTCCGGGTTCCCGCAAAGTCTACGTCCAGGGCAGCCGTGCAGACCTGCGCGTCGGCATGCGCGAAATCCGCCAGGCGGACACCGCGGCCAGCTTCGGTGCGGAGACCAATCCGCCGATCACGGTGTATGACACCTCGGGGCCCTACACCGATCCCGATGCCGGTATCGATCTGCTCAAGGGTCTCGCCGATGTCCGCGGCAACTGGATCGACGAGCGCGGTGACACCGAGTGGCTGGCTGGACCGAGTTCCGAGTTCGGTCAGCGGCGTGCCGAGGACCCGCAGCTCGCGCACCTGCGTTTCGAGCACATCCGCAAGCCGCGTCGCGCCCGTGCCGGCGCCAATGTCACCCAGATGCACTACGCGCGCCAGGGCATTATCACGCCGGAGATGGAGTACGTTGCGATCCGCGAGAACCTGCGCCTGGAAGAGCTGGGCGACAGCGCGCTGTTGCGACAGCACAAGGGCCACAGCTTCGGCGCCACGATTCCGGACTGGGTGACACCGGAGTTTGTGCGCGACGAAATCGCCCGCGGGCGCGCCATCATCCCGGCCAACATCAATCACCCGGAACTGGAACCGATGATTATCGGGCGCAACTTCCTGGTGAAGGTGAACACCAATATCGGCAACTCCGCGGTGAGCTCGTCGATCGCCGAGGAAGTCGAAAAGATGGTCTGGTCGACCCGCTGGGGCGGCGATACGGTCATGGACCTGTCCACCGGCAAGAACATCCACGAAACCCGCGAGTGGATCCTGCGCAATTCGCCCGTGCCGGTGGGTACGGTGCCGATCTACCAGGCACTGGAAAAAGTCGACGGCAAGGCCGAGGAACTGACCTGGGAGCTGTTCCGCGATACCCTCATCGAACAGGCCGAGCAGGGCGTGGACTATTTCACCATTCACGCCGGCGTGCGCCTGCAGTATGTGCCGCTGACTGCCGACCGCGTCACCGGTATCGTCTCGCGCGGTGGCTCGATCATGGCCAAGTGGTGCCTGGCGCACCATCAGGAAAGTTTTCTCTACACCCGCTTCCCCGAAATCTGCGAAATCATGAAAGCCTACGACGTGTCCTTCTCGCTGGGCGACGGCCTGCGTCCGGGTTCGCTCGCCGACGCCAACGATGCGGCGCAGTTCGGCGAGCTGGAAACCCTGGGTGAACTGACGCGCATTGCCTGGGACAACGACGTCCAGGTCATGATCGAAGGTCCGGGGCACGTGCCCATGCAGCTCATCAAGGAGAACATGGACAAGGAATTGCACGATTGCTATGAGGCGCCTTTCTATACCCTAGGGCCGCTGACGACCGACATCGCGCCAGCCTACGACCATATCACCTCGGCCATCGGCGCCGCACAGATCGGCTGGTACGGTACGGCGATGCTGTGTTATGTCACGCCCAAGGAGCACCTGGGCCTGCCGAACAAGAACGATGTGCGCGAGGGTATTATCACCTACAAGATCGCCGCCCACGCCGCCGACCTTGCCAAGGGCCACCCGGGTGCGCAGGTGCGCGACAATGCCATGTCCAAGGCGCGTTTCGAGTTTCGCTGGGAGGACCAGTTCAACCTCGGCCTGGACCCGGAGCGCGCACGTGAATACCACGATGAGACCCTGCCCAAGGATTCGGCCAAGGTGGCGCATTTCTGTTCCATGTGCGGCCCGCATTTCTGTTCGATGAAAATCACCCAGGATGTGCGCGACTACGCCCGCGAGCACGGTATGAGTGATCAGGAAGCGCTCGACCAGGGGATGATCGAAAAGGCCGTTGAGTTTGTCAAAGGCGGTGCGGAGATTTACAAAAAGGCCTGACAAAGCCCTCGCTTACCCTGTCCAGAGTGTAACAGAACGCAGTAGGTCGGGCTGAGCATCGCGAAGCCCAACATAGCGCGGCAAAGATGTTGGGCTTCGCTTACGCTCAGCCCAACCTACGTGCTACGTGCTCTGCCCAACCTGGCGGCGTTCTACCCGGGTCTTATTGCGTCGCGGTCGCGGCTTCTGCGGGAATGATTTCGACCAGCACGCGGTTGTTGGCCTGTGCGGCCCGGTTCCAGGCCTGGGCGCTGGTTTCGGCGGATTTTTCCGGGTAGGGCGAGAGTTCCTGGTCACGCGGCAGTGTCTGGACCTCGAGGCTGATGCGGTCGTTATTCAGCAGCGGCGTGGTGGCAACGAAGTTGGCGAAACGCAATGACTGCTGGGCCGACGGCGTGTCGACGGCCTGCGCCGGGTTACCGACGAACTCGCACTTGTCGACCGACAGGTCCGGCGCCGGTAGGCGGAAGCCATTGTCCTGGTTGCCAAGCAGGCAGAACTCGCCGGCGTGCGTTTGCACTACCAGTTTGCCGCTGAAGCCGCTGTCCGTTAATTTCGCAAGCAGGGCTTCGATAACATCGATGCGCGCGTCGTCCAGGGCGATTTCATCGTAGCCGTACTGCAATGACTGGTTGATCGCCCAGCCGGTAGTTGTCCAGCTGTCCTGCAGCTGTTTGCTCGTTTCGGCCTGTCGGGCTTCCAGGTCGGCGATCGCCAGCGTCTGTGCCTGCACCTGTCCGGCCAGGCTGTCGCCGCCGACCGGTGGCAGCGGTTGGTCGGCGGGCTGACGGTCACGGTAGATGAACAGGTTGGTCAACAGAGACAGCGCCAGCAGCCCTGCCAGTATCGCCGCCGGTGCCAGCGAGGCCGGGGCCGGGGGGCGGCTGTCGGTCTGCAGCTGGTCGACGTGTTCCTCGACCTCCTTCTGCAATTTCACGCCCGTCGTGCGCGCGACCGTTTCCAGGCTCAGCAGGACGTCCTTGCGAAACTCTGCGCGCTGCTCTTCGAGCAGGCTGCGCAGCTGTTCCAGCTGCAGCTCGCCTGCGGGCGCCTGGCTGGCCTCTGGTTCCCCGGAAGGCAGCGTGTAAGCCGGCGGTGGGAACTGCTCCTGGAGGTCTTCGGCGCGCTCCGACGCACCGTCTTCGTCCAGGGTCCGGGTGTCGCTGCGCCGCTCGCCGACCACGCCGATTTTGCGCAGCGATTCGAACAGTTGCGCCGGGGCGACGGTCTTGGGCAGGACGCCGACCGCACCCAGTGCCCGCGCCTGCCCGATATAAAGGTCGCCGCCCTTGGAGGTGTACATCATGACCGGAATGGTGGCTGTCCGCGGGTTGGCCTTGATGGCCTTCACGGCCTGAAAGCCGTCCATGCCCGGCATCATGTGATCCATGAAAATCGCATCCGGGCGCTCGTGGGTGAGAAACTCCAGTGCCTCGCCGGCTGACTCGACCGTGTCAACAAGCAGCGCGTATTTCTCCAGCATGCGTCGCAGAACCAGCCGCGCAGATTTGGAGTCGTCGACAACCAGTACCCGTTTCTTTTCCGGCATCACGCTTCCTGAGAGACTCGCTGCAGCGAGGAGGACTGGGATCAGAATGTACCTGAATTGTCCGGCGGCGTCAGCACGGCGGGTATCTGGATGTAGGTTGGGCTTCGCTTTGCTCAGCCCAACCTGCGGGTTCAGCCCAACCTGCGGGTTCAGCCCAACCAGCGGGTTCAGCCCGACATACGGTCTTCGTGGGAGGTCAGGAAGGCTTTGAGGGCGCGGTGCAGGTAGTCCGTATCGCGCGCACCGGCCAGTTCGCGGATGGAATGCATGGCAAAGGTCGGCACGCCCACATCCAGGGTGCGCACGCCGATGTTACTCGCGGTGAGCGGGCCGATCGTGCTGCCACAGGCCATGTCGCTGCGCACCACGAAGGATTGTACCGGGATGTCGGACTGCTCGCACAGCAGGCGGAACAGCCCGGCGGTTTCGCTGTTGCTGGCATAGCGCTGGTTGGCGTTGGTTTTGATCACCGGTCCGTGATTGAGCAGCGGACCGTGCCTGGCATCGTGTTTGTCGGCGAAGTTCGGATGTATGCCGTGGGCGTTGTCCACGGACACCAGCCAGGAGCGGTTGATGCAGCGGGCCAGGTCGCGGGGGTCGGGGCAAAGGCGTTGCAGCACCGACTTGAGGAACGGGCCGTCGGCACCACTGGCCGAGGCACTGCCGACTTCCTCGTGATCGTTGCAGACCAGCAGCTGACCGCCCCTGCCGCCTTCGCTGTCGATCAGCGCGCGCGCACCGACAAAGCAGCTCAGCAGGTTGTCCAGCCGGGCGCTCGCGATGAATTCCTGCTGCAGGCCGATCAGTGCGCCAGGCTGACAGTCATACAGTGACAACTCGAACTCGAGCACCGCCTCGATACCCTCCTGCGGGTGCTGCTCGCGAGCCAGCTCCAGCAGCAGGCGGCGGAACTCAACGGGCGCCGCGTCACCGGTCTGCATCAGGATGGGCGGCAAGTGCTGCTGGGCATTGATGCTGCGCGACTTGTTGACGTCGCGGTCGAGGTGGATGGCGAGGCTGGGGATCACCGCCACGGGCGCCTGAAAGTCGATAAGGGTGCTGCCAAGCCGCCCGCCGGCGTTGCGGTAGCTGAGTCGTCCCGCCAGCGACAGGTCGCGATCGAACCAGGGGTTGAGCAGGGCGCCGCCATAGACTTCGACGCCAAGCTGATAGTAGTTGTTGCTTACGGTCTCCGGTTCCGGTTTTACCCGCAGGCAAGGGCTGTCGGTGTGCGCGCCCAGCATGCGTATGCCATGCTCGACCGGGTCGCCCTCGCCGAGTCTGAACGCCACGATGGATGAATCGTTGCGCGTGACCAGATAGCTGCCGCCGGTCTCCGGTTGCCAGTGGCCGGCTTCGTCGAGTTGCACAAAGCCCGCGGCTTTGAGCAGCGATGTCAGCTGGCTGGTGGCGTGAAAAGGCGTTGGCGATGCCTGTATAAAATCAATCAGCTGCTGGTTGAGCGAGCGGGTATTCATAACGCTGTCATGTTATCGCGTGGCTTGTTGTTGGCGTTGCAGAGCCTGGTCGAGTATTTCGCGCCTGTGCTCGTCGTCCGCCGTACCCCAGGCGATGATTTCATCCAGGCTGCGGAAGCAACCCAGACATACATCGTCCTCACGCAGACAACAGTTGCGTATGCACGGGGATGGGACTGGGGAATATGACCGGGTCGGGATCGGCAACGGCCCCTCAGGCGTAGAGGTTGATGCGCAGACGCGCAGTCGGCGGATGTTCACCGGTCGCCGCCGATGCGCGCCGGTTCTCTATGGCGCGTCGATCCCGCGGGCAGCGCGTGTCGAGCAGCACCGGCACCTGTTCACGCCGGCGCTCGTCGCCACCGCGACGCTCGCCCTGGCGGCGGTCGTGCACGGGCCGTTGCCGGCTTTCGATCTGTTCGCCGGAGTGGGTGGGCTGCGCGGGCGGATAGGGCGATACCGGGTCGACGCTGCCTGTCACCGCCGGTTTGCGGTTAGCGGCTTTCAGGCGTTGCACGCCACTGTCTTCCGGCACAAGGGTCAACCATTGCATAGGATGATTATACGGAATCAACCGGTCGAGCCGCCAGCGGCAGCCATCGACTGCCCGGAAGATTTCGTAACCATTTGTTATTATTTATTATTATTTGATGGTCAGAGCGTTTTGCGCCGGCTCGCGATAGTGTCGGTGTCGATCAGCGGCTCGGGCTTGCTGAAATAGTAGCCCTGGGCGAAATCCACACCGATCTCCCGCAACTGGTTGGCGATGTTCCGGGTTTCCACGAATTCGGCAATGGTGCGGATACTCAGGCTGTGCCCCACCTGGTGAATGGCCTCGACGATGGCGCGGTTCATCGGATCGTTGTTCATGTCCTTGACAAAACTGCCGTCGATTTTCAAGAAGTCGACCGGCAGATTCTTGAGATAGCCGAAAGAGCTCAGGCCGCTGCCGAAATCGTCGAGCGAAAAGCGGCAGCCGAGCTTTTTCAGTGACTTGATCATATGACTGGCTTTTTCCAGGTTGAAGACCGCGGCGGTTTCCGTGACTTCAAAACACAGTTGCCCCGGGTTGATGCCGTACTCGGCGATCTGCCGCTGAATGTAGACGGGAAGGGCGTCGTCGTTGAGCGAGTTGCCCGACAGGTTGATGGAGTAAATGCCCTGGTCACCCTCTTGCTGCGTCACGCGCAGATGGCTGAAGGCGGCATGGATAACCCAGCGGTCTACCGCGTTCATCAGATTGTAGCGCTCGGCGGCGGGTATGAAGGCCCCGGGGGGGACCAGGTTGTTGTCCTGGTCGCGCATGCGCAGCAGCAATTCGTAGTGGGGTGTCGGGTCGTCCCCATGCAACGAGGTGATCGTCTGCCTGAATATCACGAAGCGGTTGTTTTCCAGCGCTTCCTTGATGCGTGAAACCCAGTGCATTTCATTGTGGCGTTCGCCCAGGTTGATGTCGCTGTCCTGGTAAATGTGGACACGGTTGCGGCCCGATTCCTTGGCCACGTAACAGGCCACGTCCGCGGCGCTCAGTACATATGACGCACCCGGTGTATCGTGCCTGATCGGCACCATGCCGATGCTCACGCCGACGTCGAAGCGCCGCTGTTCCCATTCGAAGGTGAAATCAGCAAATGCCTGCAGCAGGCGGTTGGCGATTTCCGCCGCCTGCTCCAGACTGACGCTCTCCAGCAAAATCCCGAACTCGTCACCCCCCAGTCTCGCCAGGGAGGCACTGGCGGGCACGTTGGCGCGCAGGGTACGGCTCAGCTGTTTTAAAAGCTCATCGCCGGCGTCGTGGCCGCAGGTATCGTTGACCACCTTGAACTGGTCGAGATCGAGATACAGCAGCGCATGCTGGCGCGCGGGATTCCGCGTCACGCCGTCCAGCAGGTTGGCCAGACGATCGGCAAATTCGTTGCGGTTGGCGAGCCCCGTGAGACTGTCGTGCGTCGCCTGCCAGGTCATCTGGTGGGCCATGCGGCGCTCGCGGGTTACGTCGTGGAATACCAGCACGGCGCCGATCACCGTGTTATCGCGGTCGAAAATCGGTGCTGCCGAATCCTCGATGTTGAATTCCTGGCCCTTGCGGTTGATGAGTACGCACTGATCGGTGATGTTGACCACCCGGCCGGTGCGCAGCGTCACGTCGGCGGGGCTTTCGACCGCGAGCCGGGTGGCTTCATCGATCAGCGGCAGTACCTCGGTGAGCGGACAGCCCTGCGCCTCACCGTAGGTCCAGCCGGTCACGTTTTCGGCGACCGGGTTCATGTAGTCGACCCGGCCCCGGGAATCGGTGGTGATGACGCCGTCGCCAATGGAGTGCAGGGTGATCAATGCGCGTTCGCGCTCCTGGTAGAGCGCCTCCTCGGCGCGCCGGCGGTCACCACGCTCGACCGACTCGCGCAATTCCCGCTC
>Ga0315540_10001943_pt1 | contig 11675 bp, 12 predicted proteins | sample SalMarSW160110MG_FD_203677 | JGI IMG/M metagenome (GOLD analysis project Ga0315540, IMG submission 203677) | Salt marsh sediment microbial communities from the Plum Island Ecosystem LTER, Massachusetts, United States - Salt Marsh Sediment SW1601-10 ... | reverse complement strand
CTGCACCGGGTTTGCGCTGGCCGCGGTGGTGAATTTTCTGCTGCACAACAGGGCCGGTGCGCCCATGCTGAAGCGCGCCGATGGCGGCAGCGCGCGCATGCTGTACGAAATGGCCAAGCGCTACGACGAGTGGGAGGGCCAGAGCTACGAGGGCTCGAGCATCCGCGCGGCGATGAAGGGCTGGTACCGGCACGGCGCGTGCCGCGAAGCGGTGTGGCCGTATCGGCCCGGTGAGCGCAACCCGCGCCTGACGCGCAAGCGCCAGGAGGATGCGCAGGACAATCCGCTGGGCAACTACTTCCGCGTGCGCCACCTGCACCTCAACCAGCTGCACAACGCCATTGCCGAGGCGGGCATTCTGTACGCCAGTGCCTCGGTGCACAGCGGCTGGTACGAGGTGGACCACGACAGCGGGCAGATACCCTACCGGCAAGACGAGGTGGGCGGGCACGCCTTTGCCATTGTCGGCTACGACGAGTACGGGCTGTGGATCCAGAACTCCTGGGGCGAGGACTGGGGGCAGAACGGCTTTGCGCACCTTTCCTACGATGACTGGCTGGAGAACGGCTACGACTGCTGGGTGGCGCGGCTGGGGGTGAAAACCCGCAGCCTGGGGATGGACCGGAAAGGCGGCCCGCTGGGGCGCGCGCTGGGCTTCGACTATGTGCCGCACAACGAGGTGGTGATGTCGGACATCCGGCCGCACTTCATCAACCTGGGCAACGACGGCCGGCTGTCGCGGTCGGGCCGCTACCAGACCGGCGAGCAGGACCTCGATGAGATCATCAGCACCATTGACGAAAAGCTGCCACCGTCAGCCGCGGCGCGCGACATCCTGATCTACGCGCACGGCGGGCTGAACGACGAAAAGGCGTCGGCCTCGCGCATCGCCAGCATGCTGCCCTACTTTCTCGGCAACGCCATCTACCCGGTGCACTTCATGTGGGAGACGGGCCTCATGGAGACCATCCGCAATATTGTCGAGGACGCGCGCCGCAACCGGCGCTTCGGCGGGCTGTGGGACGAGGCCAAGGACCGCTTTCTGGACCTGCTGGACGATGCCCTCGAGCTGGCCACGCGCAACCTCGGCCGGCCGATCTGGGCACAGATGAAAGACAACGCCATACGCGCCAGCGACACCGACGGCGGCGCGGATATGTTTGCCGGGCGGCTCGCCGACTACCAGGCCAACGGCAACAAGTTCAATTTACACCTGGTGGGCCACAGCGCCGGCAGCATCCTGCTGGGGCGGCTGGTGCCGGAGCTGTACCGCTGGGGGCTGAAGGTGAACAGCTTTACCCTGTATGCCCCCGCCTGCACCCTGGACCTGTTCGAGGAATCGATTGCGCCCTATGTCGGTGCCGGTGGAAACATCGACCGCCTGACGCTGTTCAACCTGCGCGATGAAACCGAGCGCGACGACAACGTGGCGGGCATCTACCACAAGAGCCTGCTGTACCTGGTGTCGCGGGCCTTCGAGACGCCGCACAAGAAACCGCTGCTGGGCATGGAACGCTTCGTCAAGGAAAACGACACGTTCACTGCGCTGCTCGGCAAAGCCGCAAAGCGTTCCGACTCGGTGGTGATGTATTCCACCGGTGGCCGCAAGGTGCAGCTGCAGTCGAAGTCAGAATCCCACGGCGGCTTCGACAATGATGTGGATACGCTGAATTCCACCTTGCGGATTATCAAGGGGCGGGATGCGATTGTGCGGCCGTTTGAGGATACGAAGAAGAAGACGGGTTAGCGTGCCTGCAACTCAATCGCGGCTTAGGGATAAAGGGTGACTGCATTTCCCAGGCCTTTTCTGACCCCGGATTTTTGCTCCAAGAATCATCTATCTATATGTTTATAAATACTTTTACGCCAGCGTAGCGATTACTTTCCGCCTTTTCCACGGTAGCGCTTGATATGTACACTATTTGTACATACACTTAGGCCATGGATTACTCTTGGGACCCACGGAAGGCGTCCGGGAATCTGCGCAAACACGGTGTGGATTTCGCTGATGCTGTGCTCGCTCTTGAGGACGAGAACGCGCTCACCATCGACGACAGGGATCACGATGAACGGCGCTTCAAAACACTCGGCATGGGGCCATATGCGAAGGTGCTGTTTGTGGTCCATGCCGAGCGCGACGAAGACTGCATTCGCATCATTTCTGCCCGTAAGGCGGACCGCCAGGAGGTCAAGCAGTACTACCAGGGCCTAAGTTTATGAACGAAGATTTCAGCAAAGGCAAACGGGGCGCCGTGGTCAAAGCCGGCCCCAACAAAGAACGGATTACGATTCGTCTTGATGCGGACATCATTGAACACTTCAAGCGACTTGTGCATGAAGCGGGCGGCGGTAACTACCAAACGCTCATGAACGATGCATTGCGCGAGCACATACGTATGCACGATTCATCATTGGAGGACACGCTGCGCAAGGTCATTCGCGAAGAGCTCAAGAAAGCGGTGTAAGCGAATAAAACGAGACAGGTGGCCGCGTTTATTGCGGCGGGATTTGCAGTGGCATCGCCGGCGGTTCGTCATCCTTTGCTTTGTTCCGCAACGCCTGGCCGCTCTTTTCCAGTACTTCACCACCCTTTTCGATCAGGTTGTCACCGGTCTGCTTTATTTTTTCCTGCAGGGTGGGCTCTTCGAACGGGTTGCTGAGCAGCGGCCGGTCCTGCCCCAGGTTGAAGCCGAACCAGAGGCCAAGCGGTATGCCGATGACCATGCCGAAAATAAATCCCTTGATGCGTCTCATGGCTGGTGCTCCTTCTTTGTGAACGGGTTCAAACCGGATACGGCTCATTATATTGTGATGAGCTGGGGAAATCCGTGTTCCGGCTCACTCCAGCGGCGGTTTTCTCAGCGCAGCTGATCGACGGCGGCGCGCAGGGCGATGTAATGGCCGGCCAGGGCCTGGCGCATTTCCGGCTGGTCGCTGACCACCAGTCCCCAGATCATGCGCCGGTTCATGTCGAGCCATTTCTCGAAGCCGTCTTTTTTCTGCGCCTGTTCGATAAAGCGTTTGAACAACCCGGCGCTCAGTTCCATGGTGTGTTTACGCGCGCCGCTATCGAGGTTGGCCGTGAACGCCGCAGCCGCAACACCGAAGACGCTGTCGTGCCGGATATCGTGGCCTTCCTTGCGCAGGTGCATGACCAGCGGCGAGCTTCCCAGCATGGCAAACATCAGCAACGCGATCTGTTCGTCGACATCGTTGACTTGCGCGAGGTGGCCGGCGGCCGTCAGGGCGCGCAGCGCAATATCGAACAGCACCAGGCCCGCCTGTTCGTCGATCGGCGCGCCGTCGATGTCGCGACCCTGGGTCGACGACAGACCTTTGGCGTAGGTTTTGATAGCTTGCGTGAATTCATCCGCGGGTGCCGGCGGTTCAGGCGGGGAGGCGCGAAACAGATTGAGCAGTCGGGCAAACACGCGGGCACCATAACATGTAATGACCGGAATGTGATGTCACACTCGCGGTGTCGGCACGTTACCAGGGCAGGGTGTCGCAGGCCTTCATGTCGCCCCGTTCCAGGCCGGTTCGAAACCATTTCACCCGCTGCGCGGAGCTGCCGTGGGTAAAGGAATCGGGACTGACATACCCCTGGCTCTGCTTTTGCAGCCGATCGTCCCCGATGGCGCTGGCCGCCCTCAGGCCTTCCTCGACATCGCCCTCCTCCAGCAACTGGCGGGACTGTTTTGCGTGATGTGCCCACACACCGGCGAGACAATCGGCCTGCAACTCCTGGCGTACCGAAAGCTGGTTGGCTTCCGCCGCGCCGAGCCCTCGCCGGGCCTGCTGCACTTTTTCGGATACGCCCAGCAGTGTCTGGACATGGTGGCCCACTTCGTGCGCGATCACATACGCCTGGGCGAAATCACCCGGCGCCTTGAAGCGATGCTTGAGATCGCTGAAAAAAGCGAGATCGATGTAGAGCTTGTGATCGCCAGGGCAGTAGAAGGGGCCCATGGCGGCCTGGCCCAGCCCGCACGCGGAGCTGACCGCGCCACGAAACAACACCAGGTGCGGCTCCTGGTAGGTGTCTCCCTGCTGTCGGAACAGCTCTCGCCAGGTATCTTCGGTATCGGCCAGCACCACAGAGACGAAATCGACCTGTTCCTGTTCCTCGGCGCTTTGTGCCACCGGCTGACTCTGCCCGGAAGAAACCGGTTCCGTCACCCCGCCCTCATTCAGCAGAATGCCGAGATTTCCGCTGAACATGAGCCAGGCGCCGACAGCCAATACGGCAACCGCCGTCCACTTGAAGCCCAGTACGCGGTATACCGCCGGCAGCAACCTGAGCAGTCCGCCGCCACCCCTGCCGCCGACAGTCGGCCCGCGCATGCCGCGCCGGTCTTCGATGTTGCTGCTCTGCCGCCTTCCCCGCCAACGCATGGCACTAACCCTCGCGATCGTTCGATGTTTGCTCGGTTAACTAACAGCTACGGGCTGTCTCGCTGGTGGCGATCCCGAACTCATCGCCATTGCGGCGGGCGTTCAGCATCAAAGCCCATCACCCTGGCGACGTTCAGTGTAGCGCAAAACTGCCGGATCACCGCCGCCAGCCTCACCCTGTGACGCTGCGCTGTCACGAAACTGCAGCGCCGCGAGCCGTGCATACAGCCCGTTTTCCGCGACCAGCTCGTCATGCGAGCCGCTGGCGACGATCCGCCCGGCGTCCATCACCAGGATCTGATCCACTTTGCGTACCGTGGCAAGACGGTGCGCGATAATCAGCGTGGTGCGGTGTTGCATCAGGCGTTCCAGCGCGTCCTGCACCAGGCGTTCGCTCTCGGCGTCGAGCGAACTGGTGGCTTCATCGAGCAGCAGCACCGCCGGGTCGCGCACAATGGCACGGGCGATGGCGATGCGCTGGCGCTGGCCGCCGGACAGGCGAATGCCGCGTTCACCGAGGAAGGTGTTGAAGCCCTGCGGTAACTCGTCGAGAAATTCCGCTGCGTGTGCGGCTTGTGCGGCGCGCCGCACGTCGGCATCGTTGACCCCGGGAAAGCCGTAGCGGATGTTTTCCCAGGCATCGGCGCCGAAGATGACCGGATCCTGTGGCACCAGCGCCATGCGCCGGCGCAGCTGTTGCGGGTCGGCCTCGCGGATATCGACGCCGTCGAAACGAATCACGCCGGCGTCCGGATCGTAGAAGCGCAACAGCAGTTGCAGCACGGTTGACTTGCCGGCGCCCGACGGGCCGACCAGCGCCACCTTCTGCCCGGGTTGCAGGCTCAGCGACAGCGCGCTGAGCGCGGGGCTGTCGGGCCGCGAGGGGTAGCGGAAGGTGACATGGCTCAGCTGAACCTCGCCGCACGCCGGTTCAGGCAGGGCCACGGGCGCGGCCGGCGGCGAGATGCCGGGTTGGGTGTTGAGCAGTTCCAGCAGACGTTCGGTGGCGCCCGCGGCACGCAGCAGATCACCGGCGACCTCGCTCAGCGCACCCACGGAACCGGCGACCAGCAGGGCATAAAACACAAACGCCGACAGCTGCCCGCCGGTGATGCGCCCTGCCAGTACATCGTGGCCACCCACCCACAGCACGATGCTGACCGCGACAAAGGTGAACAACATCACCGTGGCAGTGAGCAGCGCGCTGACCCGGGTACGCCGGATGGCGGCGCCGAAGGCCGCCTCCACCTGCTCGCCGTAACGCCGGCGATCGATGTGCTCGTGACAGAACGCCTGCACGGTGCGGATACCGTACAACGCTTCATCGACAAAGGCGCCGATATCGGCAATCCGGTCCTGGGTGCTGCGCGACAGGCGGCGCACCCGGTGGCCCAGCAGCCACATCGGTATCACCGCCAGCGGAACGCCCAGCAGGACCAGCAGCGCCAGTTTGCCGCTGGTGATGGCCAGCATCACCAGTCCACCGCTGATCAGCAGCGCGTTGCGCACCGCGATCGCCAGGCTCGAACCGACCACCACCTGCAGCAGCGAGGTATCGGTGGTCAGGCGCGAAATGACTTCGCCGGTGCGCGTCACTTCGAAGAAGGCCGGCTCGAGTTTGAGCACCTGGGCGAACACCGCCTTGCGGATATCGGCCACCACCCGTTCACCGATCCAGGTCACCAGGTAGACGCGTGCGGCCACCGACACCGCCATCACCGTGACCACCACCAGGAACAGCGCCAGCGCGTGGTTCAGCGCCGCGCCCGAGCCGCTGCTCAGACCCTGGTCGACCACCCGTTGCAGGACCATGCCGAAACCGAGCACCGCAGCCGCCGCAATCAGCAACGCCAGCGCCGCACCCAGCACCGCCCTGCGGTAGGGTCGCAGAAAGCCGAACAGCTGCTTCAATACGCGCAGATCCCGGCTGGGCGGGCGTTGTTCGACGGGTGTGTTTTGTTTGCTTCTGGGCATAGCGCTGGGATTCAGGTGCGGCGGAGGGCATTGTGCGCCGGGTTGGGTCAGTCTGCCAATTGCCGTCGCTTATCGGCCGCCCCCCATCCAGCCGGCTCATGCCCCTGGCCGAAAAAGGACGCCACACCTGACGCCGCTGGTAAAGCGGTCAGCTACAGTCCAGAATCAATGGAACGAATGACATCGCAGAAAGGAGATGTGCCATGACCAAGCTGAAAACCCTGAATACCGTAATGGGAAGCGCCCTGGCGGTTGCTGCCCTGCTGGGCGTCCAGGCGCCGCCGGCCGCGGCAGCCGGCAATCCCTTCAACGCAGTGGCCCCGTCAGGCGGCTACACCCTCGCAGCGACAGACGAGGCGCCGATGAAATGCGGCGCGAACATGAAATGCGGCTCCGGCATGGGTTCTGGCAAGGGCGCCGGCATGGGCCCCGGAAAAGGCGGCTGCAAGATGATGCGGTTTGACACCAACGGCGACGGCAAGGTCTCGAAGGACGAATTCATGAAAGGTCATGAAGCCAAGTTCGAGCAGATGGATGTCAACGGCGACGGCATGCTGGAGGAGCCGGAAATGCGCGCCCATAAAGCGCTGATGAAAGAAAATCTGATGGGCAAATGCGGCAACGGGAAGGGCACGGAATAACGCACAAGTCGATATCTTCCCTGGCGGATTGCCGGCAACCGCCAGACTGGAGCGCAGGAAAGCCGCCGGATGCAACTCTGTCCCCCGAGGATGGTCAGACTTGATAACCGTCCCCGTTTCGGGGGCCCTCGTCGAACACGCCTCGAAATACCTTCGACGGAGTAAACTTATGCGAAATGTTCTCATCGGACTGGGCCTGGCGGCCGCGCTGCTGACGCCGTTTCTGGTGGGCATCGCCGGGTCCGGGGACCAACAGCCTGTAGAGGAGTTGCATGTGAACCAGAGTCCAAACACGGCCAACGCGGCTGCCGACTACCAAAAGCCCTCTGAAGAGGAGCTGAAAAAGCGCCTGACGCCGCTGGAATACGAAGTGACCCAGAAGGAAGGCACCGAACCGCCGTTCAAGAACGCTTACTGGGACGAACACCGCGAGGGCATCTACGTGGATGTCGTCAGCGGCGAGCCGCTGTTTTCCTCGACGGACAAGTTCGACTCCGGCACTGGCTGGCCGAGTTTCACCCGGCCCCTGGACCCGAAGATGGTTGAGGAGAAGCGCGATTTCAAGCTGTTTCTGCCGCGCACCGAAGTGCGCAGCCACTACGGCAACTCGCACCTGGGACACGTGTTCAACGACGGCCCCAAGCCCACCGGCCTGCGCTATTGCGTCAACTCCGCGGCGTTGCGCTTCATACCCAAAGAGGATATGGAGAAAGAGGGCTACGGGCAGTATTTGAGCCTGTTCAAATAATCGCCCTGCCCGGCGCGCTGTCCGCCTGAACACCGGGCGGGCGCGGGCGTTGACACCTAAACTACGCATATGCGCGAGCGCCTTAACAATATCCCCATCACCTGGCTGCTACCGGCGCTGCTGCTGGCCGGCTGCGCCTCGCCGGTGCCCAGGGCCATCAGCGAAGCGCCGCCCGACAACCCGGCGCTGGACGCCGTGCGCAGTGATGCCGCGGCGTATGAATCGCGGCAGGTGCGTTGGGGTGGCGAGATCCTGGAAACCGACAACCGTGAATCCAGCACCCGGCTGACAGTGCTCGCACGGCCGCTCAGCAAGGGCGGCAAGCCCGAATACGATACCGACGACAGCGCCGGACGCTTCATTGCCATTGTGCCGGGCTTTCTCGACCCGCAGGTGTACGGCGACAAGCGCACGATCACCGTCACCGGGACGCTGCTGCGCAACGAGGCCGGCAAGGTGGGCGAGTTTGCCTATACCTACCCGGTAGTGCAGGTGCAGGACTATTACCTCTGGCCCAAGGAAGTGGTGGGCCCGCCACCGCCCCTGTGGTACCCGTGGTATTACGACCCCTGGTACTATGATCCGTGGTATTTCGATCGCGGTTACTACCACTCGCCCTATTACCGCTAATGGCCGGGGCTACACATGCTGCGTGAGCGACTGACCGCCCTGCGCGGGTCCCGGCTGCTGCTGGCGCTGCCGCTGCTGCTCGCGGCCTGCGCCACCGGCCCGCGCTTTGACGCCGCCGGGGTCAACCGCGCGCTGACGCCCAAAAACGCCGTGGCGAAGCTGCCTGCGGCCGAGGGCACACAGGTGTTGTGGGGTGGTGTTATCCTCAACACCACCAATCTGAAGGACAGCACGGACGTGGAAGTGCTGGGCTACCCGCTCGACACAGACCAGGAGCCGCAGCGTGACCAGCAACCGCTGGGGCGCTTTATCTTCGCGGCGAAAGGTTACCTGGAGCCGGCCACCTATGCGAAGGACCGCAAGGTGACGGTGGTCGGCAGGCTCACCCGCTCCCAGGCCGGCAAGGTGGGCGAATCGGACTATGTCTACCCGGTGGTCACCCCCGGACAGCTCTACCTGTGGCCGCAGGAGAGTGACTACAATACCGGCGGTGTGCACTTCGGCATTGGCGTGGGGGTCGGGTTCTGAGCCGGGCCGGGGTTTTTTGCGGACGTCCGGGAGGATAATCAGTTTGAACAAAGCACAACGACTGCTGCTGGCGCTGCCGTTTGCCAGCGGCCTGGCCATGGCCACCGACTACACGGTGGATTTTTCGCGCATCGACAACCTGGAGAGCATCCGCCCGCTGGTGCAGCAGTGCGGCGACTTCGACGCGCTGGAAATCTACCGCACCAAGATGGAAAACAGCACCAACCTCGAGACGCTGCGCCCGACATTGTCGAGTGTTGGCTTCGCCCTGTTCAACGACTGCCCGGATAACATCTCCGGACCCGGGATTGCGCCGGTCAAGCCGCCCGAGGTGTCGGCGACCATGGACTATTCGGTGGATTTCACCCGCGTGAAGAACTTCGAAACCCTGCGCCCGCTCATCGAACAGTGCCGTGATTTCGGTGGGCTGGAAGCGTTTCGCAGCAAGCTGGAGGGCGCCGCCAAACTCGAAGACGTGCGCAAGACGCTCACCAACGTCGGCTTCGGCATGTTTGAAGACTGCCCCCGGGGGGTTGCGGGACCGGGCATCACACCCAGTCAGTAGCCGCACCCGCCGCGCTGTTTGCGCCAGCCCGGGGGCTCAGCGCGACGCTGCCTGTCCGGCATTCAGGGTGAAGTAGAAGGTGGCACCCCGCCCCGGTTCCGCGTCTGCCCACACGCGCCCGCCGTGCCTTTCGACCACGCGCAACACGATGGCCAACCCCACGCCGGAGCCCGGAAACTCATGGTGAGCGTGCAGCCGGTGAAACGGCTTGAACAGCTGGTCGGCATAGCGCATATCGAAGCCCGCACCGTTGTCGCGCACGTAATATACCATCACGCCCGAGGCGTCCCGGGCGGCGCCTACGCTTATCCCGGCAGGCGTTTCGCGCGCGGTGTATTTAACCGCGTTGCCGAGAAGATTCTGCATGAGCAGCGACAGCAACTGCTCGTCGCCCAGCACCACCACGCCATCCTGTACCGAGCAGTCTACCTGCCGGTCCGGCTCGGCCTCGCACAGATGTTGCAGCAGACGCCGGCTGATGGCACTCAGGTCCACCCGCGCCAGCGCCATGTCGATGCGACCGACCCTGGACAGCTCGAGGATTTCGTCGATGAGCTGTCCCATGTGGTTGCCCGCGCCGGCAATGCGGTTGAGATTGTCCTTGTCGCATTCCGTCAGCCTGTTGGCCGCATCTTCCAGCAGCACCTGGCTGAAACCCGTTATGGCGCGCAACGGTGCGCGCAGGTCGTGCGCAATGGAATAGCTGTAGGCTTCGAGCTCGCGGTTGGCCAGCGTCAGCTGCCGGGTGCGTTCGCGGACCTTTTCCTCGAGGTTGGAGCGGGCCGACGCCAGCGCCCGACCGAGCGACCATTCCTGTGCCACCAGGAACACCAGCAACACCATCGCGACTGCGAGAATAAACGTCTCGAAAGCGTGACTGACCGGCTCACCAAAAGCCCACAGCGTGCCGATGATAGCGCTCATCGACAGCGCGGGCGCGATACCCTCGAGCTGGAGCAACGGGGATTTGTCCTCGGCCGTGCCCTTGCTCTGCCTGTCGCCGAGCGCGTCCTGCTCGGCCGCGGCCCAGTACTGGAGCGCGAAAGCCACCATCCAGACCACGTTCAGAAGGTTGGCCACCCCGTAGGACCTGCCCAGCAACTCGAAGCCGTACAGCGTATCGGCAACGGCGTGCAGGAAAATCGTTGCCAATAGAATCAGGAATACCAGGCGGTTGTTGTTCCAGCGGTAGCGCCAGTAGCTGAACAGCGTGAACAGGAAGGCGGACATGAACACCACCGCATAGGCGATGGCGAAATAGACGTAGGCGTTCGGCTGCTCCGATACCCGGATCTGCGGATACAGGACAACGGTGCTGACGATGATCAGCGTGCAGACGATAATCCCCATATTGCCCATCTGAACCAGGGTCATATAGCGCGACGGCGTACCTTCACGGTAGCAGAAGACGCCGATAACAAACGCCGGACCCAGCGCCAGGAAAAAATAGTCGGCGAGCGACGGATAGGGAGTGACGACAGCCAGCACCAGCTCCTGGTAGTCCCAGATGAGCATGCCGGTGAACCACAGCAGCGCGCCAACACCGAAGGCGACCCACGCCCGCCGCTGACAGCCCTGCGGCCGCTGGACGGCGGTATGCAGGCACTTCAAGCCCGCCGCAAGCGAGATCAGGGTCCACGCTGCATCGGACCACCAGAGCTGCGCAACGCCGTCGAACAGGCCGCCGTAGTTGCCGATCGCGTAGACGAGTATGAACAGGCCGAGCACCGTGAGCACGGTGCGCCTTCGGCCCAGCCGGGCAAGCGGGATTTGTCCGGGTCGCGAGGAGGCTGTCAATGGCATACTGATACCCGGTATCTCTCCATGATTGGCGGTGCATCCCTGCCCCGGGCGCCGCCGGTCTTTTAGGGTTTCACCAGCGGCCCGCTGTCTGCGACGCAGTGCGCCGGTGATGTCTCAGCAGCAATAGTAGCAAAATCCGTTCCCGGGTTTCACCGGGCATTGCCGCCTACGGGTAGCTGCGCAGCAGCGCTTTCAGCACACCCTGGATCTGCACCGCATCCGGTGGATACGTCAGCGGCATCATGTCGGCATTGGCCGGGTGCAGGATGACTTTGCCGCGTGTCTGCTCGATGCGCTTCAGCGTAACCTCTTCGTTGTCGACCAGGGCGACGACGATCTCGCCGTTGCGGGCACTGTCGCGCTGTTCGATCACCACGTAGTCACCGTCGAG
>Ga0315540_10001942_pt1 | contig 11680 bp, 11 predicted proteins | sample SalMarSW160110MG_FD_203677 | JGI IMG/M metagenome (GOLD analysis project Ga0315540, IMG submission 203677) | Salt marsh sediment microbial communities from the Plum Island Ecosystem LTER, Massachusetts, United States - Salt Marsh Sediment SW1601-10 ... | reverse complement strand
GCCCAGCGCCCTGCGGCGCGTCGGCGGCCGTGAACCGCACCGCGTCGAAGCCGACCTCCTTGGCGGCACGCGCGATGGCGTCCTTCAGCGATGCGGCATGACCCTGCCGCGGCACGCTCGGTACTTCAGAAATCGAGATCGGCATAGGTTCCCGACGGGATGAAGCCCGCCACCCGGTCCGCAAGCAGGGGCCGGAACGACGGCCGCGATTTGAGCAGCGCGTACCAGTTCTTGGCCGGCTCGTAGTCCTCCCAAGGCACCTCGCCAAGATAATCGAGCGCTGAAAGATGCGCCGCCGCGGCCAGGTCCGCGAAGCTCAACGCCTCGCCGGCGAGCCAGGGGCGCGTTTCGGCGAGGTGGCTGATATAGGAAAGATGATAGCGCAAATTCCCATGACCAGCGCGGATCGCCTCGATATTCGGCGATCCGCCATTGGGACCGTACCGGCGATAGACCTTCTCCTCGACGAGATACCCCGTCACCTCGTCGTAAAGCTTGCGGTGGAACCAGTCGACGAGCCTCCGCGTCTCGGCGCGCGCCAGCGGCTCGCCGGGAAACAACCTGAAACCACGGCCTTCGCGCTCGCCGCCCGCGGTCTCATCGAGATATTCGGAGATGGCGTAGACGCCGGAAATCGGGCCGTCATCCTCGGTGATCAAGACCGGCAAAGAGCCGGCGGGATTGAGGGCGAGAAAGCCCGGCCGCCACTCCCAGGGCCGCTCCTCGGTCAGCGTCGCCTCCACCCCGCATTCGGCAAGCGCCAAGCGGATGGAGCGGGAAAACGGACAGAGTGGATAGTGTAGGAGTGTCGCCATCGACCCGTTCGGCGGTATTAACACCGCGAAAAGAATCGCGCGGGGGGTTGGCTCGGTATAGAACCTGCTCGCGCGCCGAACAAGCGGCCATCGAGGGGGCCGAGGGACAGAATGTCGATAGAGCAGATCATCGTCCTTGCCGTGGTGCAGGGCATCACCGAATTCCTTCCGATTTCCTCCTCAGGCCATCTCATTCTCATTCCGGCGCTGACCGGGTGGCCGGACCAGGGCCAGTTCACCGACGTCATGGTGCATCTCGGCACGCTCGGCGCCATCCTCGTCTATTTTTGGCGGGATGTCGGCAAGCTTATCGGCGGCGGCCTCCTGCTCCTTCGCGGCAAGATGACTGATGAGGGGCGGCTTGCCATCTATATCGTGCTCGCGACCATCCCCGCGGTCGCCTTTGGCCTGGTGCTGAAGAAGTTCGGCTTCACCGAACTCGAACGAAGCGTGACCGTGGTCGCCTGGAACACCTTGCTTTATGGCGTGCTGATGCTGGTCGCCGACACCGTGGGCAAGCAGACCAAGACCATCGAGAACATGACGCTGCCCGCGGCGCTGATCATCGGCGTGGCGCAGGCGTTGGCGCTGATCCCGGGCACCAGCCGCTCCGGCATCACCATGACCGCGGCCCGTTTTCTCGGCTTCACCCGGCCCGACTCCGCGCGCTTTTCGTTCCTGCTCGGTATCCCGGCCATCGCCGGCGCTGGTACGCTGACCATCGGCGAAGCCCTGGAGAACTGCCAGAAGATCACCATGGATGCCGTGGTCTGCGCCGGCCTCACCTTCCTCGCCGGCCTCGCGGCCATCGCCTTCCTCATGGCGGTCTTGAAGCGCGTGAGCTTTCTGCCCTTCGTGCTCTACCGCATGATGCTCGGCGGCTTCCTGCTGGTGCTGGTCTATGTCTACGGCATGCAACTGGCGCCGGCGCCACCGGCTGCGGGCTGCCCCGAAGTCAACGCCCCGGCCGCCGCGGCACCTTAGGGCCGGTACACCGAGAACTGTCCCCGCGGCCGGTATTGCTCGAGATAGTCGGGGACCACGGTTTCGACCGCGACCGGCTCCTCGACGCCGAGGCCTTCGAGCGTCCGGCCGTCCTTGATCGCGGCGGCGCTCACGACATTATCGGTCTCGAGCAGCCGCACTTGATCGAGGGTGAGCGGCGGGTTCGGCAGCAGTTGCAGCAAGGCACCTTGCAGCTTCGCCAGCCAGAACGGCAACGGCACCAGCCATTTCCGCCGCATGGAATAGGCAAGCACGCGCTCCATCACCTCTTTCATGGTCATGATCTCAGGACCGCCAAGCTCGTAGACCGCGCCAGGTTTCGCGTTGCCGGTGAGACCCGCGATTACGGCCTTGGCCACGTCGCCGACGAACACCGGCTGGAACCGGGTGCTGCCGCCGCCGATCAGGGGCAGCGCTGGCGAGATGCGCGCGAGCGCGGCGAAGCGGTTGAAGAACTCATCCTCCGGCCCGAACACCACCGAGGGCCGCAAGATCACGGCTTGCGGGATCACCTCTCTGACCGCCGCCTCGCCTGCCGCCTTGGTGCGGGCGTAAGCGGATGGCGAAGCGGCATCCGCCCCGATCGCCGAGAGATGCACGAAGGCCTTGGCGCCTGCTGCCCGCGCCGCTTCCGCCACGTGGCGCGCGCCTTCGTCCTGCACCGCTTTGAAGGTCTGCCGCCCCGATGGGGCGAGGATGCCCACCAAATTGATCACCGCGTCGGCGCCCTCGGCCGGCGCCTTGAGCGAGTGCGGAAAGCGGACATTGGCCTGGACGGCATTGATCTGGCCGACGCCGCCGAGGGGCTGCAAATGGCCGGCGAGATCCGGGCGGCGCACGGCGATGCGCATGCGCGCTCCGGTTCGCGCGAGCGCACGCACCACGTGGCGCCCAATGAATCCCGAGCCGCCATAGATCGTGATCAGGCTGCGGTTGCTTAAGGAAATGCTCAAAGGTTCGTCCTGTATGATAGAGCGGCGAGGGCCCCGCACCCCACCTGGAGAAGGAGAAAGAGCAATACACGACCATTCCGAACTCTGTGAAGGCTTCGTCGCGACGGAAGCCGCACGCTCGAAGGGGCGCTCAGCCCCGCCGCCGATTGACTTTGGCGAGCCCCGATCGTACCTCAGGGGGCCTCAAGCCCAGGTGGCGGAACTGGTAGACGCGCTAGCTTCAGGTGCTAGTGCCCGAAAGGGCGTGGAAGTTCGAGTCTTCTCCTGGGCACCACTTCACGATTTCGGCACGGCGCCGGTCGCTCGCGCCGGCCCCTCGAGTCCAAGCCAATCGAGCATCTACCGATGACGGTCGAGCTGCATCAGAACGATCTGCCGCCGGGCCGAGACTGGGGCAGTACCGTCGCCATCGATACCGAGACGCTCGGCCTCAATCCTTATCGCGACCGGCTGTGCCTGGTGCAGCTTTCCAAGGGCGACGGCAACGCCGAGTTGGTCCAGTTCGGCAAGAGCCCGCGTGCGCCCGAGCTCACGCGCCTCCTCACCGATGAGGGCGTACTCAAGATCTTCCATTTCGGCCGGTTCGACATGGCGGTGCTGAAACACACCTTCGGCGTCATGCCGCAGCCGATCTATTGCACCAAGATCGCGTCCCGGATCGCGCGCACCTTCACCGACCGCCACGGCCTCAAGGATCTCTGCCGCGAGCTGCTCGGCATCGAGCTCTCCAAGCAGCAGCAATCCTCCGATTGGGGCGCCGCCGAGCTCACCCCGGAGCAGCTCAATTACGCCGCAAGCGACGTCTTGCATCTGCATGCGCTCAAGGAGAAACTCGACGCCATGCTGGTGCGGGAGGGCCGCGAGCATCTTGCCCGCGCCTGCCTCGCCTTTCTGCCGACCCGGGTCGAGCTCGATCTTGGCGGCTGGGCCGATATCGACCCGTTCGCCCATTAGGGCCGTGACCGGCCGCCCTTTCGGCGCCTGAGGCCCGGTCGCAATGTGATCAAAGTCTTGCGGCTATTGTCTGGAGGGCCAAGACTGGCCTCGGAGGGGAGCATCCCGTGACGTTTGAGGCGCAATTTGCTCCGGGCGCCCACGGCGTGCGCGTGCGCACCGCGGAAGAGAACGAGCGTGCCTTCCTCAGCGCCACCAGTCACAGCCGCCTGGTCGCGATCCTGCGCAAGGTTTTGCCCGCCCTCGCTGTCGTCGTGTTCGCGGGCTACTTCATTTCCACGCGGCTCAACGTCACCGTTGGCGGCGTCACCGCGAGCGTTAGCGGCATCGAGGTGGCCGACGGCAAGCTGCGCATGGTGAATCCGACGCTGAAAGGCGTCGACAGGAAGAAGGGCGCCTACGTCGTCAGCGCCGACTACGCCGATCAGGACATGGCCAATCCGAAGCTCGTCAATCTGCATGCGATCAAGGCTCAGGTGACCAGTGGCCAGAAGGGCTGGTCACGCATGCAGGCCACGCGCGGCCTGTTCAACACCGAGCGTGAGCGCCTGGTGATGCAGGACGACATTCGCGTGTCGACGAGCTCGGGCATCACCGGCAAGCTCACCCATGCCAGTCTCGACATGAACAACCAGATCCTGCGCGCGCATCAGCGGGTGATGTTCGATCTGCCGAACGGCTCCGTGCGCGCCAACGCCATGACCCTCGATTCCGCCGAGAAGACTCTGACCTTCCGCGGCAAGGTTCACGTTCACATCGTCAAGACCGACAAGACCAAGGCGGCTGCGAACGGCGCCGCGGCTCCGCCCCAGATCAAGGCCCCCGCCGCGCCCGACCGCGTCGCTCCCGGTGCGGTGCCGACGGTCTCCAGGGAGGCAGCGCCATCGCCATGAGCAAGCATCAGGTCACCAGCTGGCGATGGTTCGGCGCGGCGCTTGGCGCCGGCGTGCTGGTCTTTGCCTTTACCGCGTCCGCGCCGGCGCCCGCGTCCGCGCAAGGCCTGACCAATAATTTCGGCGGCCTCGGCGAAAACTCCGGCGAGCCGATCGACATCGAATCCGATGTGCTCGTGGTCCACGACTCGAAGAAATACGCGACCTTCAAAGGCAATGTGAAGGCCGTGCAGGGCAAGACCACGCTTTTGGCGAGGGAGCTCGACGTCCACTATACCGGTAGCGGCGCCAGTAGCTTGAATAGCGGAACGGATGCCACGACCACCGCGAGCAATGACGCCACCGCGATCGCCACCGACGCCAAGACCGAGGGCGCGCTTGGCGCCAACGGTAACCAGATCAGCAAGATTGAGGCGCGTGGCTCGGTGGTCATCACCACTGATCAGGATCAGACCACAACCAGCGACTGGGCGCTCTATGACGTGCCGACGCAAATGGTCACGGTCGGTGGCAATGTGGTGTTAATGCAAGGCAAGAATGTGCTAAAGGGAGATCGGCTGATCATCGATCTGAAGACCGGTGAAAGCCGGTTCGAGAACCAAGGCGACACCGCCACTAAGGGCCGTATTCGCGCCCTGTTCGTGCCGAAACAAGATGCAAAATCCGGCGAGAGCAAGAGCAATGGCCAAGCCGGTGGCGCGTCAGGTGGCAAGAACGCGAGCAGTGGAAAGCCTGCGGCGGCTGCGCCGGCGGCCGCTGCTCCGCCTCAGGACGCGGCGCCAATGCCGCTCATGCCGCCGCCGCAACAGTGAGTTCGCGTTCCTTTATTCGACGTTAACCGTCGGGGGCCCCAACTGAGGAGCGAAAGGGCAGTGGGCAAATTGCTGTCGTTCCCAGGACGCCGCCAGGCGGTCGCCAAGGTCGAGGATCCCGCCGAGGCCGACTATGGCCATGAGCCGGAAGCGAATCCGTTCGCCGGCTGGCTGACGGTGCATTCGGTGGTCAAGAGCTTCAAGAAGCGCACCGTGGTCCGCGGCGTCAGTCTCGAGCTCGGAAGAGGCGAGGCCGTCGGTCTGCTCGGCCCCAACGGCGCCGGCAAGACCACGGTGTTCTACATGATCACCGGCCTCATTCCGGCCGATGAAGGCTCGATCCGCATCGACGGCCGCGACGTGACCAAGCTGCCGATGTATCGCCGCGCCCGGCTTGGCATCGGCTATCTGCCGCAGGAGGCCTCGATCTTTCGCGGCCTCACCGTTGAGGAAAACATCCTTGCGGTGCTGGAGACGGTCGAGCCCGACAAGGCCGAGCGCGAGGCCCAGCTCGATGCCTTGCTGGAGGAGTTCCGCATCACCCGGTTGAGAAAGTCCCCCGCCATCCGCCTCTCCGGCGGTGAGCGCCGCCGCGTCGAAATCGCGCGCTCTCTCGCGAGCCGGCCGTCCTTCATGCTGTTGGACGAGCCCTTCGCCGGTATTGACCCCATTGCTGTCGGCGACATCCGCTCGCTGGTGCGCCACCTGACCCAGCGGGGCATCGGCGTCCTCATCACCGATCACAATGTTCGCGAGACCCTCGATCTGGTCGGACGGGCCTATATCATCCATGATGGTATGGTGCTGACCCATGGCACCGCCAACGAAGTCATCAACAATGAGGACGTGCGGCGCGTCTATCTGGGCGATCAGTTCAAAATTTAGGTTTGCTCCCGTTGCGCGTAGCGTCTGAAATCGAACATGGCCATCACCACAAAGCTTGAGCTTCGCCAGAGCCAAAGCCTGGTGATGACGCCGCAATTGCAGCAGGCGATCAAGCTGCTGCAGCTCTCCAATATGGAGCTTGCCGCCTTCGTCGAAACCGAGCTCGAGCGCAACCCGCTGCTCGAGCACGCCGAGAGCGAGGAGGCCGGCGCCGTCAATGGCGAGGCCTCAGAGGCCGCTCCCAGCCTGTTCAAGGACGAGAGCCAGGAGGAGGGCGAAGGCGCGAGCCCGGCGCCTGACTTGGATGCCTCCGAGGGCGACGGCGATTGGCTCGACCTTCAGGCCGATGACAAGGTCCGCGCCGACGACCTCGATACCGAGCCGCAATACGCCTTTCCCGATGCCGACAGCTTCAGTCCCGGCACGCTCAAGGATTCCGGTTGGAGCGGCCTCACCGGAGGTCAGCGGCTCGAGGACGGTGGCGCCCCGAACCTCGAGGCCTATGTCGCCGAAGAGCGGACGCTGAAAGACCATCTTGCCGACCAGCTCACGCTCGCCTTTTCCGATCCGGCGCGGCGGTTGATCGGACAACATCTGATCGATATGACCGATGAGGGCGGCTACCTCCGCGGCGATCTCGACGCGCTTGCCGAACTGCTCGGCGCGCCGCCCGAGCTGGTCGAGGAGACGCTTCTCGTGATGCAGGGCTTCGAGCCTTGCGGCGTGTTCGCGCGCGACCTGCGCGAATGTCTGGCGCTACAGCTGAAGGAGCGCGATCGCTACGATCCGGCCATGGCCGCCCTGATCGAGCGTCTCGATCTTCTCGGCGCCCATGATCTCGCCCAGCTGAAGCGTGTCTGCGCCGTATCGGACGAAGACCTCTGCGACATGATCCAGGAGGTGAAGCGGCTCAATCCGAAGCCCGGGCTGAAATATGGTGTGAGCCCGAGCCAACCCATCGTCCCTGACGTCCTCATTCGCCCGCTTCCCGATGGCAATTGGCATGTCGAGCTGAACAGCGAGACCTTGCCGCGGGTGCTGGTGAACCAGACCTATTACGCGTGCGTCACCAAGACGCCGATGAAGAAAGAAGACAAGAGCTACCTCGTCGAGTGCATGCAGACCGCGAATTGGCTGGCGAAGAGCTTGGACCAGCGCGCCCGCACCATCCTCAAGGTGGCGCAGGAGATCGTGCGCCAGCAGGACGGCTTCTTCACCCACGGCGTGCGCCATCTGAAGCCCTTGAACCTGAAGACCGTGGCCGACGCCATCTCCATGCACGAATCGACGGTGAGCCGCGTCACCGCCAACAAATACATGGCCACCAATCGCGGCCTGTTCGAGCTGAAATATTTCTTCACCTCATCGATCCCGGCGGCCGGTGACGGCGACGCGCATTCCTCGGAAGCCGTGCGTCACCGCATCAAGGAGATGATCGACGCCGAGCCCGTGAGCGACGTGCTTTCGGACGACAAGATCGTCGAGCGGCTGAAGCGGGACGGTGTCGATATCGCCCGGCGCACAGTGGCGAAATATCGCGAGGCGCTGCGCATCCCATCCTCGGTGCAGCGCCGGCGGCAGAAACGAATCGCGGCGCGTCCGAGCCTCTAGCTGCGACGCCTCCCCCGAGCCAAACGGCTGTGTTGACTTCGGAAACCTCTCGTGATGGGACGCTTGGCCGATAGGGTTTGACACCCTGGGGTGAGCGGTCTAGCTTCCCTGCCCGCGGGTGGAAGGCGAGCCGGCAAGAAGCTCGGCCAATGCCCCGCATGAAAGTCGTCATGCGTCCCGGGGGGACACGAAGAAGACTGGTCTGTCGGCAATAACCGCGGGCGATGACGATACAGGTTACCGGAAAGAATCTAGACGTCGGCGAGGCTTTGCGCGGCTATGTCCAGGAGCGCATCGCTGTTACCGTCGAGAAATATATTGGACGGTTGCCGAATGGGCATGTGCGCGTAGAGAAGGATCACGGGGAGTTCCGCACCAACTGCACCATCCATTTGTGGCAAGGCCTGAGCCTCGAAGCCCATGGATCGGCGCCGGATGCCTATCAGAGTGCCGACCGCGCTTGCGAGCGGCTGGAGAAGCGGGTCCGGCGCTACAAGGGAAGGCTTAAACGACACGGCGCCCATACGGCCCGCAAGGAGACCCCCGCGACGTCCTATGTGCTGCAATCGCCGCAGGAAGGACAGGAGGAGAGGGATGAGGACAACCCGATCGTCATTGCCGAGGCCCCGACTGTCGTACATGAGATGGCAGTAAGCGACGCCGTGATGCAGATGGATCTTTCCGACCAGCCTTTCGTTCTGTTCCGTAACGCGACAAGCGGTGAGATCAACGTGGTCTACCGCCGCGACGACGGCAATATCGGCTGGATCGATCCGGCGGCGAAGCGTAAGACGCGCGCGCGCCGCTAGCGGTTTCGACCGCTTGGGCGCCACAACGATCAAGAAGAGTTGGCAACATGCATTTAGCTGATCTCATCAGCCCCGAGGCGGTGATTCCGTCGCTCAGAGCAAAGACCAAGAAGCAGCTTCTCCAGGAGCTGGCGGCGCGTGCCGCGCGCCTCACCGGCCTGCAAGAACGCTACGTGTTCGACACCCTCCTCCAGCGCGAGCGGCTCGGCTCCACCGGCCTCGGCGAAGGCATTGCCATACCCCACGGCAAATTCGCGGGGCTGAAGCGGATCGTCGGCATTTTCGCGCGGCTTGCCGAGCCGGTTGAGTTCGATGCTGTCGACGGCGAGCCGGTCGACATCGTCTTCCTCTTGCTCGCGCCAGAGGGCGCCGGCGCGGATCATTTGAAGGCGCTCGCCCGCATTTCGCGCCTCTTGCGCGAGGGCCATGCCGTCGACAAGCTGCGGGCGTCGAAGGACGCCTCCGCCCTCTATGCGGTCCTCACCGCGGAGGCGACGCCCCACGCCGCCTGAGCAAGAGCGCCTCCCAATCGGCTAGCGGTTGGCGAGCTCGGTGATCAGTTCGATCGCCGTCTTCGACATCGCATCGAAGCCGCCGACGCTGAACTCGTTGATCGACACGAACACGGCGATCCCCCGCGTCGGCGCCATGGCGACAAAACTGAACTCGCCTTGCAGGCCGCCTGACTTCTGCAGGATCAGCGGCCGATTGCCTTCGGGCTCCATCACGATCCAGCCGAGACCCATGGAGTCCATGGGGCCAGCTTCGTCCATGCCGTACACCGGCTTGAGGCCGTCGCGGTAGAGATAGCTCGCGTGATCGAGGAAGCGCATCTCGCTCTCCTTCGGCGAGAAGCGGTCGAGCTGCCATTTCAGCCAGCGCAGCATGTCGTTGGCGCTGGAGTAGAGGCCGCCGGCGCCGACGATCATGGGCGAGGTCGGCACGAAGGGCATCGGCGAGCCGTCGAAATTGTGACCCTGCATCCCCCGGCCCTTATCGCTGTCGGGAAGATCGAAGCTCGTGTCCTTGAGGCCCGCGGGGTCGAGCACGCGCTCCTTGAGGAGTTCGGGGTAGGGCTTGCCGCCGGCATGGGCCAGCGCCTGGGCGAGCATGTCGAAGCCGAAATTGGAGTAGAGGATGCCCGTGCCGGGAGCGAATAACAGCGGATCGGACTTCAGCGAGTTGACGTAGTCTTCCTTGCTCCGCTCTGCCGTGGGCACAGTCTCCCCCGGCCTATCTTCGCCCTCCCGCGGCAGGCCCGACGAATGGGTGGCGAGCTCGATCAGCCTAATCTCCTTGCCGTCGCGGGTGGGAATGGTCACGTCCCAGCCGAGCCGGTCCTGGAGCCTGTCGGTGAAGCTCACCGTGCCGTCGGCGACCATGGAAGCGAGCGTGGCGCCGCAAAACACCTTGGTGATCGAGCCGAGACGCATCCTGGTGTCGCCGTCCGGGGTCTTGCCGCTGCCGTCGGCGATCTCGCCATAGCCATGAACAACGGTCTCGCCGTTGCGGATGGCACCAATGACCATGCCGGGCACCTTGGCGCTGAGGAAGAGGATGGTACCGGTGAAATCGACGGTCTCGTCCAGGAGCTTGTCGGCGGCGCGCGCCGGCGCTCCTCCAAGCATCATCAGGACGCCAAGCCCGATCGCTAAAGTCAAACGGCCAAAATTTGTCTGTCGCATGTGTCACCCGCGAGGTTGCTGCACTCCGCCACTAGGCGCAGGAACTTGCAGGCTGACAAGCGGAGAAATCAGCGCGGCGACAGCGTTGCGATCAACTCGTTGGCAAGCTGGCCCATGGCCATGGCGGCGCCGAAGTCGTATTTGTTGATGGCCATGAACACGGCAGTGCCCTTCGCCGGGGCAAAGGCGATGTAGCAGAACATGCCCTGCATGCCGCCCGCCTTTTGCAGGATGAAGGGCCGGTCGTCCTTGGGCATCATGCCGACCCAGGCAAGTCCCATGGCGTCCATGCGGCCGGACTCGTCCATGCCGGAGACGCGGTCGAGGCCGTCGCGCACGAGATAGAGCCCGTGATCGAGGAGGCGGACCTCGGCGTCCTTCTCGCCGAAGCGGTCGAGATGCCATTGCATCCAGCGCAGCAGGTCGTTGGCGCTTGAATAGAGGCCGCCCGAGCCGACCACGACGTCGCCGGTCGGAATGTCCGGCAGCGGTTCGCCGCCGAAGCCGTGCCCCTGCATCAGCCGCTTTTTCTGGTCATCGGAGAGCTTGAACACCGTGTCCTTCAAGGCCAACTTACCGGTGATGTTCTCCTTGAGCAGGTCGGGGTAGGGCTTCTTCGCCGCGTTGGCGAGGGCATGAGAGAGAAGGTCGAAGCCGAAATTGGAATAGAGCACCGCGTGGCCAGGCTTGAACAGCAGCGGCTCGGTGTGCAGCCAGTTGGCGAAGGCATCGATGGTGATCGGCGCGTGGGGATCGTCCTTGGGTCCAGGCTCGTGCGGCAGCTCGCGCGGCAGGCCGCCCGAGTGCGTGACGAGGTCGATCAGGCGTATTTGCGCTACGTCAGCCTTGCCGGCGAACTCCAGCGCCGTCTTGATCAGTGGCTGCGCCAGCTGCACGGTGCCGTCCACGGTGAGATAGGCAAGGACCTCCCCGGTGAAGGCCTTGGTAATGGAGCCGAGGCGCATTACGGTGTTGCCGTCGGGCGGGCCGCTGCCTTCGCCCGCGCGCTCGCCATAGCCGTGCACCGAAATGTCGCCGTTGGCGACGGCGCCGATGATCAGGCCCGGCACCTTGTGCTCGAGGAAGAACACGCCGCCGGTGAAGTCGACGATCTCGTCGAGAAACGGATCGGCCTTCGCTGGCGTGGTGCTGGCGGCCGCAAGGCCGGCAACCGCGAGCATCACGAATGAAGCCGAAAGGAGCTTGCGGCAGGCGCGGGTCAATCTGGTCGGTGGTGTCGTCACGGTCCCCTCCGGCG
>Ga0315540_10001940_pt1 | contig 11682 bp, 10 predicted proteins | sample SalMarSW160110MG_FD_203677 | JGI IMG/M metagenome (GOLD analysis project Ga0315540, IMG submission 203677) | Salt marsh sediment microbial communities from the Plum Island Ecosystem LTER, Massachusetts, United States - Salt Marsh Sediment SW1601-10 ... | reverse complement strand
AAAAAGGGTGAAGACAGAGCCGGATCAAAAGTGTTACCAGGACATTATTTAGTTAAAATAAAAGCCGGCGATGAAACAATGACCGGAGCTTTTAATGTTAAAAAAGATCCAAGATTAAATACAAATGACGACGTCTTAAAAGCTAATTACGATTTTGATACGAAGGTAGGTGAACTGAGTGAAACAGCTACAAAAATGTTCAACCAGATCGAGGCTACACTTAAGGAAATAAAAACCTTCGATGAGTTTGCAGCTAATATTGATTCAGCAAAAGCAACGGATCTCAAAAAACAGGGTAATGAACTAAAGAAAAAACTTGTAAAGCTGATGAATAAAATAACTCCTGACAGCTCTCAATCAGGCTACCATGACAACACTGGAATTTTAACATCTGAAATTGGCGAATTGAGTTTTCTCACATTTAATCCTGTTGAAAAACCTAATCAGAACGCACAGGTTAAATATGAAAAAACAAAGAAGATTGCCGGGGATCTTTTGAAGCAATACAATGATATTTATTCAAAGAATGTTCCCGAATTTCAGAAAGCCGTTCAAGCTTCCGGCTTTACAATTTTTAGCAATTATAAAAAAGTTGAGCTGAAATAGGATTGCGCTTGTAGGGGCGGGTTTTAAACCCGCCCCTACAAATTATTAAAGAATATTTTTCAACTTCGAAAGCCCGGTTTTGCTAACAGGCAACTGCTGCTCATTCTTTAAAACGATCTTATAAGATTCCTTATCGTGCTGTTCTAGGTGTTTAATAAAATCGATGCTTATCATAAATGAACGGTGAATTCTGACAAAATAATTCGGGTCTAGGTGATTTTCAAAATATTTCATAGTTTTTTGCTTTAAATATTTTCCGCCGTCGGAATGTATCATCACATAATCGTCCTGCGCTTCGAGCCATTTAATTTTTTCAACCGGTACTATATTTATTTTTCCCGAATCCTTAATTATAACTCTTTCAATGTATTCAACTTTTTCATCGTTCTTTTCAATCAGTTTCTGGATGGCTTCATTCTGGCTTGTTTTTTCTTTCAAATGTACAAGAGTCTTCTCGATCGCTTCATTAAATCTTTCTTCGCTGAAAGGCTTCAAAAGATAATCAACAGCATTTACTTCAAAAGCTTTGATCGCATAATGGTCATATGCTGTTGTGAAAATTATTATAGGCGGGTCTTCAATGAGTTCCAGCATTTCAAAGCCAGTGATTCGCGGCATCTGTATATCGAGAAAAATTATATCGGGCTTTTCTTCATTTATTTTTTTTATAGCTTCAAAGCCGTTAGAGCATTCGGCAACAATTTCAAATTCGGTTCTCTTTCCCAAATACCCCCTTGTAATCGACCTTGCCAGGCTTTCATCGTCAATTATTATTACCCTGATCTTATCTTTCATCGTCCTAACTTTTAAAAATTTTTACTTAAATTTACACAGGAATAAACAAAGTTACCCTGAAAATATGGTTCTCCTTGTCCACTTTCATTAGGTCTTTCTGCCCATAGATCAGCTCAAGTCTGTTTGAAATATTTTTCAAGCCTATGCCCGCGCCTTTTTTAGCTTTTGCCTCCTCCTCAAAATTATTTGTTAAAGAAAGTATAAGAAAATCATTTTCAGATTTACCCTTCAGGGTTAATTTAACAGCGCTGAGTGTTTCATAAACAGCGTGTTTGATAGCATTTTCAAAAAGAGGCTGCAGAATCATATTCGGGACTTCAAATGATAAACATTCCGGTGCTACCTCATCTACAAATTCAAACTTATCTTCAAATCTTATTTTTTCAATTTCAAGATACAGTTTTATGTTTTTAAGTTCCTCGCTCAGTTTATTTTTTTGTTTTTCATTATTTGCCAGTGTGTAACGTAAAAAATCAGCAAGCTTCAGAATCATACTTTTTGCTTTATCAGGATCAATTGCAGTTAAAGCGCTCATTGAATTCAGACTATTAAAAATAAAATGCGGGTTTATTTGGAATTTCAGGTTTTTCAGTTCTGCTTCTGTTACGAGATTTTTTAATTCGGTCTCTCTTACTGCCCTTTCCTTAAAGTCTGAATAATAAATAATTATATAATAAAAAGAAGTTATTAATAGATTGAAAAGCATCCCGAGAAAAAATCTCCACACAAGGGTGTTCAGAAAAAATGAAGTGAACTGTGTACCGAGATTTACAATATAAACTATGATAGAATAACCGATAGCGAGCCATACAGTAGTTGCAAGAACAGCGGCGACAAGATGATTAATAACTATTTTTACCAGGCTTGAATCAAGAGACATAAAACGGACCGGGTACCAGAATGCCAGCCCCAGTCCGCTAAGAAGAATATTAAAAACCAGACTATCGGTAACTGATAAAGTTAAATTTCCGTTGAGCCCGAAATAAAGCAAACAAAAATAAGTGATCGCGACAAACAGCCAGAACAGCAAATAAAGATTCAGACTCTTTGAAGAATTAAGGATCGGATTTTCAGTCATTGTTATTCCTTAAATCATAATTCCTTTATGACCTAACTTCTCCACCGCCAAACAAAACAAATCCTTTAATCAATAATGTTTTGTCAGGATCAATTACTGCGTTCGGATCGCGCCTTACTTTGTTTGAAAATCCTCCAAATACCGGAAGTACATCAATTAATATTTTCCAATCTGAAGGAACTATTATATTTGAGCCGCCGAATACAGCAACAAAATCAATAACATTTACTCCGGGCGCAAGTTTACAATCTTTCAGGTCAATCTCCGAACCGCCAAAAATATTTGTAATGTTGCCACCTTTAAAATTATCTGAGATAATAATTTTATGCCCGCCACCGAAAATAGAAACATCATCAACACGATCCGAATTAATCTGATCGTAACCTTTATAATTTTGTGTAGTGTGCTCATCCTGATTATGCTTGTATTCTCCTTCAGGGGTTCTGTATGTTCTCTTCCTTAAAATTATATAGATTCCAAATACAATTAGTAATACCGGGAATACGATATGACCATCATAGTAGACCCAGGGAAAAATTCTCGGTATCATAAAAAACATACCAACAACCAGGATCATTGAACCTAACAATCTCCTGCTGGTATTTAATATTAATACTATTCCGAGAATAATTAATATTGCTGGAAAAGAAAAAATAACTCTTGCAATATTAAAGTCTATCACATCCATACTGTCAAGCAGAAAAAGACCTCCGAGCACAACCAGTATTATCCCGATCACATTCCTGGAATCATAATTCCTTTTATAATTTTCTTGTTTTATTTCTTCCATAAAAACTCTCCTTTGAATAGGCTATTTTCTACTCGAAATAAACATAAAGATCATTATGTCCATACTAAAGTAAAAATCGGTGAATAGCCGAATATTACCGGTAAAATAAGGAAAAACAGTGATTTACTGAAATAAAAAAGGGAAGTTAAACAGCTTCCCTCTTTATTTGAACTGGTCTGTAACAATATTTTATAGTTGCTCAGTTAGATGTAGAGTAGCTTCTTTAACTTTTACTAACCCATTTTCCAGATCGGAAATAATATCATTCACATTTTCAATTCCCACTGAAAGCCTGACAAGCCCATCGGTGATTCCACCAGCCATCCTGGCTTCTTTGCCCATTGAAAAATGAGTCATGCTAGCCGGATGCTCAATAAGACTTTCCACTCCTCCAAGGCTGACAGCGAGCTGACATAGTTTTACAGAATTCATAAGAGACTTTCCCGCTTCAAATCCGCCTTCAAGTTCAAATGTTATCATTCCACCGGGGCCTTTGTGCTGCCTCTGCCCTATTTCATATTGCGGATGGCTTTTTAATCCGGGATAGCTCACGCTTTTTATCATTGAATGTTGCTCAAGATACTCAGCAACAATCATTGCACTTTCGCAATGTTTTTTCATTCTGAGTGAAAGAGTCTTAATTCCCCTGTGAACAAGAAATGAATTGAAAGGGTCTATAACTCCGCCGGTCTGGTTTAAAATTTTTCTGAATGATTTATAGGTCTCTTCATCTTTTGTTACAACAATACCGCCCACAACATCAGCGTGACCGTTTAAAAATTTTGTGAGACTATGCAACACAACGTCAGCACCAAAATCAAATGGCCTCTGCAAAGCAGGACTCATAAAAGTATTATCGACAACTAATTTTATATTATTTGCTTGAGCGATTTCAGCCATTATTTTAAGATCTGTGATGGCAAGTGTCGGGTTACCCGGAGTTTCAACATATAAAACTTTTGTATTAGGTCTGATTGCCTGTTTAACCGATTCTGTATTTGATGTATCAACTAATGTTGTTTCAACGCCAAATTTTTTCATTACAGTATTAAGCAAGGTTGTTGTCGGACCATATACTGCAGCCGAACATACAATGTGATCACCGGATGACGTAAGGCTGGCGAAGACAGTGTGTATAGCGGCCATTCCGCTTGCACAGCCCAGCGCTTTATAGCCCCCTTCAAGTTCTGCGATACTGTTTTCCATGGCTTCTACTGTCGGGTTTGCCATCCTGGTGTAGATATATCCTTTTTGTTCGCCTGCAAAAAGTGATGCACCATGTTGTGCAGATTCAAATTTAAAAGTTGACGTCTGGTAAATTGGCGGAACTACTGCTCCGAATTCATATTCGTCAATTCCTGAATGAACACATTTAGTTTCAAAATCGGTGGGTAATTTCTCTTTCATAACCCCCTCCATATAAGTAGTGATAAAAATTCTAACTATTAAATAAAAATATAATGTTTAAAAATAAGCCATTATCCGACGAAAGTAAATTTGTGCCATTCTTAAGTGAGTTAAGTCATTGAATTAATTCATTGATAAAGTTGATCAAATGCCCAAATTATCTATCATTTTTTACATTTTCCTAATATGAATAATTTATATTACAATTTTTGCAATTTATTAAATACGTTATTCTGCCTATCTTAATAGTTATTAAACATTTAACAGAGAAAATTATGTACACTGAAAAATTCGTTGTTAAACCAAATTCAAATATTGACCTTTCAAAAGTAAAAACCAGCTATTCAGGTGAATTTAAATCGAAATCTGAAGCAAACAATATTCTGAAAAAGAATATTAAAAAAATGGCCGCTCTTCAGGATAAATTGTATGCACAGGATAAATTCGCACTGCTGATCATTTTTCAGGCAATGGATGCCGCGGGCAAAGACGGAATGATCAAACACGTAATGAGCGGACTCAATCCTCAAGGAACACAGGTCTTTAGTTTTAAGCAGCCATCGACTGAAGAACTTGACCACACCTACTTGTGGAGAATTAATAAAGCTCTGCCTGAAAAGGGTAGAATTGGAATATTTAACCGCTCACATTACGAAGATGTGCTTGTAGTCAGGGTTCATAATTTGATAGATAACCAGAAACTTCCGGGAAGATTTAAGAACAACAATATCTGGAAGATGAGGTATGAGCAAATTAATAATTTTGAAAAATATCTTTACGAAAACGGAATTATTATTCTGAAATTCTTTCTTCACATATCGAAAGAGGAACAGAAGAAAAGGTTTTTAAAAAGAATAGAAGACCCTGCTAAGAATTGGAAATTTTCTTCTTCAGATTTAAAGGAAAGAGAATTCTGGAATGATTATCAAAAATATTATGCAGACGCAATTTCAGCCACAAGCAAAAAGTATGCACCGTGGTTTACAATTCCTGCAGACAAAAAGTGGTTCAGCAGGTTGGCTGTTTCGGATATTATAATTTCAGCTATGGAAAAAATTAATCCTCAATATCCGACGCTATCGGGACAACAGCTAGAAGATTTGAAAAAAGCCAAAGCATTGCTACAAAAACAACAATAAATCTATCTATCAAAAAAGCTCGTGTATCTTTTCCGGAGGTCTTGCTAAAATTGCTTTATTTCCCACTTCAATAATTGGTCTTTCAACCAAGTCATGATTAGAAACCATCAGCTTTAATATTTTTTCTTCCGATACTTTCTTCAGGTCAATAGATTTAGCCGCCTTTTCTCTTCTCCGCAAAAGCTCGCTGGGTTTCATATTCATTTTCTTTAATAATGATTTTAATTTTTGTTCAGTAAAAGGCTCGATATAATAATTTACTTTATTATAATCTATTCCCTTTCCTTCAAGAATTTTATTCACATTTCTGCAGGTTGTGCAGGTTGGCTTTTCATAAATGGTTATTTTCTTCACTTTAATCATGGCCTGTAAATTGTTTGTTAAAATTAAAAATTTAGAATTAAATTGAACAAAATTAATTAAACTCCAGTAATAAAGTAAGCCTTGAGAAATTATTGAAATATTAAGCCGTTATATGTAAATTACTTACAGGGATAAATACTTTAAAACCTTCTTTTTTCTAAAAACATAAATAACTATATTCCTAAAGATTATACTCATATACTATGAAAATATACGAGAATTTACTAAATACTATTTCTACCAAAGGGGCTGCTTACCTGATTCTAATTGACCCCGATAAAATTTCGCAAGAAAAATTACCGGCTTTTGTGAAGCATTGTGAGAAATCGGGAGTAGATGGTTTTCTACTGGGCGGTAGCCTGATGATGAACGATCGTTTTGAGGATTTTATTTCTAATGTAAAAAAATATACTTCGCTTCCGGCAATTATTTTTCCAGGTGGAGTAAATCAGGTATCATCTTTAGCAGATGCAATTTTATATTTGTCTGTAGTCAGCGGACGTAACCCGGAACATTTGATAGGTAAACATGTTCTTGCTGCGCCTTTTATAAAGCAAGCTGGCATAGAACCAATTTCAACTGGATATATATTAGTTGAATCTGGAACTGTAACAACAGTCCAGTATATGAGTGGTTCTCAGCCTATACCCAGAAATAAATCTGAAATTGCAGCAGCAACAGCACTCGCAGCAGAATATCTCGGAATGAAATTGATATACCTTGAGGCAGGCTCGGGTGCCTTAAAATCTGTGCCGAACGAAACGGTAAAAGCAGTTTCCGGTTATTGTTCCATTCCTTTAATTGTAGGCGGAGGAATAAGAACCGCATCGGAAGCAGGAGAAAAGGTTAGACACGGTGCAAAAATTATTGTTACAGGAAATTTCTTCGAGGATGAAAACAACTGGGATCAGGTTAAAGAATTTGCAGAAGCTGTTCACGTAAAAGCACCTGTTAAAGTTTAGTGACTTTTCTCTTTCACATCATTCAAATTTTACTTTTGGAATAAACTAAATTGGACAAAAAGAAATTCATCTCTGATTCGTTAAACGAAAGTTCCGAAACAAAAATAAATATGCTCAAAGAGTGTTCGGAAGATATTCTCTCGGCCGTAAATATTATTTCTGATTCTTATAAAGAAGGGAAGAAACTTTTGCTTTGCGGTAACGGGGGCAGCGCAGCAGATTGTCAGCACATTGCAACTGAATTTATGATTCGGTTAAGTCATCATATTAACAGACCCGCACTCCCTGCAATTGCTCTTACAACAGATTCATCTAACCTCACAGCGGGTGGAAACGACATAGGGTTTGAAAATGTTTTTGCACGAAACATCGAAGGCCTCGGAAATGAAGGCGATGTTTTAATTACAATTTCTACAAGCGGTAATTCACCTAACCTTTTAAAAGCAGTTGAACAAGCAAAAAGTAAAGGCCTAAAAGTAATCGGGTTTCTCGGTGGCAGCGGTGGCAAGCTGAAAGCACTGGTAAATCTTCCGATAATAATTCCTTCATCCAACACACAAAGAATTCAGGAAGGACATATAACAACCGCACACATTATCTGCGAACTTGTTGAAGATGAGCTTTACGGTAACTCCTGAAATTTATAAATGAACACATCCAGAATCGTCGAAAGAAAAGAAATCGTCCTTAATGATTCCCTCACCAAAATGGTTATTAGCGGTTGGGGAAACGATGCTTTTGAAAACACAGTTGTAGAAAAAATTACTTATTTATCGGATGGCCTGAAAGTAAGAGGTTATGTTGCTTATCCTAAAGATTCTTCAAAAAAATATCCCTGCATAATCTGGAACCGCGGCGGAGTTGGAAACCACGGGGCAATAGATGAATTTACAGCACGAGGTATTTACGGACAGCTCGCGAGTTGGGGTTACGTGGTTTTTGCTTCGCAGTACCGTGGAAATGCAGGAGGAGAAGGGAAGGAAGAATTAGGCGGAAAAGATGTAAACGACATTTTAAATCTTGTTTCACTCGCAGATGAAATTCCTTCTGCTGATAAAACAAAATGGGGAATTGAAGGCTGGAGCCGAGGTGGAATGATGACTTACATTGCATTAACAAAAACCGACAAATTTAAATGTGCTGTGTTAGTTGGTGCAATTTCTGATTTAAGACAATATATAAATAATAATCCTGAAGGGCTTAGAAACCACAAAGAATATATAAACGAAGAAAATTTAGAGGAAAAAATAATCCAACGTTCAGCAATTAACTTTGCGGACCAGCTTCCCAATATTCCCTATCTTATTTTACACGGTGGTGCAGATGAAACTGTGTCTCCTTCCCAATCGACCAGAATGGCAGAAAAATTCAACGAACTCCACTTTAATCACAAGTTGGTTATTATTGAAAACGGAGATCACTACTTAAAACAATACAAAAAGAAAGTGGATTCCATACGCAAAGAATGGTATTCAAAATATCTGCTTTAAATGTGAAATATACTCCTTGTTTAAAAAAGGGTAGATATCCATATCACTCCATTCTTGTATTTTTTGCCCAAAACAATTAAGTTACTCTTCTGATTTCTAATGAAATAACATCAATGTAGCCACGTTTTTCGGGATAAATATGATATATTCAAATCTCATATGCCCCGTTTTTGAGCCAAAAAGGACTTTATCAAGTTATATTTTAGGGTGCTACTAATATTATTATATTCCTAAACTGAACAAAGGATAGCCGAAATGAGCAATGAGAATAGTAAAGATATTGAATTAAAAGAACTCGAGACCAGCGAATGGTTTGAATCATTAGATTATGTAATTGAACACAGCGGCGGCGAAAGAGTAAAGGAACTATTGCATCAACTGCAGATTCGGGCACTTAAGGCGGGAATCAGCATTCCATTCACCGCCAACACACCTTACATAAATACCATCACAAGAGAAAAACAACCAACCTTCCCAGGTGACAGAGAAATCGAAAGAAGAATAAAAAGCCTGATACGCTGGAACGCGATGGCGATGGTGGTAAAGGCAAACAAACAGGAAAGTGGAATCGGCGGACATATTTCAACTTACGCATCCGCAGCAACTTTATATGAAATCGGCTTTAACCACTTTTTCCGCGGCAAAGGTGATGATTACGACGGCGACCAGGTATATTTCCAGGGACACGCATCACCCGGTATTTATGCAAGAGCTTTTCTTGAAGGAAGGTTATCAATAGAACAGCTTGAAAATTTCAGACGCGAATTGAAGCCCGGCGGCGGATTATCTTCATATCCTCATCCGTGGCTGATGCCCAACTTTTGGGAGTTCCCTACTGTATCGATGGGACTCGGTCCGATTATGGCAATTTACCAGGCAAGGTTTAATCGTTATCTTGAAGACCGCGGCTTGAAAAAAACAAACGGTCACAAAGTATGGGCATTTTTAGGTGACGGAGAAACTGACGAGCCGGAAGCTCTGGGTGCTATCACACTTGCTGCAAGAGAAAAACTCGACAACTTAATTTTTGTAATTAATTGTAACCTTCAAAGACTTGACGGACCTGTTAGAGGAAACGGAAAAATTATCCAGGAACTTGAATCAGCTTTCAGAGGAGCCGGGTGGAACGTTATTAAAGTTATCTGGGGAGAAGATTGGGATTCACTCCTTGCAAAGGATAAAAAAGGCAAACTCGTAAAACGAATGGGCGAAGTGGTTGACGGGCAGTACCAGAAATATTCTGTTGAAAGCGGACAGTATATTCGTGAGCATTTTTTTGGTGCAGATCCCGAATTGCTGAAAATGGTAGAAAACTTTTCCGATGAACAATTAAGGAAGATGAAACGCGGCGGTCACGATCCTGAAAAAGTTTTTGCAGCTTTTAAATCGGCAGTTGAACACACTGGCTCACCGACTGTAATTCTTGCAAAAACTATTAAAGGTTACGGATTAGGCGAAGCTGGTGAGGGTAAAAATATCACTCATCAGCAGAAAAAACTAAATGAAGACGAGCTAGGTGAATTCAGAACGAGGTTCGGTATTCCTATCTCAGATGATGATGTTGCCAAAGCCCCGTTCTACAGGCCAGCGGATGACAGCCCTGAAATAAGATATATGACTGAGAGAAGAAAAAATCTGGGTGGTTTTGTACCATCACGCAGAACTGATATCCGCCCGATAAAAACTCCTCCAATAGATATTTTTGAAGAATTCTTTAAAGGTACCGAAGGAAGAGAAGCTTCATCAACGATGGTATTTGTTAGAATACTTGCAAAACTTTTAAAGGATAAAGAAATCGGGAAATACATTGTACCAATCGTTCCGGATGAAGCAAGAACTTTCGGAATGGAAGCTCTCTTCAGACAGGTTGGCATTTACGCTCACGCCGGTCAGTTATATGAGCCAGTAGATAAAGCAAGTCTTCTTTATTATAAAGAAGCAAAGAACGGACAAATACTTGAAGAAGGAATTACAGAAGCCGGATCAATGTCTTCATTTATAGCTGCCGGTACTGCGTACGCAACACACGGGTTAAATATGATCCCCTTCTTTGTTTATTATTCGATGTTTGGATTGCAAAGAATAGGCGATCTTGTCTGGGCAGCCGGTGATATGAGCTGCAAAGGATTTCTGATCGGTGGAACTGCTGGCAGGACCACGCTTGCCGGGGAAGGGTTGCAACATCAGGATGGAAATAGTCATTTGCTTGCTTACCCGGTTCCAAATCTTGTTGCTTATGATCCTGCATTTGCATTCGAGCTTGCTGTAATAATTCGTGACGGAATTAAGAGAATGTATGAAGATCAGGAAAACATTTTTTATTATATCACAGTGATGAACGAAAATTACCCGATGCCTGAAATGCCGAAGGGTGCAGAAAAAGGAATCGTAAAAGGAATGTATAAATTCAGTGCATCAAAAAAGAAGAACTTAAAATTAAAAGCTCAATTGTTCGGTAGCGGCACTATACTCAACGAGGTTATAAAGGCACAAGAAATACTCGAAAAAAATTATAAAATTGCTACTGACGTCTGGAGCATTACAAGCTATAAAGAATTGAGAAAAGATGCCCTGGAAGTTGAAAGATGGAATCTTTTACATCCTGCTGAAAAATCTAAAGTGCCTTATATCACGGATACCCTAAAAAGTGAAGGAGGAGTTTTTGTAGCTGCTTCTGACTATGTAAAAGCTCTACCCGATTCGATTGCAAAATGGTTCCCACGCAAACTATATTCACTGGGTACGGACGGATTCGGAAGAAGCGAAGGCAGAGCATCGCTAAGAGATTTCTTTGAAGTAGATGCCAAACACATTGTGCTTGCTACTCTTTATTCATTATCAATTGAGAAAAAGGTTAAACCCGAGGTTGTTAAGAAAGCACTAAAGGATCTTAAAATAAATCATGATAAACCGAATCCAATGATTTCATAATTAAAACACTGACACGTTATTGAAAATTTTTTAACAAGGTTTTAAAAATGGCTTTAGAATTTAAATTACCGGAACTTGGTGAAAACATAGAATCTGCAGATGTATTGACTGTGCTGGTAAA
>Ga0315540_10001939_pt1 | contig 11685 bp, 11 predicted proteins | sample SalMarSW160110MG_FD_203677 | JGI IMG/M metagenome (GOLD analysis project Ga0315540, IMG submission 203677) | Salt marsh sediment microbial communities from the Plum Island Ecosystem LTER, Massachusetts, United States - Salt Marsh Sediment SW1601-10 ... | reverse complement strand
TGGCGGATGTGGCACGCTTGATGCGGTGGAAAGGGATGCGCTTCGCAACCGAATCCTACGCCACATCAATCGTTTAGGCTACATCCGCCAGCCGTTCACCGCGGCTCTCGTGAATAAGATGGGCTAGTAGCGGTGTGTGAGTGGGGTTGGACGGCGGTGAGTGGCGCTTGGTGATCGGAAAAGCGTCAGTTCTCAAATGTTCGAGCGCGCGAGGGACGAAACGATAACGAGCCAAGAATTTCACTTGTCCATGACGACCCTGGAAGCGAAATAGAGGTTTTCGTGCGCACAAACGTTTGAGCAGCTCTGGAATTCGGAGGGTATACCTTGTTTACGCCGGTTTATCGTTTGCACGAAGGGGCTGAGCCCTGTCAGCATACCGGCTGCATGGCTTTCGCCGCAGCAGGACCGGTCGCTGTTGATGCTGGCCGGTTGCTGGGAGGAGTTCCTGCACGAATAATCTCGTGAGCCGCTTTCCCGGGCCCTTTTACGGGATAGGCAATTCAAGACCGAAACATCAGCCGGCTGAATTTTTCTCGCGGCACTCCCACAGCGACCGGGGTAGCGCTCGCGAGAGGTGAACTCCACCACCGAGATACCTCTGATACCCGTTCCCCGCGACTGTGCCCGGTTAGCGCCTCGGCGCTGATATCGGATCTTCACATGCACCCGATAGTGGGAACCGAATAGGCACCGTGCATGGTGGCAAGAACCGGTGAGTTTGATCGATTCCGCCTTGGCTAGCCATGTTCAACCGATAGCCAGGCCTGCTGACGCATCGAGCAACCGCCTAGCTGCGGTTCTAACCGGGCCTGCGCGGGCGAAAGGGGCGTCACAGGTATGCAGGGGCCTGTTTGAATGCTCGAATGGTCGCGCCACGTCGCGCTGTCGGCGCAATGAATCACGGTTCAGCGCTGGCGCTGCTAGCCGAGCCACCGGTGCTCGTCGGCGGGACCCGGCACCGTGCAGGCAGTCCTTTTCAAATAGCGCTCGGACGCCAAACCGGCATTACCCACCCCCGGGGGTTCCGAAATAGGGGGTCGATTGTTTTGGCCGTGGGCGTGCTCGACAAGGACATCTGGTTTGCTCAACTAAAGTGCCGGTGCAGCGCCGCCAACGGATTGATTTAGAATTACGGGGCCGTAATTAATATCGACTCGGTACGATACTTAAAGACAGTTTGCGCCGATCTGAAATTCGGTTTCTATCAGTTTCGTTGATCTCTCGATGCAAGTGGATATGGCGGCAACCAGCGCCAGCCATTATGGTGCCGGCATGAGCAGCGACATCGCCACCGTTCGCATCGAACTCGTCGACACCGATCCGCTGATCTGGCGCCAGGTCGAGGTGCCGACAGCGATGACGTTTAAAGCTCTGCACGACGTCATCCAGGTCGTCATGGGCTGGACCAATTCTCACCTGTGGGAATTCACGATCGGCACGCAGCGTTATGGCCTACCGCAGGCCAATGATGGCTGGGGCGACACGCGGGCCACCGATGCGAGCAAGACCCTGCTGCGCGACGTGTTGATACCTCGCAGCACCGTCATCGACTACCTCTACGATTTCGGCGACAGCTGGGAGCATCGGTTGACCGTCACGAATGTCCGGCCCGGCGACCCTGAGATCGGATACCCGCGATACATTACTGGCGAATTGGCGGCCCCGCCAGACGATTGCGGCGGCATCCCTGGCTTCTACCATGCGCTCGACGTGCTCGCTGACCCGGACCATGAAGAGTATGCCGATATCAAGGAGTGGTTCGGCGACTACGATCCGAGTGTGGTCTATGAGCTGGCGATCAAATATGCGCTCGGCCGTATAGCCAACAGGCGCCGTGCTGGTCGGGCGAAAGCCAAAAAGCCCTCATCGCATTGACCGGCACGGACACGTCTAGCCGACAACGACGATGCCTCGGTATCTGAGTCCTGGGACTCGTCTGCTTTACTGACCCATAGGAGGGCACAGTCGATCAGGCCCTTGGCTGGAATGAAACACTTGATCTTGGTCTCACCGAGCTCGTTGACCTCGGCAAGTAAAACTACCAGCCCGGCTTCATCCGGCGTTTCGGGCATCTTGCTGAATGAGTGAATGATACGCTGGTCCGCGAGCGGGTGCTCGCCGTTTTCCTGCAACTTGGTCCTTTCCAGAGAAGCTTGTTGGCTTGGGTGAGACTACTGCTCCTCACCGACAACCGTCAGGATGTCTCGCGTTCGAGCAAGTATGTTGGCATGAGCGGAATCGCGAGCGCCACGATCTCACCCCTGTGCTTGCGGCCCCAAACCTCATAGAGCCCATCGCCGAAGTTCGTGCCTGCGATGCAGCCGCCCAAGACCATCTTGTCGCCGCCCTTCCCGTCGAACTCGAACGTGCTCAGGGCGCGCTCATCAAACATGCTCGCGTGACCCGAGTCGACGCAGAACGAGTCGAGGTAGCTGATCTGCCCTATCCGGGTAGCGTGAACTGATTTGGCGAGAAGCTCGCGCATACCGGGTCTGTGCTCGTTGTCGTCGCGGATGAGGACCTCCCAGATGCCCGGCTTCACTACGAGTTCGACGCAGTTGGCTCCGCCATAACACGGATCACCGACGACGATCTTTCTCTCGACTTTGAACGATCCCATGACCTTCTCAATATTCTTCCTCATGGTTCGACTCCTTACTGGTTGAGGAATTACAAAACGAAACTTGATTGCCATCGCGACCGCACTTACGGCGCCTGGGGCATGGCGTCACCGGGATCCGTCGGCGGCATTGCTTCATCCCCCGACGTCGCCGACTGCTGGCCTTGTGCCATTCCGCCGGCCTCGAGTTCTTTGCTTTCGACTGCCGAAGCGGTTCCGTCACCGGCACCGGAATGGGCCTTAAGCAGCTCCGACCGGGTGACGGGCTGGGGCTCATCTTCCAGCTTCGGCTTTTCATCATCGCGCCACAGATCGGCGATGTGGGCTTTGCCCGCGATGACAGCCTTACGGACTTGCTCATGTGCAGGCAGATTCTTGGGGGCCCACTCGATTCCGACATCAAGGCGCTCTCTGAGGGCAACCTCTGTAAGGGGGTACTTGCGCTCGCGCCTGAGCGTCATGTACTCGAAGAATTCTTCCGCCTTGGCTTCATGAAAACGCCACCCATAGCGATCCATGGCCACCTTCAGGTCCGCCGGAAGCCGGGCCTTCAGCGCCTTCACAGCCTTTCGCTGGTCCTTACGCAGGGCCTTCCTGATGGCGTCATTGCAGTGCGGCACCAACACGGCGGGAAGCGGCCCGCCCTCATACTTGTCAAGCGCCTTGATGACATCCTGATACCGCTCGATGGCCAGGCGCCGATTCCTCTCGATGGCCGCAGACGAGCCCGCGTGAGCAATTTTGCACAGCATGCGACCATGGCCTCCGACACCCTGCCTGTGAAACCCATGGCCCGGTTGACCAGCGCATGCGCGCCGGGCCTCAACTTGTCCTGCAGGAGGATCAAATGGAAGAGCCCGATACAGTCATCGCCATCTTTGCTGACCACAATGCCGCGGAAGCAGCCGTCAAAACCCTGACCGCCGCCGGCATCGAGATGAAGAACATGAGCGTTGTGGGCAAAGGCTACCATACCGATGAAAAAGTCACAGGCTTCTACAATACCGGTGACCGGGTAAAGTTCTGGGGCACGCGCGGTGCGTTCTGGGGCGGCCTGTGGGGTTTGTTCTTCGGCGGGCTGTTCTTGACCATTCCCGTCGTCGGCCATGTGGTTGTTCTTGGCTACCTGGCCACCATTGCGATCACCGCCATCGAGAACGCGGCTGTCGTCGGGGGCCTGAGTGCAATTGGTGCCGCGATTTACAGTATTGGTGTGCCCAAGGACAGCGTGATCCAATACGAGACCGCCCTCAAGGCCGACAGCTTTCTCGTCATGGTGCACGGCACGGCAGCAGAGGTGGCGAGCGCCAGGAAGGTCCTCGGCAAGTCCAGCCCGACAAGCCTCGAAGTGCATTCCGCTACTCAGGCGCCAGCACAGCAAGATCAGCGCGTTCGCTCGGCTGGCTGACGGGCGCGGACGGGCCAATGTCACAACATCGCAAGCGCTCACGGCCTGCCGTTAGCGCCTGAACGAAGCTGCCCCCGCTTCCCGCTTTGGGTTGTCCTGCCCTCTCTCTTGCGTTGCCTGGCCAGATGTGCCCGGCCGCAAGCATGCCTGACACGCAAGGCCCCGGGGAAAGGGACGAACTGAAGGAAGACCACGATGAAACCCGCAACCACCAAGCCCAGGGCTCGCAAGTCCGCGCCGGGACCCAAGCCCGATGCGAAAGATGATTTGAAGTCGCTGCCCATAGCGCAGGTGGAAAAGAAACTGGGATCATCACCAGACGGCCTGACGCAAGCCGAAGCGGAAAAGCGGCTGACCCGCTATGGGCCCAACGAGATCGAAGAAAAGAAGACCAATGAATTCCTGAAATTTCTCAAATATTTCTGGGGACCCATCCCGTGGATGATCGAAGTGGCTGTGGTTCTATCCGGTGTCGTCCAGCATTGGCCGGACTTTTTCATCATACTGGTTTTGCTGTTCGCCAACGCGACGATCGGGTTCTGGGAAGAACACCAGGCCGGAAATGCCATCGATGCCCTGAAGGCGAGGCTGGCGATCAAGTCGCGCGTGAAACGCGACGGCAAATGGGTCACGCCGCCGGCGCGCCAACTGGTGCCGGGCGACGTCATACGCTTGCGCCTTGGCGACATCGTGCCGGCGGATGCGCGGCTCCTGGACGGTGATGAAGTATCCGTCGATCAGTCGGCGCTGACCGGCGAATCGCTGCCCGCCACGCTCAAGGCTGGCGACGCGGTGTTTTCCGGCTCGATCATCCGCCGTGGCGAGATTGGCGCGCTGGTGTATGCCACGGGCACCGATACCTATTTTGGCAAGACCGCGGAATTGGTGCAGTCGGCGGCGACGGTCAGCCATTTTCAGAAGGCCGTCCTGAAGATCGGCAACTATCTGATCATGCTCGCCGTGGTACTCGTGGCCGTGATCATCGCGGCCGGGATCCTGCGCGGCGTGCCGGTCCTCACCGTGTTGGAGTTTGCCCTGGTCCTCACGGTAGCTGCGATTCCAGTGGCGATGCCGACGGTGCTCTCGGTGACGATGGCGGTCGGGGCGCGCCTGCTTGCCAAAAAGCAGGCGATCGTGAGCAAGCTGGTCGCCATCGAGGAACTGGCCGGGGTGGACGTTCTGTGCGCCGACAAGACCGGCACCTTGACCCAGAACAAACTCACGCTGGGCGAGCCGTTTTGCCTGGACAAGGTCTCTGCCGCGCAACTCATCCTCGCCGCCGCGCTGGCCTCGCGATCGGAGAACGACGACACCATCGATCTTGCGGTGCTGGGCGGCCTGAAGGACAAAGCGGCGCTGAAGCCTTTCAAGGTCACGCATTTCCAGCCCTTCGATCCGGTCCACAAGCGCACCGAGGCCACCGTCACGGGGCCGGACGGAAAGACCTTCAAGGTGACGAAGGGTGCGCCCCAGGTCATCCAGGCACTGGCGGCCAATGCCGCGGCGGTCAAGGGCGCCGTCGACAAGGCCGTCGACGATTTCGCCGCGCGCGGATTTCGTGCGCTCGGCGTGGCCCGGGCGGATGGCAAGGGGAAATGGCAGCTTCTTGGCGTCTTGCCGCTGTTCGATCCGCCGCGCGACGACGCCAAGGCGACCGTTGCCACCGCCCTGAAGATGGGCGTGAAGATCAAGATGGTGACCGGCGACGCATTGGCGATCGCCCGCGAGATGGCCAAAACGCTTGGTATGGGCGCAAACATTCTCGACGGCGCCACCCTCGCCGACTCCAAGACCACGGAAACCGCCGCGATGACCAAGTCCATCGAGGACGCCGACGGGTTTGCGCAAGTGTTTCCCGAGCACAAATTCCACATCGTCGACGTGCTGCAAAAGCACGGCCACATCGTCGGCATGACGGGCGACGGGGTGAATGACGCGCCGGCGCTGAAGAAGGCCGACTGCGGCTTCGCCGTCTCGGGAGCGACGGACGCGGCACGCGCGGCGGCTTCCATCGTGCTGGTGACGCCGGGGTTGTCGGTGATCATCGACGCGATCAAGGAAAGCCGGAAGATCTTCCAGCGCATGAACAGCTACGCGATGTATCGCATTGCCGAGACGCTGCGGGTGCTGCTGTTCATGACGATGGCAATCCTGATCTTCAACTTCTACCCGCTCACGGCGGTGATGATCGTGATGCTGGCGATCCTCAACGACGGCGCAATCCTGTCCATAGCCTATGACAATGTCCGCTACAAAAACGCGCCCGAAGCCTGGAACATGCGCCTCGTCCTGGGCATTGCCACGGTGCTGGGACTGGTCGGTCCCATCGCCGCGTTCGGGCTGTTCTATCTCGGCGACCACACCTTTCATCTCGACCATCCGCAACTCCAGACCATGATGTACCTCATGCTGTCGGTCGCCGGTCATCTGACGATCTTCCAGACCCGCACGCGTGGCCCGTGGTGGTCCACACGCCCGGCCTGGATACTATTGGCGGCAGTGATCGGGACCCAGACTGTGGCAACACTGGTTGCGGTCTATGGCGTCGGGCTCGTAACGCCGCTGGGCTGGAAGTATGCGGGGCTCGTCTGGGGCTACGCCTTTGCCTGGTTCCTCGTGACCGACCCGATAAAGCTGCTCGCCTATCGGATCCTCGATCCCGTCAAGGCCACAACCAAGACGGAAACCAAAATGCCACAACGGACCAAGGCCACGCAGAAGCCTGACGTGAAAGCCGCGCCGAAGTTGCATGTTGCAGCACAGCCCGCGCCAGTCGCCAAGGCCAGGCCCAAAGCCAAACCCAGACATAAAACCAGGAAGCCGCCGGCACCCAAGGCCGCGCGATGAACCCGCGAATGATATTCGCGGCACCAAAGCTGAAAGGACGAGCATGAAAATCGATACAAAGGACTTTCGCGTCGGTGAAGGCGACAGGGTCGACCTCGACAAGTGGCCGACGAGCGTCGATCCCGTGTACAAGTCGAAGAAGCAATACAAAAAGCTCCTGGACAAACACGTCGAAAAATTGAGTGAGTTGCAGCGGCTTCACTACGCGTCCAACCGCTATGCCGTCCTGCTGATCTTCCAGGCGATGGACGCGGCGGGCAAGGACGGCGCCATCAGGCACGTGATGTCCGGGGTCAATCCGCAAGGCTGCCAGGTGTTCAGCTTCAAGCATCCAAGCCCCTCTGAACTGCAGCACGACTTTTTATGGCGCACCACCCGCGATTTGCCGGAACGCGGGCGCATCGGGATTTTCAATCGATCCTACTACGAGGAGGTGTTGATCCTTCGGGTGCATCCCGAGATTTTGCGCAGCGAGGGGCTCCCGGATGCCTTGCTCGACGAACCCGAGATCTGGCGCGACCGCTACCGCTCGATCGTGGATCTCGAGAGACATCTCCACAGTAACGGAACACGCATCATCAAGTTCTTCCTCCACCTCTCGAAGGACGAACAGCGAAAGCGTTTTCTCGACCGGATCGACGAGCCGGACAAGAACTGGAAATTCAGCATGGCGGACATCGAGGAACGAAAATTCTGGCCGCACTACATGACGGCCTTCGAGGAATGCCTCGAGGCGACGACCACCGGCGATGTGCCCTGGTATGTCGTTCCCGCCGACGACAAGGAAAATGCCCGGCTGATCGTGTCCCAAATCATCGTCGATACGTTCGAGGGACTGCGGATGTCATATCCGGAAACGAGCCCGGACCGCCGCAAGGAATTGCAGGAGATACGCAAGAAGCTGGCAAAGTGACAGGGTGAGAGCACTGGCGCACGCCGCGCAGAAAGCTCCAAGATAGCGTGATCTCATCGGCCGCTCGTCGAAAGCAAGCCGCATCCCTGACTGGAGGTTGCTATGACATCACCCGACAAACCGCTGGATCACGGGCAACACCAACATATGCTGCACCAGACGAAGCCCCCCGACTTCCTCGATCCGGCCCACGAATGGCGGCGGATCTTTTCCGAGATCTGGGGCACGTTCCTTCTCGTCGTCGTGGCGGCCGGCGCCGGCGTGGTAGCGGCAAAGAGCGGCGGTGAGGTCACGTTGAGCATGGCCGTGGTGGCGCCCGGCCTCATGGTCATGGTTATCATCTATTTCATGGGTACGGTCAGCGGCGCGCATCTCAATCCCGCCGTTACGTTCGCCTTCGCCCTGCGCGGCAATTTTCCCTGGCGCCGCGTGCCCGGCTATTGGCTTGCGCAGATCGCTGGCGGCATCGCAGCCGTCATCTTTTTGCGCGTGGTGTTCGGGGCGATCGGCAACCTCGGGGCCCCACGGTGCCGGGATCGGGCGTGAGCGCCCTGCAGGCCCTGGCCATGGAAGTGCTGCTCACGACGGGCCAGGTGAACACCATCCTGGGCACCGCATCGGGAGCCCGCAACATCGGGGCCAATGGCGCCATCGCGGTGGGAAGTTACATTGTGCTTGCGGGACTGTGGGCCGCGCCGATCAGCGGTGCCTCGATGAACCCGATACGCTCGCTGGCCCCCGATCTGGTTCGCTGGGACTTCACTGCGGCATGGGTCTACATCATTGGGCCATTGGCTGGTGCCATGATCGCCGTTGCCTTCGAATGGATCCTCAAAGGTCCCCCCACTTCCGCCGGGACAATTGCCGCGCAGGGCTCGCTGGACAATGATGAGGCAACCCTTCGCCCTGACTGAGAGGCATTGCCCGCTTGCGGTGAGACGGCCGGCGCCTTGCATCCACCACCCGGCGAGCCGGCAGCAATTGTGGCTTTTATCATCAGTCCCAGAAGACCCTGGATTTCCTGAGTTTGCGCCACAAGGCCGGGGTACCGTTCCACTGCATCTCTGCCCGGGTCTGGCTGGCACCAAGGACCCATCCGATGGGACGCTGCAAACGAGGGTCATTGGCGAAGCGCGGATGCGCACCGGCGAACAACGCCTTCATCACGACGACATCGTTCAGGTCGCCGAACACCACTTGCAGGTCCTTGAGACGTTGCAAGAAGCGTCTTGCTCGCTTTGTCGGGAATAGCGGAGCGAAGAACTCCGCGGCGTAACGCAGTTTCTTGAGTTCCTTGCGCAGCTCATGCCGCTGGGCAGCGGTCAGGCTCGCCAGGTCGCTGGCGCGCTTGCGCACCTTTACCCAGCGTCTGGCGAGCGCGGCGCGTGCCAGCTTCCTGACGGAGGCCTGCAATCCGGCGGCTTGCCCGGCATCAGATGAATCGATCCAGGCCCGCGTTTCGACAAAGCGCACGAGGTCGATCAACATGGCCTGCGCGCGGCCATCGATCAGGATGGCGCGCAGTTGCTCGCGGACCCCTGCTGCCTCGCTGCACAGTGCATCTGCAAGGCATGGCAATCCGCTCTCGTCGGGATGGGCTTCGGCTTGCTTCAGGACGACATCGTTAGCTATCGCATCGAGATCGCGCAAGCGCGAGACCTCCCGCCCGAGCCAGCGGGCCTCGACGTTGAGCCGATCCATCTCGGCGCCGCCCACTATAGTGGTGAACACCGCAAACACGCTGCGCAGCCGCCGCAGGCCGACCCGCAGCTGATGTGGGCCTTCCGGGTCATCCAGCTTCTCGATCACACCTATGTTGGATGCAATCTGGTCGATACATTCGCGCAAGATGTCGCGCGCTGCCTGCTCGGCGGTCTGCTTGCGGTGGAGTGCAACGGAATGGGCGCTTCTGGGTGCGATCGTCATATCGATCCGCCCGTCCCGGGCGAGCATATATCCGCGCGCGCCCTTGGACAGTTTGGAGAAGGTAAGCCCGCCGTTGGGAAAGATCGCATGGGCGATGTCGAACAGGCCCTCCACTCGACCATCGAGCAATTCGATCTCAACCTCGCGCAGTTCCTCGCGCCGCTGCGCTGCCCGGATCTCGCCAACGTCCAGTGAGAGCATCGCCCGGGTGCCGTCCGCAAGGCATAGCTCGCCCCGCGTCCGTTTCATCACCGTCTCGCAAACGGGTGAGAGAGGCGTGCCGTTCACAAGCTCTGTGATGCGTTCGCGTAGCGACGGGTCCGCGACGGCATCGAGGTTTGCTATCCCGCCAGGCGCTGGTGCCTCAAACTCCTCGACTTGCGAAAGTCCGCCGTGAATTTGCCCTTTGGCCTTGACCGTTTGAATCCAGCGCCGGCCGTCGCGCCGCAAACGCAACGCAATGCCCGCCCCCCACAACGCATGGTCTGGGGTGTCCAGATAGGTGCTCTTGAGCATACTTGATGTAGGGTGGCCACTCATCAGCTTCGAAATCTGGTCGCGCTTCCAGAACTGCCTGGCCGTCGGCTCATCGATGGTGAATTTGAGTTCGATTTCATTCATGTGATGATACCCCGCCGAACCATGTGCGTTCAGGTGAATCCTATGACCAAAACACCCGGCGAGAAGGGGTATGCCACCAACCTGGCAATGCTATCTCATCCCGAAGAACCCCAGTACAAAGATGACGATCACTACTGCTCCGACAAGCCAGATCAGGTTGTTCACTTTCGGGTACTCCTTGTTTCCGACGCTCGTCGTGTCCTTCGAGCGGCGCGCTTGTGGCATTGGCCCTCGCCGGCGAAACCGGTTGCCCCATTGAATTGAACATGGACCCCTTGCCAAAAGGGGGCTGTGCAGAATTGCTCATGCCCGGGGGTTAGCCGAGCGAAACAGGTAATCAGCGGCATCTTGCGCGTGCTCAAGAAGGGCTGCCAGCGGCACAGTTGGGTGCCGGTGGTGATGATGTTGGTTACGACCCCACCGACGTCACGTAACGCCGGTCTCCACGGTCCCAAGCGACATGACCGCCCAGCGCCAAGTACTCCAAAGCTGGTGCAAACCGCATCGCCGCCCTCAAACGGGAAACGCCCCCAACCGCTTGGGCTGAGGGCGTTTTGTTTGGTTGCGGGGGCAGGATTTGAACCTGCGACCTTCAGGTTATGAGGCCCAAGCGGAACCTTGGATGATTTTGTAAGACGTTGTTAACACTATGTTTTTGTTGGACTCCTGGTTGTAAACTACCGCAGGTTGCATTATGTTTTTGGAGTGTAACAACTGCAAAATTGGTGCAAACTCATGCCAGCCATCAAACTCACCGATAACTTCTTGCGCGCCGTCAATCGGCCGGTGGCTGGAACCGCGCGCTACTGGGATACGGACATCAAGGGTTTTGTTGCCCACGTCCAGAAAACAACGACAACACTCTATTATGACCGCAACAATCAGCGGCATCTCATTGGCCGGTTTCCGACAGTGACGCTGCCGAAGGCACGAGAGACGGCAAGAGAACTCGATTATCGCCTGCGGCGTGGGTTTGCCCGACATGTGACACCGTCGAATCCCAGCCTGGCTGAACTGGTCGATCAATATTGTGCACGCCCTACCCTGCGCTCAAAGGCCTGGAAGGTGTTTGTGCGGCATGCGGTCGATGTCGACTTGAAGTGGGCATCACGTCGGGTTCTCGATATCACCCCTGAGATGTGCCGTGACATGCATGTGCGCTTATCAAAGCGCGGGCCTGTTGCAGCCAATGGCATACCGCCTCCACCGTGTGGGCCGATAGCCTTGGCGTTGTTGTTTGTCTGATCCGCTTTGTCGTCGCGCTTCGGCTCCGTCATGCGATGGACGCGGTATTTCTGAACCGCGCCAGAGGTAATCTCGGTGACGGACGTCTTGCCGAAATACGGC
>Ga0315540_10001938_pt1 | contig 11686 bp, 9 predicted proteins | sample SalMarSW160110MG_FD_203677 | JGI IMG/M metagenome (GOLD analysis project Ga0315540, IMG submission 203677) | Salt marsh sediment microbial communities from the Plum Island Ecosystem LTER, Massachusetts, United States - Salt Marsh Sediment SW1601-10 ... | reverse complement strand
CGGCCGCTGCTGACCGGGACTCACCGCTACGAAAAGTCACTGTCGACGCGCGGGCGCGGGCAGGGCGTGATGCTCGAGGCGCCGATCCTGGCCTACCTGATTGAGACATCGAACGGGCGCATTCTCTATGACGTCGGCTGTGACTACAGCAAGATTGCCGACCCCGCCAAGCGCAGGCGCTACTATGAAAATGACGAGTTCCCGTTCGGACCGCCGGAAATGACCGAAGAGCAAAGACTGCCGCGGCGGCTGGCGCAACTCGGCTTGCGACCTGACGACATTGATGTGGTGTTTGTCGGTCACCTGCACTTCGACCATGGCGGCGGCCTTTGCGACATGGCGCACGCCGATATTCATGTCCATGACCGGGAACTGGCGGCGGCCTGTGAGCAGGCGGACGCCGCCTATTTCGCCGACGATTTCGTCGGCGACTACCAGTGGAAAATACAGCGTGCCGAATACGACCTGGTGCCGGGCGTGCGCGCGGTGGAATCGCCCGGTCACACCGCGGGCCACATGTCTATGCTGATAGAACTGCCCAAGGGGCCGCCCATTCTGCTGGCCGGTGACGCGGCGGACCTGGTTGAAAACCTGGAAGACGAAGTGGCGCCGGGCCTGTGCTGGCACGACCGCGAAGATATGGCGCTGGCGAGTATACGCAAGCTCAAGGCACTGGCCGCCGAAACCGGCGCTCACCTCTGGCCCAATCACGATATGGCGTTTTACCGCCGCTGCCGGGCGTTCCCGGCGTTCTACGAATGATGCCTGTATCACTGCCGGTGCTGGTGTTGTTCATCAGCTCCATTGGTTGGGGTCTGACGTGGCTGCCGCTGAAATACCTAAATCAGCAGGGCATGCAGGGGCCGTTGCTGGTGTTCGTGGCGTTTGGCGCGGCCGCCCTGGCTCTGATGCCGGCGTTCGCCCGGCAAAAACGACATTGGCTGGGCCAACTGCGGTACCTGGGACTGATCGCATTGTTCGGTGGTTTCGCCAACCTGTCATTCCAGATCGCGCTTTATCAGGGCGAGGTCATACGGGTCATGATCCTGTTCTATCTGTTGCCGGTGTGGAGTGTGCTGGGCGGCCGGCTGTATCTGGGCGAACGCATCGATGGCTTGCGCCTGGTGACGGTCTGCGGTGCTCTGCTGGGCGCTTTCCTGATCCTCGGTGGCGGCGCCATGTTCGACACCCGTAGCAGCTGGGTGGATCTGCTGGCAGTCGCCTCGGGTATGGCGTTCGCCATGAACAACATTGTTTTCCGAGCCACCCAGTCGCTGCCGGTCACCAGCAAGGTCACCGCGGTGTTTGTCGGTTGCGCCGTAATGATGGGTGGCTATCTGCTGGTTGCTACACCGGCGCCGGCGGTTTACGGCTGGCAGACGCTGATGCTGACCATGCTCTACGGCGTTGTCTGGGTGATGCTGATCACCTTCGGTACGCAATGGGGAGTTACCCGACTGGAGGCCGGCCGTGCCTCCATTATCATTATTATGGAACTGGTTGCGGCGGTGGTTTCGGCAAGTCTCCTGCTTGGTGAAACCCTCGCCCCCCGGGAACTGGTCGGTGGCGTGCTGGTGCTGGCTACGGTGGTGGCCGAAACGCTGCGCGAAGTCGTCACCCCGCAGATCTCGCCCGGGCAACCCTGATGGTAACCGAGACAAGTTGCTGTCTTGCCCGACGGTGATGGCATTTCGACGCTGCAGCTGCAGTCACACTGGCCGCATAATGGCGCACCCCGATTGTGCGCCCGGCACCAGATAAGCGCGTCAGCGAATGCAGCTGAGCTGCTTGTTTTCAAAACCGCGCTGCTTTTTCAGTAAGTTGTGTTCTATGCGGCGGCTGGCACAACGCTTGCTCTGTCAGTAATACCCGAAAACGTTTTCGTAATACTGAGTGGAGCTGCTAATGAAAAACTCGTTTCGTAAATCCCTGGGCATGCTGGTCGGAGCCGCATTGCTCACCCTGTCATCTTTAGCCAGTGCAGAGCCACTGAAGATCGGTTATAGCGACTGGCCTGGGTGGGTTGCCTGGGAAGTCGCCATCGATAAAGGCTGGTTCAAGGAAGCCGGCGTCGACGTCAAGTTCGACTGGTTTGACTATGTCGCCTCCATGGACGCTTTCGCCGCCGGTCAGCTGGATGCCGTCAGCATGACCAACGGCGATGCCCTGGTGACCGGGGCGACCGGCGCCAAGAGCGTCATGATCCTCGTCAATGACTACAGCAACGGCAACGACATGATTATCGGCGCCCCGGGCATTGATTCGCTGAAGGCACTCAAGGGCAAGAAGGTCGGTGTGGAAATCGGCTTCGTCGATCACCTGTTGCTGCTCAACGGCCTGAAAAAGAACGGTATGAGCGAGGCCGATGTCGAACTGGTCAACGTGCCCACCAATGAAACCCCGCAGGTGCTGGCTTCCGGTGGCGTCGACGCGATCGGTGCCTGGCAGCCCAGTTCCGGTTCCGCGCTGGAACTGGTGCCCGGCTCCAAGCCGATTTATACCAGTGCCGATGAACCAGGATTGATCTACGATCTGTTGTGCGTTTCGCCGGAGAGCCTGTCCGCGCACCGTGACGAATGGAAAAAGGTTATTGCCGTCTGGTACCGGGTGGTCGACTACATCAAGGACCCCAAGACTTTCGACGATGCGGTGAAAATCATGGCCGCACGCGTCGGCGTACCGGCCGAGCAGTATAAGAAGTTTATTAGTGGCACCAACATCCTGACCCTAGCCGAGGCCAAAAAGCACTTCGCCAAGGGCGACGGATTCACTTCGGTCTACGGTTCCACGAAGATCTCCGACGACTTCAACGTCGCCAACAAGGTCTACGAAAAGCCGCAGGACGTCGATGCCTATATCGACCCGTCGCTGACCAACGAAATGTAACCAGCCTGTTCCAGTGCTCAGTGCCAGCAGTCTGTAGGAATCCAGCCCATGTCGTCACTTCAATGGTTTGCCGTGCGCAAAGAGCTGCGTCCAAGGACGCGGCTGGCGACGGCCTTCATGAGTTTCGTTCTGCCGCTGCTGGTCTGGTCGCTGGTCAGCTACGTTCCCTGGATCTGGCACCCTAAAGTCGAGGTGATTGACCCGGGTGGCGTGTCGTACTTCACCAGGGATATGCTGGTCGACCGCGAGGTGTTCGACGCGGAGCTGGCAACGGCCCGTGAAGAGCACCGCGCTTTACCGACCGGCAGACCCGCCAACCCCATCTATCTTCCAGCGCCTCACCAGGTTGCCAGGGCGTTTTACAAGGCCTTCACTACCGAGCCGAAGCGCCACAGCGAAAAGTGGCTGCACGAGAGCCTCTGGGAAAGCATTCAGGTGATCTTCTGGGGGTTCTTTCTGTCCTCGCTGTTCGGTGTGCCGCTGGGTATTCTGGCGGGCACCTACGATTTTGTCTCGCGCCTGTTCGAGCCCTTTGTCGAGTTTTTCCGCTACCTGCCGGCACCCGCCTTCGGCGCGCTCGCGGTGGCGATACTGGGGATTTACCATGCGCCGAAGATCGCGATCATCTTTATCGGTACCTTCTTTCAGCAGGTGCTGGTGATCGCCAATACCACCCGCAAGCTCGACCCGTCGCTGCTGGAAGCGGCGCAGACACTTGGTGCAAAGAACATCGCACTGCTCTTCAGGGTGGTCATACCGGGCATTGTCACCGACCTGTACAAGGACATGCGCATTCTCCTCGGCTGGGCCTGGACCTATCTTATTGTTGCGGAGCTCATTGGCACCAGTTCCGGCATCACCTGGTTCATCACCCAGCAGGCACGCTACAAGAATTTCGACAACGTCTTCGCCGCGATCATGATGATCGGTATTCTCGGCCTGACCACGGATCTTCTGCTCGCATGGCTGGGCAGACGTATCTTTCCGTGGCAGAAAGCCGCCGCGAATCTTTGACGGCTGGCTATAAACGGTAGCGTGGACGCCCGCATGCACAAACTTGAGTTGCCCAGTTATCTCGAACAGTCCGACGAGGTCAGGGACCGCTTTACCCGCCTCAAGCAGCGCCCGGTGCTGCTGGAAGTAAAGGGGCTGGGTAAGACTTTCGACAGCGCACACGGGCCGGTCATTGCCCTGAACGAAATCAGTTTCAAAACGCACCGGCGCGAGTTCGTGTGCGTCATCGGCCCCTCGGGTTGTGGCAAATCCACGCTGATCCGCATCCTCGCCGGGCTGGAGCCGCCCAGCAGTGGCCGCGTGTTGCTGGACGGCAAGGCCGTACACGGTCCCGGGCCGGACCGCGGCATGGTGTTTCAGGGTTACACGCTGTTTCCCTGGTTGACGGTCAAGAAGAACGTCATGTTCGGTCTGGAGATGGCCGGCCGAGGCAAGATGGCGGCGGAAGAGGAAGCCATGCAATGGATCGACCTGGTGGGGTTGAGCAAGTTCGCCAAGAGTTATCCTCACCAGTTGTCCGGGGGCATGAAACAGCGGGTGGCCATTGCGCGGGCGCTGGCGAACCAGCCGCGCATTCTGTTGATGGACGAACCCTTCGGCGCCCTTGATGCGCAGACCCGGGCGCGCATGCAGGCCTACCTGCTGGAGATCTGGCAGAACATCGATATCACGATTCTGTTTATCACCCACGACCTGGACGAGGCGATTTATCTTGCCGACCGCATCCTGGTGCTGAGGGCGCACCCCGGCGAGGTGGACGAATTGATAGAGGTGCCGGTGCCACAGCCGCGTTCGCCCGGGCAGTTTCTGTCACCGGAATTCCTGGCCACCAAAAAACGGCTTGAGGAACTGATCCATCCGCCGCAGGCCGAAGCGCAGGATAACGGCGATCACCTGAACATGATGCGCATGGTGTCGGTCAATGACGAAGTGGAGAGCGTGTTTTGACGGCAACCAACTGGCACCGGCTTACCTGGGAGGAAATCGGCGCACTGCCGCGCCAGGGGATCGACGCCGCCATCCTGCCCGTGGGCGCCACTGAACAGCACGGGCCCCACCTCGGCTGCGGCGTCGATACCGAAATCGCCCATCAGCTGTGCCGGCAGGCGGCGGAACGTACCGGGGTGCCGGTGCTGCCGACCCTGCCTTATGGCTGCTCCATCGGTCACTCCCAGCGCTGGCCAGGCACCCTGGCCCTGCAGCCGAAGACACTCATCGACATCGTCAAGCAGATCGGCGACTGGGTTTACCTGTCCGGCTTCAGGCGTCTGTTCATCGTCAACAGCCATGTTACCAACCACGCGCCGCTGCGTTGCGCGCTGGAGATGCTGCGCGCCGAGCACGATCGGTTGCAAGTAGCGCTCATCAATACCGCCAGCGTCAGTGAGCGCGTGCGGGCACGTCACTACGAGGACGCCGATGACTGGCACGCCAACGAAGCCGAGAGTTCGCTGATGCTGGCCATCGACCCCGACATGGCCAGACCGGAGCGATTTGCCGCCAGCGACGACCCTGACCGCACCGGCGGGTGCGTGTTCTCGCACCCGGTCAATCGCACCAGCACCAACGGTGTCACCGGTCTGCCCAGTCGCGCCAGCCGGCAGAAAGGCGAGCAGCTGTTTGCCTGGATGGTGGAGGACCTCGCCGGTCTGGTGCGGCGCGGGCTGGCCGAACAGCCGCCGCTGGAACACTCCTATTTCAATCAACCGGACCCATTATGAAACCTTTATGAAAAGCGCCGACGAAATTCACAGCATCCAGCAGGAACTCAGGGGCAAGGGCGTCAAGTATTGCATTGGCGCCTATGTAGACATTCATGGCATCCCCAAGGGCAAGTTTGTGCCTATCGATCACCTGCAGCACATGGCCGAAGGCTCCGAGCTGTATACCGGTTACGCCCTCGACGGCCTGGGCCAGGCGCCCAATGACGATGAAATCGCCTCGGTCCCAGACCTCGATCACATCATCCAGTTGCCGTGGCAACCCGAGGTCGCCTGGATGCCGGCCGATAACACCTACCAGGGCGAACCCTACGAAATAAACACGCGGGTGGCGCTGAAGAAGGTCCTCGCCCAGGCGGCGGAAATGGGCTTCGGTTTCAACCTTGGCATCGAGTGCGAATTGTTCGTGTTGAAGCAGGGCGAGGATGGCAGCCTGTCCATCCCCAACCACAACGATCGCCTGACCAAGCCGTGTTACGACGTGCGCGGCTTCCTGGACCAGTTTACCTGGCTCGACAAGGTGGCAACTTGCATCAACAACCTGGGTTGGGATCTATATTCCTTCGATCACGAAGACGCCAACGGCCAGTACGAATTCGATTTCAAGTACAGCGACGCTCTCACCATGTGCGACCGTTTCATATTCTTCCGCTACATGAGCAAGCACTACGCGAGCGAAGAGGGTCTGCTGGCCACCTTTATGCCCAAGCCGTTTGCGGACCGCACCGGTAACGGTGCGCATTTCAATATGTCGCTCTACGATCTCGACACGGGAAGCAATCTGTTTGCCTGCGATCCGGCGGACGATCCCAAGGGGCTCGGCCTGACCGAACTGGGCTACCAGTTCATTGCCGGCGTCATCAAACACGGGCGCGCCCTGTGCGCGGTGTTTTCGCCCACGGTCAACAGCTACAAGCGCCTGGTTCGCCAGGGCGATATGGCGTACTTCTCCTGGGCGCCCGTGTTCAATTCCTTTGGTTCGAACAACCGCACCAACTCCATTCGCGTGCCCATGAACGGCGGCCGCTGCGAATCACGCAATGCCGACGGCGCCCTGAACCCTTACCTGGCGGCGACGCTCGCGCTGGCCGCGGGCCTGCAGGGTATCCGCGAAGGCCTGGATCCCGGCAAACCCCAGGACGACAATCTGTATGAACTGAGCGAAGAGCAGCGCGAGGCGCGCGGTATCGAGTTCTTGCCGCAAAGCCTGATCGAGGCGGTCAACGCCTTTGCCGCCGACCCCTTCATGGAGGAGGTGCTGGGCAAGGAACTGCGCGACGAATTTATCCGCTACAAGGTACGCGAGTGGGAGTCCTATCACCAGACGATCTCGGCGTGGGAGATAGAGCGTTACAGCCACCTGTTCTAGCCATGAATAGTGTACTGAAAACCGGTGTCAGCCGTATCAGCGTGTCTTTGCAGGAGCCCTTGCTCGCGCAGCTCGACGGCATGGTGTCGCAGCGTGGCTTCGAAAGCCGCTCGCAGGCGATAGCGGAAATGGTCAACCAGCAACTGGTCGAACACAAGCAGCAGCTCGGTGAGGAAATCATGGCCGGGACGATCACACTGGTTTACGATCATTCGACACCGGGGTTGCAGAAACAGCTGGCGGATTTTCAGCATGAGTATCTGAGCGAGGTGATCAGCTCGCTGCATGTGCACCTGATGCACGCGCATACTATGGAGGTGATCCTGGTGCAGGGACCTGCTGCCAGGCTGCAGTCGATCGCGAACAGGATCGTGACCTGCCGCGGCGTCATCACCGGCAGGTTGCAGCTGACGACGGCGATCATTCCGCCGGTGCATCCGCTGCCCGAATAAGCACGACAAGCTGGCGGCCTTCATGAGCGGCAAGGTCGGACAGATAGACAGAAACAGGAGATGCACAATGTCACAAACCACACCCAGGGCGCTCGACACGGCCAGTGTGCTGTGGGAAGAGTCGGTGCCGGGCGGCGCCCACTGGTCGGGCGTGCTGCGCCGTGGCGTGACCCTGCGGGTCACCGATAGCACGGGAGGCGCTAACGTGTCCATGTTGTTCTACAACTGGGAGAACACGCTGGAGCGCTATAACATGGCAGACACGCTGAAGGGCCAGCACACGGCATTTCTGACGGCCGGAAACGTTTGCTATACGGATATGGGGCGCGTGATCTGCTCGGTGACAGGCGACACCTGCGGCTGGCACGATACCATCTCCGGGGTGTCCGATGCTGCGACCGTCAAGGCGCGTTACGGCGCGGCCAGCTACCAGGAGTGTCGCAACGAATATCACCGTAACGGCTACGACAGCCTGGTTAACGAGCTGGGAAAGTATGGTCTGGGGCGGCGCGACCTGGTAGCCACCCTGAACCTGTTCAGCAAGGTCACGGTCAACGACGACGGCGGCATGCAGTTTCACCCCGGCAACTCCGGCGCGGGTGACAGCGTCGACCTGCGCTTCGAGATGGATGCGCTGGTGGCGCTGTCCACCTGTCAACACCCGTTGGATCCGGACGAGACGTATCGTCCCCGGGATATCGCGCTCACCGCCTGGAATTCGGGTGTCGCCGGGCCGGACGATCACTGCCGGCATCTTTGCCCGGAAAACGAACGCGCCTTTATCAACACCGAGCGTCTGTACACCTGACCGGGCCGCGCCTGGGAGAACAACTCATGACTCAGAACATTACCGAAAGTCACTATGCCCCGGACGCGGCGGTCTTCCGCCAGGTTGTCCCCGCGGGTGAGCCCTTTATGCGCCGCGTCGCCAGGGGCCAGGTGTTGCGCATTCTCGACCTGGAAGGCAACCAGGCGGTGGACACGTTGTTCTACAATGCCGATGATACCGAGGAGCGCTACGACGCGAACAACACCATCCGCGGACAGAACAATATATACCTGACGGCGGGTACCACCCTGGTGTCCAATGAAGGCAATCCGATGTTGACCATCACCGCCGATACCTGCGGCCGCCACGATACGCTCGGCGGCGCCTGTTCGGCGGAGAGCAACACCGTGCGCTATGCGCTCGAGAAGCGCCACATGCACGCGTGCCGGGACAGCTTTCTGCTGGCGCTGGCCGAGTATGACCACGGTATGAGCAAACGCGACCTGCCGAGCAATATCAACTTCTTCATGAACGTGCCGGTGACGCCGGACGGCAGGCTGACCTTTGAAGACGGGATCTCGGCGGCGGGGCGCTACGTGGAAATGCGGGCGGAAATGGATGTCCTGGTCTTGATTTCCAATTGCCCGCAGCTCAACAATCCGTGCAACGCCTACAACCCGACCCCGGTGGAAGTGCTGGTCTGGGACGCGTAAACATTTGACACCCGCGGGACGGCCCGCCGGGTATGGACTCACGCCGGGACGGCCCGGCAGGAATGTGAGCGGAAACCCCGTCAGGTCATGTTTGATAAAGTTCTGATTGCCAACCGCGGGGCCATCGCCTGCCGCATCATTCGTACCCTGAAACGCATGGGCATCGCATCGGTGGCGGTGTACTCGGAGGCGGACAGGCATTCCCTGCACGTCACCCAGGCCGACGAGGCCGTCTGCATCGGACCGGCGCCCGCGGCGGAAAGTTATCTCGATGCGGGGCGCATTCTGCAGGTCGCCCGCGACACCGGTGCCCGGGCGATCCACCCCGGTTACGGCTTTCTCAGCGAAAACGCCGAATTCGCCGAGACTTGCGCGGCCCACGGCATTGTTTTCATCGGGCCGACACCGCAGCAGATGCGCGACTTCGGCCTGAAACATACCGCGCGCAAACTGGCCCACGACAACGGCGTACCGCTGTTGCCGGGCAGCGGGCTGCTCGATGACGTCCGGCACGCGCAACGTGAAGCCTTGCGCATCGGCTATCCGGTGATGCTCAAGAGCACCGCCGGTGGCGGCGGCATCGGTATGCAACTGTGCTGGAGCGAACAGGAGCTGAACGATGCCTTTCACTCGGTCGAGCGTCTCGCGCGCAACAACTTCAGCCAGGGCGGCATCTTCCTGGAAAAATATGTCGAAACCGCCCGCCATATCGAGGTGCAGATCTTCGGCGACGGTCACGGCAATGTCGTGGCACTGGGTGAGCGCGACTGTTCCGTGCAGCGGCGCAACCAGAAGGTGATCGAAGAGACGCCGGCACCGGGTATCAGCGAAGGCGTGCGTGAGCACCTGATGGCGGCGGCCGTGCAACTGGGTAAGGCCGTGCAGTACCGCTCCGCCGGAACGGTGGAGTACGTCTACGACAGCCGGACGGGCGAGTTCTATTTTCTCGAGGTCAATACCCGCCTGCAGGTGGAGCATGGTGTCACCGAGGAGGTCACCGGCGTCGACCTGGTGGAGTGGATGCTGCGGGTTGCGGCCGGCGAATCGGCGTTTCTCAAGGCTTATACTCACCGCCCGACCGGCCACGCCATCCAGGTGCGACTGTATGCCGAAGACCCGGGAAAACAGTTCCAGCCATCATCCGGTGTATTGACCGAAATGATATTCCCCACGCTGGCGCGCGTTGACACCTGGGTGGAGCGGGGCAGTGAGGTACCACCCTATTACGACCCCATGGTGGCCAAGATCATCGTGCACGCCGATGACCGCGAGGCGGCGCTTACAAAACTCGCCGCCGCCCTGGCGCAGACAGCGCTGTACGGTATCGAGTCGAACCTGGCCTATCTACGCCAGGTGATCGCCGATCCGGTCTTCGTCAAGGCTGAACACTATACCCGCTATCTGGACCGCTTCGTGTTCAGGCCGCTGACCATCGACGTGTTGTCGCCGGGGACCCAGTCCATGATCCAGGATTACCCCGGCCGCACCGGCTACTGGGATATCGGTGTCCCGCCCTCCGGACCCATGGACCACCTGGCGTTCCGTCTGGCCAACCGTGCAGTCGGCAATCCCGAAGGTATGGCCGCGCTGGAACTGACCGTCACCGGACCCGCACTGAAGTTCAACACCGACAGCGTGATCGCGTTGACCGGAGCCAGCATGAAGGCGCAGCTGGATGGTGAACCGGTCGCGTACTGGCAGCCGGTGGCTGTCAAGGCCGGCAGCACGTTGAAGCTGCGCGGCATCGCCGGCGCCGGTAACCGTGCCTATCTCGCCGTCAAGGACGGTTTCGACGTGCCCGATTATATGGGCAGCCGGGCGACGTTTACCCTCGGCCAGTTTGGCGGGCACGGCGGTCGCGTGCTCGCGGTGGGCGATGTGTTGCGTCTCAACGCTGCCGCGTCGCCGGACGCGTCCTGCAAGACGATACCGCCCGCGCTGGTGCCGGGGTACAGCAGCCACTGGGATATCCATGTCATGTACGGCCCGCACGGCGCGCCCGATTTTTTCACTGACAAGGATATCGAAACCTTTTTTGCGACCGACTGGGAGGTGCACTACAACTCCAGCCGCACCGGGGTTCGCCTGGTCGGCCCGAAGCCGCAGTGGGCACGAAGTGACGGCGGCGAAGCGGGTCTGCATCCCTCCAACATCCACGACAATGCCTACGCCATCGGCAGCATCGATTTTACCGGCGATATGCCGGTAATACTGGGTCCGGACGGCCCCAGTCTCGGCGGGTTTGTCTGCCCTGCAACTGTCATTCAGTCCGAACTCTGGAAAATCGGCCAGTTGAAGCCCGGTGACCGGCTGCGTTTTCACTGTGTCGGTGTTGACGAGGCGCGCCACCGGGAGCAGGTCCAGGACCAGGCTGTCGCGTCGCTGCAAGGTGACTACGCCGTGCCGCACACACCGGTGCAGGCGGGCGGACCGGTTTCACCGGTGCTGCGTCTCGGCGAAGCGCGCGGCGACAGGGTCGCGGTGTGTTACCGCCAGGCCGGTGACCGCAATCTGCTGATCGAATACGGTCCGCTGGTGCTGGATCTGAACCTGCGCTTTCGCGTGCACGCACTGATGGAGTGGATTCAGCGGCAGGGGCTCGACGGCATTCTCGACCTGACGCCCGGCATCCGTTCGCTGCAGGTGCACTATGACAGCCGGGTCGTCAGCCAGGCCGAGCTTGTCAGCTGGCTGGCCGTCGCGGAGGACGAGTTGCCCGCCATCGAGGACATGGAGGTCCCCAGCCGCATCGTTTATCTGCC
>Ga0315540_10001937_pt1 | contig 11691 bp, 11 predicted proteins | sample SalMarSW160110MG_FD_203677 | JGI IMG/M metagenome (GOLD analysis project Ga0315540, IMG submission 203677) | Salt marsh sediment microbial communities from the Plum Island Ecosystem LTER, Massachusetts, United States - Salt Marsh Sediment SW1601-10 ... | reverse complement strand
GACGCTCCCGACCTCCTGTTCGTGCGTGGCACCATTCCTTCCGAGCCTGGCGTCGCGGTTGTTGGGTCACGGCGGGCGACGAGCTATGGGATGTCCCTCGCGCATAGGTACGGCATGGCTTTGGCTCATGCAGGGTGGCCCGTCGTGTCGGGACTGGCCCGGGGTGTCGACGGCGCCGCCCACCGCGGGGTTGTGGATGCGCATGGCCGCGGTGTAGCGGTGCTCGGCTGCGGGCCGGACGTGTGGTACCCGCGTGAGCACGAGGAACTTGGCAGAGCGCTCATCGGCAACAACGGAGCGGTCGTGACCGAGTATCCGCCGGGCACGCCGCCCAATGGCTGGCGGTTTCCACCGCGCAATCGCATCATCTCCGGGCTGTCCGGAGTCGTGGTCGTCGTCGAGGCCGCATCGACGGGTGGAGCTCTCATCACCGCCAGGAGGGCCCTCGCGCAGGGCAGGGACGTGTTCGCCGTCCCCGGGGACGTCGATCGGTCGACCTCGGAAGGCTGCAACCGTGTCATCAGGGACGGAGCCCTGCCGGTGTTCGATTCCGAAGATCTCATCGAGGCCGTGTCTCTGGCGCTCGGCCCACCGCGCACATCGCCACTCGCGGATGGCGCATCGGCTGAGGATGGACCAATGGACGATGGGCCAGTAGACGATCTCGTGGGGAAGACCATCGATGAGCTGTCGGTTGCGCGGCCGGTCTCGGAGGTGCTGGCTCACGTCGCCAGGCTCGAAGCGCTCGGCGTTGTTCGACGCGAGGGAGGCCGCATCGTGAAGGGTCGTTGACGCTCCGGGGTCGGACGGCGACCATGGCTCGTATGGTGGCAATACCGGAGATGCCAGGATGGGCGGTAGCGCCTGTCGACGACTACTTGCTCCGGCTCGCGTCGCAACGACACTTGTCACCCCACACGATCGCCGCGTATCGCCGTGACCTGTCGCAGTTCATGGCGTTCTGCGACAGGGCAGGAGTAGGAGCGATTCGACGCATCGATCGCGGACTGGTGCGGCGATTCCTCGCGTACCTCGACACGAGAGGGTACGCGAGGAGATCTGTGGCGCGGAAGGCGTCGGCAGTCCGGGCGTTCTTCTCGGACCAGACCCGACTAGGCCTCCTCGACGCGAATCCATCCGAGCGCCTCGGGACACTTCGTCGGCCGAAGACGCTCCCTCATGCGCTGCCGGTCCGGATCGTCCGGGAGGTCCTCGATGGACTATCCGGCGATGATCCGGTGACACTCAGGGACCGGGCGCTGCTGGAGGTGCTGTACGCGACGGGTCTACGGGTTGGTGAGGCCGCGGCCCTTCGGGCAGACGACGTCGTTGGTGTCGAGTTTCTTCGGGTGGTCGGCAAGGGCGACAAGGAGCGGGCCGTTCCACTCGGGGTGCCGGCCAGGCGGGCGATCCAGTCGTACCTGGCTCGGGGTCGCCCTCGGCTGTCACCGTCGACCGACGCGCTCTGGGTCGGGGTCCGGGGAGGACCGCTCGGAGTGCGAGGGATTCGAAGGGCCGTTCGGGCGCGCTCGGGGACGTTCCCCCATGCCTTCCGTCACTCGTTCGCGACGCACCTTCTCGAAGGAGGAGCCGACCTGCGGGCCGTGCAGGAGCTGCTTGGGCACGTTGAACTAGGGACCACCCAGACGTACACTGCGGTCACCCGCGAGCATCTCAAGGCAACCTATGAGCGAAGTCACCCGCGGGCCTGATCGGGCATCCGAAGATCATCTGGATGAGCTGTGGCGCAGGTTCAAGGCCACAGAGGACCAGGGGGCCCGTGAGGGCCTGATCTTGCATTTCTCGCCGCTCGTCAAGTTCGTCGCGGGTCGTGTGGCATCCGGTCTGCCGTCCAGCGTCGATCGCTCCGACCTGATTTCGGACGGCATCTTCGGACTGATCGATGCCATCGACAAGTTCGATCCCGAACGAGGTGTGAAGTTCGAGACGTACGCTATCAACAGGATCAGGGGAGCAATCCTCGACGAGCTTCGAGCCCTCGACTGGGCACCACGTTCGCTCAGAGCTCGCGCTCGCGAACTCGACCGTTCCTACAGCGAGCTGGAGCATCGATTCCAGCGGCCGCCCACCGACGAGGAGCTCGCCGCGCACATGGACGTGCCGGTCGAGGAACTCCAAAACACGATGGCCGAGGTGTCGTCTGCAGGCCTGGTCGCGCTCGACGAGTTGCTCGCCCCAGGTCGCGACTCGACCACGGTCGGTGATCTTCTTCCTGACCCAAAGGGCGTCGATCCGGCAGCCGCGTACCAGGAAGAGGAAGTCAAGCGCGTCTTGGCGGATGCGATCAACCGGCTCGTCGAACGGGATCGACTGGTCCTCACCCTCTACTACTACGAGGGTCTCACGCTCGCGGAGATCGGCGATGTCCTCGGCGTGACCGAGTCGCGGGTCTGCCAGATCCACACGAAGTCGGTGATGAGCCTTCGCCACCGCATGACGGAGCCGGCGTTTCACCACGGGTGACCGCCTGGTACAGTTGCCCGATCACGCACGCCCGTTTCTCCCCAACGGTCGATTCGTCGCGGGGAGCAGCCATCTGCTGTGACGGGCGGAGGAAGAACCGGAACAGGAGGACCTATGTCCACGGTCACCATGAAGCAGCTGCTGGAAGCAGGCGTCCACTTCGGACATCAGACCCGGCGCTGGAACCCCAAGATGGAGCCATACATCTACAGCGCCCGTAACGGCATCCACATCATCGATCTGCGTCAGACGCTCGACCAGATCAATCGGGCGTACGACTTCGTCAAGAACGAGGTTGCCGACGGAGGGCTGGTCCTCTTCGTCGGGACGAAGAAGCAGGCGCAGCTTCCGATCGAAGAGGCAGCTATTCGCTCGGACATGCCGTATGTGAACTTCCGCTGGCTCGGCGGGATGCTCACGAACTTCTCCACGATCCAGAAGCGCATCTCGTACATGCGGGAGCTGGAGCGCATGGACGAGTCCGGCGAGATGACGTCGCTGCCGAAGAAGGAGCGTCTGCGACTCCACCGCGAACTCGCCAAGCTCCAGCGGGTGCTTGGCGGTGTGCGCAATCTGACCCACCTTCCGCAAGTGCTCTTCATCGTCGACTTGAACGCTGAGCAGATCGCGTTGAAGGAGGCAGATCGCCTGGGGATTCCGGTCATCGCGCTCGTCGATACGAACTGCGATCCGGACCTGGTCGATTTCGTGATTCCCGGCAACGACGACGCGATTCGTTCGGCCCAGCTCATGGCCGGGTTCGTGGCCGATGCGTGCATTGAGGGGAGAGAGATCGCACTGAAGGGCGAGCCAAGCAGCGAAGGAGACGAGTGATGGCCGACTTCACCGCAAAGGACGTGCAGGAGCTTCGCCGCGCCACCGGTGTCGGAATGATGGACGCAAAGGGCGCCCTGGTCGAGACCGGTGGGAACTTCGAGAAGGCCAAGGAATACTTGAGGGAGAAGGGCCTCGCCGATGCCAAGAAACGAGCGGGCAAAGAAGCCAACGAGGGTGTGATCGGACTGTACATCCACCGGCAGTTCGACAGGCCGGTCATCGGCGTGCTGGTGGAACTGGCCTCGGAGACCGACTTCGTTGCCAAGAGTGAGGAGTTCCAGGCGATCGCCAACGATGTCGCGATGCACGTGGCGGCAGCACAGCCTCGCTGGGTCCGGCGCGAAGACGTACCACAGGACGCTCTGGAGTACGAACGTGAGATGATCACTCGTCAAGCTCAGAACGAGGGGAAACCGGAGAACATCATTCCTCGCATCGTGGAGGGCCGTATCGCCTCGTTCTACAAGGACACCGTGCTCGAGGATCAGCAGTTCATCAAGAGCGACCAGTTCGACGGAACGGTGGGCGACATGGTCGCCGGGCTCGCCGCGACCATGGGCGAGAACATCACCATTCGGAGGTTCGCACGGCTCGCGGTCGGCGAGGAGATGTGATGGTGGACCGCCGCCGCGTGATGCTCAAGCTGTCCGGGGAGGCGTTCGCCGATCCTGAGCTCGGGCACGGCATCGACATCACGGAGATCGGTCGAATCGCCGGCGAAGTCGTGGAGGCCATCGGTGATGGCGAGATCGAACTCGGCATCGTGGTCGGCGGAGGCAACATCTTCAGAGGAGCGTCGGCCGCGACGACCGGTATCGAGCCCGCTACCGCCGATACGATGGGCATGCTCGGGACCGTGATCAACGCGCTCGCGCTCAGAAGCGCCATCGAGAACGCCGGGGTGCCCACGAGAGTACAGACCGCGATCTTGATGCAGTCGCTCGCAGAGCCCTATATCCGGCTTCGAGCCATCAGACACCTCGAGAAGGGACGTGTCGTCATCTTCGCTGCCGGCACCGGCAACCCGTTCTTCACCACCGATACCGCTGCGGCGCTGCGTGCGGTGGAGATCGGCGCCGAGGTGATGTTGAAGGCGACCCTTGTTGACGGCGTGTACGACGCCGATCCGGTCACCCATCCCGACGCCACACTCATGTCGGAAGTCACCTACCTGGACCTCATCGCCAAGGGACTCCGGGTGATGGACTCGACCGCCGCTACCATGTGCAAGGACCATCAGCTCCCGATCGTGGTGTTCAACATCACGAAACCGGGCAACGTCGTGCGGGCGGTACGAGGAGAGCGGATCGGGACGTTGGTTCAGTAGGAGGCACGCCATGATTCAGGAAACGCTCGACGAGGCCGAGTTGAAGATGAGTCAGGCGATCGAGCATGTGCAGTCGGAGTTCGCGACCGTTCGGACGGGACGCGCCAACGCCGGCATCCTCAACAGGATCACGGTCGAGTACTACGGGACCCAGACGCACCTGCAACAGCTTGCCTCGTTCTCGGTACCCGAGCCGCGTCTTCTCGTTGTCCAGCCCTACGACAAGACGTCCGTGAACGCTATCGAGCGAGCGATCAGAACATCCGGGATGGGTTTGAATCCTTCCAGCGACGGTCATGTCATTCGCATCGCGTTCCCGGCTCTCACCGAGGAACGGCGTGTTGAGCTGACCCGGGTCGTTCGCCAGATGGCCGAGGATGGCAGAGTCGCGATGCGCAATATCCGTCGCCACGCCATGAGCGAGCTCTCCGATCTGCATGGCGAGATCTCGGACGACGACATCCACCGTGCCGAGAGTGAGTTGCAGGAGATCACCGATCGGATGATCACCAAGGTCGACGAGCTGCTGGAGCACAAGGAGCAGGAGCTGCTCGAAGTATGAATACCGACAACAACGACGGTGACGGTATCGACGAAGCCGGGATCGACGAAGGAACCGAGGACTTCGAGGACTTCCTGACGGGCTCATCGGAGTTCGACGGGTTCACCAGCGCCGACTACCTGAACGCGACCACCGAAGAGTACCGGGATCTCGCCGAGGCGATCGCCAGGTCGGCCGACGAAGAGGTTGAGATGCAGGCCGTCGCAGCGCAGATGCCGGGCCTCGATGCGGGAATCGTGGGCTTCGACGACGTCACCGGCGAGACGCCGGTCGATACCTACGAGGCCCAGAGCGGCCCGTCGGACACGCTCGTTCGAGCCGCAACCGGCGTTGTGCTCATCACCCTGGTGCTGGCGATGCTGGCCATCGGCGGGGGGTGGCTCGCGCTCCTCATCGGCGTGTTCGCGCTCGTGAGCATGGTCGAGTTCTACTCGGCAGTTCGAGAGGCTGGCTATGTGCCGCTCGCGCTGTTCGGGTTCCTGGGGGCCATCGGCGTCCTTGCTGCTGCGTGGTTCTCCTCGCGGCCTCTGTCGTCGGTGTCGATCGCGATCGGACTCACGATCGTTGCCGTCGTGTTCTGGTATGCCCTCCTATCCAGAAGTCATCCGCTGGAGAACGCGTCGTTCACGATCTTCGGGGTCGTTTGGATTGCGGGACTCCTTTCGTTCGCCATGCCGATCATCAGGTCGGATCACTCGCAACAGATCATCCTCGCGATCATCGCCGTCACCGCGCTGTTCGATGCCGGTTCGTACTTTGTCGGACGCGCCATGGGCAGGGTGAGCCTGGCTCCCGAGCTGTCGCCCCACAAGACGTTCGAGGGGCTCGTCGGCGGGATCGTGATCGCCTTTGTCGCAGGGTTCCTGCTGTCGGTCATTCCGTGGTTCGAGTTCGATCTCACCACTGGTTTGTGGTTGGCGGCCGTCGTTTCGGTCTTCGCGCCGCTCGGCGATCTTGCGGAGTCCCTCGTGAAACGCGCCGTCGGTGTGAAAGACATGGGGGCGATTCTCCCTGGGCACGGGGGCCTCGTCGACCGCTTGGACAGCTACCTGTTCACCATTCCCGTCGGGTATGTGCTGTTCCTCTGGCTTGGGTTTCTATGATCCGACCCCTGGTCGTCCTCGGAGCGACCGGTTCGATCGGACGTCAGGCGCTCGACGTCGCGCGACGTCTGGGTTTTCCGGTCGCCGCCGTCGTCGCTCGCAGTGGTTCCGACACCCTCGCGACGATCGCTGACGCGTTTCCCGAGGCCTCGATCGGGATCGTGGCACCGATCGGGAGCGAGCGGGAGCGTTTTGCGGCGTACGGATCCAGAGTTCGGTTCGGGCCTGATGCCTCCGTCGAGTTCGCCGCCACTCCGGGAACGATCGTGGTCAACGGAATCGTGGGTGCAGCGGGGTTGCGACCGTCGGTCGTCGCACTCGAAGCAGGGAATCGCCTCGCACTCGCCAACAAGGAGAGCCTCGTTGCCGGCGGCCCGGTCGTCTTGGACGCGCTCCGCCGCGGCGGCGGCGAGCTGATCCCCGTCGATTCGGAGCACTCGGCGGTTTTTCAGTGCCTTTCCGGTGAGGATGTCGGATCGGTACGACGGCTCATCATCACCGCCTCAGGGGGACCGTTTCGAGGAAGGACTCGAGACGAGTTGGAGAACGTATCGCCCGCTGAGGCGCTTCGCCATCCGACCTGGTCGATGGGTTCCAGGATCACCATCGACTCGGCCACGCTCGCGAACAAGGGGTTCGAGGTGATAGAGGCTCACTATCTGTTCGGAGTCTCGTACTCGCAGATCGACATCGTCGTTCATCCCCAGAGCATTATCCACTCGTTCGTCGAGTTCGAGGACGGCTCGGTCAAGGCGCAGTTGGGGGAGCCGGATATGCGTATTCCGATCCAGTACGCGCTCACATGTCCGCAACGACTCGCCGGCGGAAGCGTCGCCGCTCCGTCATCGTGGACACTGACATTCGAGGCGCCGGACCGTGCCTCGTTTCCGACGCTCGACATCGTCATCGAAGCGGGCATGAGGGGAGGATCCGCGCCGGCCGTCGTCAACGCGGCCGACGAGATCGCGGTGGGGGCATTCTTGACAGGGAGACTCGGATTCCTCGGAATCGCGTCGATCCTCGGTCAGACGATGGAGCGAGTTCCGAAGGTGGACGTGTACACCGTCGATGACGTCATGCAGGTCGATGCGGAGGCACGCTCGGTCGCGAACACCCTGATTGGCGGGGCGTGTTGATTACGCGGGTGGGGTCGGTACGGTTGGAGACGACATGACTGGTGGATTGATCATGCTGATCGCTGTCGTGGTGTCTCTGATGCTCCACGAGCTGGGACACTTCGTCACAGCACGCGCGACGGGCATGAAGGTTACCGAGTTCTTCCTCGGATTCGGGCCAAAGCTCTGGTCGACGACCCACGGCGAAACTGAGTTCGGCATCAAGGCGATTCCCGTAGGTGGCTACAACCGAATCGTGGGGATGGACCCGCTCGAGGAGGTCAGTCCGGAAGATGCGGGCCGGACCTACAGGGACAAAGGGTTCTGGCAGAAGTCGGTGGTTGTGCTGTCAGGAGTGATGGTTCACTTCGTTATCGCGTACCTGGTGTTCTTCGGCATCCTGGTCGGTTTCGGGATCGAGAACGGAGATGCCGACCCGACGACGACGGTCGCGGCCGTCCAGTCGACGCTCGACGACGGTTCCCCGGCTCCGTCCGCGATCGCAGGCCTCGAAGCCGGTGATCGGATCCTCTCGGTGGACGGCGTGAACGTCACCACCTGGGACGAACTCGTCGCCGCAATCGCCGCCCGACCGAATCAGCTGGTGTCGATCGTGGTCGATCGTGACGGCACAGAGATGACACTCGAAACGACCTTGGCGTCCACCCAGAGTGATCAGGGTGCGGCCGTCGGGTATCTGGGCATCAATCCGGCGTACCCGATCACGCACATCAGCGTGACCGAGGCCGCGGGTCTCGCCGGCCGGGCCGTCGGCACCGCCACGAAGGAGACGCTGTCGTCATTCGGCAACTTGATACGACCATCGTCCCTTGCTCGACTCGCGGGTACATTCGTCGGAAACACCGACGTACCCGACAACATCCGCCCGGTGAGCCCGGTTGGCATTGTTCATCTAGGCGAAGGGCTCGACGCGCAGGCGCTGCTCGCGCTGATCGCCCTTCTCAATATCGTGCTCGGCGTGTTCAATGGGCTGCCGTTGTTCCCACTCGACGGTGGGCACTTCGTCATCGCGCTGTACGAGCGAGTCTCTGGGAGGAAAGCGAACATGCGCGCACTCATGCCGATCGCGGCTGCTGTCATGATGCTGGTGATCTTCTTGTTCTCCGTTGCGCTCGTGCTTGACATCGCCAACCCGATCAGCCTCTCATGATCGAACGCAGGGCCACCCGCACCGTGCATGTCGGCCGTGTCGCCGTTGGGGGTGGCGCGCCGATCAGCGTGCAGTCGATGACCACCACCAAGACCGACGATGTCGGTGGCACGCTCGCGCAGGTGTATGCCCTCTTTGGCGCCGGCGCCGACATCGTGCGCATCACCTGCAACAGCGTGGAGGCGGCCCAAGGGCTCGCCGAGATCGTTCCTCGGTCGCCAGTTCCGATCATCGCCGACATTCATTTCCAGTATCGCCTCGCGCTCGCAGCGCTCGAAGCAGGTGTCGACGGTCTGCGGCTGAATCCCGGGAACATACGCAAGGAAGATCAGATCAAGGCCGTGGCGCAGGAGGCAATGGACCGCGGTGTGCCGATACGAGTCGGTGTCAACGCCGGCTCACTTGACAAGGATCTCCTGCGGGAGTTCGGGGGCCCTGTCCCTGAGGCGCTCGTCGCGTCCGCCATGAAGGAGATCGGGTACCTCGAGGATGTGGGGTTCCACGACATCAAGATCTCGGTCAAACACTCCAACGTTCCATCGATGGTCGATGCGTACCGGCTCCTGTCCGAGACCGTCGACTACCCACTTCACCTCGGAGTGACCGAAGCGGGCCCACCGCCGGCAGGGCTCATCAAATCGGTGGCCGGTATCGCGACCCTGCTGATGGAGGGAATCGGTGACACGATCCGCTTCTCCCTGACTGCCGATCCGATCGAGGAGGCCAAAGCAGGACGTCAGCTCCTCGAGTACCTCCGATTGCGGGAGCGAAAGGGTCTGGATCTGATCGCCTGCCCTTCGTGCGGGCGGGCGGAGGTCGACGTGATCAAGGTTGCGAGCGATGCGCAGGAGCGCCTCGCGGAAGAGAACCTGCCGATCCAGGTCGCCGTGATGGGGTGCATCGTCAACGGCCCGGGGGAGGCACGCGAAGCGGACATCGGTATCGCTGCGGGCAGAGGCAAGGGGCATCTGTTCATCAAGGGACAGGTCGTTCGAGTCGTGCCGGAGGACGAAATGGTCGACGCGCTCGTCGAGGAGGCTCGACGGCTCGTCGAAGAGGGTGCTGAGGCCAGGCTCGCGGCCGCCGGCGGTGGTGTCGCCGCCGAAGCGGCATCGGAGGCTCTGGAGTTGTCCCAGCTCCAGGGTGACGCCAATCACGCGACCGAACGACGACAGTCGGTCGCCGAGATAGTGGGTCGAGACGAGGCCTGAGGCGATGAAGGTCACCCCGAGGAGCGAGGACTACAACCGCTGGTACACGGATGTCGTGCAACGCGCCGAACTCGCCGACTACTCGCCGGTGCGTGGATCGATGGTCATCCGTCCCTACGGATATGCCCTGTGGGAGAACATGCAGAGGGCGCTCGACGACATGTTCAAAGAGACGGGCCATCAGAACGCGTACTTTCCGCTGCTGATTCCCTACTCGTTCATCGAGCGGGAAGCAGAACACGTCGAGGGCTTCTCCCCGGAGCTGGCGATCGTGACCCATGGCGGAGGTAAGGAACTCGATGATCCCCTGGTCGTACGGCCGACGTCGGAGACGATCATCAACGCGATGTTCGCCAAGTGGATCAAGAGCTACCGAGACCTCCCTCTCTTGATCAACCAATGGGCGAACGTTGTCCGGTGGGAGATGCGCACTCGTCTGTTCCTACGAACGACCGAGTTCCTCTGGCAGGAAGGTCACACCGCCCACGAGACCGAGGAGGAAGCCAGGGACGAGGCGAGACTCATGCTGGAGGTCTACGCGCGATTCGCGGAGGAGTGGGCGGCTACCCCGGTGATCCTCGGGACCAAGACAGATGCCGAGAAATTCGCAGGCGCGGTCGAATCGTTCAGCATCGAAGCGATGATGGGAGACCTCAAGGCCCTCCAGGCCGGCACATCCCACTACCTGGGACAGAACTTCGCGAGGGCGTTCGAGACGAAGTTCCTGGACAGGAACAACGAACTCCAGTATCCGCACCAGACGTCATGGGGTGCAAGCACGCGGCTCGTCGGAATGACCGTGATGGTGCACGGGGACGACCAGGGTTTGATCCTGCCACCGCGACTGGCGCCACACCAGGTGGTCGTGGTGCCGATCGGAGATGCCGAGGCCGTGATAGAAGCTGCATGGAGCGTCACCGGATCACTGCACGATGCGGGCATCCGCGCGACGATGGACGATCGTGAGGGATTCACTCCGGGGTTCAAGTTCAACGACTGGGAGATGAGGGGTGTCCCGATACGTTTGGAGATCGGGCCACGTGATCTCGCTGGAGGGACCGTGGTGCTCGTGAGGCGAGATCTCGCCAGTAGGCAGTCGGTGCCGATCGAAGGGGCTCACAGGGCGGCTGTCGATCTCGTCGACGAGATACAACAGTCCTTGTTCGATCGGGCGAGCGCCTTCAGGGACGAGCATACGTCCTATCCGTCCACCTTCGAGGAGCTCGAGGAGGGAGTCAGAGAGGAAGGCGGGTTCTTCAACGCGGCCTGGTGCGGCTCATCCGATTGCGAGGCCCAGATCCAACACCGCACGCAGGCGACGATCCGCAACATCCCGTTCGAGCAGCCGGACGAGCTCGCTCCGTGCGTCTTCTGCGGCGCTCCGGGAGAGCACCTGGCCATCTTCGCCAAGGCGTACTAGTCGAAAACCCGCAGATTGGGGGCGTTGGCGGGCTCTGTGTGCGCGGTATACTCGCCGTGGAAAACCTACGGACGCTTGAGTGAGGTGGGCGCCCTGCCCGCCTTCTCTTGCGAGGAGATCATGAACGAGACCGCGCTCTGGGACTCCCTCGAGCGGTACCTTGCCGCCGAGGGTCTACGACTCGACGACGTCGAGTGGTCCGGGCGCGTCCTGCGCGTCCTCATCGATGCCGACGGTGGGATCGATGTCGGACGAATCTCAGACGCTGCGTCGGGTATCTCGCGTCTCATCGACGGTGAGACCGACGTGCAAGGGCCCTACACGCTCGAGGTCTCATCGCCGGGTCTCGAACGCACATTGCGCCGGCCAGGTCAGTTCCGAGCGTCTCTCGGCCGTGAGGTCGTGATCACGTCGCGCTTCGAGGGAGGTGACACGGCGACGGTCCGTGGAACGCTCGATGC
>Ga0315540_10001936_pt1 | contig 11693 bp, 9 predicted proteins | sample SalMarSW160110MG_FD_203677 | JGI IMG/M metagenome (GOLD analysis project Ga0315540, IMG submission 203677) | Salt marsh sediment microbial communities from the Plum Island Ecosystem LTER, Massachusetts, United States - Salt Marsh Sediment SW1601-10 ... | reverse complement strand
CAGATTCCTGTAAAAACAAATCCAGATGTTTCAGATCCTCGCCTGCAACCTGGACATTGAGGGTGCCGGGAAAGGGTTTATAGCCCAGCATACGACTGCACTGCTCAACAACCCAGTCCATCTGCGTGAAATAGCTGCCTTTTCTGGCTCCGCTTTGAATGATCCCTCTGATGATTTGATGGTTCATTTTTTCGTACGTTGTCTCCTTGTCCATGAAAATCTTCACATAGATCCGTTTCCTCTACGAGCGTTCAATAGAAGGCCTTATCAGCCGCCCTCCGATGTCTGATCCCCTGTATTCAGCCCTTACGTCAGAATACCCCCTCTCCAGATATCAGTCAAGTAACGTAGGGGACCCCAAATCCACCACCTAAGTGGAAAGAGTTGAAGGCAGTTGCGTATGAAGAAGCATTTTTGCATCCACGCACCGTTTTTGCGTCTCAGGCGAAGCCGTTGTGAAAAGCGCTGGTAAAAAAGTAAATTGACAGGAGATAGTTCAGCTTGAACCAGGGGAGCCGGAGTCGTATGAGAGATGGGGTACGCCGCTAACTTCTTCAGTCTCTACATAGCTATGGAAGACATTCCGATTCATATTTCCACTTGAGATACTTTCTGGTGATCAAAAGAAAAGTAAAACCTTTGATAAGAGAATACTATACGTAATGAGAAGAGCGCAGGACACGTGCATGTCGTGGCAAGCTATACCAGCCTCCTATACTCATTTGAGACGGAGGAGAACCATCTATGATTTCTCTTGTAGGGGCCACCGGCAAGGACCAAAAGAGAATGGATTTGTGATTGGCCAATCTGCGACAGGCATCAGATATCTTTTCAACATTTTTCAGAAGAATCTAGGGATTCTTACATATCCGGTGGTGCAGCTTTTGGGGGGCAGAACATCTATTCGAGATTCTATTTCCATCAGCTACATTTGTCATTCACACCCTCTCCGTAAGCCTTGGAACCTACCAGACCCTGTGCGATATTACAAAAGTTGCTGATAATTCGGGCAGTTCAAAGACACCACTTATTTACCCGGAATCAAGAACTAAGAGAGTTCCGGATTCTAAGCTCCACGGATGCAGAAGAGAAGTTCTATAGCCGGGGATTGACATCTGCCTGTAAATTTACTAAACAAAAGCAGCTTTTCAGTTTTTCTCGAAAATCAAACCCATCGGATTCTACCAACCCACCGCATGGAGGTGCAAATGCAAGCGATTGCCGGCACATCCAAGATCACGCCGCCCCGACTCCAACGAATTGTGGAACGTCCCCGGCTCCTGGAGATGCTTGAGAGAGAAAAAGAAAAGCCACTCGTTCTCGTATTAGGACAGGCAGCACAGGGGAAATCCACACTTGTTGCATCCTATTCAGAACGATGTAAGAGGCCGTCGGCATGGATAAATTTAGGCCGTGAGGAATCCGATCCGGTGAACCTCTTTCGGCTGGTGGTGCAATCCGTTCAACATGCGTTGAAAGACGGCGACTTGTCCGGCCTACTTCAATATGTGGCCATGGATATGGGGCCGAGAGCAGAGACGCCTCTCTATCAAGGCTGGACCCAGGCCCTTATCGGGGCCATCTCATCCCCCGTTCAGATCGTCCTGGACGGACTGGACCGCCTTGCACCCCAGGCGCCCTCCTTTCATTTACTGGAGGTGTTCCTTCACCAGGTGGGTTCCGGAATCCGCCTGATCCTCCTTTCCAGAACAGAGCCGCCCTTTGACATACAGAACTTGAAGATGAGACAGGAAGCAGCTGTGATCGACAATGATCAGCTGGCATTCACCCTTGAAGAAACAGAAACGTTTTTCAGAGAGATCCGCGACCTTTCCCTGCCGTCAGATCAGGTGGAAAGGATCCATGCTCTGAATGAAGGCTGGGTCGGCGGCCTGCTTCTTTTTTCAGAAGCTCTCAAGAGCAGGCCTCAAAGGACGCAACAGAGATTCCTTGCAGAAGAGTCCATCACTGAGTTCAAGAGAGAGGCCTTCCGGTACCTCGGCGATGAGATTTTCTCCCCGCTCAGCAGGGATTTCAGAGACTTTCTTGTGAAATCATCCATCCTGGAGGTAATCGATCCGATTTTTGTAAAGGAATTGCTGGGGATGAATGATGCAGAAGCCATCCTGCGGGAGATGTCGGAGCGAAACCTCTTCGTACAACTGCTCTATGACCAAGAAAAAGGCTGGTCTTTTCGCTATCACCAGATGTTCAGGGACTTTCTCCGGACCAGGTTCGAATTGGAGACCACCCGGGAAGAGCGGGAGCGCTTGTTTGCCAAGGCAGGGCATGTCTACGAGCAGCGTGCAGAGTATGAGAGTGCTCTGGATTATTATCTGCAAGCAAAGGCCTACCCGGAAGCGTCAAAGGTCCTCGAGAGGATCGGAATAGATCTTCTGAAAAGCGGCAGAATGGGAGACCTCTCTCAACGTCTCGGGATGCTTCCCGAAGGTCTGATTCAACAAAATCCCTGGCTGCTTTATTACCTTTCCATGACGAGGCGTTTTACCGCAGCGAGGGAAAACACCAAGGATCTTCTCACCTGCCTGGATCTTTTTGAAAGAGAAGGGGATGTAAGAGGCCAGATTATGTCTCTCGCCTTTTTGATTGAGGCTTTTCTTCTGAGCGGACGTCATTCTATTCCCATGGAGGGTCTGATCACTCGAGCTGAAACACTGCTGGAGAACCTACCTCAAGATCTTTATGCGAATGAAAGCGCCGTGCTTTTGTTTCAAGTCGGTCATGGATGGACGTTGTCTTGTGGAAATCCGAGGAAGGGCTTTTGGTGCTGTGAGAAAGCATACCTCATAGCTGGACATTGCGGCGACATCAATCTACAGGGTTCTGCTGTGTGCAGTGCTATAGAAGCGCTTTCATGGCTTGGAGAGTTCGAATTGGCCGATGAGCTCTGTTTGGAGCTTCAAGAGTTGGTCGAGGCATCTCCATACCCCGAACAGCAGGTCTACTACCTGATCGCTTTGGCAACACTTTCCATGCTTAGAGGAGAAATACAAAAAGCGAGAGAGCAGATCAGCCTCGCCCAGTCAGTAGTGGGAAAACACGGGTTGATCTATTGGCATACATACGCACTTGCAACGGATCTCTTTGTAACTGTGTACGAAGGGGAACTGGAAAGAGCTGCGGGCATTGCGAAGCATATGCTGGACTCGTCTTCATCCATGGGAAACCGCGGGTTCGAAGGTATAGCACTGTTTGACATGGCGTGGATCTCCTATCACAAGGAAGAGTGGCATGAGGCCAAAGAATTCATAGATCGTTCGGCACGAATCCTTTCTTCAGAGGAAAGCCTCAATCTTTATCATTATCACGGTGCAGTTGTGATTCGAAGCCTCATTTTGTATCATCTGGACGAGGTGGATGAGGGAGATGAGGAGCTTCACAAGACCATTGATCACCTCGGCAGTGTGCCGGATTACCTGGATTTAGTAGATGCCCACGTTGTCATGGCATTCCGAAAAACAAGCCGGAGAGAGAACGATAAAGCTAAAGCACATTTGGAAGAGGCATTCAGAATCGCCGAGGAAAAGGGACATTATCACACGGCGCTCTTAAGCAGGGAGGATTTTGCCGATGCCTGCGTTCTGGCACTGGAGATGAATATCGAAGGAGCCGCAGAGTACGCATCCCATCTCCTCTCGGCGCACCTCCCGGATCTGGCCGATTCCCGGCTCAAAGACCTCGAAATGCATTCCTCTCAGAAGGCTGCGCAGCGGTTCCGGGAATTACGAAAGGAGATTTATCTTTCCGCACTGCCCCGGCTGCGCATTCAGTGCTTGGGAAAATTTGAAGTGCGGCGGGGTGATGTGCCCATAGAAGATGAAGCCTGGGAAAGAGCTCAGCCCAAGAGCCTGCTGAAAGCCCTTATCGCCAGGGATGCGCGGCAGACATCCCGTGAGGTCCTCATGGAAGATCTCTGGCCCGAAAGCAATGCTCAATCTGTAGAAAGGAATTTCAAGGTCACCCTCCATCGCCTGCGGAAGACCCTGGAGCCGGGAATGGATCAGTCCTTTGGGTCTTCTTACCTGCATCTCAAGGACAACCTTCTGTCCCTTGATAAGGACCTTTGCTCCGTTGACATCGAGGATTTCTTTTCATTTGCTGAGAAGGGGCAAAAGGGAGAGGCCGAAGGGAATTTCAAAAAAGCCCTCACCTGTTACGGCAAAGCCGTCGAACTCTACCGGGGCGACTTTTTGGCGGCGGATCTCTATCTGCCCTGGGTGGAGACAAAGAGAGAAGCTTTTCGAAGAACGTACGTTGATGTCTTGACCAGAATGGCGTCCCTCTGGGAAAGGCAGGGGAAATCAAAAAAGGCAATCGAATGCTGGCAGAGGATCATTCAGGCTGAGCCTTTCACGGAGGAAGCCTATCAGAAGATGATGCTGCTCTATGGGAAGCGCGGCATGCGGAATGTCGCCCTAAGGGTCTACGAGAAATACAAAAAGCAACTCAAAGCGGAACTCAATGTGGAGCCGGATGAAGCGACTACCGCTATCTACAGAAAAATCGCTGAAGATGCCAAGTAAATGATCTGATCAAAGTGGACCATCGCTGTCTTGTTCAAACGGAGGAGGATGTGGAGCATGAGGATCAAGTTGAGGCGTAGGCATTACGTATTTCTCGCAGTTTTGTGTCTTATTTTATCATTCAAGAAGAATTCGCAAGCCGGAGCCCTCATCCACGGGGGAAAGGCGGCCGGCATGGCGGCCGCGTTCGTCGCTATAGCCGACGACCCGTCCGCTGTCGTGCACAACCCCGCGGGACTCACGACTCTGCGGGGTACCAATATCTACTGGGGAGTGACCACTGTTATGGGATCGACGGAGTTCAAAAACCCTGCCGGCGAAACCGAGGAATCGGATTTTCAGGTCTTTTTCCCGCCCCATCTTTACATTTCAAGCGATATGAGGCAGAAGAAAATCGCGGTCGGTTTTGGGATATATTCCCCTTTTGGGATAGGAGGCAGAGAATGGAGCGACGAAGGCCTCACGAGATATGTTTCCACCAAGAATCTCATCAGCACGCTTGCCGCCAACCCTGTCCTGGCCTATCGGCCTTTTTCCTGGCTTTCCGTGGCGGCAGGGTTTTTCTACCTGTACTCATCTACTGAGTCGGCAAGGATGATCGATCAATCCGTGTTGGGAGCCGGAGACGGCAGATTCTCCCTCGAAGGCGATGGAGGCGGCTACGGGTATAACTTCGGGGTGCTTCTTTTTCCCGGCAGACGATTCAGTTTTGGATTGGCTTACCGGAGTGGAGTGGAAGTCGATCAGGACGTCGGCCTGCGCATCACTAATCTGGCCCCGTTTCTCCAACCATTCACCGGTGGTTCCGCCTTCCGCACCGACGCCAAAACCTCTCTCGATTTTCCACCGGTCCTGAATTTCGGAATGGCATATCGGCCTACCAAGTCCCTGACTTTCGGCCTGGAATTTGAGTGGACCGGATGGTCCAGTTTCGACAAAATGGACGTGGATCTTCGAGAGGAAATTCCCAAGGCAGGAGTGTCCGATTTCTCGGTCGATTTCGGATACAAAGACACATGGATCGTAAAGATGGGAGTTGAACTCGCCATAAAGGACAATTACTACCTGAGAGGAGGATATGCCTACGTTAACAGCCCCGCCCCCGTATATACCCTCAACCCTGGAAATCCAGATGCCGACCAGCACTCTTTCAGCATAGGATTTGGATACAGGAAAAGAGACCTGGTTCTGGATTTCTTTTACGTGGCTGATTTCTTCAAAGAAAGAACCACCGACAATCCCATCTTACCGGGCACGTACCGGGGGCTTGCTCACTTCGCCGGCTTGAGTGTCGGGTACCATTTCTAGCCGGATAATTTTCTGCGCCTCGTAGATCCGGATCATTTTTGCAAGTTCTTGTGAATGTATTTTTGTGATTTTTTTCATCAATATCCGAGATTTTCCATTCAATCCGTATCCTGATATCAATAACAGGCCTATTTTTATGAAAATTTTCCTTTTTCTTTCTTCTGCCCGCGGCCGGCTGTCTTGGTAACCTTCTGGTAACTGGTGGGGTGCTAAAAGGCCGGAGGTGTGAATTCCTTCAAGAACCGATGAAGGGAACCACGGCGAGAGGACGAAAACCGCCCGCTGTTTCTTCAACAAAAAGAGGGAGAAAGGAGGAGAAAAATCGCATGAAGCAGAAAATTAGAGGTATCATGGTCTTGCTTTTTATTGCAATCTCTTGTCTTTCAACGGGAAGGGTTTGCAGGGCAGGTGATTCACAAAAAGAAATCATTTATTCGGGGCACATCAAGAATATGATCATGAGCTGTGAAAGCAAAGACTGGATGTGCGATTCGACATCACGGTCTATCCGCGGTGAATACGCTTTGTATAAACTGAAAGAAAGCTTCCTCAGAGCTAACAGACCGGATCTTGTTCATGAGATGATTGAGGAGAACGTCGGTATAAAGCCGTACCAAATGACCTATTACTTAAACAAGAGGTTTTTTGAGGTTTTACGAAAATCGATGGATTATTGCGAACGGCCGGGAACAGTTGCCGCTATGAAATAAATCCTCCACTTCTCGAGATCGAGACCTTTGGGACATTCAGGATTCTACGATCCGACTCCCCGTGAAAGAGGAGGAGCAGCAAGGCAGCCTGATCAAGAGATTGCTGAAGCCTGTCCCGGTCAAAGGACAGAAAGGATCTCCAAGGAAGTCCTATTTGGAAGCGTATGGCCGGGGGCAAGTCTAAGTCCGGAGAAAGCAAAAAACACTCTTAAGGTCACCTCCATCGGATCCGCGCGATTCTAGTGCCCGACATGTGAACAGCGCCTCCAGAAGAGGCTCGGCAAGGAACCGGCAGAGATAACCGTTTCGCTTGGCGGGGGGTTCCACCACACAGTGGAAAGGGGAAGTCTTGGCTTACGGGCCACAGGAATCGGCACCTCCTGTCTTCCCTCAGCCCCCGCCAAGCATTTTTTCTAAACTCCCACCACTCTGGCCTTTTGATGGGTAACAGCAGGCGTCTCCAGAAATGAATGGAGGATCCTTTGCAAAATCAAAGAGGACAGAGTACATATCGCAGTAACCAACGAGGACAAGATTCTGGAGGTTCATAATATAGGATTGGCCCTGACTGGGTATGCGAGGACAGATTCAGGGAAGCTGGTTCTTGGGGATAAGTCTTGCCTCAAGCAGGTAGGGAGGGCAAAGAGTTGAATGTGGATATTTGTGCGCTTTCTACAGCGAGAAGAGGCGCCGACTGCCTCCCGGAAGAATATTCCGAGGGCGACCCTCAAGGTTTCTTTTACGCAATATTTCTGACGTTCAATAGAAGTGGCTAAGATATCTTGCCATAAGAACGACCGAGAAGATTTATCTGGTCGCGAGGGAAAGCTGTTTGGCGGCCCCACATTAAAACTCTACACATTGGCTCTGCAGGACAATCATTTTCATTTGATGGCAAGAGCTGGAAAACTCCGTTACCCGGTAATACGTGAGGAAATTCAGAACGCTTTCAAGTTCTTCGCCTTCTTCAGTTTGGACCCGTTCCATGCCCATTCGTATTAATACGCCCGACTGAAATATACTGCTATGTATCACAACCTCACCCATTCCTGTGATAAGAGAATAATATCCGGGTTGGCAATGAACGGAGGATGTCCATGTCGTGGCAAGATATCTCCAATCTTACCCTTGCTCCACAAAGCCACCCGAAAGGTCATGTTTAATTTGGGTGTCCCTTACTCACCACATCTTTAAGATTTCGTCTGACACTTATAATAAAATATGGGCTATTCGTAGGCGAAGATAACGACAGGATCCCGACTGATAATAACTCTATAGATTCAATATGATAGGCGGTGGTCCCCAAAAACTGGACAATGTGATAAGCTCTGAGTCAGAACGATGAGAAAGGATCTGACTATGAGCAAGAAACGAAATCGCTACACCGCTGAATTCAAAGCCAAGGTTGCCCTGGCGGCCCTCAAGAACGAAGAGACGATCTCCGAGCTGGCCGCTCGTTTCGGGGTCCACCCGACCATGATCAACAATTGGAAACGCGCTTTAACGGACGGCGCTCCCGACATCTTTGACAAGGGCCATAAATCACGCAAGCAAGGTGAAGTCCAGGTCGATGACCTTTACCGGCAGATCGGACAGTTGAAGGTGGAAAACGATTTTTTGTCCAAAAAGCTCAGTCTGTAAGCCGCAAACAGCGAAAGCAGATGGTCGAACTGGCAGAGCCAAGACTGAGCATTGCCCGTCAGTGCCGGTTATTAGACATCCAGCGATCCTCTTTTTACTACAAGGCCAAGTCTATCAAGGCCGAGGATCTGGAGCTGATGCGGCTCATCGACAAACAGTACCTGAGAACTCCGATCTGGGGTTCCCGGTCCATGAGAAACCATCTGCGCAGACTGGGCTACAAGATTAATCGCAAACGGGTTCAGCGTTTCATGCGGCTGATGGGTCTAGAGGCTATCTATCCAAAGCCCAGGACCAGCCGGCCGCATCCGGAGCACAAGATCTATCCATACCTGCTGCGCAACCTGAGCATCGATCATCCCAACCAGGTATGGACGGCTGATATCACCTATATCCCCATGAACCGAGGGTTCATGTACCTGGTGGCTGTTATGGATTGGCACAGCCGAAAAGTCCTCTCCTGGCGGGTATCCAACACCATGGAGGCGGACTTCTGCGTCGATGCTGTCCAGGAGGCCATCAGACGTTACGGGAGTCCTGAAATCTTCAATACGGATCAGGGCGCCCAGTTTACCAGTAAATCATTCACGGACTTGTTGAAAGACCATGGCATTCAAATCAGCATGGACGGCAGAAGGCGCGTCCAGGACAACATCTTCATAGAGAGATTATGGTGGACACTCAAGTATCATTACCTGTATCTCCGATCCTTCAACAATGGATCCGAACTGCGGAGAGGACTCCGGTACTGGTTCCGGTTTTACAACGAGGAGCGGTTCCACCAGTCCCTTGACAACAGAACCCCGGATGAGGTCTATTACGAACTCCCTCATCCTTTCGCTGAGGCTGCCTGATGTCTCACATAACAAACCGGCTCAGAGCTTATTTCCTTCATCAGGCTGTCCAACCAATGGGGTCCACCTCCATATTCTATTCGCTCAACTATTTTGCTTCTCCCTCTATCTCTGCTGAGATTAGTTTGAAGCAGTGATATTCCAGTTGTCGCTAGAAGATAATAAAGCGAAGATCTTCCAAGACCGCAATTCCGTGGTCAGCGGAATCGATAGATCAGCCATGCAAAAAAACTCTTCCCCCATCTTCTTCTGTATGTTATAAGTATTGAGGCCGGATGGATGATTGCAACCATCATAATTTTCCATTTTTATCCCTTAACACATAAAGTATCTTCCCGCCCTTTCAACAGATTCTGCGGAGCTTGGCCAATGGTTGAAAGCACCAAAAAGCCCATAAGAATCGATCTAAACCAGTTCAAACTGCACCTTTCTTGCCTCAAGCCCAAGACTGAATTAACGTTTCATTTCAATTCGCCTTCCCGGATGTTTTACCTCTCAGTGATGGCCCTTGTCGTCAATGAGATGAAGCGGTTGGGAAGAATCACGTCCATCTCCATGGACGAACATCTTGACCTGCTTGCTTTACTGAACGAAACGGTTGGAGGATCAGCCGGATCATCAGACAAGGAACATTTGCTCCCGAGGATTTATAGAAAATGGAAAAATGTGCTTCCCCATCTGGAGAACGCCTCACTCTTTAACGTGCTTGGCCGAAAGAAAGAATATGACGACGGGATTGGAAAGAACTATGTCTTTTCGGAAGAGGAGAAGGACCGTTGGGCTAATCTTTTCGAGTACAGAGGGAGCGAAGAAAATGTTCGCTTAAGGTTTTCGATAGACAAACTAGGTGCAAGTCTGGGTGATGTGACAATTGTTTATGGGGAAAATCCGGAGCTGATAGAGGAAAAGGCCTGGGAAAGGTTTATCGCACGCCTGAAACAAGAAAGGGAAAACAAAGCCGAAGCAGAGCATGCATATCCCAACTTCAAGGAACGTGAATCTGTAGTATCTCAGCCGAGTGAATGGGGGATAGCCTTCACAAAAAGGTGGATGGCCGTTGCTGCTGCGGTCGTTATTCTGATTGGATTAGCAGGATGGTATTTATACCTCGAACAATCTAAGCGGGTAGAACCTGCTTCTCTTGAAAAAATGGCATTTGCGCTCCCCGATAAGCCCTCTATTGCCGTGTTACCTTTTAAAAACCTGAGTGGTGATCCTAAGCAGGATTACTTTAGCGATGGACTAACAGATCAGATCAGCAGCACGCTGTCCAGGCTTCGAACCTTGTTTGTAATCTCCAGCAGTTCAACGTCTACTTACAAGGGAAAGCCCGTTAAAATTCAAAAGGTTGCAGAGGATTTAGGGGTAAAGTATGTTTTGGAAGGCAGCGTGCAGAGATCTGCTGATCGGGTTCGGATAACCGTCCAGTTAATCGATGCGACCACAGGGCACCAAATTTGGTCACAGCGTTACGATCGAGAACAAAAAGACATATTTGCAATTCAAGATGACATTACTCTGGCGATCACAAAAGCACTGCGAATAGATTTAATGAGTGGCGAACAGGCCCTCAATTGGCAAAAAAATTCGACGACGAATCTCGAAGCTTGGGAAAAATATCTGCAAGGAGATGATCATTTGTTTCGGTTCACGAAGGAGGACAATGCCACAGCACGGCGGTTATTTGAAGAAGTCATTGTCTTGGATCTTGAGTATGCAGATGCCTATAATCTGCTGGGTTGGACTTACTTCTGGGATGCGAGATTTGGATGGGTTGATTCACGGGCCGAATCTTTTAAGATGGCCTCTAAATATGCGCAAAAAGCGCTGGAGCTAAATGACACCCTGGACACTGCTCACTTGCTGATAGGAGGCGTTTACTTGCTCCAGGGTCAACATGAAAAGGCAATCGCTGAAACGGAACGGGCTATCGCCCTCAATCCTAATTCAGCTAGCAATTATATTGGTATGGCTGGGCAGGTCGGCTGCTTGGGCAGGTGGGATGAAAGTGTTCAATTGGCAAAGAAGGCAATACGCCTCCACCCTTTCGCTCCGGCCATTTACTACCACTGGTTGGGCCGTGGCTATTTCATGACAGGGCAGCTTGATGAATCGATAACTACGTTTAAAAAGGCGCTGCATGTCAGCCCTAATTACTTGCCTGCCCATGCTTTTCTCGCAGCTTGTTATAGTTCGTTAGACCGTCACGCAGAGGCTGCTGCCGAAGCCGATGAAGTTCGCAGTATCAACCCTAAATTCAATCTTGAGTCCTATGCAAAGACCCTGCCCTATGAGAATAAAGCCGATATAGAGCGCTATATTGCTGCTCTCAGAAAAGCAGGACTAAAGTGAGGGATTGAATAAAATGGCATCTTTGCAAAACTCCAGATAACTCCAACGTATATGGAAGAATTATTAACAATCAAAACTTGTGATATCTAAACTGACCATTTGAAAGGCCACGATTGGGTTTACTGTGACTTGAATACCTCAGTTTTCAAGTATTGTGATGGTAAACAGAACACAATCAGCTGGCTCAAAGTAAATATTACGATACGAATGCATAATCAGGCAGGAGTGGTTCCATCCCCCCTCCCCGGATTACTCCTTGACACAACATGCTGACAGGTCTAGAT
>Ga0315540_10001935_pt1 | contig 11694 bp, 9 predicted proteins | sample SalMarSW160110MG_FD_203677 | JGI IMG/M metagenome (GOLD analysis project Ga0315540, IMG submission 203677) | Salt marsh sediment microbial communities from the Plum Island Ecosystem LTER, Massachusetts, United States - Salt Marsh Sediment SW1601-10 ... | reverse complement strand
CACCGAGTCCGGCATCGTCTGGGACGACCCGGACGTAGGCGTCGAGTGGCCGGTCGCCGAGCCGCTGCTCAGCGAGCGCGACAAGACCGCCCCGCGCCTCGCCGAGGTCGCCGAGACGCTGCCGTTCTAGGCGCCTCACCCGCTGAAGAGGTCCTCGACTGCCTTGCGAAACGAGGCGGGGTCGATCGCCGGGAAGCGGTAAAGCTCGGACTCGATCGCCTCGAACTGGACCACTGCCTCGGCTGGGTTGACCAGTCCGCTTGCGACCATCTCGCGCACGTCGCGAATATCCTGCTCGTGCCCGCGCTCGGCCTTGGAGAGGGCCTGGGCGACCGGGTCGAAATGATGGAACGAGAGCCTGCCCTCGGTGCGAATCAGCGGGCTGCGATCCTCCCAGCCGCTTGGCACGGGAATGAAGTCGGACGGGGCGGCAAGCTCGACATTGAGGTCCAGCTCCTGCTTGAGCCGGGGGATCTCACGCAGGATCTCGTCTCGGTCCGGGATGAGCTTGATGTCGACGTCGATCGTCGTCTCCCGCCAGCCGTGAAGCACCGCGGTCGCTCCGCCGGTGATGTAGACGCGGCCGTCCGTGTCGACGGAGCGTCCCAGCTCCCGCATGAACCGCTCGATCCGAGACGCGTCGGCTAGCTTGCGCATGCAGCCGCTCGCTCGAAGCTGACAAGTCGGCGGAGCAGAGCGTTATAGGCGGAATGGGCGGCGTCCCCCTTTTCGCCGGCGAGGAGGAGGTAGAGCTTGTGCTCCGGGGTTGGAATCGGCCTCGACAACTCGATGCCGATCTCTTGCAGGCGTGGCGCGCCGATCGATACGAGCAGGGACTCGGCGGTTTCGCGGCCGGCGTCCAGGTCGGACACCCCTCGCTGAACCAGGCTCCCACCCGGCAGCGCATCCAGGTCGACCGAGACCGTCATCGTCATGAGGGTAGCGGGCGGAATGCGGCGATGAGCGGGGCCCCTCGGCTCCGAATGGCAACAAATTTGTCACCCTTGCCGTCATTTTTCGGCGTAAAATGACGGCGACATGTCACTGCGAGAGCTTCCACGCATCTATCGGCTGCCCAACGGCAGCTTTTTCCTCTTCGGCCTGCGTGGCGTCGGCAAGAGCACCTGGATCCGCTCGCAGCTCCCGGATGCGCATACGTTCGATCTGCTCGACGAGGGCCTCTACCAGGAGCTGCTCGCCGAACCCGAGCCCTTCGCCGGCGCCCTTCGCCGGCTCGACCCCGGAAGCTGGGTCGTGGTCGACGAGGTCCAACGCCTGCCCGGCCTGCTGAACGAGGTCCACCGGTTCATCGAGGAGCGCGGGCTTTGCTTCGCCCTGCTCGGATCGAGCGCCCGCAAGCTCCGCGCCGCCGGCGTGAACCTCCTCGGGGGCCGCGCTCTGTGGCGGGAGATGTTCCCCCTGACCCCCGAGGAGCTAGGCGAGGACTTCGACCTCGACCGCACGCTGGAGGTCGGCGCGCTCCCTCTCGTGCTCGACTCCGATTCCCCGCAGGAGACCCTGCGCGCCTACGTCCAGCTCTATCTGCGCGAGGAGATCAAGGGGGAGGCGCTGGTGCGCAACCTGCCCGGCTTCGCGCGCTTCCTTCCGGTCGCCGGCCTCTTCCACGGCCAGCTCGTCAACGTCTCCGGGATCGCCCGCGACGCAGGCGTCGCCCGGACCACCGTCGAGGGCTATCTGGGTGTTCTCGAGGACACGCTCCTCGTCCGCCGCCTGCCCGCTTTCGAGGCGCGCCTGCGGGTGCGCGAGCGCAAGCACCCCAAGCTCTACTGGGTGGACCCGGGGGTCGCCCGGGCTGCGAAGGGCGCTCACGGCCCGGTCGCCCAGGAGGAGGTGGGGCATCTGCTCGAGGGTTGGGTACACACCCTGCTTCGGACCTACGTGGCCGAGCGCGGGTTGGCCGAGGAAATCAGCTACTGGGCGCCGGCGGAATCCGGAAAGCTCGAGGTCGACTTCGTGCTGCGCCGCGGCTCCGACCTCTGCGCGATCGAGGTCAAGTCCGCGCGCCGCACCGATCCGGGGCAGCTGGCGGGCCTGCGCGCGATGGCCGACCTGCCGGGGCTGCGGCGGCGGATACTGGTGCATCGCGGCAGTCGAGCCACGAAGACGGAGGACGGGATCGACGCCTGGCCGGTCGAGACGCTCCTCGAGGCTCTGGCCGAAGACCGCCTCTGGCCCTGAGCCAGGGTACGACCCGCTTCGGCGGGTCTTGTCGTTTCAGGTCATGCTGAGCGCCGCGTCGAGCGGGGGGCTTCGCGATCCAATACCGAGGTAAGAAAGTCTTTGTCTACATGGTTGTGCTAGAAAGGCTCAATGGGCATGGAGGCAATTTGTAAGGGGGATCAATGAGGTCGATCATCCGCAAGCATGCAGCGGTTTCAATACTTCTTGGCCAGGGCGCGATCTACGCGGCTATCTATTTGGTTTTCGGATGGGCGGGGGTCTATCTTGGCGCCATCGCTTTATTGATCGGCTGGGTCCTCTGGCTCGTCATCGTCGTGGAAAAGACGTCGGCGTCATCGCGCAAGAAGTCATCCGAATAGATCGCTCGGCCGCTGATCGTTCGAGGCGGTGCTCCCCGGTTTGCCGCTGCCTGAAGTCCCTTCAGCCCATCGGCCAACAGCGCAGGGGTCGGCCGGGCGGCGAAGGGGCTCACGGTCGCGCGGGCGTCAGTCGAATTAAGAAGCAGCGCGCATTCACACATTTCTCAAACAGGACTGAAAAGAGTGTGTGAATTTCCCATCTTTCTCCAGATCTTGGTGCTAGCGTCGCGAGTAGGAGGGTCGAAGGAGACAGGCGTGCTCCGGACAGTTGATACCTGTCACGTCCGACCTGACCCGTCGGATCCGGTTCGAGTCCGGCGCCCTCCGCATTTGACCCGCCTGGCGAGTCGAGAATGGTGCAGAACCGTGGTAGCCTAGGCCTCGGGTATCAACTGTCCGCGGGGGTGGTTCCCCGCTTCACCAGACTCGACCCGCTTCGGCGGGTCTTGTCGTTTCAGGTCCTCATCAGCGCCACAACACGCTCCCGTTCAGGCGGCTTCAGCGACTCCTTCACGCCGCTTCGGTGAGCGCCTTGGCCTTTCGGCCGCGAGCCTTGGCGGCCGGTTCGTCCAGCAGCCCGCGGATGTCGTCCGCGGTGACGCCGCCGGCGAACAGGGTCGGCCGGGCGGCGAAGGGGCTCACGGTCGCGCGGGCGTCAGTCGGATTAAGAAGCAGCGCGCATTCACACATTTCTCAAACAGGACTGAAAAGAGTGTGTGAATTTCCCATCTTTCTCCAGATCTTGGTGCTAGCGTCGCGCGCAGGAGGGTTGAAGGAGGCAGGCGTACTCCGGGCGACTGATATTCGCCACGTCCGACTGACTATCGGATCCGGTTCGAGTCCGGCGCCCTCCGCATATGGGCCCGTCGAAGCGAATCGAGAATGGGGCGAAGCCGTGGTAGCCTGGATCACGGATATCAGTCGCTCGCGGGGGTAGTTCCCCGCTTCACCAGACTCGACCCGCTTCGGCGGGTCTTGTCGTTTCGGTTCCGTCGTTCGCGCCACAACCACGCTCCCGTTCCGCCGGCTTCAGCGACGGCGACGGCTTCACGCCGCTTCGGCGAGCGCCTTGGCCTTTTGGCCGCGAGCCTTGGCGGCCGGTTCGTCCAGCAGCCCGCGGATGTCGTCCGCGGTGACGCCGCCGGCGAACAGGTCGCCATCGTCCATCACACCGCTGAACAACTCCGCCTTGCGGCGGGCGAGGGCGACGACCTTCTCCTCGATCGTGTCCTGGGCGATCGTCCGGTAGACGATCACCGGGTTGGTCTGCCCGATCCGGTGGGTGCGGTCGATCGCCTGCGCCTCGGTCGCCGGGTTCCACCACGGGTCGAGCAGGAAGCAGTAGTCGGCCTCGGTCAGGTTGAGGCCGAAGCCGCCGGCCTTGAGGCTGATCAGGAAGACGGGGTCGTCGCCCTGCTTGAAGCGCTCGATCGTCCGGTCGCGCTTGCGCGTGCGGCCGTCGAGGTAGCAGTAGCCGATCGCCTCACGGTCGAGGCGCTCGCGGACCTTGGCCAGGAAGCCGGTGAACTGGCTGAAGACGAGCGCCCGGTGGCCGCCGGCGATCACCTCCTCGAGTTGCTCGACCAGCGCGCCGAGCTTCGCGCAGGGGACGTCGTCGTGGCCCTCGTCGACCAGCGCCGGGTGGATGCTGAGCTGGCGCAGCAGCGTGATCGAGCGCAGGATCGTGAACCGGTTGCGATCGAAGTCGTCGATCAGGCCGAGGATCTTCTGCCGCTCGCGCTGCAGCCTCGTGTCGTAGAGCTTGCGGTGGCGCGCGTGCAGCTCGACCTCGAGCGTCTGTTCCTGTTTCGGCGGCAGGTCGGCGGCGACGAGCTCCTTGCTGCGCCGCTTGACGAGAGGCTTGATCCGCCGCCGCAGGCGCGCCAGCCGCTCCGCGTCGCGTTCGCGCTCGATCGGCCGCGCGTACTGCTCGGTGAATCGTTTCGGATCCGGGAACAGCCCCGGGGCGGTGATCGAGAGCAGCGACCAGAGCTCGGTCAGGTTGTTCTCCATCGGCGTTCCGGTGACGGCGAGCTTGAACGGCGCCGCCAGCTCGCGCACGCATTTGTAGGTCTTCGACTGGTGGTTCTTCACCGCCTGCGCCTCGTCGAGGACGAGGCCCGCCCACTTCACGCCGCGATAGGCCTCGGCGTCGAGCCGGAACAGCGTGTAGGTGGTGACGACGATGTCGGCGGCCGCGACCTCCTCGATCGAGCGGCCGGACTTGCGCAGCGTGTCGGTCACCGCATTCACCGTCAGCCCGGGGGCGAACCTCGCCGCCTCGCCGACCCAGTTGGAGACGACGCTGGTCGGGGCGACGACCAGGAAGGGGCCGAGGTCGGGATCGCGCTCGCGCGCGTGGCAGAGCAGCGCCAGCGCCTGCAGCGTCTTGCCGAGCCCCATGTCGTCGGCGAGGATGCCGCCGAGCTCCATCTCCCACAGCGACGCCAGCCAGCCGAACCCCTCGCGCTGGTAGGGGCGCAGCACGGCCTCCAGCGCGGCGGGCGGGTCGTGGTCGGGGACCCGCTCGAGCCCGAGCAGGGCGCCGGCCTGGCGCTGCCAGGCCTCGGCCTGCTCGGTGACGACGCCGAGCGCCGCGAGCTCGTCCCACAGCCCCGCCTGGTAGCGGCTGATCCGCAGCGGCGCCGAGGGGGAATCGGCGAGCGCCTGCGCCTCGAGGATCAGCTGGCGCAGCGACTCGAGCCGGGGATCCTCGAGCGAGACGTGGCCGCCGTCGTCGAGCAGGAGGCGCGATGCGCCGCGCGCCAGGGCGACGAACACGTCGGCGAGCGGCAGCTCGTGGCCCTCGACCCCGACCGTCACGCCGAGGTCGAACCAGTCGCTCTCGCCGGCGATCTCGGCGGTCGAGACGCCGATCGTCAGCGAGTCGGTGAGGTCGCGGTAGTCGGCCGGCTCGCCGGTGACCTCGACCGCGACCCCGCGCTCCTCGAGTCGCGGCAGCACCTCGGTCGTCAGGTGCATCGTCTCGAGCCCGGCCAGCGAGACCGGCGACGCCGGCGCCGGCCGGCCTGCCGCGTCGAGCAGGCCGAGGCGCTCGAGGTCGGTCTCCCCTAGGTCGGCGCCGGCGAGGATCGCCCGCTCGGCGTCGCGGTCGCGGAATCCGGGCCCGGCCGCGTCGACCGCCAGCGGCGCCTGCCGCGTCTGCGAGCCGATCCGGTAGGCCCAGGCCCAGTCGAGCTCGAGCATGTGCTCGGCGCCGTAGCTCGCCCGCAGCACGAGCTCCGGCTCGGAGATCTCGGGGGGCGTGAACGACCCGTCCGACGAGGTCACCGCGGCGACCTGGCGCAGAGCCGGGTAGATCTCGGCGGCGAAGCGGTCGAGCTCCCCGGCCGGGATCTCCAATCGCTCACCGTCGAGCGCCATTCGCTGCAGCGGCAGCGGCGCGGGCTTCGCGAGTCGCACGAGTCGCAGCCGATGGCGCTCGAGGCCGGGGTCGTCGCCGTCCGCTCGGCGCTCGGCGCCGACGAGGCCATGGCCGCCGGCGCCGAGGAAGAGCAGCGGTTCGAGCCCATCCTTCGCGTCGTCCTCGCCGAGGCGCAGCTCCGCGCTCACCCGGGCGCCCCGCTTGCCGTCGTCACTGACGTCGACGAGCAGCTCACCGCGCTCGTACGGCGCCAGCTCGCCGAGCCCGGGGGCCGCGTGGATCAGCCGCAGCCCGATCCGCGCCGCCTCGTCGAGAAGCGACCACAGCTGCGGGCTGTCGCAGTCGCTCAGGTCGAGCGTCCGGTCGCGGTTTTCGCCGTAGGCGTAGTAGTAGGCGGCACGGCGTTCGCGGGCGCGGTGGATGGCATGGAGCTCGCGTGCCAGCTCCAGGTGGTCGGATCGGTATTCGCCCTCGCGCACGCTCCACGAGTCGAGCCCGCCCCAGGAAAGCGAGCCGTTGACCCAGCCGCCGCGCGCCCCCGGGCGCATCAGCCGGGCCACCAGCCGCGGGTCGCTTCGATCCAGTCGCAGGGAGAGCTCGATCGCCAGTGGCCGCTCGCCGGTCGGCGCCGCCGAGGCGTCGATCAGCGCCCGCAGCGAACGCTCCCAGTCCTCCGTGCCGCCTGCGGCCAGGCCGTCTCCCGCTTGCCCGCGCCGTGCCGGCCCGGAGCCGGCGCCCTGGCCCGCCGCCGTGATCGCGAGCGCGGCGACGTGCTTGCAGTTGCGTCCGACCGGGCAGGTGCACTCGCCCTCCTCGAGCGCGAGGCTATCGCCGTCATCGACGAAGTACGCGGTCGCGGTGTAGAGCGTGGTCCCGGCCACCAGGGCGGTCAGCGTCCACTCGCCCGCGTCCCACTCGACGCTCATCACCCGCCCGCTGCGGGCGTAGCCGCGCCCCCGGTCAAACGACCGCGACCCGACCGTCGCCCGGACCTCCGCAAGGTCGATGTGGCTCAGCTCGTCGAACGCGTCATGCACGGCGGCACACACTAGCCGCGGCAAAGGACTCGATCCAGGCCGGCAAACCGCGCAAATTGCCGCCGGGCGCCTGGATCCAAGCCGCAAGCTGTCTGGGGCCTCGCTGAGCGAGCGGGGGGCGCGTCAGCCTCGTCCCTTGAGCGCCGTGATCGCGAGGCTGGCCGCCAGTTTCGCTCCGATGCCGGCGTAGACGGCGGCGTTGAGCAGCGGGTTGTGCTCGGGCGCCTCGAAGCGGCGGTAGAAGCGCGCCATGCCGCGGTGGAAGGCGACCTCCTGGCGGGGCGCGCGGCGGGCGCCGCTGGAGCCCCCCTTGACGTGCAGGGCCGTGCCGGCGGGCTCGTAGAAGACCTTCCAGCCGGCGTCCCAGAAGCGGCGGCACCAGTCGAGGTCCTCCATGTAGAGCCAGTAGCCCTCGTCGAGCAGGCCGACCTCGCGCAGCGCCTCGGCGCGGCAGAGCATGAAGGCGCCGTTGACGGCGTCGACCTCGCCCGGCTCGTCCTCGCCGAGCTCGGTCGCCCGGTACTGGCTGAGCGCACCCGCGGCGCCCGCCGAGCGGCCGACGCCGGTGAAGTGGGCCAGCGCGGAGAGCGGCGTCGGGAAGGAGCGCTTGCAGGCGTGGTCGAGCTCGCCCGACTCGGTCACCAGCTTGATCCCGACCATGCCGATCCGCGGCTCGCTCCAGAGCCGCGCCAGCGCGGCGTCGAGCGCTCCCGCATGGATCTCGGTGTCGGGGTTGAGCAGCAGCGCCGCGTCCGCCACGGTCTCGCGCAGCACCAGGTTGTTGGCCGCCGAGAAGCCGATGTTCGCCTCGCGGATCAGCCGCACCGCGGGGAACTCGCGCGCGACCATGTCCGGCGTCCCGTCCGGGCTGCCGCTGTCGACCACGGTCACCCTCATGCCGCCGCTCGCCGGCGGATGCTCGCCGAGCGAGCGCAGGCAGCGTCGCAGCAGCGCCTCGGCGCCGTGGCTGACGACGACGACTTCCAGGGCCGGCGCGCCGTCCATCGGCGCTGCGCTCAGTGCGACCCCTCGCCGCGGAGGATTGCGGCGGGGGTGCGGAGGAGGATCGCGAGGTCGCCGGCGACGGAGATGTTGTCGAGGTAGTCGCGCTCCATCGCCAGGCGCTCCTCGAAGGTCAGCTCGCCGCGGCCGTAGACCTGCATCGGTCCGGTCATCCCCGGCTTGACCGCGAGGCGGATGCGCTGGCGCTCGTCGTAGAGGGCGACGACCGCCTCCTCCTCCGGGCGCGGGCCGACCAGCGACATCTCGCCGCGCAGGACGTTGACGAACTGCGGCAGCTCGTCGAAGCTGAAGCGGCGCAGGATGCGGCCGGCGCGGGTCACGCGCGGGTCGTCGGCGATCTTGAAGGCCGGCTCGTCGAGCTTCTCCAGGTCGACCAGTTCGGGCAGGCGCTGCTCGGCGCCCTGCACCATCGTGCGGAACTTGAGCACCGTGAACGCCTTGCCCTCCTTGCCGGCGCGGCGCTGGCGGAAGAGCACCGGCCGGCCGGTGTCGAGCAGGATCAGCAGCGCGCTGGCCAGGATCACCGGCGAGAAGAGGACCAGCAGCGCGCTGCTCACCGTCACGTCCACCGCCCGCTTCAGCGCCTCGGTCGAGCGCGGCGGGTCGGAGAAGCGGAAGTCGAGCACTGGCAGCTCGGCGAGCCGGTTGAGCTCGATCCCCGGCCCGAGCAGGCCGTAGTGCTGGGGCAGGAAGGTCAGCGCCAGCCCGGCCGCCTTGCACTGCTCGATCAGCCGCTCGGCCGCCGGCTCGCCCATCTCCTGCTCGGTCACGATCACCCGCTCGATCGGCTCTTCCCTGGCGACGCGGGCGATGTCGCCGACCGAGCCGAGGCGGGGCAGCCCGCCGGCGCCTCCCCGGTCGTCGTCGCCGCGCGGGGAGAGGTAGCCGACCAGGCGCAGCCGGGTCTCGGGGTGGGTGGCGACCCGGCGGGCGACCACCCCGACCGCGGCCGCCGGGCCGATCACGAGGCCCGTCGCCGTGCCGGCGAAGCGGTGCCAGAAGAAGCGCACGATCACTCGCGAGGAGAAGCTGCCGGCGAAGGCCCCGACGCCGACGGCGATCGCGCTGGGCGCCGCCAGCGGGCCGACCGGGCTCAGCGCCAGCAGGCCGTCGAGCGCCAGCGTCCCCAGCGCCGCGGCCGAGATCAGCGTCGAGAGCTCGTCCAGGGTGCTGTGGCGGATGCGGCGGTGGTCGTTGTCGTAGAGCCCGTGCAGCTTCAGCACGACGATCCAGACGGGGCTGAACATCGTCGCCCAGAACAGCGTGCCGACGTCCGTCTTCGGGCTCGCCGCGGTGACGATGCAGAGCGTCGCCACCAACGTCAGCCAGTCGCCGGTGGCGAGCGCGCGCCGCAGCAGCGAGCCGCGCCTGCGCGCCCCCTCCGCGCCGGCGAGGCCGAGGCGGGTCGCCGCGGCGCTGCGGCCGCCGGCCCGCGGCGGCGGCTCCGGCGCCTCCGCCGGGGAGTCCGCGCGCGATGCCGTCTCCCGCGCCTTGCTCGTCATCGTCGGGTCACCCGCATTCCGGTTTCCCCTGGAGGCATTCCTCCAGCGGGTTGAGCTGCCGGGCGCGCCGAATGTCGGCCGCGGCGGCCGCCTGGTCGCCAAGTCCTTGCTCGACTCTAGAGCGTAGGTAGTAGAGCTGCCAGTTGCGGTCCTCGCGGTCGATCGCTTGCGTCAGCCGTTCGGCGGCCGTCGCGTAGTCGCCCTGGCTCTCCGCCAGCAGGCCGAGCTGCACGTAGGGCGAGGCGGCGAAGGGCTCGATCGAGCGCGCGGTGTTCGCGTGGTCGACGGCGGAGGCGAGCTCGCCGCGGGCGGCGGCTCTCTGGCTGTCGCCGACCTCGCGCTGGACGAGCAGCGGGCCGATCAGCGCGATCGCGGCGAGCCAGGCGACCGCGAGGCCGGCGACGGCGAGTCCGAAGCGGCGCTCGCCCCGCTCGAGCCCGCTCCCCGGGTCGAGCTGGCGGCAGCGCGCCGCGACCAGCACCCCGGCTGCGAGGAAGAAGACGGCCCCCAGGCCGGCGATCTCCCAGAACCAGTCGAGGCCGGCGGTGACGGCGAAGGCGATCATCGCGGCGAGCAGCGCCGCGTAGCGCTCGCGCTGCGGGTGGCCGGCGGCGCGCCAGGTGGAGAACCCTGTCCAGAGCAGCGTCCCCACCAGCGCCAGCACCAGCAGCCCGCCGAGCACCCCCAACTCGGCGAACGCCTCGAGGTAGAGCGAGTGGGCGTCGTGTACCGGCATCGCGATCGAGCGGTGGCGGTCCCATGCGAACTGGTAGGTGCCGGCGCCGCTGCCGAGCAGCGGCTTTTCGCCGAACTCGTCGATCGCCACGCGAAAGAAGTCGTGCCGGCCGGCGCCGCTGAACTGGGAGAAGTGGCTCGCCGGGTTGTTCGGGAACTGCACGTCGGGGCTCGAGAACTGGCTCCAGGCGCGACCGCCGATCGCGATCGCGACGCCGATCGCGATCACGGCGACCGCCGCCGCGACGCCGCGCAGCAGCGCCGGGTTGCGCGAGAGCTCCACGGCGCGGCCGGTCAACCGGCCGTCGCGCCGCTCGACCCAGCGCAGGACGGCGAAGAGCGCCAGCGCCAGGATGACTCCGCCCGCGAGGATGCCCAGCACCTGGGCGCCCTCGGTGACCGCCGCGTGGTCGGCGAGGTTGTCGGCGAGGCTGCCTCGTTCCTGGGTCGCGAGCACCGCCGGCAGGGCGCCGATCGTGCCGATCGCCAGCGTCGCCAGCAGCCAGAGCCGGTCGCGCGAGAGGGCGAGCGTGACCGCGGCGGCGATCGCCAGCGCCAGCAGGCCGCCGCGCGAGTAGGTGAAGTAGAGGGCGAGCAGGACGGCGGGCAGGGCGGCGACCGAGAGCCAGCGCAGGAGGGACGAGAGGGCGTGCCTGCTGGTCCACAGGAGCAGCGCCGCGGCGATCCCGAACATTGCCCCGTTGGCGTTCCAGTAGCCGAGCGGGTAGCGCAGTCGCGGGCCGCTGCCAAGCGAGTTGCCGACCTCGAGCACGTGCGGCGCGAGGCGGCTGGCGAGGCCGAGCAGAGCGACGGCGGCGACCGCGATCGTCAGGCCTTCGGCGAAACGTTGGCGCCTTTGGTCGGTTTGAGCGATGAGGAACGCGGCAAGGAAGAACCCGAGGTAGACCAGCACGCGGTCCGTCTCGACGAAGCTCAGCTCAGCCGATCCCGACCAGGAAGCGGATAATGCGGACAGCAGCGAGAGCCCCACGATCAGCCCCACGGCCAGGTAGAGCGGCCGCCCCAGCGCCGCCCGCGAGGCGCCCCCGAGCACGATCAGCACCACCACGACAAGCCAGACCGCAAGACCGGCGACATGGCGATCGCCCGTGTCGTAGCCGCCTCCGGCCAGCGCCAGGCCGACGACCAGTGCGACCGGGGCGAGCAGCGCCGCGCTTTGCTCTAACCTTGCGCGCCATGCTTGGGACCCACTGGATACGGGCCCCCCGCGGGGGTCGAGCGATACTGGCTCTGTCAACTTTGGCTCTGCTCGCATCTTGCTTGTTCCCCGTGCTCGTTCAGGCCGATTCGAGTGGCATCCAGTATTCGGACTCCCCGCCGACCGTCACGGGCAGCCACGAAATCCCCGGCCAGACGACGTCGTCCGGCGGCTCTGGCGGCGGTGGGGCCGGCCACTCGAGCGGCGGCGGCGCGGGATCGTCCGGAGGCAA
>Ga0315540_10001933_pt1 | contig 11704 bp, 10 predicted proteins | sample SalMarSW160110MG_FD_203677 | JGI IMG/M metagenome (GOLD analysis project Ga0315540, IMG submission 203677) | Salt marsh sediment microbial communities from the Plum Island Ecosystem LTER, Massachusetts, United States - Salt Marsh Sediment SW1601-10 ... | reverse complement strand
AACTGCTCAACGTCTTCGAGCGTCATGGCATCATTCGCTACGACCCCAAGGGCGAAAAATTCGATCCGCATTTCCATCAGGCGATGTTCGAATTGCCGAGTGCCGACATGGCGCCCGGCACCGTGGTAGAAACCATCCAGGCGGGCTACCGCATCGGTGAAAGGGTGCTGCGGCCGGCCATGGTCGGTGTCGCCAAGGCGATGCCGTCGCCATAACCCCACGTGCATCATGGCCTGCCGGCACGGCTGCCGGCCGCTGACCGGCGATGGCTTTCATGGCGCCCGGCGCAGACAGCGCGCCACCCGCCGGCAGCGCCCCGACCGGGCACAGGCGCGCCATCCGACCGCCGCCAGAACATCATCGGCCTCGCCCTCCAGCACCGCTTGCAGGTATTCATCGAGATCGTCGAAGTCGTCGACAAGGCCGCTATCGCTGGCGCTATGGAAGGCGGTGGCGAGGCCTTCGATGTCGCAGGCCATTGCCGCGCGACTGGCCGCGAGACGGCTGGCGTTGGCGCGGCGGGTTTTTTCGGGTGTCATCGGGGCTGATCCTCTCTGGCTGTGGGGTATACGTAAAATCTCAACCGTCATGCTGGCACTTGATACCGGCATCCATGCCGCCGGCCTCGCGGCGGGATGAGGGCTTGGCGGAATGGACCCCGCGATCAAGTCACGGGGTGACGGTGGTGGGGGTGATGGCATGGGACAGGACAAGCCTCATTGGCTCCGGTGGCGCTTTGGCCGTGGCGGAGGTGGATGGGAAGAGCGGAGCGCCTTTCAAGGTGCAACGCTGGTAAAACAATGGGCACCTGAAAGGCGCTCCGCACCCGGTCTTTTATCGGGACATGCCGTCGCTCTCACCAGTACCGGTCTTATGAAGCCACATGCCCTCTTGGTAGAAGGAGGACACCTCCGGCCGGCCCGGCTTGCAATATGGCGCGCTGGAAGTTTCCCCCCAGGGTCGACGCGCAACCCGCCCGGACCTTTCGCAGCCACACGTCAGGACTGATACTCGGCTCGGGAACCGTTTTGCCCCCATGCACCGACGGTTTGTGCACACTTCCGCGAGGTGGGAGCAGGCGCCAAGAACAATACAGGAACATTTGCCGATTGTCAAGACATTTTTCGGATGCAGGGTCTTTTGCCGTCATCGCCTCTCCACCGGGGCCGCAACTTGCCGAGAGGCGGGCGGAATGGACCCCGGCATCAAGTCCCGGGCTGGCGAGGTGGTGACCCTGGTGAAGCGAAGTCTTTTGCACTGCCGGTCTGGACAAATCGCCGACAATTACCGAAGGTGAGCGTGGGTGGGTAGTGTTTATGACAACGGCTGCAAAAACTCCCGGGGAGTACATATACCATGGCTGAATCGAAGGTCGAATACTATCAGGACAAGAAGGGCGAATGGCGCTGGCGCCGCAAGGCGGTGAACGGCCAGGTGATCGGGGCTTCGTCCGAGGGCTACAGGGACAAGTCCGACTGCCAGAAAAACGCCAATCGCGACGGCTCCAAGGACAAGTGGGAATTCTACACCGACAAGCGCGGTGAGCACCGCTGGCGCGCCACCGCCTCCAACGGCCGCCAGGTGGGCCGCTCCTCGGAAGGCTACAAGGCCAAGAAGGACTGCCAGCACAACGCCAGGGCCAACGGCTGGCCCGGCTGAAACCCGACATCAGGTTGAGGGTTTGGTGACCCGCCTCAGCGTCAGGTTGAGGCGGCCACCGCCGTTGAGGAGCTGCGATGTGCCGGCGATGACGCGGTCGATGCCGTGATACAAAAGCCGCGCCTCACCGCCCAGCACCACGATATCGCCTGAGTGCAGCTTCAGCGAGCGCGTCGGCGCCTTGCGCACCAGCCCGCCCAAACGAAAGAGCGCGCTGTCGCCGAGCGAGATCGACACCACGGGTGCCGAAAAGTCGTTTTCATCGGCGTCGCGGTGCAGGCCCATGCGGGCGCCTGCCCGGTAGCGGTTGACGAGGCAGGCTTCGGGCGGGTGGGGGTAATTGCCCACCGCCTGCCAGATGGCGAGAACCTGGGGCGGGATCGGCGGCCAGGCGGCACCGGTCTCGGGATGCTGCGCCTGGTAGCGGTAGCCGGCCCGGTCCGACACCCACCCGAGCGACCCGAAATTGCTCATCGATACCGAAAACGGCTTTCCGTTGCCGGGCATTCGCGGCGTGAAGAACGGCGATGCGGCGATGGCCGCGCGCAAGGTATCCACCAGTTCGACCTGCGCGGCCCGGTCGAGATAGCCCGGCAGATGAACAAAGCCCTCGGGTCCCTTCACTGGTCTCAAATCCTCGTGCCGTCGCTTTTTCACCAGCCAGCAGTATTTTGCCCGCCTCTCGCCTATCACAATTACTTGATGGCAAGAATAACGGTCCCTATATAAGCGCCAGGCTGGCGGGGTTCGCCTCGTACGGACAGTTGAAGACCCCTAGACCAACAGGGAACCGTGCACCGGCGTGGCCGGCCAAGCGGCGCCTCTCGAAAAGGGTCGCGAAAGCATGGTTTGCCGATCGGAGGATTGAAATGGCAAAAGTTATCGGTATCGACCTCGGCACCACCAATTCCTGTGTCGCGGTCATGGAAGGCAAGAACCCCAAGGTGATCGAGAACGCCGAGGGCGCTCGTACCACGCCCTCGATCGTGGCGTTCACCAGCGAAGGCGACAACCTGGTCGGCCAGCCGGCCAAGCGCCAGGGCGTCACCAACCCGGAAAACACCTTCTTCGCCATCAAGCGGCTTATTGGTCGCCGCAATGACGACCCGATGGTGGAAAAGGACAGGAAGCTCGTCCCCTACAAGATCATCAAGGCCGACAACGGCGACGCCTGGGTCGAGGGCCACGGCAAGAAATACGCCCCCGCCCAGATCTCGGCCTTCGTCTTACAGAAGATGAAGGAAACCGCCGAGCGCCATCTCGGCGAGACGGTGACCCAGGCGGTCATCACGGTGCCCGCCTACTTCAACGACAGCCAGCGCCAGGCCACCAAGGACGCCGGCAAGATCGCCGGGCTTGAAGTGCTGCGCATCATCAACGAGCCGACCGCGGCGGCCCTGGCCTACGGCCTCGACCGCAAGGATTCGGGCACCATCGCCGTCTACGATCTCGGTGGCGGCACCTTCGACATTTCCGTGCTGGAGATCGGCGACGGCGTGTTTGAGGTGAAGTCGACCAATGGCGACACCTTCCTCGGTGGCGAGGACTTCGACATGCGCATCGTCGATTACCTGGCCGACGAGTTCAAGAAGGACCAGGGCATCGACCTGCGCGGCGACAAGCTCGCCCTGCAGCGCCTGAAGGAGGCCGCCGAGAAAGCCAAGATCGAGCTCTCCTCGTCGACCCAGACCGAGATCAACCTGCCGTTCATCACCGCCGACCAGTCAGGCCCCAAGCATCTCACCCTGAAGCTGACGCGGGCCAAGCTGGAAGCGCTGGTCGATGATCTCATCCACAAGACCATCGCCCCGTGCAAGGCGGCGCTGAAGGATGCCGGCGTCTCGGCCGCGCAGATCGACGAAGTGGTGCTGGTGGGCGGCATGACCCGCATGCCCAAGGTGATCGAGACGGTGCGCCAGATCTTCGGCAAGGAGCCCCACAAGGGCGTCAACCCCGACGAGGTGGTGGCCATCGGCGCCGCCATCCAGGCCGGCGTCCTGCAGGGCGAGGTGAAGGACGTCCTGCTGCTCGATGTCACCCCGCTGTCGCTGGGCATCGAGACGCTGGGCGGTGTGTTCACCCGCCTCATCGAGCGCAACACCACCATTCCCACCAAGAAGAGCCAGGTGTTTTCCACCGCCGACGACAACCAGACGGCAGTGACCATCCGGGTCTTCCAGGGCGAGCGCGAGATGGCGGCCCACAACAAGATGCTCGGCCAGTTCGACCTGGTCGGCATTCCTTCGGCGCCGCGTGGCATTCCGCAGATCGAGGTCACCTTCGACATCGACGCCAACGGCATCGTCAACGTCTCGGCCAAGGACAAGGCCACCTCCAAGGAGCAGCAGATCCGCATCCAGGCATCGGGCGGTCTGTCCGATGACGAGGTGGAAAGGATGGTCAAGGACGCCGAGGCCCATGCCGCCGAGGACAAGGAGAAAAAGGCCCTTATCGAAGCCAGGAACCATGGCGAGGCGCTCATCCACTCGAGCCAGAAGACGCTTGGCGAACTGGGTGACAAGGTGAGCGAGGCCGACCGTTCGGCCGTCGAGGCGGCGGTCACCGACCTGAAGGCCGTGCTGGAAGGCGAGGATGCCTCGGCCATCGAGGCCAAGACCAATGCGCTGGCGCAAGTGGCCATGAAGCTCGGCGAGGCGCTCTACAAGGAGCAGCAGGCCGCCGGCGAGGGCGATGGCGCAGCGGACGGTCAGCAGCCCGGCGCTGAGGGCAAGGCCGCCGACGATGTGGTCGATGCGGACTTCGAGGAAGTCAAGGACGACGACAAGAAGTCCGCCTGACCAAATCGCGGACTTCCGCCACCACCCCGCCTCGTGTAGGTTCTTCGAGCGCTTGGGCCCGTCAAGGGCCCGAGCGTTTCGGGGGGTGAGGGGCGGGCGCCGCGCCAACAACAGGGTTCATGCATGGCCAAGCATGATTATTACGAAATTCTGGGTGTCTCCAGGACCGCCGACGAAAAGGAGTTGAAGAGCGCCTTTCGCCGGCTAGCCAAGCAGTACCACCCCGACGCCAACTCCGGTAACGACCAGGCCGACCACAAGTTCAAGGAAATCAACGAGGCCTACGAGGTCCTGAAGGATCCCCAGAAGCGCGCCGCCTACGACCGCTTCGGCCATGCCGCCTTCGAGAACGGCGGTCCCGGACGCGCTGGTCCGGGCTTCGGCCCGGAATTCAACTCCTCCATGTCGGATATCTTCGAGGACCTGTTCGGCGAGTTCATGGGTGGCGGCCGCCGCCAGCGCCGCGGCGGCGGTGCCGCGCGTGGTGCCGACCTGCGCTACAACATGGAAATCAACCTGGCCGAGGCCTATGCCGGCAAGACGGCGCAGATCCGCGTGCCCACCGCCCAGACCTGCGAGACCTGTTCGGGCTCGGGCGCCAAGCCCGGCTCGGCTCCCAAGGTCTGCGCCACCTGCGGCGGCCATGGCGCCGTCAAGTCGTCTTCGGGCTTCTTCACCGTCGAGCGCACCTGCCTCACCTGCGGCGGCCGCGGCCAGACCATCTCCGACCCCTGCCCCACCTGCTCGGGCCAGGGCCGCATCACCAAGGAGCGCACGCTGTCGGTCAACATTCCCGCCGGCGTCGAGGACGGCACCCGCATCCGCCTGGCCAACGAGGGCGAGGCCGGCATGCGCGGCGGCCCTTCGGGCGATCTCTATATTTTCCTTTCCATCAAGGCGCACGAGTTCTTCCAGCGCGACGGCTCGGACCTGTTCTGCCGGGTTCCTATCTCGATGACCGCGGCCTCGCTGGGCGGCGAGATCGAGGTCCCCACCATCGACGGCAAGAAGGCCCGCGTCTCCATTCCCGACGGCACCCAGTCGGGCAAGCAGTTCCGCCTGCGCGGCAAGGGCATGCCGGTGCTGCGCTCCAGCCAGCACGGCGACCTATATATACAGGTGAGCGTCGAGACGCCGGTCAACCTCACCCGCCGCCAGCGCGAACTGCTGAAGGAGTTCGAGGCCGAAGCGCGGGACAACTCGCCCCAGTCGGCCGGCTTTTTCGCCCGCGCCAAGTCTTTCTGGGACGGTTTTGGCGGCTGAAGCGGCCGCCGCCTCGCACCCCCATCCACAATCTTGCAGCAGTCCCGATGCCGCAAAGTCACTGGCCTGCGGACTCGAAAATTGTATACTCTCTTGCCTGTGCTATGGTCCGCACGCATTCTAGATTCAAAACAGTTTTCGCCAACGAAAACACCAACGGGAGAAAACAATGATCCGCAAAATTCTGGCAACGGCGCTCGTCCTGGGGGTCAGCGCGACGGCCGCCATGGCCAAAGAGGTGAAGATCGGGTTCGTCACCACGCTGACTACCGGCGCCGCCGTCATCGGCAACGACATGAAGAAGGCCGCCGAACTGGCGGTCGCCAACATGGGCGGCAAGATGGCTGGCCTCAACGTCAACCTGATCTTCGCTGATGACGGCTTTAAGCCCGAGATCGGCAAGCAGGCCACCGACAAGCTGGTGAACGAGGACAACGTCGACTTCGTCACCGGCTATATCTGGTCCAATGTGCTGCTCGCCTCGGTCAAGTCGGCCATGGATGCAGGCAAGTTTCTCATCAGTGCCAATGCCGGGCCCTCGCAGCTCGCCGGCAAGGGCTGCCAGAAGGACTTCTTCAACATCTCCTGGCAGAACGACCAGACGCCGCAGGCCATGGGCACCGTGCTCAACCAGCTCGGCATCAAGTCGATCTACATCATGTCGCCCAACTATGCCGCCGGCAAGGACATGGCGGCGGGCGCTGAGTCCACCTTCAAGGGCGAGATCAAGGGCAAGGATCTGACCAAGTGGCCGAGCCAGCTCGACTTCTCGGCCGAGCTCGCCAAGGCCAAGGCCTCGGGCGCCGAAGCGCTGTTCGCGTTCTATCCGGGCAAGCCCGGCGGCGCCTTCCTCAAGCAGTACGTGCAGGCGGGTCTCAAGGACAAGCTCAAGCTCTATACGGTCTTCACCGTCGATGCCCTGTCGCTGCCGCGACTGCAGGCCGGCGGCATCGACGTGCTCGGCAGCCGCATGACCCAGTTCTGGGATCCGACCCTCGACAATGCCGCCAACAAGAAGTTCGTCTCCGAGTTCAAGGCGAAGTACGGCACCTATCCCTCCTTCTATGCCGCGCAGGCCTATGACGCGATCAACTACATCAAGGGCGCGGTCGAGACCGTGAAGGGCGATCTCTCCAATCACGACGCGGTCCGCGCCGCGCTGGAGAAGGCGGACTTCCCCTCGGTGCGCGGCACCTTCAAGATGGGTCCCAACCACTTCCCCATCCAGAATTTCTACCTGCGTGAGGTGGTGCCGGATGCTGATGGCAAGTGGACCACCAAGGTGGTGCGCACCGTCTACACCATGAACCAGGACAGCTTCGCCAAGGACTGCCACATGAAGTGACGGCCCGGGGTGGGCAAGGCGTGAGCCTGCCCACCCCTTGCGCCGCTGCTGGATGGGCAAGGGTTTCGCCCCATGCACACCCTCGGCCCCTTGTCGTTGTCAGGCCCGTTGCGACAATCCATGACCACCGTCTATGCCCTTTTCGCAGGGACGGCGGAAATGCCATGATGGAACAAACAAGGCGGTGAAAGGGGAGCGATGGACACCGGCCTTCTGGTCACCCAGTTGCTGAACGGGTTGCAGCTCGGCGTGCTGCTGTTCCTGCTGGCGTCCGGGCTGACGCTGGTCTTCGGCATCATGGACTTCGTCAACCTCGCCCATGGCGCCATCTACATGCTGGGGGCCTATATCGCCGCCAAGCTCACCTTGGCGCTCGGCTCCTTCATTCTCGCGGTCGCGCTTGCCTTGCCCATCGTGGCGGTGATCGGCCTCATCCTGGAGCGCTTCGTTGCGCGCCCGCTCTATCGGCGCGAGCACCTCGACCACATGCTCGCGACCTTCGGCCTGCTGCTTGTCCTCGATAGCCTGGCGCAGATCGTCTGGGGACCGGACAGCGTTTCGGTGCCGCTGCCGTTGTGGCTGCGCGGCCAGGTGACATTGACCAGCGGCATCGAGCTGCCGGCCTACCGGGTGGTCATCGTCGCTTCGGGCCTCGTCATCGCCGCCGCTCTCTACTGGCTGGTCAACCATACCCGCATCGGGATGCTGATCCGCGCCGGTGCCTCCAACCGCACCATGGTCTCGGCGCTGGGCATCAACATTGACCTCCTGTTCGCCGGGGTATTCGCCGTGGGCGCGGTGCTGGCGGGGCTGGGCGGCATGCTGATCGCGCCCATCACCGATGCCGCCATCAACATGGGCAACGACATCATCATCACGGCATTCGTCGTCATCATCGTCGGTGGCGTCGGTTCCATGAAGGGCGCCTTCGTTGCCGCCATGCTCGTCGGACTCATCGACACCATGGGTCGCTCCTATCTCGATGGCCTCCTGAAGTTGTTCATGCCGCTCACCGCCGCCGAGACGGCAGCGCCCGCTCTTGCGGCCATGCTGATCTACATACTGATGGCGGCCATCCTGGCGCTCAGGCCGCAAGGCCTGTTCCCGCCCAAGACCCGGTAAGGCGATGCCCGCACAAGGTGCCATGGCAAAACTCGGCCGTCTGCGTGCGGCGCGCCCCGGCGACGCCGCCGGGCTCATCGTGCTGGCGCTGCTCTTTGTCCTGCCGCTGATCGCCTGGTGGACCGGGCATCGCTTCTATGTGGATTTCGGCACCCGCATCGTCATCTATGCCCTCATCGCCACGAGCCTCAACCTCATCCTCGGCTACGGCGGGCTCATCTCCTTCGGCCATGCCGCCTATATCGGCATCGGCGCCTACACCGTTGGCATCTCGGCCTTCTACGGCTTCGATTCGGGCCTCTTGCATTTCCCCCTGGCGATCGCGGTGTCGGCCCTGTTCGCTCTCCTGACCGGTGCGGTGTGCCTCAGGACCCGCGGGGTCTACTTCATCATGATTACCATGGCCTTCGCCCAGATGGCCTACTACCTGTTCCAGTCGCTCGATGAATATGGCGGCGACGACGGCCTGACCATCTACAACCGCTCGACGTTGCCCGGGCTCGATCTGGACCACCGCCCGCAGCTCTTCCTTGTCGCTTTCGTGTCGCTCGTTATCGTGCTCTATCTCAAGTACCGCCTGGTCAACTCGCGCTTCGGCATGGTGCTACAGGGCACCAAGGCCAACGAGACGCGCATGATCGCGCTCGGCCACAATACCTACGCCTTTCGCCTCGCCGCCTATGTCATCGCCGGGGCGGTGGCCGGTTACGGCGGGGCGCTGCTGGGTGATTTCTCCAGCTTCATCGCCCCCAGCATGATGGGCTGGACGCGCTCGGGCGACCTCATGTTCATGGTCATCCTGGGAGGTGCGGGTACGCTCTTTGGTCCCGTCATGGGGACGGTGGTGATCCTGGTGCTGGAAGAATATCTGGGACCCTTCCTTGCCTGGTTTGCCGATCTTTTTCACGTGCATCAGGCCGTTCCCAACATCGAGCACGACTGGCAGCTACCCTTCGGCCTGTTGCTGATCGCCGTGGTGATCTACCAGCGCGGCGGCCTCAACGGCCTCATCGAACGCTTCGGAGGCCGCCAGTGAGCCAACCGCTGCTCGAAATCACCGGCCTATCGAAGAGCTTCGGCGGCGTGCGCGCCACCGATGCGGTGGACCTGAGCGTCGATGCGGCTGAAGTGCATGCGCTGATCGGCCCCAACGGCGCCGGCAAGACCACCTTGATCTCTGAGCTTTCCGGCCTGGTGCGGCCCGATGCGGGAAGCATCCGCTTTGCTGGCCGCGACATCACCCGGCTTGCCGCCCATGCTCGCGCCCATCAAGGCCTTGCCCGCTCCTTCCAGATCACCAGCCTCATGGCTGGCATGACGGTCATGGCAAACGTCGCCCTCGCGGTGCAGGCCCGGGCCGGCCACTCCTTCCGCTTCTGGCGCCCGGCGGCCGGCGACCAGGAGCTTGAACAACCGGCGATGGCAGCGCTCGAAAAGGTCGGCATCGCCTCCCGGGCGGGCGATCCCGTCGGCGCCCTGTCGCATGGTGAGCGGCGGCAGCTCGAGATCGCCATGACGCTGGCCTCAAGCCCGCGCCTGTTGTTGCTGGACGAACCCATGGCCGGCATGGGCCCCGAGGAATCGGCGCGCATGATCGCCACCCTGCGAGGCCTCAAAGGAACGGCCGCCATGCTGCTGGTCGAGCACGACATGGATGCCGTCTTCGCCCTCGCCGATCGCATCTCGGTGCTGGTCTACGGCCGCGTCATCGCCTCCGGCCCCCCTGCCGCCATCCGCGCCAACGAAGCGGTAAGGCGGGCCTATCTGGGGGAGGAATAGGCGATGCTGGCGGTGAAGGGCCTTGAAACCTTCTACGGCTCGAGTCAGGTGCTGTTTGGCGTCGACCTCGAGGTGACCGAAGGCGAGGTGGTGACCCTCATGGGCCGCAACGGCATGGGCAAGACCACCACCATCAACTCGATCATGGGCATCGTCGCGCCCGCCGCCGGATCGATCAGCTTTGCCGGCCATGCAGTGGCCGGGCTTTCCTCCTTTCGCACCGCCAAGCTCGGCATCGGCCTGGTGCCGGAAGGACGCCAGGTGTTTCCCAATCTCAACGTCGAGGAAAACCTCATCGCAACCGCCGCCGACCGGCTGGGCGCCCGCCGCCCGTGGACGCTGGGTCGGGTTTATGAATTGTTTCCCGAACTGCAGGCAAGGCGCGCCTCCATGGGCAATCTCCTGTCCGGTGGCGAGCAGCAGATGCTGGCCATCGGCCGGGCGCTGATGACCAACCCCCGCCTCGTCATCCTCGATGAGGCGACCGAAGGCCTCGCCCCGTTCATCCGCCACAAGATCTGGGCCGCCCTCGATGCCATCCGCGAAGACGGCCTGTCGATCCTGGTGGTCGACAAGAACGTCGCCGATCTCGTCCGCCTCGCCGACCGCCACCACATGATCGAAAAGGGCCGCATCGTGTGGACCGGTTCTTCGGCCGCCCTCAGCGACGACCCGGACTTGCAGCAGCGCTATCTGGGCGTTTAATGAGGGAGCCGATGCCACGACTTGCGCGCTTGTTTCTGTCATGCTCGGACCTGTTCCGGGCATGCATGACCACTGTCGTCGGCAAAGTCGCATCGGCGGCGGTTATGGATTGCCGGAATGAATCCGGCAATGACAGGTTTGAGTGACTAGATCAGCATGCAATTGGGTGTCATCACCCAATTGCATAAAGGCTGATCGACTCCAGAATGTTGAGCATGATGTTATCCGAAAAGTGGTTTCCACTTTTCGCACAGCATGCTCTAGCCGTCAGGGAGGATGCCAATGAGCTTTCCGCGCGACTACAACGCCGCCGCCGACTTCATCGACCGCCATGTGGCGGCCGGACGCGGCGACCATCCCGCCTTCATCGACCATGAGCGCACCCTGACCTATGGCGGCCTCGACGCCGCCAGCCGCAAGGCGGGCGACATGCTGACACGCACCCTCGGCCTGAGGCGCGAGGAGCGGGTGGCGCTATTGCTGCTCGACAGCGTCGATTACCCGGCGGTGTTCTGGGGCGCCATCCGGGCAGGCGTCGTGCCTGTCCTCCTCAACACCCTGCTGGCGGCGGCCCAGTACCAGTACATGCTCAACGATTCGCGCGCCCGCGTGCTCATCGTCAGCGCCCCGCTGCTGCCGGCGGTGGCCGACATCATCAACGAGACGGGCGTCGAAAAAGTGGTGGTGGCGGGTGGCGAGGCGGGGGCGTATCTGTCTTTGTCCGACCTGCTGGATAAAGCCAGCGATGATTTCGCCACCGCGCCGACGGTGTCGGATGAAGTGGCCTTCTGGCTCTATTCCTCCGGCTCGACCGGCAATCCCAAGGGCACCATGCACATCCATTCGAGCCTCATGGAAACGGCCCTCACCTATGGCAACCGGGTGCTCGGCATCCGCCCCGAGGACAAGGTTTTTTCGGCGGCGAAGATCTTCTTTGCCTACGGGCTCGGCAACTCCATCACCTTCCCCATGGCGGTCGGAGCGACGACGGTGCTGTTCAACGGGCGCCCGACGCCCGATGCGGTTTTCGAAA
>Ga0315540_10001932_pt1 | contig 11706 bp, 12 predicted proteins | sample SalMarSW160110MG_FD_203677 | JGI IMG/M metagenome (GOLD analysis project Ga0315540, IMG submission 203677) | Salt marsh sediment microbial communities from the Plum Island Ecosystem LTER, Massachusetts, United States - Salt Marsh Sediment SW1601-10 ... | reverse complement strand
GCCGCCGGAGTCTCGGCGGGCTCGGTGGATGCCTTCGCCCGAGTCGTGGTCCGACGGGTCGTGCGGCGCTTGGGCGCCTCCGGCTCGGCAGCATCCGCGACCGCCGCCGGAGTCTCGGCGGCCGCCGGCTCACCGATCGACGCGGGGGCGGGGGCCGGCTGACCCTGCGCCAGCTGCGCGCGCAACAGCTCCTCCAGCTCCGGCGGAACCTCGCTCCATGGCTCTCCGCCGGAACCCGAGCGCGGCGCGCGATCCGGGCGCTCCGGGCGCTGGGCTCGTGGCCCTTGTGCCCCTCCACGCGGCGAACCGCCATGCCGGGTGGGCTCCGCGTAGCGGCTTACGCTCGACCCACGGCCACCCCCGTAGCGCTCGCGATCGATGGCAGCTGCGTAGGCGCTTCGCGCCCCGCCACCCCGGCCGCCGCGGCTGCCACGGCCGCCGCGCTGCTGGCCCTGACGCCGCTCGGCGATCAGGTACTCGGGGATCTCTGGTTCCTCGAGGTCCTCCTCGTCCTCGGGGAGCGGCGGCAGCTCCGCGGCCGTCCGGCGGGCTGGCGGCGTGCCCAGCTGGCGGTCCCACACGGAGCCGAACGGGGTGGATCGGGGCGCACGCGGTGCCTCGAAGGTTTCGAGATCATCGAACGGCGTCGGCAGCTCACCGGAGCGGCTCCGGCCCGAGCTGCCTGTCTCCGGCGCTGGCGGCGCCTCGGCAACCTCTCCTTCGCCCGCCTCGACGTCTCCCGCATCCTGCGAGACCTCGTCGTGGTGTCCTCGGCCACGACCACGGCCTCCACGGCGGCGCCGGCGGCGCCGGGCCTCACCGTCCGCGGTCTCGCCCTCGTCGACAACGAGGGGGGCCGTCTCGCCAGCCGCGACAGGCTCGTCGGTCTCGGCGACCGCTTCGGCTGCCTCCGGTTCGGTCTCTCCGGTCGGCCCAGCGGCCGCGGCAGCATGCGCCAGCTTCTCGCCGGGCAGGGCGATCAGGCCCGCAGCGGCACCGCGTCGAGCAGCCGTTCCACGGCTCGCAACGCCGCGGCCGGATGCGGCGACCGGCGTCTCCTCGCGGTCCGAACGACCGCGGCCGGATGCGGCGACCGGCGTCTCCTCGCGGTCCGAACGACCGCGGCCACGACCGCGACCCCGGCCGCGACCGGTCCCTTCCGACTGCTTCTCGGGGACCTCGGTCATCGACAGGTCCTCCTCGTCGTCGGCGACCCGGCGCCCCGAACGTGTGGACCCCTTGTCGACCTTGGCGATCTGGGTGATGTCGGTGAACAGGTCCGCGACCTCGATCAGGTCCGAGGATGTGTTGCCGCGGAAGCTGATGACCTCGCAGCGGACGCCCATCTCCTGGACGGCCCGGATCGCCGAGGCAAAGTCGCCGTCGCCCGACACGACCACCGCGATGTCCAGGTTGCGGGCGGTCTTCATCAGGTCCACCACGAGCTCGATGTCGAGGTTGGCCTTGACCTTGCCGTCGCCGTACTTGCGGATGTCCTTGCTGACCACCTTGTAGCTGTGGCGAGCGAGGAACTGGTGGAAGTTGCGCTGGTTCTCGTTGTCCGGGTCGAGCCCGGTGTAGGCGTACGCTCGGACGAAGTCCCGTCCGGCGGTAGCCGACTTCAGCAGCGTGACGTAGTCGATGTCCACGCCGGCCGCCTTGGCCGCGTAGAAGATGTTCGCCACGTCCACGAAGACGGCGACGTTCTTGCCCACGTTGACTCCTATGTATGTGGTTGGGCAGTCCGGTCCCGCCGGCCGCCCGTGCTCTAGATGCGGCGAGCGGCCGAGCCGGCCGCCGCGACCGGTCGCCGGAGCGTGGGTCCGGCGGGTGTGAACCCGGCCCGCTCGAGGCGGGCAAGGCCCTCTGGATCCGATGGCTCCGCCACCTCGACGACGGAGCAACCCTTGTTGCCCGCCGAGCGGAGCAGCTCCTCGAGCAGCGCGTCCGTGACGCGGTCGGCATCGTGATCCTTGGCAACGATGATCAGATCGATCGTGCCCACGTAGCCCCCGGCGACCACCGAGGGACGGAGCACGAGCAGCGCCACACCGGCCATCTCCCGCGTCGCCTCGGCGATGAGCACGCTGGCGTGCGGGAGGTCGACCAGCTGGCGCAGGAGATCGGCGGCACCGAGCGAGCCGGAGGCCGGATCGCCGATCGCCCCGCGGCCGAGCGTGGCCAGGCGACCGATGTCCGTGATGCGGGCTGGTCTGACCAGATACTCCACGCCGAAGCACGACCCCTTCGAGCGACCGTGCACCGGGGCCCGGTCCGATCAGCGATCGGCAGGGCGGTTGGCGCCTGGCCGCGGTTGAGGATGTCGGGAGGCGAGCGACTCGAGGCTCGAACAGCCGTCCCGACTCGAATGGCGGCTGGCACGAATGCACAACCTTGCATCCCAGTCGCCGATGCCTATGATACGGCATCGCTCCGCGGCCTTCGCCGTGGAGCGAATGGGTCCCTCGCCCGTGCTCCCGTCACCGCCGTGCCGAGTCCCCTTCGGCTATTCAGGGACGTCTGCACGGTTGTGGAGTCATGGAGGCTCCAGCATTCGCGAGGGGAAACGGAGGAGGCGTTCATGAAGCTTGCGCGTGGTACTGCGGCCCTTGCCGGGCTCACGCTCATCGCGGCGGCGTGCAGCAGCTCGCCTGCCGCAACGAGCGGGACGGGCGGCGGTGGCGGCGGTGGCGGGCTGGCCGTCAAGGTCGGCATCGAGCTTCCGATGAGCGGTGGTGAGGCGCCCAACGGCGTCCCGACCGCGAACGGTGTTGCGCTGGCTCTCGAGCAGAACCCGGTACCCGGGTTCACGATCACGATCAACCAGCAGGACGATGCCCTCAACGGCAAGCACGACCCGAACCAGGGCGCCAAGAACATCGGGACGCTGGCCAGCGACCCGGCCGTGCTGTTCGTCGTCGGGCCCTACAACTCGAACGTTGCACAGGCGGAGATCCCGGTGAGCAACGGCGCGGGCCTGATGCAGTGCAGCCCCGCGAACACGGCCGTCGGCCTGACCAAAGGCGACGCCGCGGCGGCGCTGCGCCAGACCAACCCTGACAAGATCGCCTACGTCCGTGTCGCGACCACTGACGACAATCAGGGCGCCGGCACGGCCGACATCGCCTTCAACACGGTCGGCGCGAAGACCGCCTACGTCCTCGACGACACCCAGACCTACGGCGTCGGCCTCGACGACGGTTTCACGTCTGCCTACGAGACGTTCGGCGGCTCGGTCCTCAAGCGCGACGGCGTGCCGGACTCCACGACCGACTTCACGAGCTACGTCACGACCGCCAAGGGCCTCAACCCGGGCGTGATCATGTACGGTGGCGTCACGACGTCGGGCATCGGCCTGTTCCGCAAGCAGATGGCGTCGCAGGGCCAGTCGGCCATCCCGCTCGTGGGCGGCGACGGCATCGTCGACGGCTCGGCCGACACGGCCAGCTCGTTCCTCAACGTCGCGGGCCCTGACGGCGACATGAACACCTACGGGACCGTCGCGGCGATCCACGACATCCCGAACCCGGACAAGTTCAAGTCCGACTACCAGGCCAAGTTCAACACCGATCCCGGCTCGTACAGCGCCCCCGGCTACGCGTGCACCCAGATCTTCCTGGAGGCGCTCAAGGCCGTCGGCACCGGTGTGACCGACATGGCCCAGCTGCGCGAGGCGGTCCGCGCCTACGTCGCTGACACGACCCACACCTACCCCACGGTGCTCGGCACGGTCGGCTTCGACGCGAACGGCGACACGACCCAGCACACCATCTCGTACTACAAGTTCGACCCGACCGCCAAGGATTGGGCGTTCTTCAAGCAGCGCGACTTCACGGCCGACCCGGTCAAGTAGCGCGGTCCACGAGGGGGCCGGGGCGCCGGCAGGCGCCCCGGCCATTCCACACGACGGAGGCTCGAGCCACCCATGAGCAGGGACGGGTGATGCGCCGATGACGACTGCGACGTCCGAGCCCACCGGGACTCGCATCTCGATCGACCGCCGCTGGGCCACGCCGCTCGCGATCGTGGTCGCGCTCGTCATCGCGTACCTGCTGATGGTCTTCGGCAGCTGCTCGACCCCTTCGGCGACCTGCGACAAGTGGTCGCAGGGCCAGGAGCAGTTCATCAACGCCCTCACGACCGGCGGCATGTACGCCCTGATCGCGTTGGGCTACACGATGGTCTACGGGATCATCGAGCTGATCAACTTCGCCCACGGTGACGTGTTCATGGTGGGCTCGTTCGTGTCGTGGTGGTTGCTCACCACCCTGGGCTTCAGCGGCGCGATCAGCGACCCGATCGTGCTGGCCGTCATCCTGGTCGTGGCGTTCCTGGTGTCGATGGTCGTCATGGGCACGGTCGGCGTCGTCATCGAGCGGCTGGCGTACCGGCCGCTCCGCAACGCGCCCCGGCTGGCCCCGCTCATCACCGCCATCGGCGTGAGCTTCATCCTCCAGAACATCATCTACGTGACGATCAGCAACTCGATCGTGACCATCCCCCAGATCATGCCCAACCCCCTGCTCACCATCGGGCCGGTCTCGATCCGCGAGGTCAACCTGTTCGTGATCGTGCTGTCGCTCGCGCTGATGGCGGCGCTCCAGCTGTTCATCAACCGGACGCGGTTGGGGCGGGCGATGCGCTCAACCGCCATGGACCGGGAGGCGGCGGAGCTGATGGGGGTGGACATCAACACGACGATCGCCCTCACGTTCTTCATCGGTTCAGCCCTGGCCGGGGCGGCCGGCGTGGTCCAGGGGATGTACTTCGGGATCAGCAAGTTCGACCTCGGCTTCCAGGCCGGCCTCAAGGCGTTCACGGCGGCGGTCCTGGGCGGGATCGGCAACACGACCGGCGCGGCGATCGGTGGCTTCCTGATCGGCTTCATCGAGGTGCTGTCGTCGGTGTTCGGCTACGGCCGCTGGAGCGAGGCAGCGGTGTTCGCCGCCCTGGTCCTGGTCCTCATCTTCCGGCCGACGGGCATCCTTGGACAGCAGGTGACGGATCGAGCATGAGCGGTTCGGTGCATCGAGACGGACCTCCGGCCGCAGGCCGGAACGCGAACGACGTCCGCGAGCGAGCGCGCCGCTATCTCGGCGTGGCGCGCGCCAACCTTGGGCGCCACCAGTCGGTCACTATCACGCTGGCGATGGCCGTGGTCATGGTCGTCCTGCCGGTCGTGGCCCAGCTGCCGCCGTTCAACGGCTTCGGCCGGCTCAACGACTACGTGTTCGGCTTTGCCGACGCCGGTGTCTACGTGCTGCTCGCCCTGGGTCTGAACGTGGTGGTCGGCCTGGCGGGGCTGCTCGATCTGGGCTACGCCGCGTTCTTCGCCATCGGCGCCTACACCATGGCCTACGGGGCGTCGGGCTTCTCGGGCCTCGGCACACCATTCTGGATCATGCTGCCGATCGGCGCGTTCAGCGCCGCGATCTTCGGACTTCTGCTCGGCGCCCCCACCCTGCGCCTCCGCGGCGACTATCTGGCCATCGTCACCCTCGGCTTCGGCGAGATCGTGCCGGTCGTGTTCCGCAACGCCGACCCGTATACGAACGGCACCAACGGGATCACCAGCATCGCCCAGCCCAACCTGTACGGGCTGCTCGGCATCCATGGCTTCGGGTTCACGAACCCGTGGCCCTTCTACGTCACGATCCTGGTGATCATCACGATCGCGACCATGCTGCTGTACCGAGTCCAGGACTCCCGGCTCGGCAGGGCCTGGGTGGCGGTCCGCGAGGACGAGCTGGCCGCGGCCAGCATGGGCATCAACACCGTGAGCACCAAGCTGCTCGCGTTCTCGATCGGCGCCTCGACGTCCGGGCTCGCGGGCGTCTTCTTCGCCGCCAAGCTGTCCTCGGTGTCACCGGAGCAGTTCGGGTTCACCGTGTCGTTCACCGCGCTCGCCATGGTCGTGCTCGGCGGCATGGGCAACATCTGGGGCGTCATGGCCGGCGCCTTCGTCATCTACGAGATCCAGAGCCAGGGCCTCAAGCAGCTCGGCAACTTCGTCCAGGGCCTGGGCATCCCGGCCTTCAGCGTCGGCCCGATGACGGTGGACCTCAGCTCGATCAACTTCCTCAACTACCAGTACCTGCTGTACGGCCTGGCCCTCGTCCTGATGATGCTGCTGAGACCCGAGGGGCTGTTCCCCAGCAGACGCAGGCGCGAAGAGCTCCATGAGGCCGAGGAGGCCGCCGCCACGGACGCGCTGTCCGGCGCGGCGGGCGAAGCATGACCACGAGCATCACCCCGACCGCCGCCGCCACCCCGCTGATCCTGAGCGCGCACCAGGTGACCAAGCGGTTCGGCGGGCTGATCGCCGTGCGCGAGGTCGACTTCGACATCCCGGCCGGGTCGATCGTAAGCCTCATCGGCCCCAACGGAGCCGGCAAGACGACGTTCTTCAACGTCGTCGCGGGCCTGTACGACCCGACGTCCGGCGGTGTCGATTTCATGGGCCAGCCCATGGTGGCCAGGCCGGTGCGCACATGGGCCGAGCCGCTGTTCTGGACCGCACTCCCGGTACCGGTGTTCATCGCGTCCCTGCTCGTGCTGGGGGCCGGCGCCAACCTGGCTGGCCAGGTCCTGCTGCTGGCCGCGTTCGTGCTGATGGTCGCGTCGCTGCTCGTCGCCGTGATCCGGCCACCCTGGTACCTCGCCCTGCTGACCCGTGCCTCCATCTTCCGCAGCGCCCGACCCCATGAGATCGTGACCCTGGGCATCGGCCGAACGTTCCAGAACATCCGGCTGTTCCAGAACATGACCGCCCTGGAGAACGTGCTGGTGGGGATGCACGCGCGGCTGCATGCGTCTCCGCTCGATGCGGCGTTGCGCCTCCGTCGGCACGTCAGAGAGGAGCAGACGGGCCGGGATCAGGCGATCCACTGGCTGAGCTACGTGGGCCTCGAGCACCGTGAGGACGACCTGGCCCGCAACCTGCCGTACGGTGACCAGCGCCGGCTTGAGATCGCACGGGCGCTCGCCAGCCGGCCCAAGCTGCTGCTGCTCGACGAGCCCACTGCGGGTATGAACCCGGTGGAGACCGGCCAGATGACCGAGCTGTTCAGCCGCATCCGGGACGAGCTCGGCGTGACGCTCCTGCTGATCGAGCACGACATGCGGGTGGTCATGGGCGTCAGCGATCGGGTCACGGTGCTCGATCACGGTGAGAAGATCGCGGAGGGCCCGCCCGATGTCGTGCGCGCCGACCCACGGGTGATCGAGGCTTACCTCGGCAAGGGAGCGACGGCGTGACAGGCGGAGGGCAACCGGCAAGCACCGGCATGACGCCGGGCGCCTCGTCGACCGGTGCCACCGGCCCGGACGGTGCCGATGACGGCGCGATCGTCCTGCGGCTGACCGACGTCCACACGTATTACGGCCACATCCACGCGCTCCAGGGCATCTCGCTCGAGGTTCGATCCGGCGAGATCGTGACCCTGCTCGGGTCGAACGGCGCCGGCAAGACCACGACGCTCAAGACGGTCCATGGGCTGCTGCATCCTCGCAAAGGCCACGTCGAGTTCAACGGCACCGACATCTCACACGTACCTGCCCACGAGCTGGTCCGACACGGGATCGGCCAGGCTCCCGAGGGCCGCCGGATCTTCGGGCGTATGACCGTGCTCGAGAACCTGCAGATGGGTGCCTACAGCCGGGCCGACCGGAGTCACCTGCAGCCCGACTTCGATCGGGTGTTCGAGCTGTTTCCGAGGCTGCATGAGCGGCGCACGCAACAGGCGGGCACGCTCTCGGGCGGGGAGCAGCAGATGCTGGCAATCGGGCGGGCGCTGATGACCAGGCCCACGTTGCTGCTGCTCGACGAGCCGTCGATGGGTCTGGCCCCAATCCTCGTCGAGCAGATCTTCGCCATCATCAAGGACATCAACCGGCAGGGCACCACGATCCTGCTCGTCGAGCAGAACGCGTTGATGGCCCTGGGCGTGGCGAACCGCGGTTACGTTCTCCAGACCGGCAGGATCGTGCGCTCGGGCGAGGCCAAGATCCTGCTCGAGGACGAAGAGGTCCGCAAGGCCTACCTCGGCGGTTGACCGCTCCGGCCCGCCGGATCGACAGCGTATGGTTCGAGCGAGAGGCCCGTGGACACGTCCCCCGCTCCGATCCGCATGGTCCCGGTCGCTCGAGGGCGATCGTTGGACCGGCGCGCCGTCGCGGTGGTAGCCGTGCTCGTGGCCGTGAGCGTCGTTCGGCCATGGGGCGGGACGCAGAGTAGATCCGGTTCGTCGCCGGCGGCCTCGTTCACCGCCGGCGTCCCGGCCGGCGCCGCAGCAGCTGCGGCAGTGACCGGCGCGCCATCGCCCCACCCGTCCGTTGGGCCCGACCAGATCCTGTGCTCCGGGGACAGCTCGCAGCTCGTCTCCCTCGACCGGCTGGGTGCCTGGACCGTACGCACCTGGATCGACGCCGTGCCGGTCATCGCCGCGGGACCGACGGACCCGGCCATCGGCATGGTCGTGTTGGAGAGCCCGGCTGTCTTGGCGATCGGAATGTGCCTGCCCGTCCTGGCCGGCGCTGGGTTACGGTCGCCGAGGTCGGGTGAAGCAGGGGTAGCCCTGTCGGACCGGGGAGCTCCTGTGGTCGAGGCGTGGACGGCGGTCGGCGGCCAGATGCGGTCCCTTCCCATCGAAGCCCTGCGTCCCGACGGCGGCGCGCCGGACCTGGCGATCCTGTACCGACCCTCCCGGCCAACCATCGATCAGCTGGCGCTGGAGCGCGGGGCAGCGAGCCGCGGCGACCGCATCACGCGCGCGCCCGGAACGCCCGGCGAAGGAGCGCCCGCGGCGGGTGACCAGTCCCCGCTGGCCTGGCCACCCGGGCGCTATGTGCTGCGCCTGGAGCCGGTGCGGAGCGGTGGGCCAGGCGTTGGCGACCTGGGGCCGCTCGACGGCCCGGCCCTGTTCATCGCAATCGAGGTCGCCGACCGGTCCTGAGAGGCGATCCCGCCGATCGAGGTCGGCGCCGCGTGCCGGATTGTCGGCGTCAGCGCCTGGGCGGTTCGAGCGCGATGTCGTACGCGGCCCTGGCGAGCACGATCGCACCGACGACCGCGATCCAGTAGCCGTAGGCGCGGTCCGGCAGCAGGCCCTCGGGCGCGTCGAGCGCGTGCACGTTGGGGATCCAGAGGGCCACGCCGATGAGGCCGACCACGGCCAGCAACCCAAACGCCAGCGGATGGTCGATTGCGACTGGCCGCTCGCCTGCCGCGTAGGGCAGGGTGACGAGCGCGAGCGTCGCGAGGCCGGTGAGGAACGTGAGGATCCCGGGGCCGTCGAACGCTCGGTACGTCTGCTGTGGCAGCCCCCCATCACCCCCAAGCACGTACCACGGCAGGAGGCAGCCCACGATCGCCACGATCGCACCGATGGCGGCCAGGCGCCGGCCATTGCCCAGTGGTCGTCGGTGCATCAGTCGGCCGCCCCGTAGACCTCGGGGCGCAGCACGCCCACGAAGCGCAGGTTGCGATACCGCTCGCCGTAGTCGAGCCCGTAACCCACCACGAACTGGTCGGGGATCTCGAACCCGATGTAGTCAACCGGGATGTCCACCAGCCGCCGGGCGGGCTTGTCGAGAAGGGTGCAGATCCGGAGTGACGCCGGGTTCTTGCCGCGCAGATAGCGGATCAGGTAGTTGAGCGTGAGCCCCGTGTCGATGATGTCCTCGACGAGCAGGACATCTTCGCCGGCGATGCTCGCGGACAGGTCCTTGATGATCCGCACGAGGCCCGAGGACTCGGTCGTGGTGCCGCCGTACGAGCTGACCTCCATCAGGTCGATTCGAAGTGGAAGAGGGATCTCACGCATGAGGTCAGCCATGAACGGGAGCGATCCCTTGAGCACGCTCACCAGGGTGAGGTTGCGGCCGGCATAGTCGGCGCCGATCCGACGCCCGAGCTCGGTCACCTTGGCGGCGATCTCGTCCTCGGTGAGCAGGATGTCGCCGATGTCAGCCTGGAGATCAGCGGTGCGGGTCATGGATCGGTCGGCGATGCCTCCGGGTCATGCATTCGGGAGCTGGTTCGGAGCTCGTTCGGCTGGGGTCGATGATCGCGCGTCGCACGCCTGCGCGCACGGCGCTCGCGTGATCATCCGGTTCCGGGTTGCTCTGCCGGTGCCGGCTGGCCGCCAGGCGTCGCGGCTGAGTGGCGCCGACGGCGACCCCGGCGGCGCCCACGGGTGTCGGATGCCGGGCGGACCGTGGGGGGATGCAGTCCGGGGCCGGCCGGAGCTGGGTGAAGCGAGGTGGCGCGTACGGCGCCAGCGGGTACCGGCGAGCCGCCCGCGGCGGCCGGGGCACCAGGGGTCAGCACCGCCACGCCCGGTTCGACCGGCGCCGAGCTCTCCGCGACGAGCGACGCCGCCGTGTCTGCGACCGGTCGCGGTCCGGCCTCGGCCATCCGCGGCGGCGTCGCCTGACCGGTGGTGCCGGTGAGCTCGTCGATCAAGGCCATCCGGCCGAACTTGACCATCAGCATCCGGAAGTCGCGCGCGTAGAACAGCTTGATCCGCACGTCGGGGTAGAGCTCGCGAAGCCGGCGCAGCTTTCGGTTCTTCTTGCGAACGAGCTTCTGCTTGAGCGTCGTCAGCTCGATGTAGAGGTCGAGGTCCGGCAGGTAGAAGTCCGGTGAGAAACTCTCCACCACGTCGCCGTCGAGGCTCCAGCCGATCGGGAACGTGTCCGGCTCATAGGCCCAGCGGACGTCGTAGAAGTCGAGGATCCGCGCGAGCTCGGCCTCGCTCGCGTGCGCGAATGAGGCCTGAACTGCCGGCTCACCCATCCAGTGGCCCCCCTCCCGGGCCGTGCGTGCCGCCCAGCATCGAGCGCAGGTCGCCGGTCCAGCGCGCCAGAAAGCCGCGCATGTCCTCGACGTCGTCCCAGGTCATGGCCGGATGACCGGCCAGGCGAGCTTCTGTGACCGGATCCATCTCGGGGTGGACCGCCGTGTCCAGGCTCGCCTGCCGGGAGCCCGGCTCGGGCCCCACGACCAGGCCCATGGTCCTGCTTCCGCACACCGGGCAGCCGAACTCGACGAACGCCAGGTCGCCGCGGTCCGCCAGGACGTCGATCCGGTCGCCGGGGATGGCCGCTCCGCACGAGGTGCAGCCGGCCCCGGCGAGACGCTCCCGGAGTCCGCGATGGTCCATCAGCCGTCAGTCTAGCGAAGGTCGCCCATCCCGGCTGGCACCGGGGCGTGCGTTGGAGTCGATACTCCCATGGGGTATCATGCAAGCATGGCCGAGACCACCACCCGCCGGCAGGTGCCGCGCGGCGCCGCGCCCTCGAGCTTCCGTCACAGCTACAGCAAGGACAAGGTCCAGCTCGTCCGCCGGCTCAGCCGGATCGAGGGCCAGGTCCGGGGCATCGCGCGCATGATCGAGCGCGAGGAATACTGCATCGACATCCTCCAGCAGACCGCCGCGCTCCGAGCCGCGGTCGACGCCGTCTCGATCCTGGTCCTCGAGGACCACGTGCAGGGGTGCGTCCGCACCGCCGCCGAGCGAGGCGAAGCCGACAAGTACGTTGAAGAGGTGATCGATGTCGTCCGCCGGACGCTGGGACGTCCCGTGCGAGGCGCCACGCGAGCGACGGACGGCCGCAACGGCTGATCCATTCGGCTCATCGCCGCGCGGCGGGACGTGGATCGTCGGGCCGGTTATCCACATCTCATCCGCCGGCCCGGCGATT